>Ga0307929_1002979_pt1 | contig 10282 bp, 8 predicted proteins | sample AceLakmetage1330_FD_203160 | JGI IMG/M metagenome (GOLD analysis project Ga0307929, IMG submission 203160) | Saline water microbial communities from Ace Lake, Antarctica - #1330 | ecosystem: Environmental > Aquatic > Non-marine Saline and Alkaline > Saline | place: Antarctica: Ace Lake...
ACCAGGGCACGCTGCTGGAAATCAATACTGGATCAATGCGCTGATGAAAAATGCCAAGTCTCAGGGGATCGGGAGCATTTTAACAGGACAGGGGGGCAATGCAACGATTTCATGGCACTCACCCGGGTATCTTGTCGCTCTGGTCAGAAAACGAGAGTGGCGACCCCTCTTGCAGGAACTGCTTATCCTGAGAGATTTGAGGGAAAGGCCTCTCTGGCGGATTATTGCCGGACAGGTAGTGAAACCTATGCTGCCTCTCGTTTTATTAAATAAATATCGTAGTGTTAAATCCGGAGATGAACCCTGGGCTCCATATTCGGCCATAAATTTAGAATTTGCCCGGGAGTTGGCCATTACGGAACGGATGCGCAAAAGCGGGCATGATCCCACCTTCAGTGGCACAGGTAGCCCATGGGAAAGGCGATTAAACCTCATCAAACCCGGAAGAAGTATTGTCGGTTTTCTGTGGCAGGAAACCGCCGCGGGATATGGGTTGGAGATCCTTGATCCAACATTAGATAAACGTGTCATGGAATTCTGCCTGTCTATCCCGGATAATCAGTATTACCGGAACGGAATGGGGCGATGGTTAATAAGGCAGACTATGAAAGAATCAATGCCTCAAGAGGTTCTGTGGAACAGCCGGAGAGGTCTGCAGGCAGCAGACATTGGTATTCGCCTGGCAAAAAGCTTCGATGAGGCTGAGGTTGCATTGAGGGAGATTGAAAGATCGAAACTGGTCCTGCATTATCTAAATATCCCTCTTATGAGAAATATCCTGAATCAGGCCCGCAATCCTATCGATAAGCAGATAACACAACAGATAGGGACAATATTTCTTCGAGGCCTGATGGCAGGTCTGTTTCTTCTGCGGTTTGATAGCTGAAAAAGTGAAGTGGCCCCCACGTCAAGGACAGTTTTAATGGAAACTAAGGTGTACTTCTTTTTGTTTCTTAATTGAAATATTCATGCAGGCATTTTGTGGGGTGTGAATGAGGGGAGAAGTGCGATTGTCAACCTTGAATGTCACTGCAAAAAGCAGCGTGTCAAGGGCTTGAGGAGCCTGATTCGAGCAAGGCCCTGGATCGGTGATCACCCCCTCGTTTGCACCTTTTTTGAAACTCTTTAAATTTTTTTCAAAAATGGTAGAGCGTATGCGGATTAAGGGTTTAATATAACTTGGATTGAACGTTCGATTTTGATAGTAATGGTGTAATGTAAACGGACGTTATCGAAGGAGAAACAGATTATGTCACTAAATCACACAGAGGTCGACACGAGAAGGTCGGACAGGACGGTAGCGAAGCGTGACTTGCGCAAATGGATTCCACCTCGTCGACACATAATCGGAGCGGAAACAACAGAGAGCGGGGGGGGGCTCGAAGTTTGACGGCACGGGCCAGGGAGGTAGTTAGGGAGGCACACGGTGGGATAATAGGTAGTAGAAAAACGAGAACGAACTTCTATAAGCTATCCGCGGAAGACGGTGCAGCGCGGAGGCGCGGAGCAATCCGTCCGATTCAAAAGTCCGATGCGACTGTCAACAAGCGATGTTAATCCTGCTTTCATCCAAATCACCCACCGCCGAACATATTGCCGGATGCATTAATGTTTACGTTATCTCCCTCCTGCTTCAGCAAGAATAGTCCAACCATCAGTCCTCGAAGAAGAATAGCGCCTGTCTGATTCGCAATGTCAGGGGTTTTCTCCGTAAGCGTACGGTTCAGAATGCCGGACATCTTTTGGATATCCAGTATCTCCCGGGCAGCATCTGATTCCATGAAGCGTTTAAGTATCGTATCGATTCGGGTGTATTCAGCTTTTACGCGAAGGCTGATATCCACTGCCTGTCTGCCTCTTCTTTTATTCCATACTGTTTTTTTCGGCATCATTTTATGAAAAGTGCGTCTTATCAGGAACCTTTGCATTCCGTACCGGTAGAACTGATCATCCGGAATGCCAAAGCAGAATTCCAGCAGCTGTTTATCAAAAGTGGGATCAGCCTGCCTGATTCCGTATTCAGCTTCCACACATCCTCCAAAACCCGCACCGACGCCGCGAAACACATTTTCGAACATGACATGTTGAGGATTTCTATCCCTTTTAGATTCCTCCGAAAAAGGCTGTATGCCGGCAATATCTAGTTTTTCAGCAAATGTCGGGTTAATTGCTGAAAAATGATGCCAGTCTTCGCTAAGCCTGACCGGTGGGTCTGACAGAGCACGCAATTTTCTGATCATATTCAGTATCGTTTCCGGGACGGCCATCTTTACCAGCATTTTTAAGATATCCTTTTCGTGATACAGCCGGAAGTAGCCTTCGTTTCTTATGAAGTCAAAAAATCCCCGTGAATGATCCTGCACCCCGGCGAAGGATACGGTCATATTGCCATCTTGCCCTGTAAGAAGGGTGTCTATCGTATCGTTCACCGCATTGGAAAGGATGTTCTGTATCCAGAACATATTTGCGGCGGCATGCATGGGCTGGCAGGTCATTTCCAGTGATTTTAAAAGGCCGTCAACGGGGCTGATGCTTTGTGTATCAAGATATTGTATATTGATATTGTTGTATTTTTTACATAGCAAATCGATATATGGACGTTCATCACCGAATCGGGACTTCGGAAGAAATGAAGAAGTATCATATAAGGGAACCGAAGCATATGCATGAAGTCGTTCGTTTCTTTCCGCGAGTTCTTCCGCCGCCAGTATGGCGACCGTCCCTGAATCAAGGCCTCCACTGAGAGAGATTCCGGTTTTTCCATTTCTGGATAACCTTTGTTTGACGGACTGCCTGTACAGTTCAAGAAACCGTTCAGTATAGCCGGTGTCCGATTTCAGATAAGTTTCTCGTATATCGCTTAGTTCCCAATATTGGGTGACATGAAGCCCGAATTTCCCGAAATTCAAGACATGACCGGGTGGGAGACGTTTTATAAATTTGAAACATGTGGCGTGAAAATCCCTCGGAAGACAGTTGAGAATCGATGCAACCTGCCGTTCGTTTGTATCTTTCGGGATCCCTGGAAATTCAAGCAGCGTCTTCAAGTGGGATGAAAATACAAGATAGCGGGCATTTGCCCAGTAAAATAAAGAATTGTTGGTTTCACATCCATTGGCCAATGTTAATATTTTCTGCTGTTGATTGTTATTGGCAAACAGCCAGCTGCCGTTGATTCTTTTGAAAAAGTCATTTCCGTGTCGTTCAAAACCCAAACGGAACATCATTTCATCGGTTATCGTGTCGTAAGATGAGAGATTCAAATAAGACAGCAGCGCCTGTCTGTTATAAATGCTGGGTTCGCAGAGCATGGCAGCATCTTTTTCCTTCCCTCCATTCCTGCCGGATGGTGATGTGCCATACAGCAAACCATCTGCCGTTTCCCCAAGTGTATAAGGCTGCAATTGATTATCGCATACCCGGTTTTTAAGCCATTGGTCATATCCAGGAATACTTTCCGGCGGCTGGTCGTCGAGGGTGTAAATTCCGCAGACGGTAAAGGCGGACGAAATAAAATCAAACATTGGGATCCCTAAGTTGCATTACGCGTATTTGACGTCTTACGAAGGTAACTTTTAATATTACGAGATACGGATTGAGTTTGCACAGGTTTTCCAAGAAGCAACTTTATTTCACGGACCGGCGGTGTGGCAACCCATCTCAGTTCCAGAACCCGGATCTGGCCCGATAGGTGACAAATGTGCGAACTTCAAGAAAACTGGCCGGCAAGAGACTGGACCCGGCATCCTGTGATTTCAGCCTACCGGTTGTTGCTCCTGCGGGGGTTGTCCGTGGATGCGTTTATTCATTTTGTGGAGAGAGGTAACCGTCCACAATTGTATTTTCAACATCAACGGACCAATTGCAGGGAGCATTACGAATACGATGATAGTAATCCAAGCGTTTCATGAAACGCAAGAATTTTTCCATTGAAATGTAACCACAAATCATGTTAGTTTCACTAAGGATGGGAGTTGAGGATTTCCATAATGCGTGTTTCCCTCGGCGATTTGAGGCGAATGTCCTGATGTAGGTTTTTAAGTCCTTAATTCTCGGGCAGCCATTTAGGGCACAACAAGAAAACCTTAACAAAGAAAGATGGATCAACAAAATAGGAGGGAAATACATGGGGAACGAGCGCGGCGATGAATTGGACCCGGAAGATCGAAAGGGTGTGGAAAGAGAAAACGACAGAAGAGAAAAGGGGAAATGGAAGAAACCGAGGAAGGAGCGATACGGGACATCGATGAAGACGCAGAGCGGGCCAGGGTTCGAAGAAGACGGTGGAACTTTCCAGGCATCGTGATAGGGGGGACGGGCGCAGCCACCGGTCGATCGTGAAGGATTGTATCGCACGCAGTTCTACCGAGGCGACACGTACAGCTCGTGCGTCAGCTCACATGATGTCCATACCATCCCATCACAAGACCAAGAGGGACAGGGGGGGGTTAGGGAAACTACCCCGGCCTGCAACCAAATTACCCAGCGCCGAACATATTGCCGGATGCGGTTTTTCTCCGCACCCTGCTCGTAAAGCCGGCTAATACGTTCAACGTGTTTTTTGACGGTATGGTTGGATGGGGTTAAAGACCCAGGCTCGAAGTGATACCCTAAAAAATCAAACCCTTTATCAGCCCTGCCGATAAAAGTCTTATCAGGGTGTTTTTCCACCTTAAGGGCGTTCAGAACCTGATTGACCCTGTAAACCGCTTTACGTAACTTCCACCGGTTTGGCGCAATAATCACCCAGTCATCCATGAATCGTGCGTAAAACAGTCCGGATTTTTCAAGCGCGTCATCAAGGGGTTTCAGATAGAGCGCCCCCATGAGCGGAGACAGCGGGCATCCCAATGAAATCCCCCTGGTAATCTCTTTGTAATTTTCTCCAAAACAGACGGTTCTGTTAAGATATTGCCGGATTAGCAGAAGGACGAAACGATCCGGGATGTGTTGCTCGGCCAAGCCAAACAGCACCTCATGATCCATGGACGCATAATACCCCTTGACGTCTGATTTCATCACATAACTGCCGGGCGCAAGAACGTTCATTGTGTTCCTGATGGCCTGTTTTGTGCCACCGCGTCCCTGAACGTGATGACATTGTTCCGAAATAGTGTCGTTCAGATGCTCTCCAAGCACAACCGCCAAGGCCTTCAACACCAGGGCATCCGTTGCACACCACAGCTCAATGATGTCTGAATCCGTCCTGATTTCCTTTAAAGCGCTGAATGTATAGTCACCGGATACCAGCGCCTGTTGGATTTTGGGCTTGATTTCCTGCCAATTCAAACGCAAATCCCAGATGTCGCTGTTGTGGGAATAATGGATGCGCCGTTTGCACACCCAATCAAATGCAATATCAAGGATTTCATCCGAGGCCACCCGTTCGATGAAGTGACGGGTTTCAGGCAAATGTCGACACCACGGCAAACTGCTCCAGCCCCCCCCGAGGGCAACGATGCCTCCCACGCGGAGCCAGGCATGGGCGTTCAAGTCGCCGTCCTCCTTTTTGGCCACCCCGAGGTAGAGGGTGCTGGGAATTTTCCTCCGGCTCAGCATCATCTTGCCTGAAATGGCCTGCACAAGGCACTTGGATTCCCAGGGCAGATGGCGGCTCATGGTCAGTATGGCCCGGGAGACGGATATAACGGTTTGTCTGTCTCTATTTTCATTATTTCCATCAGAACTTGCCATGTGCTGCCCCAGGAATGGTGCGATCCATCTGAAGGGCAGGATAAGGATCTCAAGCCTTGAGATGCCGAGCCAGAATGTGGTCTCGAGGTAAAGGCCTTTTTCTGAAAGGGGTTTTTTGAAAAACTTTGTTACCAGGCTCATAAAATACCTCAATAAACAACCTCATCGTTCGGTTCCAGGTACCCAAATCGCCGCATCACCTCTCTGTGGTCATGCATGACCTGCTCAGCCTGTTTCTCCGTCAGCTCTTCACGCCATGAACCGATCTTTCCTTTTCGAAAAAACATGTCAGAACTCGGGCTTTTCTCCTTGAAATCATCTTCCTTTTCCTGACGCCGAAGCTCTTCAAAAGAAGACAATTCAAGGGCCTTCAGAATCTCTTCTCTTCCATATTCCAGCCCTGAAAATTGCACGGCCTTTTCAAAAGTCTCCACGGAATTCAGCTTCATGTCTTCATAGCGCAGGACACAGACGGGAAAGAAAGACTGTTCGGTCCAGCTTTTCACATGAGAACTCCAGGACAGCAGCTTTTGCCGAAGCTGGTTGTGAAGCCGCTTGGGCTTGCCGCAAAATGCAGATTTTGCATCAGCCATTCTCAATATGGCCTTGTCATAATCCCAGCCCGAATGATGGGCAAAGGAAATAGCCACATCAAGGGGGTTGCGTATAATATAGATGGCGCCCGCGGTCGCTTCTTCCGGAAACAGGGGGATATTATTATCGTTAGATGTGTAGGCATCATGCACCTTCATGAACGGTGTCTCCTCGGCCTGCTCCGCGAGGTGTTCGTAGATCTCCGGCCTGAACCTGTCGATCTCGTCGAAGGTCAGGTCAGAGGCCTCAATCCCCGCCTCATCGTCAAAGATACTTCTCGCGCTGGCAATTGGCGTGCTGTCCAGCCTATTGATCTGTACTGGCCCTTCCTCTTCTCCCCGCAGGTTGGTCAGGAAGACCCTGAACCACGTGTTTCCCGACTTGGGATATGATGCCAGCCAGATGATGCCGTTCATGCTCACCAATTCCTTTCCACCAGGTCCATGAGTTCATCCAAGCGAAAGCCCTTCCTCGGCCGGGTAATTCTGATTACGGCGGCCCTGGCCGCTACGGCGGCACATTGCTTGAAATGCTCTTTTTTGCCCCCTAAACCCTCAAGGAAGCGGGGCCTGTAGGTATTGTTGATAATGGGGTCAATCTTGTCCCCGCGTTTCAGCGGAACGATTTCAAACTTATCGGTGTTCGTTGTTGCAAGGACGAAAACCGATCTGACAAGGGTGGGTTTATCGCACACATTATTGAAGGGGACAAAATATTTCTCAAATTCCTGATCGAGCCTGACCCGAATGAGCCCGGATTTTTCCGTGTCCAGCTTTTTGAGCGTATCTGCCCACAGTTTGAGCCGGGGAAATCCGGGAATGACCTTTGCGCCGTTATTTCCATCTGCTGTCACAGCGCACACGTCATCCGCCAAGATCGGGTACCCCTGTTTCTGAAATCCCGCGGCCAGCGTCGATTTTCCGATACTGGAAGGCCCTATGAACAGGACTGTCTTGCCATCCACTTGAACAGCGCTGGCATGAAGTGGTAGAATGTTTCGCTGGTGCAGCAGTGCCCCCATGGCGGACCCCATGAGAAACAGTAAGATTTCCTCATCCGTTGCGCCCGGTTCCCGTTCGATGAGAATTCTTCTGCCTTCCGTTACATAGTAACCGGCAATGCCATCCACCTGCATCAGAAATGCTCCCGGCCCGGCCTGATAACGCACCCCTTTGATCTTCGCATTTGGGATCTCACTGGGGACTTTGCCGTACTGAACCAACACATCCGGCACCCCCTCCACCCGAGGCATATCCAGAAATGGGACCTCCGAATGGATATTCAATCCAAAGGCATGATAAACGGGTTTTACGGTTAATAACATGTTATCTTTCCTGTGAAGTAGGGGGCTGGTAGGGGACGCCCTTTATATTTTTATATTTAACAATTCGATTAATCAATACCCATTTTCAGAAGCCATCCGCTCTCCTCTTTTGGCAGCGACACTTGCAGTTGGTACTGCAATTCCAAGAGCGCTTGCCAGGTGTGTCATGGTCAGCTTGAGCTCAAAGGCACCCCAATGACAGATGAGATTTCGGGCTTTGACAACATCCCTTGACTTCCCGGGACCGAAAATTCTTTTCGGATGGATGGACAGCAATTCGGCTGTTAGCTGTATCAATCGATCGAGATCAACCCCCTGAGCCGCCAGAGCGTATTTTCTTTCCATTGCCTCATCGGCTTTCGCCAATACATTGTTGACAAAGTCCCCATCCCCCAGAATACGTTCATCACTCTTAAGAAAAACACCTTCTTTTCCCAGCGATTTCACGGCTGCCCATCCACCTGCACTGCGAACCAGCCCGCCCCCCATAAGTTCAGGGCGACGACCCTGATCAATGCCCGCTTCGACGTATTTTCCATAGGCACGCCTGGCCGTGGAGATCCGGGCGTCAAATAATGAAAGCACAGAATTGACTGACTGCCATTCGCGGCTGCAGTTTTCCATAATCGCGCTGTGCCCGGCGTAAGGATAAGCGTCAAGCGCGGCAATGTCTTTTACGATATTGGCGCGCAATGGATTCAAATGGATATATCGAATCAATTCTTTTTGATACACATCTTCCTGGCAAAGGATCGATTTATACCGATTCTGAAAAAGATGGCCGCTTCGCTTTCGCCGCCGGTTGAAACGCATCACATAACCGGTCAGAAGTCGACGCATCACTGTCGCGATGGGAACGTTACCGGTTTTCAGCAACAGATGAAAATGTTATGTGAAGTAAAATATTATGTGAAGTTGAAATACTTTCACCTATAATATAAATGGGTTACCATTGTTTCACTTCACATAATCTTCCAAACATAGAGAGAGGTATTTTTGCAACATTCCCCTGATGCAACGCACCCGGTGCGTAAAATTGGCAGATACGTTTATCGCGCTTTTTGCCGGTGTTCATGCGAATGTCGACACCACGGCAAACCGTTCCAGTCCGCAGCCCATGTTCACCAATCCCGTTTGACCAGGTCCATGAGTTCATCTAAGCTAAAACGCTTCCTCGGCCGGATAATCATGAATACGCCTGCCCTGGCCGCCACTGCGGCGCGCTGCTTGAAATGTTCCTTTTTGTCACCCAATCCCTCAAGAAATCGGGGGCTGTAGGTGGTTTTGATCACTGGCTTTTCAAACAAATCTTGTGTACATCGGTATAAACAAAAGCTTTGCGGCGGTCTGATTTTCATATAAGGCCTGCGACATGACATATCCTTTCTCCACATGGGGATGTTCCTTGAGGAAAATGTGCAGGCTTTTAAGCTTTCCGGCGGGTCCGCTTTTTACCTCAATGGGAAAGATCCCGCCTTTTTTCACGTAAAGATAATCCACTTCCGCCGAACTGCTTTTCTTGGCCCTTGACCAGTAAAACAGTTTAAAATTTTCAGACCCTCCCGCGGCGAGCAGTTCCTGGCCGACGAACTGTTCCGCCAGTGCCCCTTTATAGACCCTTAACAGATCCTTTTCATTCAGGATATCCGAAGGGTGAATCCCACAATGGTACTGCATCAGTCCCAAATCCAGAAAAAGCGGTTTCATGGTTTTTGATGAAGCATCGGCATTAAGGGGAAGCCCTCCGGCGTTGGATGATCTGATAATTTGACAAAGCAGCGCCCTTTCCAGCAATTGAAGGGATTTTTTGGTTTTTTCAATTCTTCGGGTAGGGTCCAGCCTGGTATATTTGAGTTGGCTTCCCACATGTGAAGGCAAAGACCTCAGCAGATGATCCAGGCTGTCAACATCGGCTCTTTTATTGTATTTTGCCAGGGATTGGAGATACGATTGAAATATTTCTTCATGAACCATAAAACTCTGGTTCAAACTGCCTGTCCGAGTATACCTTTTCACGGCCTCGGGCATTCCGCCCACAAGAAAATAGAGTTTCAGTTGCTCTAATATTTTGAGATGGACGGTTTGACTTATGGGTTTGAAGTCAAAAATGGAAGGCAGTTTATCGGCCAGCATTTTTCGGTCGGACGCCTTTAAAAATTCATGAAACGTCATGGGCCTCATCCATTCAAAGGAGAGACGCCCCACGGGAAAGGATATGTCGCCCAATGTAAATTCAAGCATGGATCCGGCTGCAATGACGTGTTGTTCGGGAATCTCCTCGTAAAAATATCTTAGACTCAGCAAGGCCCTTTCACACTCCTGGATTTCATCAAAAAACAGTAGGGTTTTCCCCGGCGTGATCATTGTATTTGCGTGAATCTCAAGCTCCGAAATCAATCTTTTGACAGATAGGTCTCCATCAAAAATTTTATGGCTTGTGCGGTCCCGTTCAAAATCCAGTTTTACAAATGTTTCAAAGTGATTCTCCCCGAACCTTGACACGGAAAATGTTTTTCCCACCTGTCTTGCGCCTCTTATCATCAGGGGTTTTCTGAATTCGCTCTTTTTCCAGCCAACCAGTTTTGCATCAATTTCTCGTTCCATCAGCCTTGAATCCCCATTTTCAAACCATACGGTGGTAATTTTACAGGGTCAAAATACCGCATGCTC
>Ga0307929_1002981_pt1 | contig 10277 bp, 5 predicted proteins | sample AceLakmetage1330_FD_203160 | JGI IMG/M metagenome (GOLD analysis project Ga0307929, IMG submission 203160) | Saline water microbial communities from Ace Lake, Antarctica - #1330 | ecosystem: Environmental > Aquatic > Non-marine Saline and Alkaline > Saline | place: Antarctica: Ace Lake...
CCGGAACTGTTAGACAGCCCAATTGGTCTGTTCCATTACCCCTCCCCGGGGGCTCTGCTGAGGTAACCTTGGAGGCTACCTTTTCATATAAACTGCCACAGGCAGACCGTATTTCAGCCCCGGTCTGCCCACAACGAATCATGAAAAAGTAGTCGCTGTAAGCACCCAGCACCCAAAACCCAGTACCTGCTTTTTCATATAAACGGGCATGTCCTGCTGGACACAACGAATATTGAAAATGATATCATGCCGCCCCCCCGACGGGCAATGGGCCCGGCCCGGAACCGTAGACGGCCCAATTGGCCGGTTCCTATTGCCCATCGGGGGGGCTCTGCTGAGCTTGTCCGGAAGTTTTATTTTCTAATATAAGATGGACTTGAAAACCCGGTTGTTTTGATTTATGAGTTCATCAAATCAATGCATGGTCACAAGGTAAGTACCCAAGTATATATTCCTCAAAATAAAAGCCATAAATATCAGTGGTATATGTCTGTGGAATACCGAAAAATATATGTGTAGGTACTTAGCCCGTCCAACATAACGGGTGGGCCAACAATGGGACTAAGTCCGAAACTCAATCACATATGCAGATCATAAAATAAAGGAAACAAATTATGTGGGGTCCGTTTTTCCAGGGAATGGGGGTCAGCGGGGGATTAATCGTTGCCATCGGCGCACAAAACGCCTTTGTGCTTTCACAGGGGGTCAGAAAAAACCATCATCTGCTCATTGCCTTGATGTGCAGCGTCTGCGATGCTCTGCTCATCACCATTGGTATTTCCGGTGTGGGCACCGTGATTGCATCCTCCCCAAAGCTTGCAGCAGCAGGGGCCTGGGGCGGTGCGGCATTTTTGTTCTGGTATGGATTTAAGGCGTTTCAATCTGCCTGCCAGGGAAAGGTACTGAATGCAGAACAAAAAAAATGTAGCCTTCGCACGGCCATTGCCACCACCATGGCGGTTACCTGGCTCAATCCCCATTGTTATGTTGACACTTTGCTTTTAATCGGCAGTATCGGTGGGCAATTCAATGGACAGAGTCGTTTTTTTTTCGGGGTAGGTGCCGTATCTGCATCCTTTCTCTGGTTTTTCTCTTTGAGCTTTTGTGGGCAGATGCTGGCACCTGTTTTCCAGAACCCCACTGCCTGGCGAATTCTGGACACCGTCATTGGTATTATCATGTGGGTCATTGCCTTGACCCTGATCATGTAGTTGTTATTATCAAGCAGTAATAACACAAGTCTGCCTCTGCCCCCATTGGGCCGCACAGGCTTGATGAAAACAGGATCATTGCCTGTCATAATTAAGCATGGTGTCCCCGGAATTTGCCCCAAAATTAAAAACTTGAATTACATGGCATCCCTTACTCTTGAAAGCAATTCTATATTTTTTTTGATCTGGACGGAAAGTGATTGATAAATTCCAGAGGCCCCATATTTCTCTTCATGGGTGGAAAGTAGAGGTTCATGGCATTGCGACACCGTCTGGATCATTGTATCCATAAGATCTGAAAATTTACGGGGACGAAGTTTCATATCACCTGCAAAAAGTCGGAATGCCCTTTCTCCAATGCGATCATGGCGAAAGGTTTTTCCGATGGACATGGCAAATTTATTTTCCAGGCCAGGGTAAACCTGGGTGGATAAAAGATCATAAAAGGGAGCCATTATCATGTCTTTTCCATGGATGATGGAAAAATTTTTACCATGGGCATCATGATTACCGATCAGGTAATTAAAAAGAGTCACCCGGATCAGATTCATCCGGGGTTCAGCACCCTGAAGAGAAAGATATTCATCGGTTAGCTGCCGACATTGGATAAACCCGGGTCCGCCCTTTTCCTGATATTTTCGATTTGCCGGTATCCCCAGGGCTTGGCAGAAGTCTTCCTGGTGAATTCGAATGACAAGCCCCTTTTCCCTTTGAATACGATCATAGCGTTCAATAGAAAAAACTTCATGGCCGTCAATATTCAACAATTGTGAACAAGGGACTGCAATACCTGCCTGTAGGGCCAACTCCATGCAGAAAGCTTCATTTTTCTGGATATCCGGATAATAAAGGCTGGCTGGCTTTATGATATGGGTTGTGGCTGACCCCGAGTTGGCAGGCAGGTAAAACCGATTTTTATCAATGCGAACAGGAAGCTTGTCCTGGGCACCGGCAATGGAAAGCCGGGCTTTTTTCATTTCAGGAAATAATTGATGTTTTTCCGGATCAGCTTTAATTCTATCCAGCACTTCCACAAGCAACTCTGTAATATCTTCATACTGGCCCGGTGTAAAATCAGGGCTTTGAGTATCAGGTAAGATGGATAGGGCACCGGCACAATCTTCACCAAAATGTCCCAGAAATGCAAAAGTGTCTTTTTTATCAAAACGATGATTAAAAGCAAGAATGGACCGCGCATTGTTCTCTGGAAGCAGGTTTTCGAAGAAAGCGGTACTGATACCAGGGGTGTGTTTTTCTGACTGGCAGGGTAAAGACAGAGAAATGGGAAGACCTTGTGTTTCAAGCCATTTTTGTGAATATTGAAATTGAACCCGGCCTCTTTTATGGGGGAAAAGAGTTCCCACCACTTTTTTATCCCAATGGATCAACAGTTTTTCCATGATCCTCCTCCAAGGATAAAAGTCCGGTTGTCACATAGACCTGTAGGGAAAGCGCCCGGAGCAGGTCAAACACTTTGTCCATCTGGGCGGTTTCTTTACCCCGCTCAATGTCACTGATGAATTTTGTGCTGGTTCCGGTTATGTCTGCCAGATTCTCTTGGGTCATGTGCTTTTTCTTCCGCATATCCCTGATAGCCTTTCCAAAATATCTGGGCATACGAATATGATATGGGTATTGAATTTTATTCATTTAACGCCTCCTTTTTTTAACTGTACGGTAGAAAAATAGAGAGGTCAAACAAATTTGATCGAACGGTTATAAAAATCTTTCAAAATCAATTTTTTACCGATCGGTTATTTTATAATTCTGACTGCCTACCTGCCTCCATCATAAAAAAACCACCTTGGACCGGTTAATTTTCCCGATACAAGGTGGTTTTCTTTCACGGCACAAATTGCTTTGCGGTGTTGTGCTTGGATTAACCGATTAAAAATTAAAAACCTTTGCCTCGGCGGCCATGTCAATCAGATGCGGTCCGCCATCCAGCTGCATACTACTGAAGAAAGAAGCTTCATCAAGTCCACGATTCTTGGCGCAGGGGGTACAGATACCCGTGGTCACTTCTTTTTCTACCAGGTAGGGAAGGTAATCTGCCGGACAATCTCCAGTAACAGTTTTTATGCTCAGGTCTCTATCCTTATTGGCCCACATAACCCCCTCATCAATGAAAAACATATCCACATGGTGTCCCTTTGAATGGGCAATTTTGGCAAATTGAAAACATCTTGTGGCAGCTTCGTTATCATCTTTACTGAGAACAAACAAAAAATTTTGCATGATTTAATTCCTTTTTGATTGTAACCGGCCACAAAATTCTGTTATTTAAATATTTAGGAAATTTCAGAATAAGGGATTTGATTTTCCTTAAACCAAATAATGTTGACCCGCTACCATCCGTTGAGGTTATCCTGGACGCATTCCCATTTTCCCGGTCGGACTTCTAACTTATTGATTTTATTAAATTGGCAATAAATTGGCTCAAAAATTATATCTTTACAAATCAAAGAGTTAGAAGTCCGACCGGGAAAATGGGAATCCGCCCTGTTATCCTTTATGAGCAAACTCTCATTTCTATTGATACTTTTTAGTCAAGCAATCCACGCCTGTCAAGGTCAAACTGTCATTTGGATATCTATTTTTTCCATAGTTCAAGAATTCCCTTTATAATAAGCGTTCAACAACCAGGCCCGTTCTTTCATACACCTGATAATCAAGTGGGAAAAAGTAAAGCACCGTTTCCCATTAAGAGATGCATGGCAAATGTCATGCCCCCGAACATTCCATGGAGGTTTCATGCAAAAGAGATATGTGTTAACCCTGCTGGCAATCATACTGTTGACAAGCGTTCTGTCACCTGCCCCTGGCAAGGCCAACCCATTAAACATAACCCGCATCACTCCGGGGGGAGAAAATGTTCAGTCCCTGCGGCAGATTGTCATCCAGTTTGACCGGGATGTGGTGCCCCTGGGGGCCATGGAACGTTCCCGGGATGAAATACCCATCACCATCACACCGGATGTGAAAGGTCAATGGCGCTGGCTGGACACCTCGGCCCTGGCCCTGCAACTGGATGAATCACAGGCACTGCAACCGGCCACGCGTTATACTCTTATCATGAATCCCGGCATCACGGCCCTGGACGGCACCACTCTGATAAATCCTGTCATTCATACCTTTACCACCCAGCGTCCCCGGATCTCCTGGGTGGATTTCCAGACCTGGCGCTCCCCGGGAACGCCTGTGATGGGGCTGCATTTTAATCAACCGGTCACCCCGGAATCTGTGAAAGCCTGCGTAAAAATGATCCGGCAAACCGATGGCCAACCCATGTCAGCGGTAAGGGTGGAACCCCACCCGAAGAACGCCTCCGGTCGGATCTGGTGGATCTCTCCGTCAAAGGAGCTGCCCCTGGACACCGCCATGGTGGTGTGGGTATCCCCGGGCATTATCTCCACCCAAGGATCAGAACCAGGTATGGAAAAAAGAGTGGCGGTAAAATTTCATACCTTTCCAAAATTTAAATTCCTGGGGCTGCGGTGCTATACCCTCAGAGGGGAAAAACCCATCATTATTTCCCCGGATCAATTCCAGAAATTTGCAAATTCAACGAATACAGCGGAGACACCCCCACCGGGCATACATCCCCTTGCCAACCCCGACACCTACACAGAACTGCTCTTCACGGCTCCGGTGGCCTTTCAGGAGATCCGGGATCAGGTCATTGTAACCCCGGATCTGGCCAAGGGTCGCAAGGACTATAACCCTTGGGCCAACAACTACAGTGGCTCGCTCCTGAGAACCCGTCATTATAAAAATGCACATTATTCAATTTCATTGCCCGAGGATCTTACCCCATGGCAGCGCTATCATTTTAACGAGACAGGCGCTGGCATCCAGGATGCCTTTGGCAGACCCTTACCCACTCCCATGGATTTTACCTTCTTCACCGATCATCGCAAACCTGATTATCAACTGCTGCATCCCACCGGGGTTCTGGAAAAGGATCTGGATTCCCGCCTACCCATGGCCGTGACCAACATGGAAAGCATGGAATTCAGTTTCCAGACCCTCACTGCACAAAAAATGAAAACCCAATCCGTGGACAAAACAACTTCGGATGATAAAAAAGTCCAGAAAACAGACCCGCCTGATGAAATCCAGAAGACCATCCTCAAAAACAATCTCATGGCCCAGGATATCACCTATCACACCCCCATGGGAGTCCGGGAAATGCTGGAGGGACACACCGGAGCCGTGTATGGCAAGGTAAGCAAAAGCAGCCCTTCTGTGAAAAAACATGCCAGTGAAAAACAATTTTTCGCCCAGGTCACCCCCTGGCAGGTCCATGCCAAAATCGGTCATTTTAATTCATTGGTGTGGGTCACCAGTCTTGCCACGGGTCTGCCCGTGCCCGGTGCCCGGGTGAGTATTCATAAAGATAACATGGAAAACCTCACCCGCAATACCCAACCCCTGGCCCGGGAAACCACCGATGACAACGGTATTGCAATGCTGCCCGGTGTTGTCACCCTGGACCCGGAACGCAAATCCTTTGACCGCTGGTGGGAGGAAGGCAATGATCAGCGGTTTTTTGTCCGGGTGGAGCAAAATAATGATCTGGCCCTGTTGCCCCTGAACAACCGATTCAACATTGACACCTGGCAGGTGTCTGGAGAGGCCTTTGATTCGCGCATGGAGGCCCGGCACGGTCACATCAATACCTGGGGTACAACAGCCCAGGGGATCTACCGGGCCGGGGATACCATCCAGTACAAAATTTATGTCCGGGATCAGGACAACACCGGCTTTATCCGTCCCCCAAAATCAAATTATTCCCTTACCCTGATTGACCCCACAGGAAAAAGCGTATTCACCCGGGAAAAAATAACCCTGTCCCGGTTTGGTGCCATTGATGGCGAATATGCAGTACCCAAAAACGGCAGCGTGGGGTGGTATCGATTTGAACTATCCGCAGATTTTACCCAACAAAACTGGCGTCCGCTACAGGTGCTGGTCAGTGATTTCACCCCCTCCCCATTTAAGGTTACCACAGAACTCAACGGCAATGCCTTTAAAATGGGGGACACCCTCACCGTGACCTCCCGGGCAAGCCTCCATGCCGGTGGTCCCTATACCGATGCCAATGCCCGGATTATTATTGGACTCAAAGGGAAAATATTCCGATCGACTCATCCCGTGGCCCGGAAATTCTCATTTTACAAACCATTTATCGATGAGAAGGATGAAGAAAACAGCATAAGATTTCGTTCCGGTGGCATGGAAACCCTTTTGGAAAAGACAGATATCCTTAACGACCAGGGCACCCTGGAAAACACGGTTCAACTGGACCAGCCGGATGTGGCATACGGAACCCTCACAGTGGAAAGTGCGGTACAGGATGACCGGGGTAAATTTGTGGCAGCCACGGCCACGGCCCCTTATCTGGGAAGGGATCGATTTGTGGGCCTGAAAAGCCTGAAATGGGTGTATGAAGCCAATCAACCGGCCACCCTGGAAACCCTGGTGGTGGATGACCGGGGAGATCCTGTTGACGGCGCAACAGTTACCATCCAGGTGCAACGCCTGGAAACCAAGGCCACCCGGGTCAAAGGGGCTGGCAATGCCTATCTCACCCAATATCTCCACCAGTGGATCACCACCCACACTCTGGAGTTGACTGCCACCAATGAGCCTCTTCCCTTCTCTTTTACACCGGAAATACCCGGGGATTATCGCATCAGCGCCACGGTGACCGATACCCGGGGAAGAACGCACGCTTCGGGCATCACCACCTGGGTGACGGGCCGGGGCCATGTGGTATGGCAGGAACCAACCGATTATCGACTGCAAATTATTCCGGAAAAAGACGCGGTGAACCTGGGAGAAACCGCCCAATATCTCATTAAGAATCCCTTTCCCGGGGCCCATGCCCTGATCACCCTGGAACGATACGGCGTCTTAAAACAATGGGTAAAAAAACTGGAAACCGCCACAGAGGTGATTGAAGTGCCGGTGTCAACGGATCTTCAACCGGGTTTTTTTCTTTCCGCCACCATTCTCTCCCCCCGGGTGGCAAAACCGTTGGGGAAAAACCAGGTGGATCTGGGAAAACCGACCTTTCGCACAGGATATGTGGAAACACAGGTCATTGATCCCGGTAAAGGCATCAGGGTGAGAGTGGACACGGACCAGAAAGTGTATAAACCCGGCGACACCGTGACCGTTGACCTCAATGCCCAGATACCCAACACCCTGGAAAGTGCTCCCGTGGAATTTGCCGTTGCCGTCCTTGATGAGGCTGTGTTTGACCTCATTGCCAGCGGAAAACAGCATTTTGACGTCCGCAAAGGATTTTACACATTGAATGGACTGGATGTGAACAATTACAGCCTTCTGACCAACATCGTGGGCCGCCGCATGTTTGAGGCAAAGGGCGCCAATGTGGGGGGAGACGGCGGTGGCAGCATTGACATGCGATCCTTTTTTAAATTTGTGAGTTATTGGAACCCCAGTCTCATGGCCGACGATCAGGGCCATGCACAGGCCACATTCACCGTGCCGGATAACCTCACAGGCTGGCGGATATTTGCCATGGCTGTTACCCCGGATGACCGCATGGGTCTGGGGGAAGGTCAGTTCAAGGTGAACCGTCCCACAGAAGTGCGGCCGGTGATGCCCAACCAGGTCACAGCCGGGGATACCTTCCAGGCAGGATTCAGCGTCATGAACCGTAGCCCGGAAATTCGGGATCTTGTGGTGTCCATGTCTGTAAGTCATGATGTCAACGCTGAGAATAGTAGCACAGGTGATGGTAGTAGCAGCCAAGATATCAGCAGTAACAGTAGTGATGATGATGATGATGATGATGATGGTGGTGGTGGTGGTGGTGGTGGTGGTGGTGTCAAAAATGGTAATATTGATTATGCCTTCCAAGACGCCAAAACAGAGACCATTCACCTGGAACCTTATAAACGTAAAACGCTTTACCTTCCAGTGAAAACTGTTAAACCCGGTTCCCTGGAATTCAAGGTAACGGCCCGGGATGATATGGATGGAGATGGCATCATCCACACCCTTAAGGTCATCCCCAAACAAAATCACACCACCAGTGCCACCCACGGCATGGTCATGGACAACACCCCGGCCACCATTCCCATCCAGTATCCGGAAAACATGGAGTCCCACACCGGAAACACCCGGCTGGTTCTCTCCCCCACCCTGCTTGACAATGTGGACGGTGCCTTTACCTATATGCGGGACTATGTTTACACCTGCTGGGAACAAAAGCTCACCCGGGCCGTCATGGCCAGCCATTATCAGGCCCTGGAAAATCGCCTGAAACAACGGGTGACATGGGAAGATGCCGGAGAAGTGCCAGACAAGATGCTCAAAACGGCCCCGTCCTTCCAGGCCCCCAACGGCGGTATGGCCTATTTTAAACCCGAGAATAATCGGGTGAGCCCTTATCTGTCCGCATATACAGCCCTGGCATTTTCCTGGCTCAAAGAGCGGGGATATCAACCGCCCCAGTCCGTGGCGGATCACCTCCAGGCGTATCTGTTAACCCTTTTAAGGCAAAATATGCTGCCTGATTTCTATTCCAAGGGCATGGCGGCCACGGTGCGGGCCGTTACCCTGTCTGCCCTGGCCCGGGAGGGAAAGCTCATTCTGGCGGATATCCAGCGATATGAACCCCATGTGAAACGCATGAGCCTGTTTGGCAAGGCCCAGTTCCTCATGGCAGCCACCCGGATGGCCGGGGGCGAACCCATTGCCCACCGCACCTGGGAGACAATATTAGCCCAATCCGTGCAAAGTGCCGGGAAACTCAGATTCAATGAAACCCTGGACAAGGTCAATGATCGGCTCCTGGAATCTTCGGCCCGGACCCAGGGGGCTGTTTTATCTGCCATGATTGACTATGCCCATAAATATAACCGACAAAAAGAGATAAAGGGGCTGCCCTTGAAACTGGTGCGCACCATCACCCAGACCCGGCAAGGCTCAGGCACCTGGTATAACACCCAGGACAATATTTTCTGCACCAATGGCCTGATTGACTACGCCCGAACGTTTGAGAATGACACACCGGATATGACCCTGGTGGCCCATGTGGATGAAACCCTGCTGGGTGAAACCCATTTCAAGGAGATCAACGCCCCGGCGGTGACCCTGGAAATGCTCATTAAAAAAGAGGACCCGGGGCGCAGGGCAGACCTTGTCATCCAAAAAAACGGCCCCGGCACCCTGTATTACACGGCCGCCGTGAGTTATGTTCCCCGGGAAAAATCACCCCATGCCATCAACGCGGGCATGGAGATCCACAAAGAGATCAGCGTGGAACGAGAGGGAAAATGGATGCTTTTGACCGATCCCCTTAAGATACATCAGGGAGAGCTGGTGCGGGTGGATCTATTCATATCCCTTCCGGCTGCGGGAAATTTTGTGGTGGTGGATGATCCCCTGCCCGGCGGTCTGGAGGCAGTGAACCGGGATCTGGCCACGGCATCCATGGTAGATGCAGACAAAACAGGGGTGATGCCCCAAGGCGATTCTAATTCCCAGGCAGACAACCCATGGCCTCCCAGGGACTCCAGATGGAACGACCGGGCCTTCCGGGATCGCTATTCCGTATCCCAATGGTACTTTTACCACCGGGACATGGGCCATGACGGGGTACGATATTATGCGGATCGTCTACCCCCGGGCCGTTATGTCCTTTCTTACACAGCCCAGGCCATTGCCCGGGGAAGCTTTGCCGCCCTGCCCGCCCAGGTGCTGGAGATGTATGATCCTGATGTGTTTGGAAAAAGCGTGGAAAAGACCCTTATTGTGGAGCCATAACGCGATTACCTCAAAAGAAAAATGGCCCAAGGGCAAAATGAAAAAAACGCTGGTTCCGGAGATGGGGTATCACCAGTGATGGATGTGCCCACGTTGGCTCTCGGCTTAAATGATGCCGTATTTTTTTTATAAGAAAGTCTCAACAACGTACTATAATTAAAGGACTTTCATTTTTCGTTGTGGCAGTGGTGACTGCCATGTATGTTTATAAGAAAGTCTCACCAACACGCTGGAATTAAATGACTTTCTTTTTTCGTTGTG
>Ga0307929_1002983_pt1 | contig 10275 bp, 5 predicted proteins | sample AceLakmetage1330_FD_203160 | JGI IMG/M metagenome (GOLD analysis project Ga0307929, IMG submission 203160) | Saline water microbial communities from Ace Lake, Antarctica - #1330 | ecosystem: Environmental > Aquatic > Non-marine Saline and Alkaline > Saline | place: Antarctica: Ace Lake...
CCTCAGGATCCATGACCTGGGCGAGGTGTCATTCCGCTTCGACCACTACGAAACCGATTACGCCCGGCAGGCCTTGAGGGTAATCTCCGGCCACCATGATATCAACTTCTGGCAGTCAACCATCTGGCGGGGGCTGGGACACATGAATTTATCCCCCATCTACACCTACTGTGTCGCTCTCTTTTTCCGGCTCTTCGGAGTTTCCATTTTCAGCCTCAAGCTGGTAGCGGTCTTCTACGGAACTATCGCGCTGCTCTTCACCTACGGTATATTCAAGACCCTTTTCGGACCGCGACTGGCTCTCCTGACAACCTTTTTTTTGGCAATCTCACCCATGCACATCAACTACAGCAGAATCGGCTTGCTGCTGGTCTCAACACAGACTGTAAGTTTGATTATTATCTACCTGCTGCTGCGCTGTCTCCGGGGAGATAAATCCTATGTTTACTTACTCCTGGGGACGGCGGTTTCATTCGCCGCTTACTTTTACTCTCCGGCCAAGTACCCCATCCTCATATCCACCGTTCTGATAGTGACCTATATCCTCTTCCGGCGCCGTTTTCTTCGGAGCAATTTTACTAAAATCCTGCTATTGATTCTAGCTGTTATAGCTATTACCATCGCGCTGAATATACCCACCTGGGGACTGATCGCCCCCCGCTTTGCCGGTTATGAGTCGGTCTGGCATAGAACCAGTTCTCACCTCCATACCCGCGAGGCTGATTACATCCGGGCTATCCCCCTGATCTGGGAAAATTTTACCAGATTAATCCAGAGCTTTTTTATCACCCGCAACTTTAACTACAACCCATGGCCCTGCGGAAACCTTTACTTCAATCCCTTTATCTCTATCATGACTCTGACCGGGATAGCTTACAGTCTGGCTAATATCAAAAAGGCCAACTACCGCCTTCTATTGTTTTTTACCGCGGCGTTCCTGGCCCCAAACCTGCTTTCCCGCCCCCCCGTTGTCGTACGTCGAATGATGGTCTCCTGGCCATTTATCTACTGCCTGGCGGCCATTCCCATATCACAGCTCTTTATTAAATCCCGGCAGCTATTTCACTGGAAGATCAGTTCCATTATAATCGGATTGACCATCAGTGCTTTGATCGGTCTGGGAGCCTATAACTGCCATGTGTTTTTCGATAGTACTCAGTCTGCCGGACGGTGGGAAAAGGAGCGCTATTTTGATGAATTTACGAAAAACCTTCTTAGCGGTTATCAACTTTATATCCTTCCCCATTCCGGGTCAAGCCGGAAGACCATCGACTTCATTCTTAACTCAGATACAACGCCAGGTAGCCACAGTTATGAATACATCAAGCCCGAAAGACTAAGGAAATTCTCCCGGGAAGATCTTCCGATCGGGAAAGCGGTCGCCTTCGTCGGCTACAAAAGTCAGGTGCGAGGTCCAGAGTTAAATACACTCCGAGATCGGTTGGGGGGAGGGAAGATCGAGGTCATTCGGGCCCGGGGTGGGCGAGAGGTGGGTCATGCTCTCCTTATATCTCCGGAAGATCTTCAACCCAAACCTGAAAAACAGCCGGAAGAAAGGAAAAACTAATTCTTAGTCCATGACTAAAATAATATATATTATTCTCCTTTTCCTGGCAGCCGGTTTCATCTTTACCGGTTATTTCCTCCTGGAACCTTCTTCCTTAACCCGGAGAAAATTAAATAGAATTTTTAAAGCCTGTTTTCTCCTTCTGCCTATTCTTTATCTTGCTCTGCTGGCTGTTAATCTCAGCAGCACCCGGGGTGGGTGTTCCCTAGGTTTTCTGGAAGAACCCCTGGAAAGTATCTGCCGGGGGGGGGAGATAATCTTCCATGCCACCACCCAACCCAAGGCCGAGGGGAGAAACTATCTGGCCCTTGGTTTGGCTGCCGGTTTTGTCATGATTATCATACTCAGAAAGAAAGCACGTGGCAAAGCCGCTCTGCTCTGGATTTCCCTCACCCTATCTCTTTTGGCCATCACTTTCTGGGGGAGCAAAAACTTCACCTCCTATTGGATCTTTTGTGGCGCTGGAGCCGTTATTATCTTTCTGACTCAATTCTTCTCTTTCCAGAAAGAAGTGACCACCAAATCCACTTTGACTATTATTATCATGAGTTTAATTCTGGTGCTTGGGTTTATACTGCGCTTTTATCGCCTCGATCTTTTGCCGCCTTCTTTCCTGGACTACGAGGGGACCACCGGCCTTTCCGGAATAGAGGTTCTGGAAGGAAGAAGAGAATATTTTTCTATTCTCTGGAGCTTTATCGCCCGACCGATCATGAACACGTATAGCTCTCCTTTCTTCGCGTTCCCGCTGGGGTGGGCTTTCCGGGTATTCGGGGTAAGCATAATAACTCTTCGTTCTCTCTCCGCATTGATCGGAACCCTGACCATCCCAGCCATCTATCTACTGGTCCGCCAGCGCTCATCGAACCGGGAAGCTCTCTTAACCGCATTTTTTCTTTCCATCTCCATCTGGCATATTACCATCAGCCGGGTAGGGCTCTCTCTCATCCTGACCCCTCTCTACGCTATCACGATCGGAGGCTTGCTTCTGCGGGCCTTTAAAACCAATAAAATCGTCTATTTCCTTCTGGCCGGCTGCGGACTGGGGATATACTGGCTCTTCTATATGGTAGCTAAGATCATGCTTATAGTGGTGGCGCTCATGCTCTTGCATCAGATCATTCTCGGGCAAGGATTTCTCCGGCGGAACTGGAAAGGATTAATCATCTTTTTCCTGGCAATCCTGGCCATGGCAATGATATTCGGGGAGGGAATCTCTCACTGGCTGCTGGGGACGGGGAAGCAGGGAGTAAATTATATCTGGTATAGATCCGGCCCTAATTCCGTTTACTCTCCGGAAATACAACTTAACGCGGCATACCAATATTTGATACTGAACATCCAGAAAAGCTTCCGCTATCTATTCATCTCCTCACACCACGAGTTCCTCCTCCCCAGCAAACTCCCTTTTCTCAACCCATTGATCTTCCCTTTTATCATTTCAGGGCTCACGATCAGTCTCTATAACTGGAAGCGGGATCTGCACTTTTTCTTTCTCGCCCTTTTCGTCTGCGCCTTCATTCCCCAGGTTATTTTTGTTACTTTCTCGGACAAAGCCGCTCCCCGGCATCTCATGCTCCTCATACCTGTTTGCTGTTTCATGGCCGCCCAGCCGTTTTCCCTTTTGCTCGGATCGCTCTCTAAAGGATCAAGCCGCTGGTTCAAAACAGTTTGCACGGCTATTACCATCGTGCTGGCGATAGCACTGGCCGCCACATCTTTCTACATTACTTTCTTATCTCCTCACTGGGAATACCCGGTCTGCCGGATGCGGCGGGAATGCGGAGAGTTCATCAGGGACCACCTCGACCAGAACTATTTCTTTATCGTCCGGGGAAAATTCCCGCTTTATCTTCAAAACCGGATAATCGATTTCATTACCTACCCGAAAGTCCGGGCTCTTCACTACTATCTACCGGAGGATTATCCCCGGCAAGGAAAAGCCGACGAAGGGATATCAAAAAATTACATTTACATCCAGGCGAAAGAACTCCCGGCTATTTTCAGCCGTTTGGGGACTGACATACCCCGGGCCGGGTTTGTCTTTGAGCAGAAGGAATTGGTCCCGGTCTTCGAGGAACGATTCGGGTCCGACTCGGTCCGGAAGCAATGCCAGGAATGCGCGCCCTGGGTGTACTACACAGTTCTTTATCCAACTGAAGAATGACCACTGTTCATGATCATGATGAGAAAGACAGGGTTAAATGATTTTGCAGGGTTGGTCTTAATTGCTGCCGGGATCTGTGTCCTTGGCCTTCTCGTCGGAAACGTCTTAATACCATCCTCTTCCCACAGGTCGTCATTTCATCCTGCTGCTGTACCCCAAAAATCTGTCAGGAGTATCCTCCCAAATCAGCAGATCCATGATATCTTAAAAAACACTGATTCCCAGATTATTGAGGGTTTCAACACAATCGAACTGGCATCTGCCACCGGTAAGCGACCATCCCGTTTAGGGACGGTCCAATCGTGGTGGGCGCTAAGTAATAATCCGGAGCGGAAGGTTGTTTGGCAGAGCGCAGTCTGTCCAGAGAAAAAAAAGACCACCCTTGTTTTCTGCGGAGTGTTGGGGATGGGAGAGGGCAAAGCCGCTTTACTTGTCAACGGGATATCCGCATTAATTTTCTCAGTCGGCCCAGGTCCTCCAAAAGAAAGCTGGGAGAACGGTTCTTATCTCATGACTTTTTTAGCAACCAAGATCCATCCTTCTGGAGAGCGGTTCGGACTCTTCTTCCTGACCGTTCCGGAAGAGGTAGTCTCACCCGACAAACCGATACGACTGGAGGTCCGGGGCTTTACCGGTAAAGACAAGGGTAAGAGCTATTTTATGCTCAGCGGGATACGACAATCACTCCCCAAACTCAAGTAACGACTGATGAATGACAATATTTTCATCTTCTGTGCTCTGTATTTCTTCTTCTCTTTCATCTACCTACGATGGGCAAGACCGTCCAGAAAGGTAGTATTCCTTCTTGCTTTAGCTCTTATAATCAACACTCTAACAATCACTATAACCTTCGCTTTCGGTATTACCCCGGCATCAAACTCTCCACTTTATAATTGCCTTACAAAGCATATTCTCTTGGTACCCTCAATCTGTTTGACTTATCTTTATAAAATTATCTTTTTAGTGGTAGATTTCGCTTTTACCGACCAAATAACATTCGCGTTGATCGGTCTCTTGATAATCATTCTTCTCTTCATCGGTTTAATTAAATCTCACAATAAAAAGTGGAAGGTTTTCTTCCTTGCTTCCCTCTGTACGATTTTCCTTATCTTCTTCTTCTTCCTCTTTTCTCGAACTATCGCCTATTCCGGCGGGAAGTCGGGATTCCAGGTAGTACGCCCGATGAATTTTTTTATGGAAAAACTGATTAAAACCGGAAGTGACATCTCCTATACCATCTTTAACAACCCATTAATCGTTCGCAGAGCCTGCGTCTCGTTAGCCACATTATTATTAATCATCCTGGTTATTCGAAAGAACACAAACCTCAGTCTTTATGCCCTTGTTACAGCAACCGTACTAGCCTGTATCGCACAAGGTTTCATAATAACGTCCCATAACTCAACTGCAATCTATCTATATATTTCAAGCGGAATTCTGATACTGAGTAGCAGATTAACCGACCTGCCGGCTTACAGCAGGAAAAAGTTCTCCCCTTGGAAACAGGTAATATTGATCTCCATTATCTTAATGACTGCCTTAACCATCGGCCTATATAAGCTGGAACTTTATCCGATGCGGTACCATCCCGATGAGGCATTGGGATCAGTCAGGATTATGGAGAAAGCGATGAAACTGAACCAGTATCCTTCTTCCTGGGAAAACTGCATTGCTAATATAAAAGAGAGCCCGGCCGCGCTCTTCCTCTGGCAGTTCGAGCCACCGAACGCGCGCCCCGATCCGCGAACACCAATTTACAGTCACCTCGCCTATCTCTGCCTCAAGGTGTTGTCGGTTGACTTCGTCTCAATGAGAGCATCAGTTGTTCTGACCGGTGTTTTATCCGTTCTTTTTCTCTTCCTAATCGGCCGCCTCATCTTCAACCCTCCAATAGCTTTAATGGCTGCCTTTTTAATGAGTATAAGTTCATGGCAACTGGTTATCACACGATTAAATCTCCCCTACAGCGTCACAAACCTGTACGCACTTATCTGTATCTATCTATTCTGCAAGGCGATAACAACTGGCAGCTGGTCATTTTACCTCCTGCTGGGAGTAATCTTGCCTTTTTCAATTCCCTTCTACCCATCCGTTAAAATTGTCTTTTTTATCATTGCCACTTTTTTACTTCTCCGAATTCTGATGGAGAAAGGATTTCTGAATAAACATTTATTAGGTATTCTTCTAATCATCGGTGGAGTATTAATCATTCTTTCTTCTCGGCAGATCGATTTTATTAACGGTTTTTTGACTTATGGGGGAAAAGGAGCCGATACCGTCGCTCACCAACACTCCTATCTAAGCCTTCACGATAACATAGTATTAATGGGAAAGGCTTCTGCCATTGCGCTGCGAAATCTAATTCGAAAGATATACTCGGTTAATCTTTTTCAACACTCCCATAAAAGTTATATCGAACGATCCTTGCATTTTAATCTCATTCTACTCCCCTTCATCACATTAGGTTTCTTTCGCTGCCTCTTTTCAATAAAGGGGAAGGGGTCTTTATTTCTCTTGTTATGGCTGCTTTTCTCTTTCTCGCCGAATATCATAACCGGAAGCGGCGAAGTAGATCGGCGGGCCACTTTAATTATCGCCCCGCTAATGGTTCTTGGAGCGGTGGGGCTATATTACGCGTGGGTCCCGGTGATGCGAGCGATTATCAGGACCAATCCTCGATACCGGATTGTCTCTGCTATTGTTACTTCTTTATTTTCAATCACCCTTCTCTCGACCTCGGCGGCTAATTATTTCTATACATATTCAATTAATGAAAATAAGGATCGTAGGTTGATTCAACTTCAATCATTAAAGAATTTTGATGCCTTCTTAGGAAAAGTCCTCGCTAATCGAAAGCGGTGTTTCTTCTCAAAAAATTACAAGGAATTTGCGCCGGACATTGCGGCAAAATATTTCCTTGAATTCCGGAAATACTCGAAAATGGGAGGGAAATTTATTTTAAGAGATTTTATAACAGCAGAAACCCCTATGGAAATTATCGATAATGCAACTCATCCTCCACAGGAAGAGGAGAGTTTCGCCATACTGATTCATAGTGGTGCGAAGCCGGCCACATTCATCTCAGTACTGGAGAAATACTATTCGCTTGCCCCTCCTCTTAATTACACTTATCCGCCTCAGCCTGGTTTTGAATTAACTGGACTTATTGTCGAGAATACGGATGTTGATTTAACCGGAGAAGAAGAGCCTTAATGAAAAAAGCGGCAAAAATCATGCGGACGGCGATCGCTTTATTAACGACCGCCTTTGGAATCTATCTACTTTTCGCACTTATTCTTTGCCCGGTCAAACCGAATTTTCCCTGGCTTAATATGGCCACCGGCCTAATGAACGAATTTTTCCAGCGGATGGATAAAAAACCGCTTCTTTACCCCTCTCAACGAAAACAAATCCAGTCGTATCTCAGGGGGCTCGACAGTCAAATAGAAGAAGGCTTCGCTTCAATTGACCTATCCTCTCATGAGGATCACCGGCAGACCTATCGTTGGCCGGTTACGTGGAGAAAAACGTGTAGTTGGTGGGAATGCAACAATCAAAAAAAGGACGAAGTCTCCTGGTTCACCCCTCCCCTTGAGCGGAAGAAAAATACCACCTTCATATTTAGTGGAGCGCTGGGCTTGGAAGATGGAAAAGCCGAACTATCCATCGGAGAGAAACCGGTCCTGTTATGGGAAACCGGCTCCAATCAGGAAAATAAAATTTGGGTACAAGATAAATATAAGCTTCGGTTTTTCCCCTTGAACGTATTTGGCTACACGAGTGGAATCTTCTGCCTGACAGTTCCGGCACGAGATATTACGGCAGGAAAACCGGTGAGGATCACGGTCAGAGCAAAAGCGGCTAAAAGTAAATATTCCTATTTTCTGCTCCACAAGTATTCCGACACTTGTAATCTGGTTAATGGCAAAATCGAAGGCTAACTACGAAATACAAATAGAATCATATAGCCTAATTGAAACCAAGTTGGCTTAAAGTATCAGGTAATTGGCTAAGCATGAAATATCCCTCCCTCGACTGAGATATTTCTCCCGCGGTTACTTTCAATGTAATTGGAGACCCGGCAGTAATTTCCTCTTCCGGTACGGTCAAGCAAAAGACACCAAATTTAGGCCCTTTTGGACTTCCCTTTATTGTATAAAATAGCAAATTAAAATTATTATTTTCCCAATTAACAGTTCTCGATTCTGGATCAGAATTAAAAGTGAGAACGGGTTTATTGTTCACAAAAAGCTGAAATGTACCTTGGGCTTTGCTCAGAACCCCACTAAACACGACTGTAGTAATTTCCCGATCGGGGCATATCGCACTTTTCCAAGCCAATCCCTTTTTCAGAGTATTACTATATACCCATGAGGTTAAAATTGATTTATTATTCCAACATAATCGAGACGCATTATATTTAGAAAAAATTACCGTCTCCATACCATTGATTATTTGAGATCCCGTATTCTCAAGATATCGTTTTGCCTCCCGGATCTCAACCGGAGGCCCATCCGGCCAGTAAGGATGTTGTGGTTTGAGATTATATTGAGGAATAATCACACCCCAGAAAATAATAATGGCACCCAGGATGAGACCACAGCTTAAAATACCCGACAGGATATTTTGCTTTTTTCGCTTTCCGTAAGGAGGTGTAACTGGAATTTTATTATAATTCTTATCACTCGGATGAAGGAACTTATCATAAAATAATTGCCGGAGTAACCCGAAAGCAGCCAAGATTGAGAATACATAAAAACAGTCGCAGATGGCTAAATGTCTCCATGTCTCGCTTTTAGATTGTGTTTCGTAGATTATATTAACCAGACATTGTGTATAACTGGCAAAAATAAGCGAAATAATCAAGACAGAGTAAATACTCAGTTTTTTTCGAATGATTAACTCCAGGATCGGCAAAAATATCAACAATATCCAGGGATAGGCATATTTCGGTAACTTCATCCAGGTCAAGTAGTTGCTATTTTTAGACAATCGGGGCATATAGTGGCTGTAATCCCCGGTCATCGGTTTACCGCGGAAGTACGGCCTGCTTTCTCCATCAATCAAATATAGCCAAGCCAACCGATGGGTGGAGAATGTTTTCAATGATTTAAATGAATAATCTATCCCCGGCACATTTTGATGAGTATCTTGGAAATTGCCGACCATAAAAAAAGCGGGGATGATAATCGTAATAATTCCGGCAATGATAAAAATTTTCATCTTTCCCCGGCAAAAAATTGCCGGCCAAACACAGAAGGGAAGGATAAACATATTGGCGAATCGAGTGAAGGAAAAAAGAAGCAATGAAATAAACCATAGACCGAACCATTTTGATTTTGGAATCATTAATATTGAAAAACCAATTACCAGGGCGGCAAAACTGTGGGAAATGCTTTCCGAAAGACAGAGGCCATTCCATCGACAAAACCAGGGAGAGATAGAAAAGAATCCTCCCAGAAGTAAACCGGGAAATCCGGCGAGTGTATATCCCAGAAAACACCAACTCAGTATCGCCAGACCTATTTGATAGTGTACAACATTACGCCCTACTGCCTTTATAAATATCGGATAAACAGGAGGTCTGCCTGCGTTTATATCAAAACCCTGCTGCCAATATATGGCACTATCATAATACCAGATACCATGGTGATTAGGGATAACCGAGACTATGATGAAACTTGAGATAATCGCCAGAGCGATCACAAACTTAACTGCCGAGTGCAGATAATCAGACTTAACCAAATTGGAAATTCCTAAAAATAATCTCATTATAATATTGTGGTATTCAAAACTAAAACAACTTTGGGAGTCGATTTCTTATTTTTTCTATTATTATATTCCTCTTACCAATTCGCTGGCAAGGGCAAATTGCGGGGTATAAGGGTGGGTATAGATAGTATTAATAATGATTGCGCAGGAATCGTTAATTGAATACCATACTAAAATATGAAAAATATCTCTATCATAATTCCCGCTTATAACGAAGAGAAGGGTATCGGGAAGGTGTTGACCGACCTCGAGGCGGTTCTCACTAAGATCGACCTTGTCTTTGAGATTATCGTGGTGAACGATGGCTCCAGCGACCGAACCGGAGAGATCGTCCGGAAGACCGGGGTCACGCTTCTGGAACATACCACCAACCGCGGATATGGAGCCTCCCTGAAAGATGGGATCAAGGCAGCTCAATACGATAATATTCTGATCCTGGACGCGGATGGAACCTATCCCCATGACGCAATCCCGTCACTGCTGGAAGAAGCCGACCGGTACGATATGGTAGTCGGATCCCGGACCGGCGGCAGTGTCGCCATCCCCCCCCACCGTAGGTTACCCAAGTGGCTGCTCCGGAAGATGGCCGATTACCTGGTGGGGATTAAGATCCCGGATTTGAATTCGGGGCTGAGGGTCTTTAAAAAATCGGCGGCGATAAAATTTCTCAATATCCTGCCGAACGGTTTTTCGTTTACCACCACTATCACTGTAGCCTTATTGAGCAATAACTATACGGTTAAATATATTCCCATCAATTACAATAAGC
>Ga0307929_1002984_pt1 | contig 10274 bp, 8 predicted proteins | sample AceLakmetage1330_FD_203160 | JGI IMG/M metagenome (GOLD analysis project Ga0307929, IMG submission 203160) | Saline water microbial communities from Ace Lake, Antarctica - #1330 | ecosystem: Environmental > Aquatic > Non-marine Saline and Alkaline > Saline | place: Antarctica: Ace Lake...
CGCCCCCGGGGAGGGGTAATGGAAGCGACCCGGAACTGTTAGACAGCCCAATTGGTCTGTTCCATTACCCCTCCCCGGGGGCTCTGCTGAGGCTACTTGGACACTTCATTTTCATATAAACATACATCCCAGGTTTCGCTCATTTTTATAACAGCCTGTAATTAACCTGAAATAACATTTTGGTTTTTCAACGGTTAATTTTTTGGTATTAACAAATTCAATAAGTTATAAAAAAATAAGCGAATAGAGGGATACATGGCTGTAACCACCAGGCACAACGAAAAATGAAAGTCTTTTAATTCCAGCGTGTTGGTGAGACTTTTTTATAAACCTACATTTCGCTCTTTGAATTATAAACCTTTGAGATTATTAGCAGTGAACTTGAAATAAAGCAAAAATGCAAAAATTTATTTTCAATAACTTCAAGTAGTTATAGAAACAAGCGAAATGTGAGTTATGACCATCGGTTCGACCATTTCTGTATAACAAATTGAATTTATGGGCTTGGTTCTAACTTCGCCCCTTGACCCTTCAAACGTCACCCTTTGATCATATCGGCAATCTGGAAGGCAACCTCCAGGCTCTGTTCGGCATTCAAACGGGGATCGCAGGAGGTATTATAACGGCGATGAAGCTCTGCATCTGCTATATTTCTGGCACCGCCAATGCATTCGGTGACATTGTCCCCCGTCATCTCCAGATGAATCCCCCCGGGGATGGTTCCCTCGGCCCAATGGATTTCAAAAAATCGAGAGATTTCTGATAAAATATCATTGTAATTCCGCGTTTTATGACCGGATTCCGCCGTATATGTATTTGCATGCATGGGGTCACAGCTCCAGACAATATTAAACCCTTCCTTTTTACTTTCCCGCAACAGGGGGGGCAATACTTTCTCAATATTATCCATTCCCAGCCGGGCAATCAGGGTCAAACGCCCGGCCTCATTTTCAGGATTCAGTGCTTCAATGAGCCGTTTAACATCATCAATTTCACTGGTGGGGCCGATTTTAATGCCAATGGGGTTGAGTACGCCCCTTAAAAATTCCACATGGGCGCCGTCCACCTGCCGGGTTCTTTCACCGATCCAGAGCATGTGGGCCGAGCAATCATACCAGCCTCCTGAGGTGGAGTCCACACGGGTCATGGCCTCTTCATATTCCAGGAGCAGGGCTTCATGGGAGGTGAAAAACTGGGTTTGATTGAGCTGGGGAGTATCTGTGGGAACCCCAATGGTGTTCATGAAATTTATGGCCTGGTCAATCTGTTTGGCCAGACGGTCATAGGAGCGCCCCATGGGGGACTGGACCACAAACTCATGATTCCAGGCCTGGACCCGTTTCAATGCCGCATAACCGCCCCGGGTAAATGCCCGCAGCAGATTCAAGGTGGCTGCTGCCAGATAATAGCCTTTGAGCATGTATTTAGGGTTGGGCTCTCTACCCTCTCTGGTGGGTTCAAGGGTATTGACCATATCCCCCCGGTAGGATGAAATTTCAACGCCATCCACCATTTCCGTATCCGACGACCGGGGTTTGGCAAACTGGCCTGCAATGCGTCCCACCTTGATAACGGGTTTTTCTCCGGCATAGGTGAGCACCACGGCCATCTGCAGCAGCACCTTCAAGGTTTCTCGTATGTTGGTGGCATTGACCTTGGAAAAATCTTCGGAACAATCTCCCCCCTGGAGAAGAAAGGCATCCCCTGTGACGGCCTTGGCCAATTCCGCTTTCAATGCCCGTATTTCACCGGCAAAAACCAGTGGGGGCAATTGTGAAAGATCGCCAAGGACCCTATCCAGTTGTTTCTGGTCCGGCCATTTGGGTTGTTGAAGGGCTGTATAATTTTTCCAGCTTGATTTTGTCCATTCTGTCTGTATTAATGCCATGCATGCCATCCTTTTTTGAGTGTTAATCTCCATATTTAACAATCTCATTGCGATAAGGCAAGGTGAATTGCATCCCCTTAATTTCCATTCTGTTGTTGAAAGTATTTTTATCCGGGCTATAATATAGGCTGAATAAAACCCAGGAATAGAGGTGCAACTTTACCGGTACAACGATGAGTCGGAGACTCCCTATTGTTTTTTTCTTAAAAAGCAATACACTTAGTGTTATATTTTAACTATGAACAAAGTCTTCAAAACCCACCACTTCAGCCGCTGGATGCGTAAAACTGAGCTAACAGACCAGGCATTATGTGATGCTGTACTGGAAATGATGCACGGTCTGATAGATGCAGATCTTGGTGGCGGCATCATAAAAAAAAGAGTTGGAATTGCTGGCCGGGGGAAACGGAACGGTGAACTTCAGGAGATTTGCCATGAAAACGAAAAGTAATATTCTGGAAGCTGTCCATGCAACAGCTACGGGTCTTAATCGACTGGGATTTATTGACCAGAGGAAAATGCGCAAATATGATGCACTATGTCTTGAGCCTATATCCGATTATGACAGTGCAAAGATTCGCTCCTTGCGTGACAAATATAAAATAAGCCAGGCAGTATTGGCCTCACTGCTCAATACCAGCACTTCTGCTGTACGCCAATGGGAAACTGGAAGTAATCACCCAGGCGGCCCTTCACAGAAACTTCTCTATCTGCTTGAACATAAAGGGCTTGGGGTATTGCTCTAAATTCTCAAGAAGCTTAGCACTACAGCGACTTGTATCCCCGAGTATCTACCCGTCAAACTGATCCATCACCAGCCAGGCGGCTTTATGATAGTTTTTTATTAGAAAATAAAACCTCCGGGCAACCTCAGCAGAGCCCCCCCCGATGGGCAATAGGAACCGGCCAATTGGGCCGTATACGGTTCCGGGCCGGGCCCATTGCCCGTCGGGGGAGGCTGCATAATACCATTTGGCTCCGCGTCTACGACCCAATATTCGTTGTGAGTAGGCCGAGGCCAGAATACGGTCTGCCCGTGGCAGCTATCCAAAAGCCACAGCACGAAGGGATTCCACCTCACGCACAGTCCGGGGTTTGGCTTTGCCCAACCGACGATACCCCGTTTTCGTGATGAAATAATTCTCCTCATTTCTGATGCCGCCAAAATCCCTGTACGCTTCGAGGGCATCGTAATTGATAAACTCGGAGAATCGTCTTTCTGATTGCCACATATCCATTAACTGGGGGATAAAGTAGATGCCCGGTTCAATGGTTAAAACAAATCCGTCTTCCAAAGGTCTTGCAAGGCGCAGGGCTTTTAACCCGAACTGATCGCTCTTGGGTTCCCCATCATATCCCACCCACAATTCACCTAAATTTTCCATGTCATGGACATCAAGCCCCATGAGATGTCCCAGTCCAGTGGGGAAAAACATGGCATGGGCTCCGGCTTCAACGGCGCTGGACATATCCCCTTTCATCAGTCCCAGGTCTTTCAACCCCTTTGCAAGCTCAAGAGCGGCTGCAAAATGAATTTCTTTAAAGGGAGTCCCCGGGGCAAGCAGAGAAACGGCCTTGTCATGTGCGGCCAATACAATTTCGTAAATGTCACGCTGTTTGTTTGTAAAGGCAGGGGATACTGGAAAAGTGGTTGTGAGATCCCCGGCATACCCCATGAGGGTCTCAGCACCGGCATCTAACAAAAAGAGCTGGCCTTCTTTAAGAATGTTGCCGTGATCATGGTTATGGAGGGTTTGGCCGTTAATGGTGGCAATGATGGGAAAAGAGAGTTCATGGTCAAATGCCTTTGCCACCCGCTCCACCTCAGCTGCCACCCGGGCTTCGGTCATACCCGGCAGGGCCATTGTGATGGCAGTGGCATGCATACCCACGGTGGTGTTCACGGCACTTTCGATCTGGGCCACCTCCTCATCCGATTTATAAAGTCGTTGGGCCACCACGGCCTGGATAAGTTCCAACGACGCCATCCCTTCCATGGCACACAAAGGCGTACCCATGAGTTCCATCAGGCGAATTTTATGATGATCCCGGTAAGGGGGCAAAAAATGCACTGGGCGGCCTTGTTTAACAGCAGTACTCAGCACATTTTTAAGGTGAGAACTATCCATGGTGCCTTTAATGCCACTTTGACCTGCCCGCCGGGCAATTGAAGGCTGGGGGCCCATCCAGACAATTTCATCCATGGTGTAGTCATGGCCAAACAAACATTCCTGTCCGGTGTCACAATCAAGCACCAGGGCAAGATCGGGGTGAGAAATGCCTGTATAGTAAAGAAAGGAGCTATCCTGGCGAAATCGATAACAATTATCCGCAAAATTCACGGGACTTTCTGCATGGCCCAAAAACAGCACAAGACCATTTTGAATACAATTTTTCAGGCGTTTTCTTCGTTCCAGATATATATTTTTATTGAACATAATCATCTCTATTTTTTTTTATATGAAAAAAAAGGTACTGGGTTTTGGGTACTGGGTACTGGGTACTGGGTACTGGGTGCTGGGTACTTGCAACGTAAGCTTTTTCATGATTCGTTGTGTCCGTCAGGACATGGCTGTTTATCTGAGAAAGGAAATTCCAACTACCCTCAGCAGAGCCCCCGGGGAGGGGTAATGGAACAGACCAATTGGGCTGTCTAACAGTTCCGGGTCGCTTCCATTACCCCTCCCCGGGGGCAGCATACAGCCATTTGGCTCCGCGTCTACGACCCTATCTTCGTTGTACCCGCTAAGGCATGGGTGTTATATCAGAGTCTCCGGCAGCATCACGCCATCACCATCTATCTGTTTTTCCACTCTGTTGTGGATTTATCCAAAAATGCGGTAATGCCATTCTGGGCATCTTCGGAGCAATTATTCATCACAATGGTGTTCTTGGCATAATGAAAGGCCTGGGCATCGGTCATATCTGCCTGGGCATAAAACCCCTGCTTGCCCACGGACAGGGCAAATCCACTGGCCTGTGCAATATCATTGGCAAGTTCCGTGGTCTCCGCGTCAAGGGATTCAAGGGACACCACCCGGTTAACAAGCCCCAGCGCCTTTGCCTCTTCTGCGGGGAACTCCCTGCCGGTCAACAACATTTCCATGGCTGCTTTTCTACCAATGGCCCGGGTGACGGCCACCATGGGGGTGGTGCAAAAAAGGCCAATCTTCACCCCCGGGGTTGAAAAGCTGGCATTCTCCGCCGCCACCACCAGATCACACCAGGCAGCAAGCTGGCACCCGGCCGCCGTGGCAATCCCCTGGACCTGGGCAATCACCGGCTGAGGCAACTCGTGGAGCATCATCATCATGCGGGTGCATTGATCAAAAATGGCCCGATACTCTTTTACCCCGGTGTCCACCATCTCTGCCAGGTAATGGCCCGCACAAAAATTACTGCCAGTGGCCTTGATCACCAGCACCTTGATGGATTCGTCTGTGGATATTTCGGTCACCAAATGGGTGATCTCCTTGATCATCTGCCTTGAAAGGGCATTGATCTTGGAAGGCTTGTTCAATGTCAAATACCCCACTGCGGCTTCCTGGGAAAACAAAATTTCTTGATAATCCATTGCGACTGCCTCCTAAATTTAATTTCAATTTTAATATTCACTGGTGGGTTATGGCATTTTTATTCCCTATTTTCAAGAAATCTGACGCCGGTTCAACCCCTCTTTTCTGGTATATTTTCAGATGTAACAGACAGTGCCTGTTGAATCTTCGCATATCCTTGGTAAAATTTCCTAAATTTTCGTAAGTTAGTAGGAGACATGCCCTTGATGCCAATTTTCAGAAGCCACTCAGACAGATTATCAATCAGTCTTTTTCCATATAATTCAGCCCGTTCTGCCCCACCGTTCTCAAACTCCACAATATACCAACCAAACAGCCAGTTGCGAACCACCAGGGCAATATCCACCGAGCGGGCAGCCTGTCGATGGAACAAGTTTTGGCACTGGTTCAGCTGGACATAACCTTGCCCACAATTTCCATCAATTCTGTGATTTGGAATGGCTTAACCAAGGCACCACAGAAACCGTGCTTGCTGAAATCGGCCATCACCGGGTCATTAGAGTACCCACTTGAAACCAAAACCCTGGCTGCCGGATTAATTTCATGAATTTTCTTTACTGCCTCTTTGCCGCCAACACCACCCGGAATGGTTAAATCCATAATAATAAGATCAATGGGAGTGCCCGCCTCCTCAGCCTTTTTGTAAAGCGCGACTGCTTCATCTCCATCTTCAGCCGATACCACTTCATAACCTTTTCGTGAGAGGGCTGTTTCAACCAGAGACCTGATCATCTTCTCGTCATCCATGATCATTATTTTACCCGGTACAATCTCAGGTGATGCCATAATGTCCCTCTGTTCAAATTCCGGCTTGCCTTGGGATGCGGGAAGATAGATCGTAAAGGTCGTTCCTTGGCCCGGTTCAGAATCAACGCCAATGTAACCGTGATGTTTGTTGATGATGGAATGGGTGATCGCCAACCCTAAACCACTGCCTTCCTGTTTCGTGGTAAAGTAAGGATCAAAGATTTTGTCAAGCAGATCAGCCGGGATGCCGACTCCTTGGTCTCTAACCACAATTTTTATATAACACCCGGGACTAACAGGAATTCTATCATTTGATTCCAGGCAACAGTTCGAGCAATTTATGGCAATGGAACCACCGGTGGGCATGGCCTGACTGGCATTGACAATCATATTCTGGATGACTTGGCTTATCTGTCCCGCATCAATGGACACCGGCCAGAGTTTTTGGCCAAAATTAAACTCACACCGAACATTACTACCACTTAGAACAAAACCGACGGAATCTCTGATGACCCTGTCAATTGATGCGATTTTTTTGACCGGGTCCCCCCCTTTGGCAAAGGTCAATAATTGTTGGGTTAGATCTTTGGCTCGCAAAGAGGCTTTTTCGGTTTCTCCCAACAACTTGTAAATTTCACCTTGTGGGTCTACAGTCTGCAGGGCCAAAGATGTATTGCCCAGGATTACGGCCAGAATATTATTAAAATCATGGGCGATCCCCCCCGCTAAAACACCAACGGATTCAAGTTTACGGCCTTTAAGCAACTTCTCTTCCATCTGTTTACGCTGGGAGATATCATAGTAATGTTCTATTCTGCCCCCCGTATAGATCCCTGATTCAATGGGTTGGCTTCGATGTTCGAGCCACCGTTCTTCGCGAGCGTCATCAGGTAGGACATGGCACTCAAAACGCTGGGCATAGGTATTATCATCATATGTGGTGAAAACTTTATTGACAAAATGTTCTGAATTCTCAACAATGTCTACGATTCTTTCACGAATCAGCTGCCGTTTATCCTTTCCAATAATCTCATTCCTTTTTAAACCAAAGTAATCTTCTATAGCCTGGTTCACCCATACAACCTTGAATTCAGAATCCAGAATAAATATACCAACTGTTGAAGTATCAAGGACATCATCGGTTAGCGATCTATACTTCTGCTCGCTCACACGCAGTTGTTTATCAGCGTTTTTTAGCGCTTCTTCCCTTTCCTGAAGTTTCGTCGCCATATCGTTAAAGGCATCAATGATATTCTGGATCTCCGTTTTTTGACCCATTATTTTAGATTCTTGAAAATCACCTTGAGAAAGCGTTGCCATATCTGTCTGTAAATCTTCCAAGGGCTTGGAAAGATAACGTTTGAGAAGAATATTCACAAAAAACAAGGTTCCCACCATGGTTCCGAAAGCCATTAAGATCCCGATCAATAAAATGTTTGCCCTATGGTGTTCCCAGGCTGTGTTGGAAAAAAAAATATCAAGCTGGCCAACCAGTTTTTTACCTTCATGGAGAAGTTGCCTGTTGATGTGAACCGTCACCTCATTTGGGGATGGGTTTTTCTCAAAAACAACGTCTTGATTATGGTCAAGGAGGCGCAGGCCACTGACTGTGGGCGCATCTGAAAACAGTTTACAAAGTTCACGGGTGGTGTTGAGGTCAAATAACCAGAGCTGTAATATAAAGGTGTCGGACAGCTGATTTGTTTGGGTCTCAATAAATTTTTTAAACTCTTTTTTATGATAGTGAATAGAATAACTGTAGTAACCCGCTCCGATGATCGTACTGATCACAATAATCACCACCCCTATTCGAGTACTTAAATCCTGGCGGATACTTTTTTGCATATTCGTATTTCCTAAGGCTTCATTCGGCATACTTCATATTTCCCAGAAAGTACTTTACACTCTCTGGAACAGGATTTCCCCAAACAGGGCGATTGCTCCAACAACTGTAAATTGGAAAATGAAGAATGCCCTTAATTCATATTAAATTTCTTGAGAACATCTTCCTCAATTTTTAAAAACGTTCCATCTGTTTTCATCTCTTTTAATGCGTTAACAATTTCAGGGATAAGTGCCTGGTGCTTTTTATGGATGAAACCATATGATGGCAGGTTCACTACTGGTGGGGTCAACTTCGTTATACCCGAATAATTGTTTTCCTTTATAATTTTTTCAGCAATATAAGGAAGTTCAATAACCGTATCAAGCCTTCCGGCATTAAGCATCTGGAAAAGACGTTTTATCTCTGGGAGTATAGTTCTTTTACCGGGAATATTTTTTTCCAGAATCTTTGCACCCACTCTGAAGCCGTTACGCAAATCCGATAAAGACTGGTACCCAGTAATCGGCAAAACGGATCCCTTGCTATACACATAAAACGTAATAAAATTTATGGGTTCAGGGATTTTAACAAGATTATGGGTGATATTCGAAGCTATTTGTTTGATATCACCTATTCTGTTGGCATCTCCGTCTCCATCTTCATTGGCCATAACCAAAGCACGCTCAGAAGAACCTGGATTTACAAGTTTAAATCTGAGCCCTATCCTTCTAAAAGCTTCGTGAAATCGCCCCTCTAAAATATCTATCACAGGGGACCGAACTCCGGTGTAGAAAATAAATTCTTTGGTTATAGTTTCAAAAGAACCATCTTCTTTCATCTGACGCAACACGTTACTGAGTTCTGGCACAAGTGATTGATGTTTCTTGTGAAGATAGAGATATAAGGTCTTTGTTTTGATGGGCGGTGATAATTTTTTGAGATTTTTAACTCCCAAATTCTCAATCGTTGCATCAGCGACAAGACCCCAATCAACCATGGTGTCAATTCGATCTTCTTCGAGCATTTGAACCAATTGCACCGTTGTGGTAAGGAAAGACCGCTTCCCTGGAAGCTCTTTTTCCACAAATTTAGCGCCAATTCTGGCGCCATTGCGATATTTTCCAAGAGATTCCCATCCTGTCACAGGAAAAACAAAATTCCTGGAGTACACCGACATCTCCATGGTTATAATAGATTCCGGCACCAAAACCAGGTTAGTGGTATTTTGAGGCGCATACGCCGTTATGTTTGCCAAACGGGCCGCATCCCCATCCCCCTCTTCGTTGGCAAGGATCAACGCTCTCTGGCTTGAGGTGAGCACATGAACGCTGGCCTTCAAATTGAGTCTCCGGAATGCCTCCTGAACACGGGCGTCCAGAATATTATTTATGGGAGATTCAAGCCCTGTATAAAACACATATGGTTTATGCTGTTCCACAGCGGAATTATCAGCAGCAGCAGACAGGTCACCGTTAAAAGCCGCACAAAAAATTAACGCCAACACCAAGACCCATCTTTCACAAATATTTTTCTGCATAATCAATGCCTTCGCCAATTTTATCCATCTGTTTCCCCCTATCCCTACGAGTCCCTGCATTATTGATAAGAAGATGTTTTTTGTCAAGAAAAGTAAAATTTGCAGTATTCTAACTGAAAAAAAGACAGCCATCAAAGTACTTTGCAGTTTTTTTAATCATTACCCCTCCCCGGGGGCGGCATACAGCCATTTGGCTCCGCGTCTACGACCCTATATTCGTTGTGTCCATCAGGACATGTGGGTTATATGAACTATGCAAAAAAACAATTCTTGTCCTTGAGCAAAACGGAAATCTGCTGTAATATTTTTCCACCCGTACTTACCGCACCAAAAAAGGCTTGATTTATAAAACCATAGGTGTCTACTATGGATAAAAATTAAATTTGTATCAAAAATATTTATTATAGGAATTTTTGAATGGTAAAAATTGACATCCTTCACAATTACTTTAAACTTTTCAAAGCCAAACTCAGGTTTTCCAAGGCTTCTCCCCAAAAATGCAAATTACTTTTGCAGGGATATGAAAGATGCCTAAAAATCAGATTAATTACAGTTTTAGCTTATTTCGCAGTCAGCTTATTTCTGTTGCCCTGTTCCGTTTATTGCGAACAAATTAAGTTGTCAGTGGGCTTAACGGTTTCCCCTTATGTTATAAAGCCTCAACACCCTGATCAAAAAATTTCTGGATTTGAAGTGGATATT
>Ga0307929_1002986_pt1 | contig 10273 bp, 9 predicted proteins | sample AceLakmetage1330_FD_203160 | JGI IMG/M metagenome (GOLD analysis project Ga0307929, IMG submission 203160) | Saline water microbial communities from Ace Lake, Antarctica - #1330 | ecosystem: Environmental > Aquatic > Non-marine Saline and Alkaline > Saline | place: Antarctica: Ace Lake...
CTGATCAATTTTACTTTGAATCTCAAAAAGGAATGCCTCTTTATCAATGAAATCAACCAATTCAACAGAAGCGAGTTCCTGGATTTTCTCGAAGGCATCATCCAGTTCAGCCTCTTCAATTTTCACACGGAGGATTTCTTTGCCCTGGGCATGTTTTCTTAGCTCTTCGGCAGAGCCATCAGCAACTATTTTACCCTTGTTAATGATCATGATCCTGTCGCAGGTGGCTTCTACCTCAGCAAGGATATGCGAGCTGAGGATAACTGTTTTTTCGCGGCCAATATTTTTGATCAATTCACGAATTTCAACAATCTGGTTGGGATCAAGCCCTGATGTTGGCTCATCCAGGATCAGGACTTCAGGATCATGTATTAGTGCTTGTGCAAGGCCTACACGTTGCTTATAACCTTTTGACAATTCACTGATCTTTTTGTGCTTCTCTCCTTCCAGTCCGCAAATGTCCACCATTTCTCGTATCCTCGTACCAACATTGGATGGTTCAATTCCCTGCAGCCTGGCTACATACTTAAGATAATCAATAACAGCCATATCCTGATACAAAGGATTACTTTCGGGCAAATAGCCAATGTGTCGTTTGATCTCTTCGGGTTGGTCATGAATCGAGAATTCCCCAACATGAATGTCGCCATTGGTAGGATAAAGATAGGTTGTGATGGCCTTCATGGTGGTTGTCTTCCCAGCTCCATTCGGGCCAAGAAAGCCCAAAACCTCCCCGGTCTTTACCCTGAAGGTGATATCATCGACGGCACGCTGGGCACCATAAACTTTTGTTAGATTTTCAACAACTATATCCATAATTCTACATTTAAATTTTCGGTTTGCAAAAAAAACAATTTTCGACTGGTTAACGGATGGTCGAAAAATGGTTTAACATAATTTAACGGACAAGCCCATTTGGACTAAGGATTTAGGTATTTGGATACTGAAATAGAATGAGGAAATGGAATGATGGAGTGATGGAAAAATGGAGTGATGGAGTGTTGGAATGTTGGAGTAATGGAGTAATGGAGTGTTGGAGTGTTGGAATGTTGGAAGGATGGAAAGTTGGAAAAATGGAAGAGTGGATAACATAAATGATAGTTCGAAGTTTCGCGATCAATTTATTATGAATTTCAATTTTCATCAAAGTCAATTATAGTTACGAGGAATATACAACTTCGAACGGATAGTAACAACGATGAAAGATGGATGAATGCCCACCTTGCCGCCTGCGATGGCTTGCACACCAACGAGTCAGGGAAAAATGGATGACCCTCCCCTCTAACTTCTACTACTGGCCAAAACTTCCCTTAAACCCCGAAAAATAATCCTGATAGCTTTCATCTTTGTAGGCTTCTTCAGCTATGAAATGGAGCACAGGCTCCAGCTTCTCGGGAGTGTTATAGCCAGGCAATACGGTAATTAGTTTTACATCGCCATCAAGGAAAGCAAAAGATGGATAGGACATTTTTCCGTTGAGCAGTGCAATTGCCAACTGGTGCGAAGACCTTCTTGTGCCAGGTTTTGGATTTACAAATTCCTGGCCATTAATAGTGATGGTATCGCTGGTTTCGGCATCAAATTTTATGGCATAAAAATTCTCGTTCATGTATTCGGCAATCACCGGATCAGTAAAAGTATTGGCATCCATTTTTTTGCACCAGCCACACCAATCGGTGTAAAGATCAACAAAATATTTTTTCTTTTTCTTCTTGTTCAGTTTTATTGCTTCTTCAAAACTGTACCATTTAATTTTACCCTCATCCTGAGCAATCGAAGGAACTGCAATCAACATAATCAGAAATACCAGAGCTGTATATTTTAGATGCTTTATCATTTTTCTAACTTTTTAATTTTTAGCTATAATTGTAATATTAATTTTAGATTTGAGGCCTCACCTTAGCAAACAACATGCCGTTTTACATTTCCCTTCTTTCAAGGTCGCGCTTCATGTCCTTATTTTTGATGGTATGGCGCTTATCATAAAAATGCTTGCCACGTGCCAGGGCGATATTCAGCTTTGCCAGGCCTTTCTCATTCACGAAAAGTAAAGTTACAATGATAGTAAACCCTTTTTCCTTCGTTTTGTTTTGAAGTTTTTTCAACTCACGCTTATTGAGCAGAAGTTTACGGTCGCGTTTGGGCTCATGGTTATAAATGGTTCCCATGGTATAAATGGCAATGTGCATCTCCCGCACAAAAAGTTCGTTAGCTGTAAATGTGCAATAGGCATCTGCAATATTTGCTTTTCCTTCCCGTATCGATTTAATCTCGGTGCCGGTAAGTTGGATGCCCGCCGTGTATTGCTCGACCAGAAAATACTGGTAAGAAGCTTTTTTGTTTTTTATTTCGATGAAGTTTGCCATGCTGCTATATCTGCTGCAAAAATAGATTAAAAAGGGAAAGGGTGAAACGTTTTGGAAAAGAAGGCTGGTGACCGGTGATCGGTGCCGAGGCAAAGCCTCGTGCTCGAGCATAGCTCGGCATAATTGGTAATCGGTGATCAGTGCCGAGGCAAAGCCTCGTGCATGCTCGAGCATAGCTCGGCATAATTGGTAATCGGTGATCAGTAATGCCTTTCCAACGTCCGAAGGACTTGGAAACGTCAGATGACCGATGACGGATGACAGATGTTGGATGTTGGATGTTGGATGTCCGGTGACGGATGATAGATGACCAATAAGTTAAGATAAAGATGTGAATTTATGATTGTCGATTAACGATTATTAATTTCAGATGTCCCTGACTATCACCTAACAAAAAATCTCACATTGTGATGCCTCTGGCAAAAAATCAGTCCCGCACGTGCGGGATTAATCATCAATCGGAAATAAAACGCTTAACTAATTGACATTGGACAGATGCATGACTTTCCAACGTCCGAAGGACTTGGAAACGTCAAATATCCGATGACGGATGACAGGTGACCGATGCTGGTGATTACTTACCGATGTAATCGGTTGTCGGTAATCGGTAATTGGTAAAGCGTGACTTTCCAACGTCCACCGGACTTGGAAACGTCAATAGAAAAATGCCAATTACCATTTATCGGCTACTTATCAATCTTTCTAATAAGTCTCAGATGCTGTTAGGGTTGCCTGCTCAAATGCTTTTCTGTTAATGTTGATTGGAATTTGATTTTTATCAAAATATTCAATCAGCCCTCGGGTATCGAGGTTGCCTACCAATTCGTAGCCGGTCATCGGGCAACCGCCCACACCATTGATAACTCCATCAAATCTCCGGCAACCATTTTTGTAGGCGGCATCCACTTTCTCGTACCAATTGTGTGCGAGGGTGTGCAGGTGAAGCCCGGTTTCGGCTTTGGTAATTTCTTTGGATAAATGACCAAAAACATCCGCTATCATTTCCGGGCTTGCCGATGCAATAATATCCGAAAAGGCGATCACCTCAATGCCGCGATCTTCCAAAAATTTCGCCCATTTAATAACGAGTTCGGTACTCCAAGGTTCGTTATAGGGTGTACCAAAAGCCATCGACAAATAAACAAGCAGCTTTTTATTGTTCCTAAGGCAAACATCCTGAAGGCCATCAACAGTTTTTATTGCCCCTTCCAGGGTGGTATTGATGTTTTTCTTCAGGAAGGTTTCTGAAAAGGAAAAGGGAAATCCGATATAAGTGACTTCATCAAAAGATGCAGCTATTTCGCCTCCCTTAACATTCCCAACAATGGCCATCAATTGGGTAGAAGTGTTTGACAAATCCAGTAGCGACAATACTTCTGCTGTATCCCTCAACTGCGGGATAGCCCGTGGCGAGACAAAACTCCCGAAATCAATCGTATCAAAACCAACCTTCAGCAAATTATTGATCAACTTTGCTTTTTGTTTAGTTGGGATAAATTCAGCAATACCCTGCATAGCATCGCGCGGCGCTTCAATTATTTTAATCATTTACTCCAATTTATAGTATTCTTAATATTTTACTTTGCAGTATTCGTTACAACAAAAGATGGCGAAGCATATGCTTCGCCAAACTTGTTTTCTTTAATGAGGTGTCGTTGTAAAATTGAATCTACAACCCAAACTTTCATTTCTTCAAACTCCGAACTCCAAACTCCAAATGCCGAAAAAACCAGAAATCTTTGATTTCATAGTTTTTCGTGCATCCTCGAAAAGTAATGAAAATTGAAAATTTTCTACTTTTCGGGACTTCCCTACTTCATATCACCCAAAATGATGGGCAATCCACCTTCTCCACCACCAATAATAACAACTTTTGAATTGGGTGAACTTGCAAGCTGTAATGTTGCTGAAATACCTTTTTCCTGAAGGATTTTATCGGTAAGCGATGCACTAAGGATCTTGTTTGCAGTAGCTTTTCCCTCGGCATCAATTTTCTGACGTTCGGCTTCTTTCAGGGCTTTTTGGAGCTTAAATTCATATTCAAGCGACTCCTGCTCTTGTTTGAGTTTGCTTTCGATGGCCTGTTTAATGGTTGGTGGCAGGATGATCGAACGAATCAATACCTTGTTAACCTGCACATGTTTATCTTGTAAAGTTTCGATGGTCTCGGCGTATATCTCATCCTGAATCACATCTCTCATGGTCGAGTATATTTCTTCGGGGGTATAGCGCCCAATTACACTTCGTGCGGCGGCGCGAAGGCTGGGGATTACTACCCTCTGCAGGTAGGTGACCCCAATTGTACCATGCAATAGTCCTAATTCTGAATATGTGGGTTGGTACCAAACAGATACATCAACGCTGATTTCAAGACCATTAGACGACAATACATTCATGTCTTCGGCAACTTCCTGCTGCCTGGTTTCGTAGATGTACATTTTATTCCATGGTGCGATAAAGTGAAAACCTTCACCATACGTCTCATCTGTAACGAGGCCTCCGCCAAAGGTTTTGAAAAGTACCCCTGCGTGACCGGCTTGAACGGTTACGGTCATTCTGCTTCCAAATGCAATCAACACGATTACAACAATTACAACAACTGCAATTGGGATGATTTTTTTGAAATTAAGTTCTTCTTGTGCCATAATAATTTTATTTTATGTGAATTATAACTACTGTTTGATAAACCTTAAAACCTAAATGAATTAAGATTTGAGGGTGCAAATGTATAAATGTAATCGGTGGGGGTGATGTTTTTTATTGGATATATTATTGAAGACAAATTTATCCGAAAGGATTTTGACCATTCTAATTGACTTAGAACAAACACAATTTTTATGGAAACAAGAATTTACATAAGTAATGGATTTGAGATACCGGACCTGATTTTTGATACAAAACACAAATCATCTGTTGAAATTATTCAGTTATTTTAGCGGCCTAAAATCTTTGCGATGAAAAAATTCTACATTGTATTCTTTCTTATCAATCTGCTGCTAAGCTTTTATTTTATCGATACCTGGAACAATTCAAACACAACTTCACGTGCTTTGCCCATTGTATCATATTTTGAGCAGGGAAATTTCCAGATTGATAAATACCATGAACTTGTTCTGGATAAGGCATACATCGATGGCCACTATTACACCGACAAGGCACCATTACCTACCTTAATTGTACTACCCGTTTTTGGCCTCTTAAAATGGATTGGATTAATTCAGGCAGTGGATGGCAGCTATTACGGCCCATCCGTTTACATCCTTGGTGGGCTAATTTGCGGCAGTATTCCTTTTGTAATATTCATGCTATTATCATTTGTTGGGATTAAAAAGAATAAGTCTGGGATTTCGCCCGTCCTGCTCTCATGTATGCCATTTTTCGGCTCCTTTATTTTTATTTTTGCCGGAACGTATTTCACCCATATGATGTCGGGGTTTTTGTTGTTGATTGCCTACATCTATTTGAAGAAGTCAGGATTCATATTGGCCGGCATCTTCGCTGGATTAGCCTTTTTATCAGAATATACGATCGCTTTGATTTTTCCTATTTGGGCACTCCAGGTGTGGGTAAAGCAAAAGAGTTTCATCAAAGGATTTTACTTTGGCTTAGGAACATTGCCGGCCATAGTCTTCATCCTTGCATACAACTACTACTTTACCGGCTCACCCATTACCATGATGTACAAATTCCATACTTTCCAGGATTTGCACAGCAATTATGGATTTAGCCTTCCTACACTTGAATCGTTGTGGGGATTGAGTTTTAGCAATTATAAAGGCCTGTTTTTTTATGCGCCTTTTCTGTTGTTATCAATGTTTGTCGTTTTTAAGAATAATAAAATCAGTGCCATTGCCAGCCATTACATTACCTGGGTTTCGATAGCCTATTTTTTGGTAATTGCAGGATATTTTGGATGGTGGGGTGGTTGGACTTACGGGCCACGCTTGCTTTTTCCCATTGTAGTACTTCTGTTGTATGAAGGGATTTTGCAGGTTTCAAAATATAAAATCAATAAACCACTATTTTGGACACTAACGCTTTTTGGCTTGACCGGGGCTTTTCTCGCGAAAATAACGGTGTTATATTCCATTCCTACCGAATCCATTCATCCTTTTGTCCAAACCATTTTTCCTGCCGTGGCCAATGGCAGTTTCAACCCAAACAACCTGGCAACGATGATTTTTGGATTGAATCCCTTGCTTGCAGGAATTTTATGGGTTATTTTATTTGTGGGTGGGATGTTGTTTTTGGAAAGGTATGAAAAGGGATGCAAGCCCCGAGGTACGAGGGGATAGCGGCCCTGGTACAAAGATAGTCAGGGTTTGACTTAAAGTCAAGCCCTGACTGCTTACTAAAACCAGGGTAGCCCTGCCTCGCCGGCAAGGTGGGCATCCCATCACTCCGTTCAGGGCTTGACACCCTTAACCTTAACATTTCTTAAGACTACCCCACTCCTGAATACCCTCATTTTAAAATACTTTTGCAGCCAATTTTATAAAAAAAAGTAACTATTTAGTTGATTGATAGATTTGATAAAATTAGAGTCATTTTTCAATAAATAGTCATTGATGGTCATTAGTAGTCATTTGTAGTCATTGATGGTTATAAGTTGTAGTAGTTGATAATATTGCAACAAATGACAGCGTAGCTAATGACGGCAAAGCCCAATGACAATTAATGACAGCGTAGTCCTGCACGTGCGGGAACAATAAAGAATAGTGCTACTAATAAATAGAAAAAATAAACACATAATTCAAATGAAGAAAAAGGAAACCTCCATCGGTAAAAAATATACCACCAGGCAGATCGAAAAAGAGATTAAATATTTAAACCTGCTGGCAGATAAATTCCCAACGGTGCAAACGGCAAGTAGCGAGATTATCAACCTGGAGGCCATCCTGAATTTACCCAAGGGTACCGAACATTTCCTTTCGGATATTCATGGCGAATACGATATTTTTAGCCATGTGTTGCGCAATGGTTCGGGCGTGGTAAGGCAAAAAATTGAGGATGTTTTTAAAAATACCCTCCGTAAATTTATCAAGGATGAACTGGCCACATTAATTTATTATCCCGAACAAAAACTGGCACTTATCGAAAAACGTGAAACCGACATTGAAGAATGGTATGCCGTTACCCTGCAAAGGTTGATTGATGTTACACGTGCCACTGCCTCCAAATACAGCCGTTCGAAGGTGCGAAAAGTTTTGCCGCCTGATTTTGCCTACATCATTGAGGAATTGCTGCACGAAAGTCCCAATGCACATAACAAAGAAAAATATTACAGCGGCATCATCGATACAATTATTCGCATTGAGCGGGCAAGGGAATTTATTGTTGCAATCTGTAATCTAATCCAGACTTTATCGGTTGAACGCCTTCACATTGTTGGCGATATTTTCGACCGTGGCCCTTATCCCGAAAAGGTAATGGATAAGCTGCTGGCCTATCACGCTGCCGATGTTCAGTGGGGTAACCATGATGTAATTTGGATGGGCGCTGCTGCCGGTATTAAGGCTGTAATTGCCAACCTGGTAAGGATTTCGGCAAGGTACATGAACCTCAGTACCATTGAGGATGGCTATGGAATCAGCCTGTTACCGCTGGCTACATTTGCAATGGATACATACAAGGATGACCCTTGTGAAATGTTCAAGCCAAAAGTTGCCGAAGGTTCGGAGCCCAGCGCTAAAGAGATCAGCATGATCCGCAAGATGCAAAAAGCAATATCCATAATTCAGTTTAAGCTCGAAGCGGAGGTAATCAAAAGAAACCCTCAATTTGAAATGGATGACAGGAACCTTTTGCAGAATATCGATTTCGAAAAAGGGACTATTACCATTGATGGTAAAAAACATGAACTGCTCGATAAATATTTCCCTACCATCGACCCAAACAATCCATATAAGCTTTCTGCTGAAGAAAATGAGGTGATGGACCGGCTGCGAAGTTCGTTTATGAACAGTGAAAGGTTGAGAAAACATGTGAAATTCCTTTACGCAAAAGGCGGCATGTATTTAAGGTATAATAACAATCTGCTGTTGCACGGATGTTTGCCAATGAATGATGATGGAAGTTTTAGCAGCATGAAGATGGGCGGCAAAATGCTAAGTGGGAAGAACCTGATTGACCAGTTTGATGTATTGGCCAGAAAAGCCTTTTTTACCCGCAACGATAAAAAACCCGACCTCTCGGCCCAGGATCATATGTGGTACTTATGGTGCGGCCCCGAATCGCCATTGTTTGGTAAAAAGAAAATGGCAACTTTCGAAAGGTATTTTATTGCTGACAAGCTTACACATAAAGAGGGGAAGAATGCCTACTTTATTTTGAACGACAACGAAGATGTTTGTAAAACCATACTCAACGAATTTGAATTGGATGCAGAAACTGCTCATATTGTCAATGGCCATGTCCCTGTAAAAGTTAATAAGGGCGAAAGCCCCATCAAAGCCAATGGCAAATTACTGGTAATTGATGGCGGCATGTCGGCAGCTTACCAGAAGGTTACCGGAATATCTGGTTATACCCTCATTTACAATTCGTATGGATTGATTTTGGTTGCCCACGAAGCCTTCGAATCGAGGCAAAGGGCCATCGAGCACGAAACTGATATCCTTTCAAATGTTACTTACCTTGAACAAAACGCGAGGCGCAAAACCGTAGCTGATACTGATAATGGTAAAGCACTGCATCAAAATATTATCGACCTTGAAATGTTGTTGGCTGCCTATCGTAAGGGATTGATAAAGGAGAAGAGATAGCCACAAGACAGGGGACTAAAAAAACTATCATAACATAACATTTGTGACATAGAGACATTTTTCGTAATTTTGAAACATGAAACAGAGGATTTATATTGACACTTCAGTTGTTGGAGGTTTTTATGACATTGAATTCATGGAATATACAAGACCTTTTTTTGAAAAAATTAAAAGGGGAGAAATAATTATCATGTATTCAAATCTCCTTGAAAAGGAATTGCAAAATGCTCCAGAAAGAGTTAAGCAAGTAATCAAAGAATTACCCGTCGAAAATATTGAATACATTGAAATATCAGATGAATCAATAGATTTAGCTCAGAAATATATTGATGAGAATGTTGTAGGAAAGACAAGCTTCGAAGATTGCTTACATATTGCTTTAGCTACAATGAACAAAGCTGATATTTTAATTAGTTGGAATTTTAAACACATCGTTAACATGACAAAAATTAGAGGATACAATTCTGTTAACTTAAAATTTGGATACCCTCAAATTGACATTCGTTCACCAAGAGAATTAATCGACTATGAAGACAATTAAAAAATACGAAAAAAAAGATTTCGATGCAGTGAAATTTATGAGAGATACAAGAGATAAAATCTCGAAAGAAATTGCTAACATGACCCCTGAACAAATCAAAGAATATTTTAGCAAAAAAAATCTTATTGAAAGAATAATGCCTAGTGCATAACAGTAAATCGTGGCCCACAGTAGGTTTGCGGTCATCTGGAAAAATGAGTAGAAACGAAAACATACGAAACACCAAAAACCTTACTACAAGTAAACGGCTGCGAGCCATATTGCAAAATGTAGGATTAATATCTTGTTGTACTACTGAAATAGTGAATGAGTGAAAATTTATTTGCTAAATAAAATATTAAGTGTATTTTTGCACCCCATTTTAAGAAAAAAGTCAAAGATTAATAGCATATGTACTTAACTTCAGAAATTAAAAAAGATTTTTTTAAGAAGCACGGCAAGTCAGAGTTTGACTCTGGTTCTTCAGAAGGCCAGGTTGCCCTGTTTACGTTCCGGATCCAGCATTTGACCGGACATTTGAAAAAGAATAAAAAAGACCTCGTAACACGTCGTTCGCTGGTTCTTTTAGTTGGTAAAAGAAGAAAATTACTTGATTATCTGAA
>Ga0307929_1002987_pt1 | contig 10272 bp, 8 predicted proteins | sample AceLakmetage1330_FD_203160 | JGI IMG/M metagenome (GOLD analysis project Ga0307929, IMG submission 203160) | Saline water microbial communities from Ace Lake, Antarctica - #1330 | ecosystem: Environmental > Aquatic > Non-marine Saline and Alkaline > Saline | place: Antarctica: Ace Lake...
AATCGAGCTTGTAGAGCATGTGGTGTTTATCCACATGGGTGGCGGAATAGCGCAGGGTACAAAGCGGATTAAGCGATGCAATGGCCACTTTGCTTTTTGCGGTGGTATCAACACTCTGGGGCTCATCCACAATAAGAATGGGATTGGTGGCCTGAATGTATTCAATGGGCTTTGCCCCGGTCATGCGGTCATGGGAACGGTGGATGATGTTTGCTTTGTTTTCCTTTGCCGGATCAGAGAAACTCTTTTTGAAGGCATCAATATTGATCACCATGATCTGAATATCCGGGCTGGTGGCAAAGTTTCTCACATTGGAAAGCTTGCTGGAGTTATAGACAAAGTAGTCAAAGCTGACATTACCATAGAGTTCACGGAAATGATCCACTGTGATTTGCAGCGACTTGTATACCCCTTCCTTGATGGCGATGGATGGCACAACAATAATAAACTTGGTGAAGCCGTAACGCCGGTTCATTTCAAAGACAGACCGGAGATAGACATAGGTCTTTCCGGTGCCGGTCTCCATCTCCACAGTGAAATCCATGGAATTCAATTTCTCGGAAGGAGCCAGGCCATTTTTCAGCTGAATCCTGCGGATATTTTTATGAATATCTTCGTCCAACAGTTTCAACCGGTTACCTACGCCCAGATCATTTTCCATGCCCGGGATGACCTGCTGGGGGGTAAATTGCAAAGGAGCCACGGTAAAATTTGTCTGGCAGATTTCCTGTCCTTCAAAGACACCGGTTACTGATTCTATGGCCTGTCTCTGGTAGTCCAGGTTCGGGTCAAATTGTATTTTCATTGCACCCCTCTTTTTTTAGAGGCTTCTATTTGCTTAAGTTCTTTTTCGGCTTCAATAAAATGCTTTTCCACTTCCGTGGGTTCTTCCAGTTGCTTCACTCTGTATTTTTCATATTCCGCATGCGCTTTGTTGAGTGCCGCTTCATGGCTTATTTTGCCAGCATGGGTTAACAATTCCCGCCCTGTCATGGTTAGAAATTGCTGCAAACGTTCAATCCAATCCTGCATCGTCATGGGATTTCGGTTCAATGCCTGAAGTTCAGCCATTTCAAGATAAGCAGTCACAATCCTGTTTAGAATATTCAATTCTTCTTCAGTTAGATAATTTTTGGCAATCTCTACGTCCCTTTTGAGCAATTTGTTACCTGGATAATTAGTGATTCCCATCTGGGGTTCTTGGGCATCAGCCCGCTGGTAAATTAATTCTGGAGCTGTGTGGCCATGCGTTGCCCAGTGCATCTTATTTTGAACCTGCTTGAAGAACATTTTTGAGGTTTCAGATTTTGAATTATAATCAATGCTGGTGGCATATATATCCAGCACTTTACGCCAAAACACTTTTTCCGAGGAGCGGATGTCCCGGATGCGGGCAAGCAACTCTTCAAAATAACGTCCACCACCAGGTTCTTTAAGACGCTCATCGTCCATGGTGTATCCTTTGACAATGTATTCTTTGAGTCGTTCTGTCGCCCACATGCGGAACTGAGTGCCACGGATGCTGTTGACTCGGTATCCCACAGAGATAATAGCATCAAGATTATAGTACTCCAACTCTCTGGATATACTACGATTACCTTCATTTTGAACTGTTGCAGATTTTGCAACAGTTGCCTCCTTTGACAATTCACCACTACTGAAAATGTTTTTTAAATGCCTGCTTATTCCGGACTTATCAACGCCAAACAGTTCCGCCATTTGATTTATCGTTAACCAGATGGTTTCATCTTGAAGTCTCACTTCCAGCTTCATTTCGCCATCTTTGCCATGATAAATCAACAGCTCACCCTTTAAAGGTAATATTTCGTGCTCTTGTGTCGTTCCCTTTTTACTTTGTGTCTTTTCGTGGTTCATTTTACAAGCTCCTCACATCTTCAATGCCAGCCTGCTTGAGGTTCTGAACCGCATTGGTTTTGACCACGTCATTCTTGAACCCGGAGTCTTTGAATACCACCCGCATGATTTCGGGTTTGAGCTTATCCTTGAGTGTTGCAATGCCCTCAACCACCTCCAGGTTGATGGTATCTGAAAGGCAAATAATCAAAGCCCCCATACCAATATCGAAAACTTTTTGCCCGGCAATGATGCGCTCTGTGATGGGCAAAGTCAGATCAAGGCCGTATTTAAGCAGGACTTCGTAAAGGACATCTTCTTCCCGGCGGTCGGGCTTGATGTTTGTAATGAAGTCTTCAAGGGTTTTTTCGGTGAGGTCAAAATCAACTTCCCATGGTTTGATGTTGGTGGAGTCGAGTTTGAAGACCTTGAAGCCAAGGTCGTTGCTATAATCGGGATTCTCTTGTTTTATTTTGGTCCCTGCGCGGCGGATGCGTTCTTTGCTGATCTCTGCGATTGTCGGAGGTTTTTTGTTTATTTTACAAAATTCCAATGCATGCTTGCTATCTTTATCTTTTGGATTGATTCTTTCAGGTATTTGAACTCCCCAGTAAACACGATCAGTTCCTTCTTCTTGGTTCAACTCATAAACTGCTTGACCTATTCCACCTGAACCAAAAAAGAAGTCAAGAATCATATCTCCTTCCTTCAGAGTGGAAAGTTTTATTAATGACTTGAGAAGTTGAAGTGGTTTTGGATTATCAAAAACGCCTTCTTTGCCTAACAGTTTTTTTAATTCTGCAGACCCGTCTTGATTGCTGCCAAATTTCTCATGTGGAAAAAAATTGATACCTGCTTGCCCAGACTTTATTGCTTCATCAAGATAGATTTTAATTCGAGGGTAACCATTCCCTCCACCTGTCCAATGTACGCGGTTATTTTTTATATGCTCTTCAAATGTTTCAAAATTTCCATACCAAGTTTCCTCATAAACTTTTCCAGTTGGAGTCTGGAGTTTATATGTGCTCCCCCCTCTACCTACTGCTGCTTTCCAAGGATTTGATGTCCAAGGCCCTTTAGGATCATTGTCTGAATTTTTATAATCCGCAATTCTTTCCTCGGACAAGGGCAAACCATAATATGTATTTAGTTCTTTTAATTTCGCAGAATTTTTAGCAAAAACAAGAATATATTCTGCAACCTTTGCAATCATCTTAGATTTATCATTTGGCTGATTATGTCGCCTGCGCCAACTAATTTGAGCCTCAAAATTCTCCTCTCCAAAAATATCATCGCACATCTTTCGGAGATTAGAAACTTCATTATCATCAATACTGATGAATATCACCCCATCATCTTTCAGTAGATTTCTCGCCAGCTTCAATCGAGGATACATCATATTCAACCAATCCGTATGATAGCGTCCACTGGTTTCAGGATTGTTAGAAAGATTTTTCCCTTCTCCATCCACTTGGCCGGTGATTTGTTTGTAATTCATGATGTTATCTTTGAAATTGTCTTTATACACAAAATCCTTACCCGTGTTGTAAGGCGGATCAATATAAATCATTTTTACTTTTTTATGGTAACTCTTCTGCAGGAGCTTGAGTACTTCAAGGTTGTCTCCTTCAATGAACATATTTTGGGTTTTTTCCCAATCCACAGATTCCTCAGGGCAAGGTCGCAGAGTTCCGGTGCTGGGGGTCTGGGCAATCATCCGGGCCTTGCTTTTACCATTCCAAGTGAAGCTGTAGCGTTCGTCCTGGGTCTCCACAAACTCACCAAGCAGCTCTTTCAAAGCGTCAAAATCCACCTTGCCCTCGGTAAAGGCTTCAGGAAAAAGTTTTTTGAGATTACCAATGTTCTCGGCTACAATATCCATTGTTTTTCCATCCATTTTTTTCATGATAAAAACCTCTTTATTTCAGGCTCGCAGCCAATTGTTTAAACACTTGTTCAGATTCCTTGATTTGTATATTCAGCTCCACCTGATGGTTAAAAGCCGCTTTTTTGAGCTGCACCCGCAGCTCTGATATGTTTGATTCAATCTCACGGCAGCGTGCCAAACGGTCCATGCGATCCCCTGCCTTGCCCATGGTAAACGAGCCGGAAAGCAGTGCGCACTCATATCCGGTGAACCGGTCTATCCATGCCTTATATAAGGCCCCGTAGTGATGAAGAGGAAGGGTATTCCAGGCAAGGGAATCAATGAAAGCAAATTCCTGCTCTTTTAACTGATCTACAGTCATCCATCCAGTGGTAAAGAACCGCTCTGCCACAAAAGCGCCTTGTTCTGCCTGGCTGAAGCGTTTGGGGGCAATGCTTAAGCTAACTTTATTTGATTCACTACAGAATCCAAGCAGCAAAGGGTAAGGGATTGCCCGGTGAATCATCTCGGCAATGCGTTTGTGCCCTTTCGGTGAAATAAGTTCAATCTGGAGGATGGCCACTTCCAAATATTCCCTTTCATGATCTTTAAAGGGCAAAACCGGACAGGTTGAGGGCTTCAGGGTATATTTCCAGTAAACGTTTTTTACGTTTTCTTTGAACAGCTTTTTATCCCTGGCAACCAGATGACCCATTTCCAGAAACTGTTTTTTGGGAACACGCTTACATAGAAGAGAGGCTTCAGGAAAGGAAATTTTGTTCCAGGCATATTCAATAGCCTTAGTCATCATAAGCCTCTCTGCTTAACAGGATCAGGTAGTTGATGACTTCAAAATCATCCATTCCTCTAAAACTGTTATTATTGATCACGGTGCCACCGGGAGAAAAGAGGCTTTCCACCCCTCGTTCTTCAGCTACCCCGGTTAACGCCTGCACGGCTTTTGATAACAGGTGCTGGAGGTGTGACATGTTGGCACCCTTACGTGTAAGGGTGCTGAGCCTTTTTATGGCTTTATCATCAAGCTGCTTTCCATGAAGACTCATTTTTTTAAGAAAATCCAGAATCCTTCTGGTTTGGGTAAACTGAAGAACCACATTGCCGTCATCTGAAACATACACCAGATAATAAGGAGACAGGGCATAGGTGGTGTCTGAAACGGTTTGTGTTCCTTCATTTTTGAGACAGAAAATTACTCCCGGTGATAGCTCTGTTTTTAATGCTTCATCAATTTCTGCAACGGCAAAAGCGCCCGGCGGTATCCGCTCCAGCAGGTTTTCATGTTCTTTTATGTAATCGGAGAGATCCATGCGAAAATCATTGAGGGTAAGGTCTGTAATTGAAATACCTCCTTCCACATCATCAATATCAACCACTTCACTCTGTAGCTTTTCCAGTTGTTTACGGCGGTATTCCAGATCGTTCATTTTGCCGGAGTCGCTAAATTCAATCACATTCTCTTCGCCGGTGGCTGAGATATCAAGCAAAACCATTCGGCCGGAAACCCGGGCTTCAAGGTTGATATATTCATCCAGCTCCAAATTGGGCCAGAAATTCACCAGCTGGATTTTATCGTTCCTGGAGCCCAGTCGGTCAACACGCCCGAAACGCTGAATGATGCGAACCGGATTCCAGTGGATATCATAGTTGATGAGGTAGTCACAATCTTGCAAATTTTGACCTTCGGAAATACAGTCTGTGGCAATGAGAAGGTCTATTTCTGCCGTCAGGGACGAATCAATTTTATTACGCTCTTTTGAGAGGGGTGAAAATGAAGTGATGATTGAGGCCAGGTCTTTTCGTATGCCCGGCATCTCGGTTTTATTTTCACCTGAGCCGGTCACCAGGGCTGCATAAATCCCAAGTTCTCTGTTCGCCCATTTTGCTGTATGCTCGTAGAGATATTTTGCTGTATCAGCAAATGCGGTAAAGATAAGGATTTTTTTATTTTTGGGGTTCATGGGATGGGTCACTTTGTACTGAATTAACTCTTTGAGTTGCTTGAGCTTTTCATCCTGTGGCGCTTTCACTGCCTGTGCCCATGAAATCAGCCGTTCCAGAATTTCCCGGTCTTCTTCAAGCTCTTGTTTCCAGCGGATGGTGTCCATATCCTGAACAAGTACCTTGACCTTTTTTCCCACCACAAAGGGGGAAAAGGCATCGTCTTCAATTTCGATTTTTTCGATATCCAGCTCTTCTACGGCTGCATTGTTGTCGTGGTCGGCAATTTTCTGGATAAATCCATTCACTACGCCGAGAAGTTTTTCCAAAGTCATGGTGAAAGAATTGATGGAGCTTTCCATGCGCTTGAAAAGGTTCACCCGTATTAAGTGGATCAAGCTCTGTTCGCGGTCAATATGCCTGAATACGGAGCCCCCCGCAACTTTCCTGTCATATTTCCGACTGTACTCTTCTGCCTTGTGCGGCAGTATGTATTTCAGCGGCGCATAGGCACTCAGGTTTAACAGACGGATCTGTCTATTGATGGTTTCAAGGGCCGGAAAACATCCATCGGTATCAATATCGGTTTTGATATTGACCGGTCGGAGCCTTTCCGGGAATTTTCCTATTTCGGTGACATCGTAGTATTTTTCAATATGCTTTCTGGAACGGGCAATTGTCAGGAGATCCAGGAGTTTGAAGTAACCAAAATTTAAGGTTTCAAGTAGTGACTCAGTGGTTCTTTCCTTATCATCTTGCTTCAACCATTCATTAAAACGGGTTTGGGCCATTTTAAGAGTATGCTCAATGCTGACAACTCCGTTTGACTTTAATGCGTCATCTTTTGCTTCAACAATAAACGCCACCTGGTTTTTCAGGTCGTTCATCCGGTTGTTTACAGGAGTCGCCGAGAGCATAAGGACTTTTGTCTTTACGCCCGCTTTTATTATATCATTCATTAATTTTGAATAGCGGGTCAGCGAGTCATCTTTCCGTGATGGGTTATTTCTGAAGTTGTGAGATTCATCAATAACCACCAGATCATAGTTGCCCCAATTCAGGGTTTCCAGATTGATCTCACCGGACATACCACGCAACCGGGTCAGGTCGGTGTGGTTTAAAACATCATAATTGAATCTGTCCGAGACCATGATATTTCGTTTGTCATTTACAGTATATATGGTCCAGTTTTCCCTTAGCTTTTTAGGGCATAGAACCAGAACTCTGTCGTTGCGGAGCTCATAATATTTAATGATTGCAAGGGCTTCAAATGTTTTTCCCAGCCCCACGCTGTCCGCAATGATACAGCCGTTATAGCGCTCAATTTTATCAATGGCTCCGAGGACCCCATCTCGCTGGAATTCATAAAGCTTTTGCCAGACCTGCGAACTTTTAATTCCGGTTTGGGTCTTGATGATCTTGTTTTCATCAAGTTCACCAATAACATCCCGAAAAATATTGTAGAGGGTCAGAAAATAAATTTGTTGGGGGGTTTTATCTGAATAGATAAGAGCCAAGGTGTTTTGCAGGTTTTTGGTAAAAGCATCACTATTTTGTCCAGATAGCCAGAGATCATCAAACCAGTTTTTGAGAGAACGTGTCTGCTCGTTATTATGAAAGCAGGTATTCATATGATGTGATTCTGATGGAACAATGCCTAAGCCATCCGTGGTAAAAGAAGAGCTGCCAACAATTGCAACCTGCTCATCTTTTTGGGAGTTTGATAGATGGATAAGGTTCTGATGTACCGGTGACGGTAACTGACGTACTTCACCTTTTTGTTGTAACCAGTCTGAACATTCCCGGGCAATACGAGTGACATCAAGGCGGTTTCTATGCTGGCGATCCAGATGGCTGCCAGATAGATCTGTTAAAAAAGCATCTTCATCGTTCAGGGTTGGTACAAGAAGGCAAAATTTATCAATTGTTGAGATTTCTTTTTTCAGCTCTTCGTAGGCATAGAGAGAAAACAAAGTGGAAACAACAGAAATGGTGCATCCGGCAGCAATATTTTCTTTGAGCTCGGAAACAACATTTCCTAAAGATTTATTATCGAGTATCCCCGCAGATTGTTTCACGGTTGGTCAGCCTTTGTGAGATTACTTGCCTTTCCTTGACGAACCCACGTATCAACTTCATCTTTTTTGAATTTCCAAAGACGGCCGACTTTGTGGGCAGGCATGCTTTTTTGGTTTATCCATTTATAAACAGTATCTCGTTTGATCCCGAGATATTCCCCAATTTCATCCACGGATAACCATCTGTCTTCCATTTTTGATTCCATTATTCGCCCCAACGATTCGTCAATTAATTGAGCCGGACGGTATTTAATAGGGTTTAATCCGACTATATCAGGTTAAGATAGGGTTAAGAATATATAGATGAAATGAAAAAATCAAGGACTCTTTTCGGATCTAATATCTATAAAATTAATCCCCAAGTTTTTTCCTTGAACCGCTTTTAAAAACGACCTATAATAAGACCTAAATATCACATTTAATTAGTGGGGGTCTTTATGGAAGCCGTATTAGCCAACTGTTCAGCAAGTATTTCTGAATTGAAAAAAAATCCGTCAGCATTGATTGACGCATCAGGCGGGGAACCCATTGCCATCCTAAACCACAACAAACCAACTGCTTACTTAATCCCGGCAGACACCTATCAACAGATCCTTGATAGGCTGGATGATTATGAACTTGGCCTGATTGTTAAAGGGCGTGAACATGAGAAAAACCAGGCCATTGAGATAGATATCAATGAGCTATAAACTTAGATTTTTCCCAACGGCACTGAAGGAGTGGAAAAAACTGGATAATTCCCTTCGGACACAATTCAAGAAAAAGTTGAAAGAGCGTTTGGAAACCCCTCGCGTACCTTCTGATAAGCTTTCCGGTTTTGAGAATCATTATAAAATTAAACTTAAGGTTAGTGGGTACCGACTTGTGTACGAGGTGATTGATCAAGAATTGTTTGTGCTTGTTATTGCCGTTGGAAAAAGAGAAAAAGGTGCTGTTTATGAAAAAGCACGGAAACGGCTATGAACCCAAACAAAGACTCCTGTATGACTCTAAGTATTCGAACATCTCCTATGAGGAATTAATGAAAAATCAAATTTCCTTAAAATTTAAATAAACGTGTTTCAGTGCCTTTACTGCCTCTTTTATTAGTTTCAAAGGTGCGTTCAGCAAAATGTGTTTTTCCTTCCTTTCCCATGCGAATCACCGAAGATGAGCGGGTGCCGTAAATATCACTCTCAATAAACAAAGGGGAAAGAATTCGTTCCCATTCCATGCCAACCCCGGTGTCGGGAAGCTGATCTTCCGGTGGGTGCTGACGGTTATTCAGGAGGTTAAAGATACTCTCATCATCCAATGTTTCCTGCTGGATCAATTTTGTCAGGTGGGCTTTTCCCGTTTTCACCTTGGGCCAGGGAGAATCAATGAATCGGTTACTCAAGCCATAAATTCCGGGGGTAAGGCGGTGAATTATATTTTTATAATTGGAGTAATAGAAAAGCCCTGTGGCATCCCCCAGTATAAGATTAAATCCATTATATTCCCCTGATGAGAGGTCAACCTTTTCAAGGTGCCGCCGGGGGGACTCATCCCCACATAGAAAATCACTCACCAGGGCCCCCCGGGACGGGGCATTCTTTTTTAATCCAGCAGGATCACGAAAATTGGTGATTCCGACAAACCTTCCCGTTTTGGTTATCCCCATCCAGGTGCCACCGCCCCTTAAATCCCTTCCGGCCAAAACCTTTGGATGATCCTCCCACCAGCCAAGTGGCGCTGTGGGGCGGTCATAAAATTCATCCCGGTTCGCCCCAAGAATCAGGCGGTGGTCACGATGCATCTTGTATGCAAATAAAATTAAACACATAAATAAATTCCCTGTAAGTATTCAATAATCTGGGGGAATCAAGCTTGTTTAGCCCTTTAAACACCGGGTGGTCTTCAAAATAAATTTCTGACACCCGAATGTATTAGATTCTTATCTCTAATTTTCGTGTTATTTTGGCAAGAGAATAAGAAACCTTTTTTGGCTCTGGCTTGTCCAGGTTAGGAACTTACAATTCCCTGAAATCTGGTTTTAATGTTCTACTCAGAAGCCTATCCGTGAGTCGGTTAATTTTATTTTGATCGGCTGGAAATAGGCTTCTATTTTTTCACCAAGTGTAAACATAAAAAAAATAGGATGCCAATACTTTCATAATTATCTTGATTTTTTGTGAATTTTTAAAGATATTCAAAGCATGAATGAAATAACGCAAAGGGGTGCACAAACCCTGAAAAATCCAGAACTGGAGTTGGCCCGGGAGTTTGTTCTGCATACAGGGTGTAATTTGTTTTTGACAGGCAAGGCAGGCACCGGAAAAACAACCTTTTTACAAACTTTGGAAAAAGCCACTGCAAAGCAGATCATCATTACCGCCCCCACCGGGGTGGCGGCCATCAATGCGGGTGGGGTGACCCTGCATTCTTTTTTCCAGTTGCCCTTTGGCCCCTTTGTTCCGGGAAGTGAAACCCAGGAGCACAACCGCCAGCGCATGTTTCGGTACAGCCGGGAAAAATTGACAATCATCCGATCCC
>Ga0307929_1002990_pt1 | contig 10258 bp, 9 predicted proteins | sample AceLakmetage1330_FD_203160 | JGI IMG/M metagenome (GOLD analysis project Ga0307929, IMG submission 203160) | Saline water microbial communities from Ace Lake, Antarctica - #1330 | ecosystem: Environmental > Aquatic > Non-marine Saline and Alkaline > Saline | place: Antarctica: Ace Lake...
CGACAATGATGGTTCCGGTTTGTACATATGGATTCATGAAAGCTATAAACTTTGATAAATTGGAATTGTTGCCCTTGTGCAATTGTTATACTAAGCTGGCTTTGGTATTAAAAAGAATGAGCAGAAGTCAAGGATTTGGGCATGTTATATCAATTGTTAATTGAAATGCGCTGAAAGCCATTTCAATGTTATCCCGCACGTGCGGGAGTTAATGCCGTCGTAGATTCAAAGCGCCAATATGATTAAGTTGAAATAATGGTGCATTTTGAATTACATACGGTATTATTTATTGAATAGCCAATGATATTGAAAATAAGTAGATGTTATTTCAGGAATTTTTTCTAAATTGCCGTGAATTTTAAAAATACATTAAAAATGGAAAATCAACAAGATCTTAACAGCTATCAACAGTACCAGGAACACCTGAAGCAACCTATGTCGGTGGGCGATTGGTTCATTGCAATGCTCATCACAGCCATTCCGCTGGTTGGCTTAATTATGTTATTGGTATGGGCATTTGGTTCTAATACCAACGTAAACAAAGCCAACTGGGCAAAAGCATCATTAATTTGGATGGTGATAGGAATGATAATTGGCGGCATTGTGTTTTCCACACTAGTGGGAACTGCTGTATTGTCAGGGTTTGACTTTTAGTTTTCCAGGGCGTTAGTCAGGGTTTGACTTTAAGTCAAGCCCTGACTAACCTTCACACTACTATTCATTATCCTCGGCAAACCACTCAGTATAAGAGGTTACTGTTTCCCAAAGTTTAAGGTGGTGTAATTTAACATCTTCGGGCAGTGCGCTTTTTATCCTTTCAGCAAAATCGATAATCATGTTTTCACTGGTGGGCTGGTAATCTACTAGGATAATCCTTTCGAAACTCTTTTTCATTTCAGTCAGGAGTGCTTGTGGAACATCACTTTTAAGCACGATGGAATGATCTAGTTCATCCACGATGAGTCCTTTGATGATCCGCTTCAGATCTTTAAAGTCGATAACCATTCCAAGTTTGGGGGAACCGGGTTCAGAAATAGGTTCGCCAATAAGCGTAACCAGCAATTCATACGAATGTCCATGGATGTTTTTGCACAATCCGTCGTGCCCTGGCAGCGAGTGTGCCATGTCGAATTTATAGGCTTTTGTAATTCTGATTTTTGCCACAGTAGAATTATTTTAAAGTGCTTAGTTGGGTAAAGTATTTTTTCTTCGAGTTAAGATTTGCTTCGCGTCATTATTAGTCATTAGGCTTGCGCCGCCGCTATAGCTTTAGTGTACGTGGTCGCCGTCATTAGTGCTTCGCACGTCATTTACCTTGTATGAATTCTTGTTATTTGACGAACTTAAAAACTACTGGAGTAGTATGGTCAGTTTTAGAAATCGATAGAAAATAGAATCCTTTTGAAAATCTACTGGCATCAATGCTGATGTGTTCTTCGGATGTGTATTCAGCGCTAAAAACCTTGCGTCCGCTTCCATCGCTTATCGAAATTAAAAGATCCCCTTCGCTTGCTTCCCCGGCAACCCGCACAAAAATTTCATCCACAATAGGATTTGGATATACATTGAAGTTCACTCTGTTAAGCAATCCTTCATCAGTTACTGCTGTATTGAACCAAATCATGTCAACATATTCTGGGTGGTCGATGAACGGGTTACGATTGTCCTGGATGTCGTAAACAGCATCATTTCTATCGAGTTCCTTCTGGCTCACCGGATCATCTTTATGCCATTCAAAAAGCATGTTCAGTGCCCACTCTTTAGGTTGCGATCCGTTTACCATGGGGCTTCCGGGCCAACTGTTGTCTTCGCCCAAATAACGGGATGCCATGTAAAAATAGTTGCGGGCAAGGTCGCCTTTGTAAGCATCAATTGGCTCGAACACGGTACCATTGTATCCCGGATAGTTGTTGCTGCCCACTTTGCAGCCATTCTGTGAAGTCCACGATGCACTGCCCACTTCGCCGAAAGGAAAATTGCTCCGCTTTCCATTCACATAACCATCTGTAGGATAAATATGAAAAAGGTCGGAATTCATTGGATATACTTCGCCACCAAACCAGCTTTTCGGGAATGTATGTTCGCGGTTGTAGCAATCGCCTTCGCCACCATAATTGCCACATTGGTCTGAGTAAAAAGTAAACTGATAGGGTGGTGTGCCACCGGGAACATCGGAATAAACATCCCAAACTTTTCCGTTGGATTTTTTATCGGTATCGGGAAAAGCGTTCCAAAGGGCACCATATGTTTGCGTATCATGGTCGTCGATAATATTGTGCAAGGCTTGTTGTAATGCTGTGCCTGATAGTCCGTTTGCCGGATTGTAATAGCCCGATGGGATTTGCGAAAAAAGTAGTTGGCCGATAATAGCCAATCCAAGTAACATGCTAGTTCGTTTCATGAATGAGTATTTATTAGAGTTCAAAAAATTTGATCATGTAAAATATGGAGCCGCCAATCAGTATAATCCCTCCAAAAAATTCGAGCCTGGCAGCCAATAGAAATTTTGAGCTTTTGCGCGAAATCATCATCCCCACCAATGGGACGATAAAAAATACAGCCAACAAAATGAGTGAAAATATTCCGAAAGAGATGTCGAATGCTGAAATTGCTAAACCCAGTAAAAAGGCATTCATGCTCAGTGCAGATGCATAAATCATCAAAATCTTTTTTTGGTTCAGTTCGTAGAGCATTTCCTGGAATTTGGGCTTAAATGATTTGATGGCCATTTTGATACCCAAAATAAACAAAATACCAATAGATAGTGGAAGACTGAAGTTTTCGAGTAGCAGGTTGATCTGGCTGCCAATCAATATACCGATGACTACAGCCAGGGTATTAAACATGGCTACCACCGAAGCAGAATACACAAGGTATGATGGCCTGGATTCGCGTAAATATCCATTGAGATAGAATCCTGCGAAAGCATCCATCGATAAGGCTAAAACAATGATTGTAAATATGAATATGCTCAATTCCTAAATTTTTTCGGGGTGCAAAGATAGGGGAAAAGAGTTTAGAGTTTGGAGTTAAAAATTTGGAGTTCGGAGTTTAATTCAAAAATTCAAAATTCATCATTCAAAATTTCCCCTACTTACTATATTGATCGATGACCTCCGAAATAGCCTTCTGGCAGGCCGGGCAGAAAACCTGGTGGTTGCGGGTAAACATAATACAATCGATGGAGGAACGATAAATTCCGTACTGCATGTAATTTCCCCCTTCGAAAGCGCCCGTGGTATTCTTGTATTCCATGTCATCAATCATATCAATCAATTCCTTTTTCTCCCTTTCAAAAAGTGCCTCCACCTCTTTTTCGGGAACTTTGGCGGCACGCAATGCCCTGCGTTCTTTCTGGATTTCATAGCCGAAGTTATCGAAATCCTTTTTGTCCCAGGGTGTTGGAATAGGTGTGCCCGGTTCAACCAGGTCGGACCATTTAAGATTGTTTTTATCCAGAAGTGCAGTAACGTTTGGTTCCCAGGGTTCCATGGTAATTTCGGGAGGTGCCTCGTAAGAAACATCCGAAGTGTAATATTCATCGGCCAGCGCGGCAAAGGAATGGCCGAACTCATGCACAAAAACATAATCCGAAAATTTATTGTCAACGGCTACCGCGGAATAAAGATTGAAAATACCTCCGCCACCATAAGTATCTTCATTGATGAGGATAAACATATAATCATAAGGAACGCTTGCCGCCACATCGCGGATGGTGCGGTTGTCGTAGGCCAGTGCATAACGCTCCGAATCGAAGGCACTGTACGACATCGAAAGCGGAGTGCGTTTAAAAACCCCGGGATGGGGTTTGTTAACGCCACTTTCGGCAGCTGGGGTTTCTACCGCCCACAGATTGAAGTCCGTTTTCCGGGATTTGTATGGCTCTACCTTGAACAATTCATCCGTCAATCTCATTACATCACTACGGAATTTTTTCATTTCATTTTCTGCATAGCCATCGCCCAAAATTACAATATCAACTTTTTTGTTTGGGTTGCCATTTTCGATGTAATTCCAGCTTTTGTAAGGGCTGGTATATTCTGCAGGATTTACTTTGCGTGAAGTAGGATCTATAGTAGTACTCCAAATATCAGTAAACTCATTTTTGTCGTTTCGCTTTTTAATGGTCAATACCACCGGCCGCTTTGGCCATGGAAAGCGCACTGATTCGTGAAATGTGCCCCAGTTTTTTTTTGCTTCGCCAATGGTTTGCCATTCACCAAAAATGCTGGCAAATCCCCGACTGTAAAGCGGCCTTCCACTTTGTTGTTCAGTCACTTCAAAGAAATATAAACCCCGGTTCAATTCATCTTCTAAGATTGTTTTACTTCCGGCCCATCGGCCATCGTTAATAATTCGATCCACCGAAAAATGCTCTTCAGCGGCAGTGCCTGTATGGAAATAATCAACGCGCATGGTTTGGTCGCTGAAAAAGGTATCGTAACCTGCTGGCACCGGCTGGGCATTAACTGACCATATAAAACAGAATAGCGAGAAAAAAGCTAATAATTTTTTCATGTTTGATTTAATTTGAAGCAAAAGTAGGATTAATTCCCGGGGATTTCTTAAACCTTTTATGCTCATATAGGACTCAAATCAATAATCATAAATCATAAATCGGAAATCATAAATCATTTTTGCACAAAAAAAGCCTCCTGTCAGGGAGGCTTCCAGTAAAACATCTGTTTACTGTAACGGTTTATTTTTTAGCTTCGGCCATGCTCTCTTCGGCGCAGTACTTCAAAATATTACCCGAAGCCTTTACAACTTTGCAACTTTTAATTACTTCCCTACCCTCTTTGATTTCATAAGTATATGTTCCTGAAGGAAATTCGCTGATGTCGTGGGTCATGAGCAGGTTGTCGCTTTTGCTGAATTTTTTTGAAAAAACCTTTTTATGTGTATCATCAAATACGTTAATGGTTACAGCCTGGTCGGCGGGTTTGATGAGGCGGATGTTCACAAGGTTATCACCTTTTAAGGTAAAAGCCGTAAAAGTTTTTGATTTTTCTGAATTTTTACTTTGCGCATTTCCATTAAAGGATATTCCAATTGCAAGGACGATCAGGAGGGCTGTGAATTTAATTGCTGTTGCTTTCATAGTTTTTATTTTTAAGTGTTTTATTGTTTTGTTGATGAAGCAAATGTAAGGCAGGATGTACCCCGATAGCAATCGTTTTCGGGTGAGGTGAAGGATGTTGATGGTGAAGTGTAAAAAATGGATGGTGAAAAAACGATGTTCAGGGATGCCAACCCTGAGAATACTGTGATGATGGAGGATTCTAACTTTCAAATATTTGCTCAGAAAGTAAAAGCTTTATGATGGAGGGTTGGCATCTCTCCTGAGTGTTTAATGATGTGGAAAGGTTTCAATTGTAAAACCTTGTTCAGTAAGCAGAAAAACTGTCAGACAGTTGCCCGCATCTTTATTACCATGAAAAAGAAATAATATTACCCATTGCCAAATTAACTCACGGTGAACTGTCTGACAGTTTCTTATTTTAAAAAACCCGCTTCACCTTCTGCTCGATCAACATCAAATCAGCAAGGACGATGGCAGTAGCAGCTTCAATAACGGGTGGGATACGGAGGGCAATGCAGGCATCATGGCGGCCTTCTACCTTCAATTCTTCAACAGCGTTATTTGCGAAGTTGAACGTGTTTTGAGATAAACTGATGCTGGAAGTTGGTTTTACAGCCACCCGGAAAACAAGGTCGTTCCCATTGCTGATACCGCCATTGATGCCGGCTGCGAGGTTGGTTTGGGTTTGGCCATCAGCAGAAATGATAAGGTCGTTATGCTCGCTGCCTTTCATGTCGGCGGCGGCAAAGCCACTTCCAAATTCTATCCCTTTGGTAGCAGGGATGGCAAAAATGATGTGGCTGATCAGCGATTCTACTGCATCGAAAAAGGGTTCTCCCAATCCGATGGGCATTTTAGAAGCAGTGCATTCAATCAGCCCGCCAATGGAATCCTTGTTTGCCACGGCTTCATCAATAGCTGCCGGAATATTCTTTTTGCCACCAACCTCAAGGATTTTCGCTGAAACCTCGATGGGATTGATAATCTTCTTCGCAATCACTCCTGCCGCAACCAAAGCTACGGTTAGCCTTCCCGAAAAATGTCCGCCACCAGAATAATCTCCATAACCTCCGAATTTTTTCTGCGCCACAAAATCAGCGTGGCCCGGACGCGGTTGTTCACGGAGATTGCTGTAATCTTTTGGTTTGATATTGGTGTTTTCGAACAGGATGGTTAGGGGTGCGCCTGTGGTTTTGCCTTGGAAAATCCCGCTTATAAAATGGGGTTCATCGGCTTCAGTCCGGGGAGTAGTTCCTTTTGCGCCGCTTTTGCGACGGGTAAGGTCAGTTGTAAAATCTTCTACTGAAACAGGCAAACCTGCCGGACAACCGTCAATTGTTATCCCAACGGATTTTCCATGCGATTCACCAAATATACTTATCCTGAATAATCTGCCAAATGAGTTCATTATGTTTCTGTATTTTTTAGCCTCTTAAACTTCAAAACTAACCAACATGTTGTTAGTTTTACAAGATGTCAGGAATAGATCCCGCGAAGCGACTTTAATTTTCAAATTTGCACACCAGCAAATTTTCAAATTAATTTAGTATTCTATGGCGTAAGTTGGTTCCAAATGTCATTGATTTTACCGTCATTGGCTACGCTGTCATTAAATTGTCATCCATACGGACAAGTTTAGGCTTTGCCGTCATTTACTATCATAATGACTACCAATGACTTTTAAATAAAAAGATTACAATTTTCATAAATCTATCAATCACCTAAATAATTACACTTTATTCAAATAAGGTAGTTGTTTAGCTGCCAACTATCAGCTCCAATCAAATTGCCGTTTAGACCCCCTCTAACTCCCCCTTGAGGGGAAGGATTCCCATGGCACTGGCCGGTGCGATGGCACTCCCTTCCCTTTGAGGGGAAGGGTTGGGGTTGGGGTCATGAGAATTTGGCAAAGAAGAAAATCACCTAAATAATTACGTTTTACTCAAAATATTTTAGTACCACTTCTTCTTTTTAAAATAAATGAGCATTACTGCAAAGACTGCCACTATTATAACCCAAATTCCAAAATAACCATATTTCCAGTGTAGTTCAGGCATATTCGTAAAGTTCATCCCGTAAATACCGGCGATAAATGTTAGCGGGATAAAGATTGTTGCAACAACGGTTAAGGTCTTCATCACCTGGTTCATCCGATGTCCTTGTATCGAAAAGAACAAATTTGTGCTGCTCTCAAGCCGCATTTCAATCTGGTCGCAATCATCAATAAGCGACAAGCAGAGGTCTTTTATCTCGTAAAAATATTTAATATGTTTCTCATTTACAAAACCAAACTGCTCACGTTCAATTTTAGTTACAAATTCTTTTATGGGAATCAGGGTCTTTTTAATTTGATGAATTTGTCGCTTATAAAGTTCAATTGTTTTTAATAGATCGGGAGATGGGTCAGTATCAATATCAATGGGCCCCAATTTTTCTATTTTGCTTTCGATATCATTTACCGTTTCAAAATAATTATCTAATATTGATTCGAGCAGTAAAAACAATAAATAATCAGAACTTCTCGAACGCAGTATTCCTGTGTTGGTCCTGATCCTTTGCCGGATATGTTTAAAATAATCAGCTTTTCTTTCCTGAAAAGAAACTAAAAAATTCTTGCCCAAAATGAAGCTCAATTGTTCCTGCTCTAAAATCGTATTACTGGTAGGGATAATCGATTTTATTGTAAAAAACCAATACTGTTCATATTCCTGGAATTTGGGCCTTTGGTTTACATCAAGTATATCCTGGATGGATAGATCATGTATTCCCAGTGTGCTGCAAATATTATTAATGGTATCAGTGTCATGTATCCCATGGATATTCAACCAATATTGATTTTCATCGTTGGGAAAGCCTTTGAATTTTTTAGCCGGGTAATTTGAATCCTCAACATATTCGGCTTGATTATATTTGAATAACTGAAGGCTTAAGGTCTCAGCGTATTTTACCCCTGTAAAGATTGGGTTTGAAGGATTTGTTTTTTTTCTATTTAGAATTTTCTTCTTCATCTTTTAAATCTTTTTTATACACTATTGTTCTGTAGGGGAATGGGATTTCGATTCCTTCATTGTCGAATCTTTGTTTAACAGATTTCAACAGGTCGCATTTAACAACAAAAGCATCGTCATTTCCTTTGGTCCAGACATATGCTTTCAAATTTACTGAAAAATCAGAAAGGGCGATAACCCGGATAATTACAAGCGGGACATTGTTTGCAATGTTCTCCGTGGTCCGGTTGTCGATGAGTAAGGGGTGTTTTTCAGCTTCATCACGGATTATATGGATTGCTTTATCAATATTTGAATCATAGCTAATCCCAAACTCAATATGCTTTCTTATTTTCTCATCTTGAATATTGCTATTGATAATCGTTTCTTCGCTGATGACGCTGTTTGGGATTACTATTCTCCTGTTTTCATAATCCCTGATTAAGGTGTGCCTCAAAGTTATCTCTTCAACTACTCCCATTTGACCATCTTTAATTTCGATGATGTCGGATATTTTGAATGGCTTGAAGATTAAAATAAATATTCCGCTAATAATATTTGAAAAGGCCTTTTGAGAGGCAAATCCAACAATCACTGCTAAAATCCCGGCCCCGGCAAATAGTGCTGTTCCTAACGATTTTAAGTAAGGTATTTTGAAAAAGATAAAAATTATGGCGGAGGTATAAATTACAAACCCAACCGAGTTTTTAATAAATGAAAAATTCGTTGGGTCAGTTTTCAGTTTCTTTGCATACTTTGTAATAAATATGCTAAGTAGTTTCCTTAATATCAATACTAAAATAGTAGCAATAACAAGTGTAATCACAATTAATAAGATGTAACTAACTGTATCATTGTTTAAGGCTAATTTCTCAATACTTTTCACAATAGTTCAATTTATTATTAAATCAATTTATCTACAAACTAATCTTCATACTCAACTTTTCCTCCAATCATTTCAATATCCCTAAAAAAATCTGGCCAGGATTTCGAAACGCTTTCGGCCTGGCTGATTTCAACTTTTCCGTTAGCTGTTAGGGCTGCAACTGCCCCTGCCATGGCCATCCTGTGGTCGTTTCTTGATGACATTGTCCCTCCACTTATTGGCCCGCCGCTAACAAACATTTCGTCTCCCTCAATTTCTATCTTGATGTTTAACTTTCCCAACTCTTCCAATAAAGCAACTGCCCTGTTGCTTTCTTTGTGTTTCAGCCGGTTTACACCTTTAATAATAGAAGTCCCTTTACAATTGGCCGCCAAAACTGCGAGGGGAGGAAACAGGTCGGGGCAATGCGTGGCATCAAAAGTAAAAGCTTTAAGTTTATCTGCAATGACTATAAGCTCAGAACTTTCATTTTGAATGATTGCCCCTGCACTTTCTAAAGCTGTAAGGATGGCTTTGTCGGCTTGCCGGGAGTTTGTATCCAGGCCTGTAATCTTAACGTTATTGTTGAGGGCGGCAGCTACCAATAAAAATGCGCCCCCACTCCAGTCGCCTTCAACCTGAATGTTTGCAGGCCGATAGCTCTGGTTTCTTTTGATATGGAAATTTCTGTATTCAGTATTCTGAATTTCAACACCGAATGACTTTAATGTTTCCAGTGTCAAATCAATATAGGGGCGACTTTTCAGATCTTTAACGATAAGCTCGCTGTCTGATTTCAAAAGCGGTAAAGCCATTAGCAAACCTGAAACAAATTGTGAACTTTCCGATCCGTCCAGCACAACCTGCCCTCCTTTTGCAACTCCATAAATACTTGCAGGTAATTTCATGTCGTTCAAGGTACACTTCACTCCAAGTTGTTGAAGGGGTTTGGTAATGTCTCCCAATTGTCGTTTTAGCAGAGTTCTCGTTCCACAAACAATTACCTCCTCCTTAAACAGTGTAGCAACTCCTATCATTAACCGTGCAGCCAATCCTGATTCGCCACAATTGAATAATTTTCGCCCCCTGAAAATTGGGTTGCCATGAACATCGACGTAATCATCAATCAGCTCAAATTCTGCACCAAATTCCCGGGCAACATTTAGCATCGACTTTGCATCCCCACAGGATGAGGGGTGAAATATCCTTGAACTTCCTTCGGCCAGCATGGCGGCAGCAACAAGCCTGATGAAATGGCTTTTGGATGCCGGTACCCTGACGGAGCCTGATAATCTTGATGGAAATACACTTGCTTTCATCGTT
>Ga0307929_1002994_pt1 | contig 10247 bp, 6 predicted proteins | sample AceLakmetage1330_FD_203160 | JGI IMG/M metagenome (GOLD analysis project Ga0307929, IMG submission 203160) | Saline water microbial communities from Ace Lake, Antarctica - #1330 | ecosystem: Environmental > Aquatic > Non-marine Saline and Alkaline > Saline | place: Antarctica: Ace Lake...
CATCTGCATGAGGTATGCACCTGCCACAAGCCCCCCACCCAGGGCCAGGCCGTGGAAGATGGTCCATTCCGGGCGAAAAATTTTTGTCAGCAAAATACCAAAGGCCATGCCCAGGATCAATCGTACCATAAAAATTGGGAAACTGCTCATGTCTGTTTTTTATCCTTCATCAAGGTGAGCTGGCGTTAAAAGAAACACCAGAGTAGATAATATCCAGAAAATCATAAACAAACTTGAAACCGGGGTCAATATGAATTTTGGGGGTTGGCTTTGAATTTTGGCCAACTTGTGTTGTTAGGGCAAGAGAAATAGATTTTTTTTGGGTTCTATTTTGCCTGGGTCAGGATTCAGCCAATTTTGATCAGGATGGCACCGGCCACGATGAGTATGGAGCTAAGGATTCTGTTCAGCCCCACTCGTTCCCTGAAAAATAAAAATCCAATGCAGATGCCAAATAGGGTGCTCACCTGGCGAAGGGCTGATGCATAACTGGCCTGGGCCTCTTCTAACCCCAGACGGAAGGTGATGAAAGATAGCAGCATGATGATGCCCCCCAGGAGAATACTTTTGGGGTTGTATCTCATTTCAGAGATGACTCGGCGTGTCTGGCGTTGCCAGAGTACTCTCACCAAGTGGAATATCAACATGTAAAAGGAAAGATGGAAGGTGTAAACAAAGATGTCTCCGGTCATGACACCCAGTTTATCCGCCACCGCCCCGAAGGAATAAAAAAAGGAGGCTACCAGGGCACTTAGAACGCCTGCATTGGTTGTGCTTGATCCTTTTTTAAATTGGGGATGGATTAAAAGGCTGCCCCTCTGAATGCTTATCGCACCATAAATTATCAGGGCAATGCCTGCGGCCCCAGCTGGGGATATGGATTCGTTGAGGAAAAGATAGCTCCAGAATACAATGTAAACCGGTCCGGTAACCGTCAGAGGGTAGACCAGGGTGAGATCTCCTTTTTCCAATGACACCGCCACAAAGTACTGATAGAGGAAAAAGAAAAAACCGGCGGCAAGGGCTGTGTAAATGGCCGATGGGACGAAGAAAAAGGAAATTGTATGAAATAGGAAAATAAAGGCGCCAAGTCCAGCAACGGTGATGCACATCATTAGGAAAATGGCGCTGGTTTTATCTTTGCAGGTTTTTAAAACGCTGTTCCAGAGTACATGAAACAGGGCGCTGATGATTATGAATCCAAATCCTTTTAATGTCATGGCTCTACCTATTCCTTTTGCTGGCATTTAGCAATGGAAAAAAATGAGGGTTGTTGAAAAAAAGTATTGCAATTTATGTGTTGGGCTGATATAAAGTCCTGGTTTGATTGTGGTGGGTGTAGCTCAGTTGGCAGAGCGCTAGGTTGTGGTCCTGGATGTCGAGGGTTCGAGCCCCTTCACTCACCCCATTTTAAAATTACAAGTTATAAGATTAGGATCATGCGCCCGTAGCTCAGCTGGATAGAGCGTCGGACTTCGAATCCGCAGGTCGCCCGTTCGAGTCGGGCTGGGCGCACCATAGTTAAATCAAGGGGTTACAGCTAATTTGCTGTGCCCCTTTTTTTGTCCAAAGAGGCGATTGTGCCCATATTTGTGCCCACCTGATTTTTCAGGTATTCTTCCTGCCTGGCTGATGCCATTTTCAAATCTGCGTCATTAACAATGTTGTACCTGTCAAAGACAGACCTTGTTTTGTGGCCAGACACCATCATTGCCACCCTTTCTGGAACCCCTGAACGGATCATGTTTCTAACGGCAGTCCTTCTCAGGTCGTGAAAAATTGGACCAGGTGGGAGCTTGTCTTTCCATTTTAGGACGTATTGGTTAGACAGCTTAAAGCCGTAGCCGATACCAAGCCTTCTACAGGCTGAACTCCAGGCTTTTCTTAAATCAACAATTTTCTCACAGCTATTCTCAGCTAGAAACACATAGGGGCTTATTATCCCTTTTTGTTTTTGTGTGCCCAACTGTGCCCGGAACATCTCCTTGAGTTCCTCATCCAAATAAACTGTTCTGGCATCATTATTCTTGGTCTCACCGGCCTTTAAGGTGGCTATCCCATTTTTCAAATCAACATCATCCCAAGTCAGGGATGCAACTTCCTGATACCGCCATCCGACCTTGTATGCAAATGTTGTCAATGGTCTGAGGTAGGATGGAAGTTCATCTCTAAAACTAAGGAAATTGTCATGCTCGAAGAAGCCTTTCCTGACATTGTTTTCCTTGAGCATCGGGATATAGGGAACCCGATTTACCCTTGGCGGCGTCTGATTCGCTCCAAGAGTCAATAACCGTCTTAAGGCTGCCAAATCCCTGTTTATGGTTGCGTTGGCAGCTCCCTTTTTGAGGCGTTTGCTTCCGCAGGAAGGGCAGGTAAGTTCTCCACCTATGTGAAATCGGCTTTCACATCTTTTACAAACCCACATCTTTCGGTCTGGAATAAACTTGTCTTGGACTCTTTTGGTCGTGATCTCAGGGACCTTTGCTCCGCCAAATTCCCTGGTAAGATGGGCAATGGACTGCATGGCTTTGGACAGAGATTTCTTTTCATTTATCTCATAGTCCCTGATGTAGGCAACTGCCAGCTCATCAAACGTCACTTTTTCAAACTCAACCCCAGGTGCTTTTCCCTGGGCAATCTCTCCCTCCCTTCGTTTCAAAAGTTTTGATGCCACCATCTTTTTGGTGGTCTTGGAACTTTCCCGATATGTCTTCCCTTGCCGATAATACTTGATCCACCAAACATTTCCGCGTTGATATAAACTACCCATATATTATCCTCCATCTGCTTTGACGGGCACAGAATGGATACCCATGCCCCCTATGGAAGAGGAGCATTGTGTGTCTTAGTCATTTCTGTTTTTATGAAAAAAGGCAATAAAAAAGATGCCCCGGGGGTATTGAGGCATCTTTCAGGTGTGTTTTGTTGTGCCAACGGTCTCTTGCTGTTTTAATTTACAAATTTGTTATTCTGGATGAACGATTCAACATCCTGGTAATCAATGAACATCTTTTTCCCGACTTGGACATAAGCCAACTGTCCGTCCCATATCTGACTCCGCCAAAACCACTCTGTTGCCCCAATCAGGGCTACCATTTCCTTGATCGAGTAAAGCCTCTTTTGGGGCACACTGTGGGCACATGCTCTTTTAACCATATGAAATTACTCCGTATTTTTGATGGGCGGAGGATTGGCAATCCCCCGCTCCATTGTTATGGTTTAGACGCTCCTTACTCTAATCCACCGAATATGTTTTTAGGACATGGTGTTGTTGCTTCACTTTTTGATCCTGTTTCAATAACATCTTCCTTGGTAGGGATTTCCCCCATTTTTTCTAACCCTTGGCTATGATGATGTAACGCCGCTTTGGTTTCAGGGTTCTGTGCTATGACCTCAGAATTCAAGGCAGGAAAGTAAGGTAGTAACGGTGTTTCAGCTTGCTTGCTGTGTTTTTTATCAAGAAGTTTTTCCATGATGGTTTCTTTGTACCGGAGATCCCTTTCATATCCGACTGCATCCCGGCCAAGCTCCTTGGCAATTTTGACCGTGCTCCCGCTACCAAGGAATGGATCAAGAACCGTTTCACCGACAAAGGAGAACATCTTGATGACCCGGAGTGGGAGTTCATCCGGGAAGACATTGGGATGCCCTTCGCTTTTCCACACCTGGCGGATTTCCCACACACTCGGAATGTATTTGGCCCAATCCTCTTTCGTCAGGAATGATTCCAAGTTTGCTCTTTCTGATGGGATCTTGCGCTCACCATCTTTGCGGAAAATGTAGATGAATTCATGCCGGTTGATTATTTTATATTCGCCGTGTTTGGTATCTTTGCCGTAAGCTCTGGAACGGTCCGTAGAAAAGGCATCAGGACCTTTTGACCAGACGATTTGATTTTCAAGAATTACACCATGTTTTTTCAGGAATTTTTGGTAGAAATGCCCAGTAAGTTCCAAGTGGGCTTTTTTATTGGTTCCCTTTTTTCCTTTAAAGTTAAGGATATCATTCAAGTTAAGGGCGATTGTCCCACCAGGCATGATTACTCTGGCACATTCCGCCATGACAGCCTCAATGTTATCCCAGTGATCATCAATCGAGTAACCCTGTTCGTATTCCATGCCCGCGAAATAGGGTGGGCTTGTAAAGATGAGGGCTACCGAATTATCAGGCAATTCGCTCATATCTCTGGAGTCCTTGAAATATACTCCGGGGATTTCTGAATCAGGGATTGAGACTTTCTTCACTGGGGTCTTTTTACCTTCGAGATTGTGACGTCTGACAGCCTTCTCCAAAAGCCCCGCAGACCATTCATTATCAACAGCACGTTTTGCCATTTTAATCCGTTCTGTATCGGTTTTCAGGTCAAGCAATGCCAGCCCGTGTGCCATGTAGAGTTCGGCTTTGGAAATACGGGTCTGTACCTCTTCAGGAAGGGTGAGTAATTGTGTCTTTTTTGAGAGTGTCCCTTTATCCCCAAGGCCCATGATTTCAAGATAGTTGAAGCTTCGACCGAAAATTTTATTCATATTGCTTATATGAAGGGCTTCCTCAATGAGATTGAGGGCTTTGCGCTTTTTGTTGATTATATAAAACTGATGCGCTGCATCCTCCGGATCATACCCTTCATGAACTATGCACAGAATATCTTTTTCACCCATTGCTTTCAGGGCTTCGATTCTTCGCCAGCCATCATTGTATATGTAACGGCCATCCTGATCCATGTTGACGTTGATGGGTACCAAGAGACCACTTTTCCTGATACTTTCGATAAGAGTCTTATGCTCGCCCAAGTCCAGCCTAGAGTGATTGGGGTCCTTGGTCAGCGAGTCGATTGCCAATGTTTCAATTCGTTTAATCTTTACTTCTTTCATGGGTCGTTCTCCTTTGTAAGGTGTTTGGGCCGGCCCATTTTTTTTGTTTTTTGTTGTGCGCACTTGTTAGTCTATATTTCAAGAGACGTGCCAAAAGAGAATTGTGTGGATTTTATTTTTATAATATACTGAAATTAATGTATTTTATTGATTTGATCTGAGGTGTATATATGGAGGACTTACTATTGCATTCAAGTTAAATGTAATAGTAAATTTAATATTGCAAATCAGAATGTAATAATGATTGAAGGAAAGGGAGGGGGGGAAAGGGCGTTATATGCCGAGCTTTTTACAGTGGCGGAGAATTGTGTGATAGGTGACCCCTAGCTCATCTGCTGCCTTGCTTTTGTTGCCATTATTATTTTTCATGGCATGCCTTACTTGTTCAGGAGTGATTTTTGTATTGCCAGGGCCTTTGGGGATGTCTTTTATTGTGGCTCTTGATTTCTTTTCTTTTTTACCAGTATTCTGGACTTCTTTTTCAAAATCTTTAAAACATATTGCCGAGACGTCGTCAGCGGGGTGGTCCACAAGCTTGTGCCTGGCTATCCTTTCAAGGATGCTGATCAGTTCTCGGACATTGCCGGGCCAATCATATTTCAATTTGATGAGTTCTTTTCCTAAATTGGGATTTATTGGCGTGTTTGTTTTGATATCTTTTAAAAAAAACGGGATATCTTTTTTTCTATCTCTGAGAGGTGGGATAGTCATCGGTTCTTGGTTTAGCCGGTCAAACAAATCCCCTCTGAAATTGCCAGTTTCAACCAACTGTTCCAGATTCTCATTGGTAGCAGCAATGATGAATACGTCGGTTGTTTTTGTCTTTGATGATCCTACTGGCTGATATCTCCTTTCCTGGAGAACACCGAGAAGTTTTTGTTGAAGTGTACTGGATATATTTCCAATTTCATCAAGGAACAATGTTCCGCCTGTAGCCTCTTCAAATGCACCTTTCTGATTTTCGGTGGCACCGGTGAATGCGCCTTTTATGTGTCCGAATAATTTGCTTTCAAAAAGGTTTTCCGTAATTGCTCCGCAATCCACTGGAATAAATTTGCCTTCGCGCTGGGTGGCATAGTGGATGGCCTTCGCAAAATAACTTTTTCCGGTACCTTTCTCACCTAACAGTAGAATGGGACCTTTAAAATTTGTGATTGATATCATTTGTGGCAGTTTGGATATCCAGACTTTCAATTCATTAATGCCAGGGTCTTGAGAAAGTATCTTAACATCTGGAAAACATTTTTCGGCTTCTTCAGCTTGCTCTTGCCAGTATTTTGTATCTTTATCTTGTTCAACTCTTTTCTGATAATTTGAAGAAATGGCACGGTGTAGTTCCAGCAGGCATTTTTCTTTCAAATCCCAAACTGTTTTTCGCGAAAAAGATGTGGATTTTGATAATTCAATGAAATCAAGGATGAATTTGTCAACTCTTGTGAGAAGCATCTGTTGGATGTAATCTTTATTAAAATGATCCCAGACCTTTTTGGTTATTTTTTCTCTGCGTGTTTTACTGGAGTAAAGTGATTTTTCATCCAAAGGTTCTATGAATGGGACAGTTTGCTGTGTAATATTTATGGAGACGGATGAATACTGGGAATGCGGTTGTATGCTTGAGAAAGGGTAAGGCTGATCCAATATAGTCAGGAACTCATAAGCTTGGGCGATTCTTTTTTTTGATGACATAGACAGGTATTCATCTAAAGGTACACGCATTTTATGTGCCATTTGTTCTGCTAAATCTAATTGAAGTTTATAACTCCAGCAGAAATTTTGCATAGTTTCCCAGGTTGAATCATAAAGGCTGTATCGAGGGAACACTTTTTTCTTTTCTGAAGACTCAAATGCTGCAAGCTCTTCAATTTTATCTTCAGCGAACCATAAAATGGTTGTAGCTGGCTCTGAAATCCGACTTCCTTTAATATATGAAATCTTTGAACCCTCAAAATCGGGCATTGATTCTTCTGGTTCGGTAAAGTCATGAATCCATTTTGAGTTTGGTGATACCTCTGATGTGAAACTAATTAATGATTCGGATTTATGAGTGAAGGTGTATGGAAAAGAATTGTATTCCCACCGGCCCGAACTGTACTGCCCGCTTTCTATCATATTGTCTTTCAATTCTGGATCGTCTATATGATAGTGCCAGATTTCATCTTTGAGAATACAATAGTAAAGGGTCAAAATTTCTTCTGGAGCTTTTGGTTTTGGATAATTTTTTATGACAGTATTGTCATTACAGAATGGACAGGTACAGCCGAACCAACAGCCATCAATGCCGTCTATTAATATTAAACCTTGCTGGATGATTGCCTTTGAAAAGTCTGAGAAGGTCAATGTGGCTTTACAGGTAGGGCATTTATAGTCAAATAGCATAGGGGGTGATTGTTGATCTTCTGTCATTTGAAATTTCTCATATAGGTATCATAATATATCATTCAAGAAGACACTTTCCTTTGGCATTCATATGAGCAGAATTTTGCATCCTTGACAAGGAAAATATTACTGCTTCTTAGCAGAACTGACTTTGATCTTTAAGATCCAATGCTAACCCTCAATGTACTCATTTATTGACCATAGGTATGATTTGCTCCATTTAAGTGTTTCATCGATGAAACACCCCGTCACCCACACGTATTCAACTTTACAATGCATAAAGTTAAATATTTAGATATCTTTTGAATGGTTGTTAATTTGTATCTGTTTTTAAGAGTTCTACGGTGCCGTGATGATACTCACCTTTACCATATCGATTTATTTGTTTGTATTTATACCCCTCAATGTCCTGAAAAATAAACTTAAGAATATTCTCACTATGCTCATAGTCTTTTTTTAATAAATTGGAATGAGTATTGATATTTTTTGTTGTCACAGACGGGACAGGTCCCTTCTTTATTTTACGATGAGTAGAATAATTAACTTGAACTTTTTCATCTTTTTTAATCAGATCAATTGTATTGAACTCGAAAAGTATTGTTTTGCTATAAGAATTAAAGACCTCCTTTATAGAGAAGTCTTCTATAGAGACATTGAGAGCAATACCATAGCCAATATTTTTTATGTAAAGCTTAGCTTTTTTTCCCTTTGGTGGTACTTCAATACTATGCAGAAGTGATGGCATGATAGAAAGCCTACGTTGCTTGATCAGTTCATCCGTTTGTGTCTCAGCTGCTTCTTGCTGTTTTTCAGCAGTTCTTTGGAGTTCCGAAGTGATTTTTGTATATTCTTTTACATAAAATAATGTAATTGCCAAAACCAACAATGTAAGTGTTGAAATAAGCAATGATATCCCTGTAAAAAAATTTGAAGAAAGCAAACCCAAGCTTATTTGTTTAAGGATCTCTATCGTTCCCATGAGGATTTCTATCATTATTTTTATACCAATTTTAAAATTAATAAAAAACAAAACACTATCTAAATAATAATTTAGACGCAACTTAATAATATATTAAATTTGATGCAACCCTTACCCCTTCCTCCATAATCATAGCCAAAATTTCAGCACATCAAAACCACCGTAAAGGCTCATAGAACCGCTATCATAGTAAAATAATAGTACCAAAACATGACACCCATAAACCCCCTACCTTAAATAAATGAACAAAAAAATGATGATTATGGATTGAGGGTAGTCTGTGGTGTTGTTTGGATTGCTGTATGGAGATGCTTGGGGTGCTATTTGGTGTTGCTTATTGATCTATATTATAGGGATTTTTGGTTCTATGTTGGAGTGTACTACTGTTATACTATAATTATTACTATTATAGGCCTAAAATCTTCATATTATAGCGTTTTAAGGCTATTCGCTTGTGATGGTGCTGGAGATTAAGGGACCATCATAAAATAGGCTATAAACAGGCAAGGAATTGATATTATTGCCTTTGATGAAAATTTATGAATAATCCAACCGCCCCGGCAACGGAGATGGCTGGATGTTATTTTCTGGATAAGCGTTTCATCGATGAAACGTTCTTTGATAAATGTATCAGTTCCATGGAGATTGATCTGTGGTAATGAATGGAGAAGATATCCATCTGACTCCAGTCAGTAACCTCTCCCTCATTTAGTAAGGTGAACAGGTGAACAGGTAGAACACAGGAAAGGGGAAAGTATTTTCATAAGAATTACTATAGGGAGTTTTATAAAACTGATGTTCATAGTGTTCACCTGTTCACCCTAATAAGTGTTATCTCTCAAGACCCCATTCAATAGTGACTCTTAGCCCAGTTCCATCCCTTCAGCAAGATTCAGTCCTATCCAGCTACGTGTTCTTTTTTTACCAAGTTGCTTGGATTTGAAGCCCTTTTCACTCAACTTACGCCCAAATGAGGTCTGTTTGAGCTGGTATTCAGCATTTTCCTCACAGTATTTGGCGTATGCGTGATACAGATTGCTGGAAGGAACATTGAGATCCTTCCCTTCAATGCAACATTCTTGGATAAAATTGTTCAATAAATCCATCTCATTGCGGTATTCATTGGTTGCTTGAGTTACTTCAGCCGGGGTGCCCAGGCCATAATTTTGCCATTCAAGACAACCCTTAATCGCCCAATTCAGGATACCACTGTATTCGGCTTTGAGTTTTTCGGGTAGCCTCCTGTCCTTTTCTTCTTCAGTTATGGTTACCTGGAATGGGATCAATCTTATCCTGCGCCAGATGGCATGATCATTACCGGCAATGATGGGCTTATTATTGGTCGCCAAGAAAAGTTTATGCTCTGCTTCGAATTCAAAGGTTTCTTGGTAGAGAAAGCGAGCGCTGATGGTATCATCCCCGGTGAGCTGCTTAATGAGATTTTCTGCCAGCCTATCGCCTTTCTCTGATTCAGCAGCGGTTACAAATCTTGACCCCTTCAATCTAGCCACATCATTGGAAGCTGCTCCTTTCTTCTTGATGACAAGGGTATCTATAGGGGTGTGCTGTGAATAATCTCTCAAAATATTACTAATGGCTCGAATAAAGGTTGTCTTCCCATTATCGCCTTTTCCCCAGAATATGAAGAAGCACTGCTCTGAAACATCCCCAGTAAGTGAGTAGCCAATGGCTCGTTGAAGGAACCTGATCAAATCCTGATTGTTGTCCATGATTCTGTTCAGAAATTTTTCCCATTGAGGGCAGGTGGCGGAAGGATCATAAATGACCGGTGCCACCTTAGTTATGAAATTATTTTTATCATGGGGGCTCAGCTTTCCTGTAGAAAGATCAATGGTTCCATTTTTACAATTGAGGAGAAACCTATTTTGATCAAATTTTTCAGGCCTGACAGGTAATTCACTCTGGGCCAATGAAACCATAGACTTGATGCGACCATTGGATTCAGATGAAATGGCATGTTTGGCAATGGCGCGGCGTTTATCATCATCTTGCATCTGCTT
>Ga0307929_1002995_pt1 | contig 10245 bp, 10 predicted proteins | sample AceLakmetage1330_FD_203160 | JGI IMG/M metagenome (GOLD analysis project Ga0307929, IMG submission 203160) | Saline water microbial communities from Ace Lake, Antarctica - #1330 | ecosystem: Environmental > Aquatic > Non-marine Saline and Alkaline > Saline | place: Antarctica: Ace Lake...
GCAATACGGCATGCAGTTGTTGGATGATGCCATCATGCAGCTCTACGAAAAAAGGTGGATCAGCCCGGATGAAGCCTATGCCAAGGCCAACAACAAGTCATTGTTCAGGCCCTTTCTCAAAAAACCGCCAGCGGACTTCACAGACGCTTAGTAATGAGCCCGAAATAACATGCCAGGACGGGGACATGAGGCGGGGACAGATTTAAAAATATGTCTCCGAACAATACCTTCGCCAAATTCAAAACCGATTTGAAATTTGGCAATCAAGATACCATATATCGTGTTGATGTAAGCATTGAATCGCAACATGCAGGTAAATGTTTAAACCAAAATAAAATTGGCGAAGGTATTACCTAAGCGAAGACTTTAAAACTGGTTCCTTAAAAACCCTTTGAAAAAAATAAGACAAAGATACAATCAGGAAACGACCATGCAAAGACAAGAGATGGATCACATACTGTCCAAAATGCTCGAATCTCACAACAATGTTTCCGATCTGAACTTTACCCCGGGAAAACCATTGCAGGTGGAAAGTTCCGGCGAACTGGTGCCAGTTCATATGGAGCCGGAATTTGATTTATTAACCCCCTTTCAAACAGAGGCCTTTGCCCTGAATCTCATCCACGGCGATCGGCGTCTCACCGAGACACTTTTAAAAGAAGGATCCTGCGATCTCTCCTATGCCCTGGGAGACAAGGCAAGATTCCGGGTGAATATTTTTTCAAGATCCGGCAAATACGCCATTATCTTAAGGAAACTGGAAACCCAAATTCCCACGGTAAAACAGCTGAACCTGCCCCCGGCCTTTAACAAAATGGTCCATGAAAAAAATGGCATCATCTTTGTCACCGGGTCCACCGGCAGTGGCAAAAGTACCTCCCTTGCGGCCCTGCTGGATGAATTCAACGACACCCGGTCCGTTCATATCATCACCCTGGAAGATCCCATTGAATTCCAGCATCCCCAGAAAAAATCCACCTTTAACCAAAGGGAACTGGGCACAGACTTTGACACCTTTGCAAGTGGTCTTCGCGCGGCCCTTCGCCAGGCCCCCAAAATAATCCTGGTGGGAGAAATGCGGGACAGGGAGACTGTGGAGATAGGCCTTTCCGCCGCAGAAACCGGCCATCTGGTGTTATCCACCCTACACACCGTGGATGCAGGCCAGACCATTAACCGCATTGTGGGCATGTTTTCATCGGAGGAGGAAAAACAGATCCGCATTCGCCTGGCCGACACAATCAGATGGATTGTATGTCAGCGGCTTTTGCCCAAAACCGGAGGGGGCCGGGTGGCCGCCTTTGAGATCATGGGCAACAACCTCAGAATCAAAGATGCCATCATCAACGGGGAATCTGAGGACAAAACCTTTTATCAGATCATCAAAGACGGTACGGCATTTGGCATGACCACCTTTGACGATTTTATTCTGGGGCTTTACCAGAGAGGCCTTATCACCGAGGACATTGCCATGGGCTATGCCTCCAAAAAAGCCATTGTGGGAAGAGGTCTGGACTCCATCAAAAGTGCCCGGGGAGAAAAAACCACTGAAATTGAAAACCTGGAACTGGACCATAACTACGAAGGAGCGTGACACCCGTGGAAATTACCTGCACCGGCTGCAGCGCCAAACTCAATATACCGGATCATAAAATCCCAAAAGACAAAAAATCCTCTTTTCTCTGCCCCAAGTGCAAGCGGCGTCTCTATATTGAACTTGATTCCCTGAAAACCACCGCGAATGCGGATCCGGTTTCCCGGAAAACAGCTACTGTAGTCCCCCCACCCAGACCCCAATCCAGCACCCCTGATTATGATGCGGCAGAAAGACCCTTTGACTATCTGGATGAAAATGCAGAGACCGCCCTGATCTGCCTGGGGAATACCCATACCGAAGGCCATGCACGCACGGCCCTGGAACAGATGAAATATCACATTGAAGCAGTGGATGATATCAGAACGGCATTGACACGGATGAAATACCATCTGTTCAACATCATTGTAATGGATGACACCTTTGACTCCGAACATATGGGATCCCAAACGCTGTTCCAGGAATTAAAAGAGCTGGATATGACCCTGAGAAGACAAATCGTGGTAATTCTTATCTCTAAAACACTGCGAACCCAGGATAATATGGCCGCCCTGCACGCCAGCGTCAACCAGATTATCAACCACAAGGAAATGGATTCCAACGCCTTGAATCTCTTAAAAAAAATCTTGAAAGACCATGGGCAGTTTTATGCCATATTCAATGAGACCCTTAAAAAGATAGGTAAAGGTTAAGCAATCGTCTTAAATTGTTTTATCCAGCTCCCGGCTGATGATGCGAAGCCCCTCCAGGGTGAGCGTATTGTCCACAAATTCAATACTATCGGTGAGTTCTGCAATGAGCACCGCAAGCCCCCCTGTGGCAATCACCCGGGGGGTGGTTCCCATCTCTTTTTTCATGCGGGCCACCATGCCGTCCACAAGGGCCGCATTGCCGTGCATAAGCCCTGATTTAATACTGTCAATGGTATCCCTTCCGATCACCGACTCCGGGGGCATAAAGATCTCCACCCGGGGAAGGCGTGAGGCCTTTTGAAACAAGGCCTCGGCTGAAATCATGATGCCTGGAACGATGGCCCCCCCCAGGTATTCTCCTTTTTCCGTGATGACATCAAAGGTGGTTGCCGTACCAAAATCAATAATGATCAAACTCTCTTTATATTTTTCATAGGCCGCAATGGCATTGACCACTCTGTCTGCCCCCACCTCAGCAGGATTGTTGTAAAGAATGGGCATTAGCTGTCTTACGGCATCAGGGTTCACCCACAAAGGGGACTGATCAAGATATCTCTGGCAAAAATTATCCAGGATTCTCACCGCCGGAGGCACCACACAGGAAATCACCGTTTTTTTAATATCAGAAAAGGCAATCCCATTGCCACTGAACAACCCCCTGGCAAGAATATTAAACTCGTCGGCGGTGGTATCCCTCACAGTGCGAATACGCCAGTCACAAATCAAATGATCCTTGTCATACACACCCAGAACCGTATTGGTGTTTCCCACATCAATTACCAGCAGCATCTTTTTTCCTTGTTTATTTGGCATCCTTCATTTCCCACCAATTTACACGTGTTGGAACAATACCCCATTGTTCAGGAATCATTGTCCCAAAAGCATAGAATGCTTTTGGGACAATTTGAAGCATGCCGTTTATTTAATGGTCACTGTAAAATTTTCCGGTTTTGCATCCACAAGCATCAACCCCACGGGCACATTGATCACGGCCGGTCGTACATACACCCCGTCGGGAAGATCTTTTAAATCAATATACACCTGAAAATCCATATCAACGCCCTTGTCTTTAAATCGATTAACAGGACCTTTCAGGATAATTTTCATTTCAGGGGGGCTAATCTGAACCCTGGGGGGACCATTTCGGGTGGTTATTGGAACGGCCGCATAGGTATGGGTGGTTATTTTCTCTTGAATGGCAACCATCACGGTGACAAGGGAGGCAGCGGTGGAAACTCCCAGGGCATCAATATCCAAAGACCCTGTTTTTTTAAGATCCGCATCTGCTCCAGTGATATCCACAGGTTTTGTTTGAATCCCAGTAATTTTTTTAAAGAGTGATTCCGGCCCTGTGAGGGCCACCGTTGCCGGTTCGCTTTTCGTGTGGGCCACTTCATACCCCATGGCGGGTTCTCCGGTGAGCACCACCGTCACCGGCAGACTGCGAATTTCTTTCCGGTCCAGCTCCACCGTAATATATGCTGGCTTAACATGGATAATGTCAACGCCGGGGGGGGGGGCCAATCGTTTTTTGATCACAGGAATGGCATAAAATCCCGGTGGAATAAAGGCGGTTCCATCTGCAGGATCCGAGGTCAAATCCGCATATAGATCGACAAGATAGGTCAAGTTCAGTGCCTCCACCCGACGAATCTTCCCCAGGGTTCCCCTTACCCGAACTTCAATGTTCTGGGTGTAAAACTCCGTTTGAATGAGTCCTGCTGGCATATCGGCAAAGTTCACTGGAACCAGCAGATCTGTCTCAACAGGTTCAGGAGTGCACCCTGCAACCAGAAAGAGCAGTACAAAAATGATATAATGGAATGGTTTTACGAAAAAAGCCAACGCAAGGGGCACCCTGGGGAATGCGTCAAAGAGGTGCCTCCTCAGGGGGATCATACGGTTTGGATGGCGTTGATAATGCCGGTCAGGGGACGAACGAGATTCACATCATGGACTCGTACAATCTGTGCGCCATTCAAGATACAGGCAGCAACCGCCCCCAGATTACCCAGCTCAATTTGGCTCATATCCACGTCTACCCCACCCCGTTCTTTGGACAAGAGGTTCTTGATAAAGGATTTTCTTGACGGCCCCATCAGCACCGGGCAGCCCAGCGAATGAATCCGGTGAAGATATTTAATGAGCATGAGATTGTGATCCACGGTTTTACCAAACCCAATGCCGGGATCAACAATAATATGCTCCCTGGCTATGCCTGATTCAACGGCAAAAGAAATTCGCTGCTCCAGGTAGGTTGTTATCTCACTTATAAAATCATCATATTGGGGATTGACCTGCATGGTTTCTGGGGTCCCCTTCATGTGCATGAGTATGACAGGCACCTTTTTTGCTGCTGCAAGACTTGCCATGCCCGGGTCCCGTTCCAGGGCTGTGATATCATTAATGATGGCGGCACCGGCCTTGAGCGCCTCCTCTGCCACACCTAATTTCACCGTATCAATGGAGATGGGCACCTTAATTTCCCGGGAAAGCAGTTCAATCACCGGAATCACCCGGTCCATCTCCTCCTGGGCAGAGACCCCCTTTGAAAAAGGGCGGGAAGATTCACCGCCAATGTCAAGAATCCCGGCACCGGCGGCAACCAGTGCCCTGCCCTGGGCCACTGCGTCATCAAAACTGAAAAACCTGCCGCCATCGGAAAATGAATCCGGTGTGGTGTTAAGAACGCCCATAATACAGGTTTTACCCGGGGTCAGATCAAGACGATACCGGCCCCATTCCATGATAAAGGATTTCATTATTCTTTGCTGCCCCCATCCTTTTCACCCGCTTTTTCCTTTGTACTATCTGGCTCATCCTTAACGGTATCATCCCCAGGGGTATTATCCCCTGTTTCAGCGTCTGACTCTTTCTGGTCTCCACTGCCTGGATCATCGTCTTGGGAAGATGGGGTGTCATCTTTTTCTACTTCTGCCATCAGTTCTTCATCTTTAAAGAGATTTTCCGGTTTGGGGGGATCAAAATCAGGCTTCATGGATTTAATCAGGGCATCCAGTTCTGCGCCCATGACCGTCTCCTGTTCCAGGAGAAGCGCCGCAAGGCTGTGGAGGATATCAAGATTCTCTTTCAACACCTCCCGGGCCTTTTGGTAGTTACGGTTGATAATTCCGGACACTTCGGCATCAATTTTTCGGGCAGTATCTTCCGAATATTCCTTGGCATGGCCCACATCTCTGCCAATAAAAATCTGCTCCTCCCCGGAGTCATAAGCCATGGGACCTAATTTTTCACTCATGCCCCACACACGCACCATGCGGTTGGCCATGGCGGTGGCCTGCTTGATATCATTGGAAGCCCCGGTGCTGATGCGTTTAAAAATCAACTCTTCGGCCACCCGCCCCCCAAAGGCCACTGCAAGGTCATTCTCAAGCTGATCTTTATATTTAAACCCGCTCTCTTCGGGAAGAAACCAAGTCACTCCGGCAGCCCTTCCCCGGGGAATAATGGTCACCTTATTAACAGCATCTGTGTTGGGAAGCAGTCGTGCCACCAGGGCATGCCCCCCTTCATGGTAGGCAGTGGTGCGTTTTTCATCCTTGCGAATCACCTTGGATTTTCGTTCAAGGCCCATGTAGACCTTATCTTTGGAGTCTTCAAAATCCATCATGGTCAATTTTTCATGATTTTTCTTTGCCGCCAGCAAGGCCGCCTCGTTCACCAAATTTTCCAGATCTGCACCGGAAAAACCAGGGGTTCCCTTGGCCAGGGTCACCACATCCACATCCTTGTCCAGGGGTGTTTTTTTCATGTGAACCTTGAGGATACCGATGCGGCCCTTGATATCGGGCATGTCCACCACCACCTGGCGATCAAACCTGCCGGGTCTGAGCAGGGCCGGGTCCAGCACATCTGCCCGGTTGGTGGCAGCCATGAGGATAACGCCCTCATTGGATTCAAATCCATCCATCTCCACCAATAGCTGATTCAAGGTCTGTTCCCGCTCATCATGACCACCGCCCATGCCAGCCCCCCGCTGACGTCCAACGGCATCGATTTCATCGATAAAAATAATACAGGGGGCATTTTTCTTGCCCTGGGCAAAGAGATCTCTCACCCGTGAAGCACCAACGCCCACAAACATCTCAACAAAATCAGACCCACTTATGGTGAAAAACGGCACCCCGGCCTCCCCGGCAACAGCTCTGGACAAAAGGGTTTTTCCGGTACCGGGAGATCCCACCAGCAGAACCCCCTTGGGAATACGTCCCCCCAGGCGGGTAAACTTTTCGGGCTCTTTAAGGAACTCCACCACCTCGGTGAGCTCTTCCTTGGCTTCATCAATGCCTGCCACGTCCTTGAAGGTAATTTTCTCCCCTTTGTCGGATACAAGGCGGGCCTTACTTTTACCAAAGGACATAGCCTTGCCTCCCCCGCCACCCTGCATCTGGCGCATGAAAAAAATCCATACCCCAATGAGCACAATCATGGGCAGCCAGGAGATGATGATGGACATAAACCATGAAGATTCCGTGTCCGGCTTGGCCTTAATGGAAACCCCGTTCTTTCTTAGGGTACGAATGAGATCCGCGTCCCCCGGTGAAAAGGTTTTATACTTTGAGCCGTTGGTATCCGTAATATATAGATCCTGACCCTGTATGACAACGCCCTGAACCCGTTCAGATTCAACCATGGCCAGAAAATCCGAATAACCCATGCTGTTGTCGGCCACCTGCTGCTGGTTAAAAATATTATACAGCATCACCATCATCAGTACGATAACAAGCCACAGAGACAAATTTTTATAAAACTGATTCAATGGGAGTTCCTTTTTGAGTCTGTTATTGTTCCCATCTAACTGGGAGGTTAATTTTCAATTGATTAAGCTCTAATAGAAAAAACACAAAAAACATTTAAATTCAATAATAAACATCAATTTTAATTAGGCAAGAAAAACTTTATGCCCCCGACAACTCTGATACTGGCTACCCCGCCTGGTTCAGGCACATGGGGAAGGCGTTATTCATCATTGTTATTTCCCGCAAATCAATGGAGTGGCCCCAAATGCCGCAATGGCTTGGCAGATCGGGTGAAATAGAGCCATTTTTTTGTCAGGGTAATCCGGATACCCTGGGGCAAATCCAGATTTTTATGGCCGGTATTCCCGGCCATCAACGCCATGATATCATCAATGTGGTCAAATGTAATGCGTCTCAGATCCCCTTTAACTTCCTTAATGCCCCCCCTTATCGCCCGCCGTGCCAAGGCCTCTGGAAGGGTGATAAAAAAATCCCGGTGGAAACGAACCTCCCTGTTGTTAAGGCGTTCCAGATGATGGGAAAGCATGTCCCGGGTCTCCCCTTCCATCCAGGCTTCCTCTGACGTAAGTAGGATGCTTAATCGGTTTAAAGCCAATTTTATTTCAGGGTTATAGTCCTTTGCCAGGCAGGGTAAAAGCTCATGCCGGACCCGATTTCTCAAATAACGGGTATCCTCATTGGAACTGTCCAGCACAAAGGGCTGGCAAGCATGGGCCAAAAATGCCAGAATCACCTGCCTGGACATTCGGATCAGGGGTCGGACAATCCAGTTATCCCGCACCGGAGGAATCCCCATAAGCCCCCGGGGACCACTGCCCCGCAACAGGTTCATCAATACCTGTTCAGCGTTGTCGTCACTGTTATGCCCCAAGGCAACACGGTTGTATCCATGCTGGGAGGCGATTTTTCGGTAAAAAGCGTATCTCACATCCCTTGCCGCCTCTTCAATGGATTTCTTGTTTTCCCGGGCACTGGCTGCCACATCTGTTTGCTGTACATGCAATGGTAATCCATGCGAGGCAGCAAGATCCCGGACAAAGGCCTCGTCCCTGTCCGACTCCTTCCCCCGGAGGCAGTGATTCAAATGGGCCACACCAATCTTCAGGGACAACTGTTGGGATAGACCCTTTAAAATCACAAGCAACGCAACCGAATCCGGTCCCCCGGACACCCCTGCCAGCACCGCATTCCCGGGTAATAGCATGGCATGGGCCTGAACGGTGTCAAATACCTGGGCCACAACAGAATTTATTTTTTGTAATTTTCTAACCATATATATTAGAAAGAGTCCTTTCATGGGTCAAACAAAGAATGTCAGGTCGCTTATAACAGGAAAACCCCATAACTTCCACCGGGTTTTTTAAAGGAGGCCATTGCCCCCACCTAATTCATCGGTTTATCAAAAATCTTAGGCATCCTTCATATGACCTCAAAAGTACTTTACAGTCTTTTGGGAAGAGCCCCTGCAAATGGGGAATGATCAAAGAAAGTATAAAATACTTTTGAAAGATGCCAAATCTTACGCTATTTCTGTTCAACTTATTTCATCTGTGATTCTAACCAAGAATAGCCAGAACCAAAAAGAACTTCTGCTTCTTTTGCCAAAAAAATACGAAAATAAGAGATACAAATCACAAAAGGCATTTCACGGCCCCTTTTTTATCACCGCAGAGTACTTATTAATCGCACTTCGAGGTATTTTCGGCATAAGCTCACTTGATCTATGAAAATTGTGTCCTATGTTTACTATTTACGGGTCAGTGAACGTGTCCCAAACAGACGGGGAAACTTTTTATGTTACATATTACGGATGATATTTTCATCCTTGACAATGAAATAGAACTCAATGCCATCCGGGCCCAGGGCGCTGGAGGACAGAATGTAAACAAGGTTTCCTCGGCGGTTCACCTTCGATTTGATATTTTAAAATCAAGCCTACCGGACAGCATAAAGGAAAAACTGCTGCATCTCAACGACCGGCGCGTCTCAAAAGACGGGATTATCGTGATAAAGGCCCAGCAATTTCGAACCCGGGAAAAAAATATCGGCAATGCTTTGAATCGGCTGACTCACATGATCCAAAAGGCCCTTGTTCCTATTATAAAAAGACGGCCCACACGCCCAACAAAGGGTGCAAAGCAGCGCAGAATGGACAACAAATCCAAGCGGAGTGAGAAGAAGAAATTACGAAAAAAAATCAATTTTTCCCACTGACTCCCCATGGACACCGGTGGTGGAAACAGGCCGGTCAAAATAAAATGTTTCTATAAACTATTTATTTTTTAAGATAAGGAGCATCCCATGGCAAAAATGACAGAAAGAATGAAAGAACTCTTCACCAAAGTCCCCACAGCGGTTCTCACAACAGCCACACTGGATGGCGCCCCCAATGCAGTTCCAGTGGGTGCAAAAAAAATCATTGATGATGAAACCATCCTGATTTCTGATCAATACTTCAACAAAACCCTTGCCAATCTTAAAAGCAATCCCCAGGCAGCAGTGACCTTTTGGGAAGGGCACGAAGGGTATCAGCTTAAATGTAGCATTACCATTGAGACCGAAGGCGAGAAATACGAAGAAACAGCCAAATGGATTGAAGCACTGGGCAACAAGGCAGGACATCCGTTAAAATCCAAGGGTGCTGTGATACTCAACATTAAAGAAATTTATGGGGTATCTCCAGGACCTGGTGCCGGTAAGAAACTGGTGTAACCAAGAGAACCATGGATTCAGGAAACGGCTTTTTGATTCCCTCCTGAATCCAATTTCACCAAAGGGGGGCTGCATGATTATCTATGACGGTGTTTATAAATGGGACGGCAAACAGCGGAATGGGCAGGCACCTGTATGCTGGTGGCCTGGAGAATATCGCATACGCATCATCCGGCTAAATACAGAAACCCCTGAAATTCATTTTCTTAAAGAACATGCCGTATTATGTCAGAATATGGGGAAGGGAACGTCCATACAGAACTATGTCCAGAACTTTGCCCGCATTATCTCCACAAAATATAACCTTCACATGAAAAAAACCATGTGGGTGGAATTTCTGAAAATTCCACAAGGTGAAATAATGGTGGCCAATATGGATCGGGTGGCGGAGATGTCTGGCAAAAGTCTTTTCAAACCGTCTTGGCGTCCTATTCTTCCCAATGAGAGAGAAATATTGTCCCATTAC
>Ga0307929_1002997_pt1 | contig 10244 bp, 6 predicted proteins | sample AceLakmetage1330_FD_203160 | JGI IMG/M metagenome (GOLD analysis project Ga0307929, IMG submission 203160) | Saline water microbial communities from Ace Lake, Antarctica - #1330 | ecosystem: Environmental > Aquatic > Non-marine Saline and Alkaline > Saline | place: Antarctica: Ace Lake...
TGGAGGTATATGGAGTCACATCCACATACTATAAAAATCAATATATCCCCAATAGTTCCAAGCCTCGGGTCTTTCAACCAATCCCACTCGAACCGGATTATTTAAAACATAATCCCTTTTTTCGGCATAGCTTTCTTCTGAACGCAGGAGGTGGTCAAAAAATCCCTTTTGCCATATGGAAGAGGTAGGTCTTTCCATATTCTATCTAATCGTTTTAAATGCTTATGTTCCACTGAATATACCTCCGCGGTCAGCGACCGCGGCTACAATTCACCGCTTACCCCCCCTCCCCTACCAGCCGCGCAGTTCGTGGAGATATCGTTTTATCAGTTCCGTCTGGGGGGAGTCCGGTTCAAGAGATAGGTATTTCCGGAGGTGGAACGCGGCGGTCGTGCGTTGTTTTTTCTTATAGGCCAGGATGCCGAGATTCAGGTGGGCCGGGGCGAAATCAGGGTCGATCCGGAGGAGGCGGGAGTACTGCCGAATAGCCCTGGTTCTCTCACCCCGAGAGTTATAAGCTATTGCCAAGTTGTAACGGGTGGGGAGATAGAATGGGTCGGAGAGCAGCGCCCGCCGGTAAATACTAATCGCTTCTTCGTATTTCCCTTCCTGCTGAAGCCGGGCTCCCGCGGCGAATAAATCCGGGACATCATCTCCCGCCGGCCTGGATAAAAACACCAGATCCGGATCAAGCCGCCGGGCTTCCGCCAACTCCTTCTCTGCTGCTTCATCCATCTCCAGACCACGATAGACAACACCCAGATTATAATGCCGGCGGGCAGAGGCCGGTTCCATTTTAACCATAGCCTCATAGTATTGCCGGGCCAGGGGAAGATTTTCTTGTTCATAGTATAGATTGGCGAGAGCAAGCGTTGCTTCGCTGTGGCCGGGTTCGGCCTCAAGAGCTTTCCGGTAATTCTCTACCGCTTCTTCCCCCCTCCCCTGCCGGGAAGAAATATAGCCCAGGCAGTAGTACCCGGCAGCCGGATCAGCCCCCTCTTTAACTGCCCGAGAGAGATAAATCCGGGCTCCGGAGAGATCATCTTTTTCCATGGAGATGATCCCGGCTAGATAATACGCCGGTCCGGAATTTGGCGAGAGCTTAATGACCTGTTCTATTTCATCAAGGCTTTGATCAAGATTACCCCGCTTATGGAGGATATACGCTCTTCGGTAGTAGAGAGCCGGTGTATCCGGTCGGAGGTGGAGAGCATTTTCATAATGAGACAGGGCGCGCGCGCTATCATTTTTCTCTTCATAAATATTTCCGATCAGATACTCGGAGTTAAAATGGTAGATATGATCGGGATCTTCTCGGGATAATTTTCCAGCGGCCCGGCGCAGATAATCAAGAGCCTGATCATTATCCTCCTGGACCCGGCAGCAATATCCCAGTTCATAAAGAAGACGCCCGTCTTCCGCTCCTTCCGCCACCGCGACTTCCAACTGCTCCCTGGCACGACCTACCTCATGTTTCTGAAAATGGAGTTTGCCGATGCGGGCGGGAGTGAGCCACTGATGTTCAGACTCCCATTGAGCAAGATACTTCCATGATACATCGGGGTGCAGCCGCATCCAGCGGGTCTGGGAGTTGGCGGAGGAGGCAAAAAATAATAGGCAGATAATCGCTAGAAATATCTTTTTCATGGGATTACAGATAATACCTTATGGGTTACTTGACTCTGGTTTGGGTTTAGCAAGGATTAATCAGACGGATCGGTTGGATCCGACGGATCAGTCCGATAAAGCATTGATCAGCCATTCCGGATTGTTGCTGGCTATCGCGTCTACTGAAAGCGGCAGAACCCGGTTTAGTTCCTTGCCCCGGTCGATGGTCCAGGTAATAATTTTTCGTCCGGCTTGATGAGCGACATATACCCGGGGAGCGGTTATTATATTCCAGTGCGCCGAGAGGAAGTCAATTCCCTCGTACGCCTCTTCCGCGCACTCATTCCAGACTTCCTCCTTACTAAAGATTAAACCGGCCCGTATCTCAGGGCATTCGGTTTTAGATAGGCGGATTGACTTCCGGTCGAAGGAGGCTACGATTGTCCGATCCTGAAAACCGGTTCTCCTGATAATATCAAGAGTGGAGGCAACCAACTGACCCCGGAGTTCCTCTCTCCCCTTATCAAGCTTTATTTCAATACACAACTCGATCCGACCGGGAAGAATTGTCTCTATTACTTCATCTAGAGTGGGGATCCCCTCCCCCTTAAATTCATCCGAGAACCAGGATCCAGCGTCAATCTGTCGCAGTTCCGTCAGACTCCACTTCTCCACCGGGCCGTTGCCATCAGTGGTCCGGGAGAGGTCCTGGTCATGGAAGACCACCACCTCCCCGTCGCGGCTCAAGCGAACATCCAGTTCGATCATATCCGCCCCAATCCGGATAGCTTCCTTGAAAGCGGATATGGTATTTTCCGGTGCGACCGCTGAAGCACCTCTATGGGCAATGGTAATCATTTTCAAAAAGCCTTTTTACCACGAAGAACACGAAGTTCACGAAGGGATTTTAATTAACCATAAACAATTATAAAGTATTTCTGTATTCTTCTTCGTGTACTTCGTGATCTTCGTGGTAAATAGATAGTCTTTTCTGTTAAAGAAAAACCCCGTCACTGACGGGGCTTTTCACTTTTACTTTTAACCGGACTCAGGGAGTTCCCCCTCTTGAGGGGTTGATGGCGAGGCTGGCAACCGGAATGTCGCCGCTCCGACCGAAGTAAACCCTGGTCAGGCCGCGAACCGACCAGAGGCCGGAAGTCTCGCGAAAGATAGTAATATCCGCTCCCCAGTTACCCCGGTAATTTCCCGGGACGGGCTTATCGCTCGCGCCACCATAGTAAACCCGGGTAATTTCCCTAACGGCCCAGAGGCCGTTAGTTCCCCGGAATATTCCCAACTGGGCGGTATCCGGATAGAGACCCTCGTAGTTAGCGGGAACCGGCTGATCGGTTGCTATACCAAAGTAACACCGGGTGGAGTTCTTAACCGCCCAGAGGCCGGAAGCGGGACGATATATCGCGATGTATTTCTCCAACTGAGCACCATTATAAGGTACCGGCCAATCGCCCGCTGTTCCAAAATACATCCTGGTTTCGTCTTTAATAGCCCAGAGGCCGGAAGCGCCGCGAAAGATGCCTATATCGCAGGCACCATCTCCATTATAGTCACCGGGCACCGGCATGTCAGCCCGTGATCCGAAATAGGTTCGGCTAATGCCCCGGATCGCCCAGAGGCCAGAACTATCCCGGAATATGGCAATATCGCTTGTCCCGTCACCATCGTAATCACCGGAAGCAGGCTGATCACTCCCTCCGCCGAAATAAACCCGGGTCACACCATGGATCGCCCAGAGGCCGGAAGAGGCACGAAAGACGGCGACATCGGAGGTGCCGTCACCATCGTAATCCCCGCTATCGATTGAACTGTTGAGATAATGAGGACTGGGAGTTACAGTGGGCGTAGGGACAGCACCAACTTTATAGAGCGGGAAATCAATCCCCGATGAATTGGAGGGGACATCGGTGGATTCTATAATTGTATCTCTCTGGTTATAAAATTGTTCTTTATAATCCCGCTGTAGAAATACATCAGCGTAAACTGTATATAGATCCGCATTGAGATCTCCGGTATCGTAGTAACCATCATCGTCGGAGATTCCTGCGCTTGATCCGGGAGCCCCAAGGGCCCGGACATAGACATTGGGGATACCTTCCCCTGTTATACGGTCATAAACCCGCCCGGTGATAGGGCCAATTATCGGCTTCGGAGTCGGGACTACCGACGGGGTTGGAGATATCGGAGGGGGGGGAGTTATTACCGGGGTTGGTGATGGGGTGGAAGTCGGTATCGGAGTCGGAGTTCTGGTCGGAGTCGGGGGCACGGTAGCTGTCGGAGTAACGGAAGGCGTGGGTGAAGGGAATATATCGAATGTCTTCATTACACCCATGTGGTCCATCTCACTACTATGTGAGTCGCCATAGAGGACCGGAGGAAGATTCCAGAGCGGAGTGCCCGGTCCCGCGGTAGTGGTATCCGACCAGCGGGAGAAGATGTGACTGTCAAAGACTATCCCATCGGAGTAAGTATAGTTCTCAGTTCCGATTACCAGGGTGCTATGGAGGTCATCCAGCAACTGGTTGGGCATAATCCAGTCATATGGTTTGGTCCGGCTTTGGTTGGTATTTTCATCTCCCAGCCGATCCGCAGGTCGATAGTTGGTCGGTTCCAGGAATGTGGCAAAGGTCTGGATGCACCATTCATACTGACTTTCGGCATTCAGGTCACCTCCTACAACAACGTAACTACTGGAAGGGTTCAAAGCCAGGTGACCTTCTACGTAATCCTTAATCACCTGAGCTTGCGCTACTCTGCGGGCTTCCTCACCTGCATCCGCTTTTAGGTGGACACTGACCGCCAGGAGATCAACATCCCCGGGGAGGTCGATATCGGCCCAGGCGAAATCATTGTCCGCCGACGGAGAAATGGAAGTATCTTCCCAGCTCCCGGCAGTCTGGATCTCCCAGCGGCTGACGATTCCATTAGGCATATATCCCCATCCACTCCCACTGGAATCTCCCAGATAATAATAAAACTCCGCTCCAAACGCCTCATCAACATAATTTCTATAGGTATTGGTTGTGGTAACTACCCATTCCTGTAGCAGAACAACATCCGGTTCCATCCCCTGAAATATCCGGATGCTCTCTTCCCGGGCATAGGTTCCGACCTTGCTGACATTGGCGGCCATGATTTTCAGGTCACCGGCCCGCAGAATCGGAAGGCAGATAGTCAAATTTAGAATGACTGCCGCCACAAGAGTAAAGACCAGCCAGATTGCAAAGGATCGTTTCATGCGGATATCTCCTTGATAAGTTATCGTCTTTAACTATAACTTAGTTTTGAAATACTATCGTCGGTTGTGATTCTAAATGAAAATCATTGTTGTTGTTCAAAACATATACCAGCTAACAAGGCAGATAAGTTCCGGGTTCGGGATTGTCCCGATTTTCATCGAGACAATCAAATTGCTAAAATAATTAATCCGCGACAGGGATCATATAAACTATTTCCCAATCCCTATTCCCAAATTTATCTAGTTACCGGCAGATCAAAAAAGGTGCCATAATATACCCGGGTTACTCCCCTTATCGCCCAGAGACCATTGGACGGCCGGAAGATACCTATATCATCCAATCCGGAAAAACCAGCCGGGACCGGTTGATCGGTCACACTTCCGAAGTAAACTCGGGTCAGGTTGCGTATCGCCCAGAGACCGGAAGCGGGGCGATAGATTGCCGGCACCGCGGTGCCGGTTCCATCATAGTCACCGGAAACCACCGTATCGGATGAATTCCCATAGTATATGCGACTGATATCTTGTATCGCCCAGAGACTGGAACTTCCCCGGAAGATCGCGAAATCATCCAGGCCGTCTCCGTCATAATCCCCGGCTACCGGCTGATCGGAAGACCCTCCGAAGTAACTCCGGGTAAGACCCTTTACCGCCCAGAGCCCGGAAACACCCCGAAAAATACCGATATCACACGAGCCATCTCCATCATAATCCCCCGGAACCGGAAGGTCGGAGGAATCACCGAAGTAAGTCCGTGATATATTCCGGATCGCCCAGAGGCTCGATGAACTCCGGAAGAGCGCCACGTCGGCGGTCCCATCTCCATCGTAGTCTCCCGAGACCGGAGTATCACCGGATGTCCCGAAATAGACGCGGGTAACCGCCCGGATAGCCCAGAGCCCGGAACTTTGCCGGAAGATGGCGATATCAGAGAGGCCATCCCCGTTATAGTCTCCATTTTCCACCCGGATTGGCTGGAAGACGGGAGGAGGGGTTACGGTCGGTGTGGGATGGACTCCCATCTCATAGAGAGGGAAGTCGATTCCAATAGAATTAGATCCGACCTCGGCTGCTTCATACTGGGTATCCTTCTGATTATACCACTGGGAACGATATACCTTGATCCCACTCCCCGTGTTGGTGTCGACGTACATATAGTAGAGGCCGGTATCGAGACTGGGAATTGTATAATTTCCGTTAGAGTCTGTAGTGTCTGTCCCAGGAATAAGCCCGCTTGAAACTGGGAGAGCTCTTATATAGAGATCACTGACGCCGATCCCCGTAATCCGATCATAGACCCTCCCCGAGATCGGACCCGGACCAGGAGGAGGAGGAGGAGTTGGAGTCTTCCCTTCAGGTGTAGGTGTCGTGAATTCGGGGGTCGGAGTCGGCGAAGCCTCGGGCCTGCCAATGTAAATCTTCTGGGAACCGGTCGAGCCAATGGCGTAGGCGAGACGGTCATTTACTACCGAAATAGTATAGAACGTGGATAGATCATTATCCTCAACAAACCATTCCGTACCATCATATCTGTAGAGCACCCCCTTCCCGGAAGCCCAAACATTATGCTCGTCGAGAACCGCGACGGACTCGAAGTTGGGCCAGCCTGCTCCAACTACAACTCTGGTCTGATAACTAAAAGCACCGGTACTCCCGTCATAATGCCCTATTCTTCCGCAGTCTCCCGCGATCCAGAGCTGAGGATCGCCGTTTTCATCGAGGCAGCCGTCGAAGGGATTGTTATTCATTCCGCCCGAATAACCTGCAATATAAGTCCAGTTGAGCCGGTCAGTAGATTTATAGATCAAGCCGGAACCTGTTGGTGATTTAACGGCAAAAGCCAGATCCGGTTTTAAGTAGACAACATTTCGCACCGAGCTGCCGCCAAAATCATAATTGAGCCAGTCAGAAGAACCAAATGGTGTCTCCCCGGTTGTCATAAAGGCCTTCTGGTTCTTGTAGGAATCGGCCATGATATGATTGGGATCGCAGGCATCGATATCCCGGACATCTCTTGGCGCAGCAGCTGCTACCGACCAGGTTGACCCGTCGAAATGATATATACCGCCGCCATACGCTCCGGCCCAGACATTATCCGGTGCCAGAGCTTTGAAGTCCTTCACATCTGATATTTCGTCCTGGATCACCCATGTCAATCCATCCCAGAAAAATATTACTCCGCAGCTCCCTGAAACCCAGATATGGTCCGCGTCAAGGGCTTCGATAGTTCTCAGCGAACAAGTCGTATCGATTTCGTTCATTACCGTCCAGATAAAAGGACGATACGGCGCCGGGGGGGATGTCCCCTTCAAGGTAAAATTATCCGCTGAGATTCCCGGAATGCTGATAACCCCAGCCCCGACCTCCGAGATCCGGACCCGCGCCCGGGAAGTAGAAATATTCGGGATATTCCAGGAAGAGAATGACCCGTCATTGTCCTCATTGGTCGCGATTGAAGTCCAAGGACCATAGGCACCGGTAATCGAATAGTCGATATCGACATTTCCGGTAATCCCGGCGGTAGAGTCCCAGGTAATTGTTCTGGCGTCGGAAGAGTACCAGTATTCACCGCCCGCCGGCGAAGTCACAGTAAATGTTGGGGAGTTCATGGTAAATACGGCCGGTGATTCTCCGAAGATGCCGCTGGAAGTCTGAGTGACCCGGACCAGACAGAGATCACTGTCCTCCGCGGGGATGGTCCAGGAGTAGGGGCTGGATCCAATCCCCACCCCCGAATCAATCGGTCTCCAGGAAGTACCGCTATCAATAGAATATTCGAGATCTACGTCAGCTGAGCCAACAAGCGGGCCATAGTTCCATGTGACATCATACGCTACGGTCCGATACCAGGTCTCTCCGCCGATAGGCGAGGTAACATTTATAGTATCCCGCTCAGCAATCGTGAACTGACCTGATTCACCGTATATCCATTGGAATAAATTATTCTGAACCCGGACCAGAGCCTGGGAACTGGGGTCATCGGCTACGGACCAGGAGTAAGTTCCAGAGTCCGCGATATTAATCGCGATCGGCGCCCAATCAGTGCCATTGGTCTGATAATGAATGTCTACATTCTCGGACATCCCGAACGAATTCCAGAGGATATTGTAGGATTCTCCAATATACCAGGGATCCCCGGTCGCCGGAGCGGTGACGGAGATTTCAGGCGCCCGAACCATGTTAAAGACGTCAATATAAACATCATTATTATTATTATGGTCTTCGGCATCAGCGCAGGCAATATATATCCGGACCCCGTCAGCAGTGAGGGGAGCGGTCTCGGTGTACCCTTTCTGCTGCCAATCATTAAAAGCCGTCAGGGACCATCCTACGTTGCTATCGGTATAGACAACCTCGGTTCCGCTCGTCCATCTGATGTCAAATGTAAACAGGGTCTCCTCAATAATCCCCGTTTCATAAAGAACATAAAACCAGCCGGAGAAGATGTAGTCTTTTCCCGGGACGATCGGAACCAGTACGGAATCCGCTGTCATGATCTCCCGGCCATCGTAGTCGTAGGTCGGATCTTTGAATTTACAGGAGTAGGTGCCGGCATAAGCCTGCTCGTCCGATCTATCGGTGCTGCTAGCCTCCGTTGTCCAACCGGTTAAAGGTGGCTCCAGTTCGAAGCTGGGATTGTGAAAATTATCTAACGGCGTGGGAGTAGCGGTCGGCACTGGAGTCAGGGTGGGAGTGGCGGTCGGCTCCGCGGTAGGAGTTACACTGGGAGTAATACTAGGGGTGACGGTCGGCGCGGCGGCGGTGATATCCACGTCGTCAAAGGCAAGATCTCCGACACTTTTGGTATAGGTGAAGCGGGCTTCGGTAGCCAAAAATTGCATAGAGTAGGGGCCAAAGTTGGTGCCAGCAGCGGGGAGGGCAGTCACATTGGTCAGGGCAGTCCATCCGGAACCGGAATAATACTCTTCCACTAATAAAGCGCTGCTGGCATCCGTTCCCATCCCCTTGACCCAGAACTGTAACGCGTCCGGATGAAAGAGCGTTGTGGTCTGGATATAGTTTCCGGTAGTATCGAGCTTGATCGAGGGTGAAGCCAGCCCAAAATCACCGGCACCAGTATATGTATCGCTGTCCGCGTTACAGCCATTGAAGATCCAGCCGGACGGCCTGGTCCCGGTATCGAAATTGTTGAAGCCTTCGGTTATCGGCAGTCCCCAGCCGATTCCGGGGAGGATGGCGAAGATGGTTAGGATGATGATAGCGGCCGGAAAGGCCCCCTTTACAATACCGCGAGTCCTCAGTAATGTCGACATGGGTTCGCTCCTTAGTTGAATGTTAAAAGTATATCTGATAAATATATAAACTAGCGTATATAAAGCATATCACTTTCCCGGGTTTTGTCACTTGTTTTTTTCTAAAAATTTACCGATGCCGGCATTTTTTTCTAATAACAAATTTATATGCATTAGTTCAGAAATTAAGTAGCCCGAGGCGTAGATCTTGACGCTCTTTTCCGCGGTCAGCGACCGCGGCTACAATATCCACGGTTCCTCCAACTGAAATTAATTTCCCGCAGATTATCAGATATCCGATTATTCCAGGAAGCTTAAGGACGAAATTCCCGGCAGATTTCAGGACGGCCGGTTCATCCGAGTAGATCCGGTTGGCCAGGGCGGTGGCGGCGCCATCGGCCAGGATCGGGTCAGCGGCCAGGACAACCGATACATCGGATATGCCCCAGCTCAGAGAACGTCCCAATCTTCCACTGGATGCTGCTACTCCGACCGGCATCTCTCCCGGCTTAATTTTTATCCCGATCTTTTCGGCCGGTCCGGCATTATTTCCGGAATATACGGCGATGGTCCTCTCTCGTTGGCTCTCCAGATAGATATCACCGCCATTCTCAACGATCACTTCAGATGATATGGACTTGAGTTCTCTTCCCACAAAATAAGCCAGCGCCCCGGCAACCGCGGCCATCGGGCCGACACCGCAGAGGAGAGCCGCCCGGGTCATCGCGATAATAATTGGAGGAGCGTTATGGGTGGCGGCTATCGGGAGGAGGCTCTCTTTAAATCCCGGATGGATAGCCAGGTAGTCCTCGATCTCCTTCCGATACCGGGCCAGTGCCCCCCGGGTCGGGCCGGAACATTCCCGCTCCGCCCTGATCAGAAGATCACTCTCCTTGATTCTGACCCTGGTAGAGATGAGATCCGTGGCCGAGATCAAAGATCGATACTCATCAACCTCAAGCAACTCGATTCTCCTCCCCTTCTTTGACATAGACCATATTCAAAAACAAAGCTAATTAAAACCACGAAGGACACGAAGTTCACGAAGATTTTTTTTGGAAATGAGTTAAATCTTGTTCTCTTCTTCATATATTCTTCGTGTACTTCGTGATCTTCGTGGTTAATCACTC
>Ga0307929_1003000_pt1 | contig 10234 bp, 10 predicted proteins | sample AceLakmetage1330_FD_203160 | JGI IMG/M metagenome (GOLD analysis project Ga0307929, IMG submission 203160) | Saline water microbial communities from Ace Lake, Antarctica - #1330 | ecosystem: Environmental > Aquatic > Non-marine Saline and Alkaline > Saline | place: Antarctica: Ace Lake...
ACAATTAAGCGTGTTCTCCAGCCCCATTGCTACAGCACCGTCATACTGCCCACCAGATCCGGAGAAACCCATCACCTGCGTAGAAGCGGCCAACCCGACGAGGTACAGAAAGAAATCTACCGCAAGCTGAACGTCTCCTGGCATGCTCTGCCTCATCACGAATTCGTGACGACTTTGTAGTGCCGCGAAAACGGATGCGTTGATTATCAACGACTTACGACTCAAGGTGCGAAACTCGGGTTAGACATGGTATCATAGCTTAATGGGCTCCTTTAAAAGTGCACCTTCAATCGCATCAACAAGCTGAGATTCTGACTGAACGCCCACGAATTGCTGCACAGACTGCCCATCCTTCAACACAATCAGCGTAGGAATTGAGCGTATGCCATACTGCGCGGCAATCTGCGGTGCATCATCAACATTGACTTTGGCCACGGTTGCGCGATCGGCCATTTTCAACGCCACCTCTTGAACCACAGGCCCCTGCATAAGACAGGGCCCACACCACGGCGCCCAAAAGTCCACAAGCGTGACACCGTTCCTGGTTGCGGCCCCAAAACTATCATCCGTGAGTTCGACTACTTTTTCTGACATTTTCAACCCTCCCTATGTTGCAGAATTCACTCTGTTGTTATCCTCTGTACGCAAGTTCTATTCGCAAGGCGCGTGCCAACCTTCTGCAATAACCGAGTCAACCTCGCGACTTTCGTTAAAACAGCCCGCAGGAAAAGGGAATTTGGTCATTTTCGGGAAGGCACGAATTAAGGGGGGCGTTGGGAGAATCTGCTTATTGGTGTTGCAACAAGATCGCCGAGCAACACCACAAACATTGCATGCAACATAAATACAGCAGAGTGTCTTACCGAATTGAACTTACACAGCAGTACGATATACAAAACATGACGCGAGCAGAAACCAACGCAAGAAGATCGCAATTTTGCTTAGATGAGCAACGTCTCGTTCTGCCCAAGCCACATCAGCCAACATCCCATTTATGTCCTGCAACCGGCTCTGCTCCTGACACCTTCCGCGATTCTTCGCTGCTGCCGACCATGTCCAACGAAGAGTTCGCGCGGTCCATGGATCTTACTCGAAAAGGCATGCCGACTACTATCTCCCAACAGATGCGCTGCGGGCGCTGCGCGATGGCAAGCTCGCCAAAGATCTGTATTTCCGATTTATGCAACGACTGAAGGAAAGGCTAGCGGCCATGGGATACGAAGACCTTGACTTTCGGGGTAACCACAAACTGCTGGCCCTCGATAAGACAGGCGAATTCCTGATGGATAACGCGCTGCCGCGTGCCAGAATCTGTAGCTTTGATCTGCTGCGGAAGATGTGATCATGCGTTATCGAATTCGCGGTTCAGAATAGCCCGAACTTGTTCGGAAGATTGAATACTTGTTGTGGCGGCAACAGCCTTGCCGTTCTTGAAATAGACAGTGAAGGGCAGGCCCATGAACCCCGCACATTCCGGCAATCCTCGGATAGGGTCGGCAGCAGGTCCGTCGAAATCCTGGTCAAAGAAAGCGATGTGTGGGTATTCCCCTCGCAGATTTTCCATGACCGCGTAGACAGGAAGGCACATGGGGCCCATTCGTCCGCAGCAGACCATCATATTCTCATGTTTCTCCAGTGCGTCCGTTAACGCCTCGTGAGTCTCCAGATGTGGCAAGTTTGTCCGTAGCATTTCTCTTCTCCTTAGTTGTGATTTACTTTTAAGTGACACTTCTTGTATTTCTCTCCGCTGCCACACCAGCAAGGATCATTTCTTTTCAGCTTACTAATGTCTTCCGGCTTGCTGTTTCGTTCAAATAACGCGGACCACCATCTCATGGATACCTCTTTCATTAGTGCGTGTTTGTCATGGCTATTGTCGTTCGCGTAAAGCGACGCCGTCATTCTACTTCGATCTGGTCTCTGGTCCTTGGTATCACCTGACCTATAATTTGCGAGGAGGGATAATTGCCAGCCCTCAAATCAGACACCAAATCATCAGCAACTTCATTGCGAACTGAGATTAACAGTCCTCCTGATGTTTGTGCATCGAGCATCAGCATTTTTCTGTTGTAATCCAGATCAGAAGAAAACATGCAGGCGGCTTTCACATATTCCTGATTTCTAAAACATGCGCCCGGTATACATCCTGTTTTGACCAATTCATAAGCGCTATCCAGCAAAGGTACTTGCTTGCTATGCATCCGGAAGGTGACCTTGCTTGCCAATGCCATTTGATAAGCATGCCCCAACAGCCCAAATCCCGTAATGTCCGTGGCTGCACGGATTTCGTACTTTTGCATGATAGCTGACGCATTTTTGTTGAGAAGTTTCATATTCTCAAGCGCATTTTTGTAGGAACCTTGTGAAACATTGTCTATTCTCTGCCCCGCAACAACAACACCTGTTCCGATTGGTTTTGTCAGAATCAACATGTCTCCCACGGAAGCTGCCGTGTTGGTGATAACTTTATCCGGGTGAACAGCGCCCGTGACCGCCAATCCATATTTGGGTGGATAATCATCTATCGTATGGCCACCCACGATAATTCCACCAGCCTCCTCAAGTTTATCCGCGCCACCACGAAGTATGGACGTTAATGCTGCTAGAGGTAGTTTGTCCTTTGGAAACATCACGAGGTTTAATGCAGTCAGTACCTTTCCCCCCATGGCAAATACGTCGCTGACGGCATTGGCCACCGCTATCTGCCCGAATTCATACGGATCCGAGCAAATGGGCGGGAAGAAATCAGTGGTTTGAATGATTGCTAAATCGTCAGTAAGCTTATATACACCAGCGTCATCACCGGTGTCAATAGACACAAGTAGACGATCGTCCTTAACACGCCGCATATTCTTCAGCACTATTTTTAGGTCAGTAGCCGATAGTTTTGAAGAACAACCGCCATATTCAACTGTGCTGAGCAAATCAATCATTGGTATCCGTTCGCGATAGGGCATGATTCTTCGGATACAGTGGCTGTAAATTCATGATCCAATTTGTGAACCTCCAAAGTGAAGACTCCTTCAGAGAGCTCCCATGTTACGGGTATATTGTTGTCTTTCAGAAAGGTGACGGTATTCGTCTTGGACTCTTCCTTATCAATCAGCACGATGAGTGTGTCGCCGGACGAGGCCGCATCCAGCGCTGCTTTTGTCATGATTATTGGTTTCGGGCATAGGCACCCGCGTGCATCAACGTTATGTTTGCTCATAAGAAGCAATCCTTACCGGGATATTTACAACGGCGATGTTCGTGCAAATATCCCGATGTTGTAGTCTATAGCAAAACAAGAGATTCCAAATTCTTAAACGTTATAATCTGTGTTGTACAGGCCGACCGGCCTTGGTTAGGTGCCTCATGTGAAGCCTGAGCTTGAGCTTCCGCAGGAAGCTCCGCCCAAGGAACCAGAGATCGATCCGAATGCCGATATTAACTTCTTTGCTTTCTTTTTGGCTCCGCATTCAGGGCAGATAACCGCTTTATCTTCGGTGTTCATGCTTGTCAATAATTCATATATTGCGCCGCATTTATCACATTCGTATTCATATATCGGCATAACAATCTCCTTCTCCCTGTTTTGTTTCTATACCACGAGTTGCAAGGAAACGATAATCTCCTTCACGTATTGTCGTTCCTTCGGCGTCGAATATCTCAAGCATAGCCAGACATGTTTTTCTATTGCCGTGAATTATATCACGAAAGTCGGCTACAGTAATCCCTTCTTTAGTGTTTTTGAGAGCATCCACTAATTGATTGCGTACGCGATCAACCACATTCACATGTAAGTAAAAACCATCCGCTGTTTTGTGGGTTGAGTTGTTACTGTGCAGGAAGTGGAGAATCTGTTTCAGATCCTTGTCGCTGATGTTAATGTGTTTCTTTAATGCTGTCCATTCCGGTTTTGTGGGAAGCTTGAGCTCGTTGCCACGATCTTCGAGAAACTTATCCACGGCGGCGGCTTTAGGGTCAAGTGTATGATGGTGGGTTTTGAGCAGACGGGGGATAGTCCAGGTACCATTGATATTTTGGGCTTGCCCGCTAGCATCCAGTATCGTGAGCAAATGCCTTACCACCCAGAGTCTTCCTTCTTCTGAAATGCGGTCTATTGCAAGCCCGTTGGCGATCTCGCGCTCAGTTAATCCTCGGTTTTCGAATGGGTGTGTTTTGTGAAACAAAGATATGTGTTCAATGATTGCGCCCATCAGTGCGTCGGCTGTTGTTTCGCTCAGCATAACAAGCTCTTTCGCCGTATCATGAAGATGTATATCTGAGGGCAATTCGTTCTTAACAATGGGTAGCAATTCTTCCTTTGAGAAGTTGAGTTTATCCGCAATGTCTTGAAGGGTGGCCACTGTGGATCGTCTTTTAAGGTTCTGTGCAATAAGCTCAGAAATCCCTTTGCTGTCAATATCAGTGAGATCACTCACAACGCTTCCACGTTGTTTTTTGTGGTGAAGAGGATGGGCATCAAGGATGGTTCCGCCGCCAAGGGTTCGATCACCCGAAGAGTCTCGAACGATGAAAGAATCGCCATGACGCAGCACGCATGGAGAGGGTAGATGTATTTGTGCGAATCCATTTTCTCCAGAACACAGGAGCGCGCCATGTAGGATATGAACCTTTGTCTTGAGTCCATAGCCGCCTGCATAAAACATGACGTCACTTTGTGACCGCAGGAAGGGAACGTCACGCAGCAAAGAGACCTTCACGTCAATCATGGCGGTGGAACGCTGAAGACGATCAGCAACAACCATGCCGCGTTGTATGTTTCGTGTTCGGACACCTGAGAGATTGATAGCCGTTCTGTCACCTGCTGAGATAGACTCAACATGTTTACCGAACCGTTCGATCCCCTTGACAGTAACGTCCGCACTATTTTGGGGCAGGAGAAACACCGTACCGCCTGATGTCAGTTTGCCGTTCAACGCAGAGCCTGTTACAATAGTTCCAAACCCTGGCTTGCTGAAGATTCTGTCAATAAACATGCGGAATGGCCCGTTATTCGGGCGTTCTGGGATGTTTTGCGCAAACAGATCGAGCTCAGAAAGCAGAGCCTCTAATCCCTCTCCTGTTACCGATGAAATATTGACAATAGGAGAAGCTTTCAGGAAGGTTGTATCAACGTATTGTCGCACTTGAACTTCGACATCTCTTAGTCTGGATGAGTCAACCGTGTCAATCTTGGTGAGAACAGTGAATCCGCGTGTTAAGCCCAGCATGCTCATTATGTTGATGTGTTCACGCGTTTGTGGCATGACGCCTTCATTTGCTGCTATAACCAGAAGTGCGATGTCAATCCCAATGGCCCCGTTGGCCATGGTATGAATGAACTCTTTATGTCCTGGCACATCGACAATCCCCACTATGTTGCCTGATGGTAATGTGAGGTGAGTAAACCCCAAGTTTATGGTAACGCCACGCTCTTTCTCCGCCTTATGCGTGTCGCAATCGAAGCCGGTGAGACTTTTGATCAACGCGGTCTTCCCGTGATCTACATGTCCAGCTGTTCCCACTGTCAGATGCTTCATTGTCGATTACTTCTCGCCCGGTTGATCCATGATTTGATGGAATGCTTTGCCAACAACTGCAATCAAGTATTCCATCTCTTTCTCTTGTAATGTACGTACATCGATGAGCAATCGTCCCTGACGCAGGACAGAAAGCACCGGTATTCTTTGCGCCAACAACAGCCGGAATAATTGTTCTGAGTACAGCGCATTTGCATTAGCGCTGTTGCCGGGAAACTCGATTTGGACAGCGAATCCGTCCAGAGTTGCGCCCGGCATTGTTCCTCCACCATATTGCCCTGTACTTTCAATCACACGGCAATCCACATTGTCTTTCCGAAATTGTGTTGCCAGTTCGTCTGCCATGCGTTTCAGTTCCGTTCCGTTCCGCATCAGCATTCTGATGGCTGGAATATTTCTGGCGGTTTCCGGTGACATCCATTGACGAAGCACAAAAGACAGGGCGGCCAGAGTCAATTTGCCAACGCGCAAGGCACGTCGCAAAGGTGACGCCATGAGAATGGATATCACGTCCTGACGACCGACAATAGCTCCGGCCTGCGGCCCCGCCAACAGTTTGTCGCAACTGAACAGCACAAGATCGCATCCGCTTTGGACGGCGGATTGGATGTTGGGCTCTGATTCGAGATCCAAACCGTCAATATGAGAGAGAAGTCCGGAACCTATATCGTAAGCGAGTGAAATATTATGACTATGAGCAAGTTCAACAAGGTCTTTGATTTCAGCTTCTTCAGTAAATCCAGTTGTGGTGAAGTTCGATTTGTGTACTTTGAGAATTAACGCCGTATTCTTATTTACCGCTGCGGCATAATCGGCAACACGTGTTCTATTGGTGGTGCCCACCTCAACCATTATTGCACCCGATGCATCCATGATCTCTGGCAATCGAAAAGAGCCGCCAATCTCAACGAGCTCCCCTCTTGACACAAGCACTTCGCGGTTCTTGGCAAGGGCATTAAGAGTGAGAATGAGACCAGCCGCATTATTATTGATGACCAATGCGGACTCGGCATGTGTTAGCACTTGTAATGTGTGTTCCACATGCACGTTCCTCTCTCCTCGTGTTTGTCTGTTGGTGTCGTATTCAAGATTACAGTAAGAGTCGCAAGCTCTTGCCACTTCATTAACAACGCCCTGTCCCATAGGGGCTCGTCCGAGATTGGTGTGCAGAACAATGCCGGTTGCGTTGATAACGTGATTTAATGATGGTGACTGTAGAGCGGTAATCATCTCCTTTATGTCGGCGGCAAGATTGTCAACAGACACAACGGTTTCGCCATTGAGAATTTTCTTGCGAGCATTGTCAAGCAGTGCGCGAACTGTATAAATAGTCAATTCGCGGCCATATTGTTCAATAAGCTCGCTTATGATCGGGTGTTCAATAAACGTATCGACCCCGGGCAATTCACGCAATGTCAGATGCTGATTCATAGGATGCTATTTGGTATTAACGAGACGTTTTGTTTATGGCTATTTTGTGCGGCTGGATATTGCAAAAAAGAGTCCCATAATAGCGCCGACAATAATCCCTGACCAGGGACTAGCTGACATTCCTCATGTGCTGCCAGAGCATTTACCGAAATAGCCGATGACTCCGCCTATTACACTTCCCAGAACGATACCGACAATGATACGTATTATCACGACAACTCCTTATAGATGGCAGAAGGGGTAGGAATCGAACCTACAGCGGACGATTTTACTCGCCCGTTACCAGTTTTGAAGACCGGTCGAAACACCAGTTTCATCCCTTCTATCAAACCTATTCATTTTCACTTGTTACACCCACACATACTATGCACGATAACTCTGCCACAAGCCAGCGTCGTCGTCATTATTATGGTGGCAATCGATGGTGAGGTTGTCTTCACACGTGTTTGTTTATGCGCGCGCTCAGGCGCCTGGTGCGATGTTGATATTATACTTCCAGATATTTCTGTGCGTCCAGAGCTGCCATACATCCGGTGCCTGCAGCGACCACGGCTTGTTTGTAGACGGGATCAGCCACATCTCCGCAGGCAAAAATGCCAGGGGCCGATGTTCGAGATGAACCGGGCTCAACGGTTACAAAGCCCTGCTCATCACATTCAACCAACTCCCGGAACAGCTCCGTTTTCGGGTCATGTCCGATGGCAACAAAAATTCCATCACAGTCTATGTGCTGGATGTCATTTGTATCTGGATTCCGGAGCGTTGCGCCAGTTACGAATTCTGTTCCGATAATATCATCGATAACCCGCGGGATCAGCCATTTGATCTTGGGGTTACTCTTTGCTTTTTCGACCTCGACAGGGGCTGCCCGTAAATAGTCACGACGGTGTACAATAGTGACCGATGCAGCAAAGCGGGTCAGGAAGATGGCATCCTCCATAGCCGTATTGCCGCCGCCGGCCACAATCACATCCTTGTCACGGAAGAACGCCCCGTCGCAGGTAGCACAGCCGGAAACACCTTTCCCGTAGAATCGCGCTTCCGAGGCGATCGGCAGTCGTCGCGCAAGGGCCCCGGTGGCAATGATGACGGTTCGGGTTTCGATGGTCTCTCCCCCTCTCTCCAGGACGTAGCCCCCTTCCGTGGCTCTAGTCTCTGTGATATCTCCCGTCAGGAATCCCGCCCCAAACCGCTCGGCCTGTTTCTTGAAGAGATCCATCAGCTCCATGCCAGATACCGCCTCAGGGAAACCCGGGTAGTTTTCGACTTCGTGTGAAACAATCAACTGCCCGCCCGGCGAGCTTCCCTCAACAACGAGCGGCTTGAGATCCGCCCGTGCCGCGTAGATAGCCGCCGCTAATCCGGCTGGACCTGTCCCGATAATTACAACGTTTTCCATATAGGTACTCCTTTTCAATACTTCCCATCGGCACTTTCGCAGAGGGAACGACAAAATGCCATGCGCAGCTCTTCCGCATATTCTGGTATCAGCTCAATAATGTTTGCATCCCGCAACAAGAGTGGTTTCTTCTTCTGCACTCTTCGTGTCTGTTGCTCAGCGCTCAACTGTGATGCACGGAAAGAATGACTGACCGAGTGCCGAAGCGGTTCCCATATGGAAGAAGGCACCGTGAAGAAGATGCCGCAGCGCATATTGTGTCGCTCGACCCCTGCCAAAACATCGACTTCATTGTTCGGAGTCCTCGTCATCCCGAGATTCCTCCAATACTCCTTCCGGGCACGCGTCTACGTCTCCTCCAGGGAACATCATGGCCATACCGAATTCCATCTGGAATTCGGGGTCGAGAGAAAGGTCGACATGCACGGATGCGCAGCGCAAACGCTCGGCCCGACCGCGTTCGTCAGCCGAGAGTAAGGCCAGCTTGGCTCCCAATGAGGCGGCATTGCCAACAAAGTGAATGCATCCACAAGGGACTTGCGGCAACAATCCTATGCGCCTGGCATTGTTTCTGCGGATGAAATTGCCGAAAGCGCCCGCCAGAAGCACACTGCCGAGATCCTCGGCCTCCAGTCCGACGCGACGCAACAGGATATTGATTCCCGCCCTAATGGCCCCCGTCGCCAGTTGAAGTTCACGAACGTCTTTCTGCCAAAGATAGATTGCCTCTCCAGAAGCTGCCTCTTCCTGCGGGACAAGCAAGAAATTCGTTTGATTATTCATCGTCACTAATCGTGCCAGCAACCGCTCCGGCAAATCAGCCGGTGCCTCGTCAGGGGGAAGGATGCGGCCCGTTTCATCGATGATTCCCCTGCGCAGCAACTCCGCAACCGCATCGATCAACGCCGTGCCACAAAGTCCAACCGGTCGTGTATTGCCGATAACGTTTAGAAGCACGTCATCGTGGATGACGACCTTCTCAATGGCACCTGCTGTAGCACGCATGCCCTGGACAATCCGCGCCCCCTCGAATGCCGGCCCGGCTGCCGTCGACGTTGCTTGAAGTTTCCCGTCGTATGCCAGAACAATTTCGCCGTTGGTCCCTATATCGACCAGCAACGCAGGCTTCTCGACCTTATCCAGACCAGTCGCCAACATTCCCGCAACCGTATCCCCACCGACGAAACCGCCGACTTGGGGAAAGACAAAAACTTCGCCTCCAGGATTGACCGCCAGTCCCAGTACTTGTGCCGGTATCGTCAAGGCACCGTCAAACGTCTGAACGAAAGGAACTTCGCCCAGCGCCGAGGGGTCCAACCCGCACAGGAGCTGCTGCATCGTGGAATTACCCGCTATAACGATTTCATAGACATGCCGCACATCTACGCCAGCCTGCTCGCCGAGACCGTGAATCACCAAGTTGATGGCTTTGAGGGCCGTCTGCTGTAGCTCCGCCAGCGCTCCCTGATTCTCCCGCACCCGTGAGATGCGGGAAATCACGTCATCCCCAAATCCGACCTGTGGATTCATGGTAGCTGAAACAGCCTTCTCTTCCCCCGTCGCGAGATCGAAGAGGGTGCCCACCACCGTCGTCGTGCCGAGATCGACGGCGACGCCATAGGCATCGTGTGAGGTATCGCCGACTTCCAAACCGATGAGCCGATTGCCGGCTACTACGGCAGTGCCTTGCCAGTCATGGGTTCGCAGGAACCCCGACAGCGTCAGAAGGAGGTGGAAAGGAATGGTGGGCTCTCCGATAGCAGCCTTCAGACGCGCAACGTCGGATATAGCGTCCTTGCTTGTGGGCGCATTGAGGCGGAAATACTGTTTGCGCACAACCGGGTTCAACACCGTGCCTCGGCCAGCATGTGTCGTG
>Ga0307929_1003001_pt1 | contig 10234 bp, 9 predicted proteins | sample AceLakmetage1330_FD_203160 | JGI IMG/M metagenome (GOLD analysis project Ga0307929, IMG submission 203160) | Saline water microbial communities from Ace Lake, Antarctica - #1330 | ecosystem: Environmental > Aquatic > Non-marine Saline and Alkaline > Saline | place: Antarctica: Ace Lake...
CGGCAGCTTCGTCTACTCAGCCTCGACCGCGTGCAGCGGCTATCAGGGGTTTTCCTACTGCCTGTTCACCGGCAGCCAATGCGCCCCGGCGAAAGTAGCGCTGCGGCTGGTCGAAACCCGCGATCCGGTCGACACGGTCGAATCAGGCCCGGCCACCGATCTTTCGGGATTGCAGGCGCAGGTCGATATCAACAGCCAGGATCTTGAGATTACCAATGTTCATCTTGGCAAAGTGGCGCGCAGCGAAACCACGACATTACCCGTTGCAGGCCAAAAGCTGGCCAGGGTTGCGATTGAACCGTCAATTGCCATCACAATGCCAGACCCCCTGCCCCGCGCAGGCATCGTTACCGGTACATTTGACATCAATGACGCCAGCGATTTCGGGCGCAGCAGTGAACCGTTGCACTCCGTCGCGCAGCTTTCCACGGAAAACGCGCCGCTGGATGACAGCAGCCCGAACAGCACAAGCGCCCGTCCAAGCATCGGCATCGCCTTGCCGCGTCCGCCGGTGATCACGCTTCGGGCTGTGACTTTCCCAACATCACGGCCGCGCGGTCTTGGCGGCGCAATCCTGACGCAGGATCCCGGCGTTCAACTGCCAAAAACCCAACAGGCCATCGACGAAAGCCCCTTTGGCACCGCGTGCAGCACCGACCTTCGGGCCCGCGCGCTTGATGGTGCGATGGTGGAACTGACGCTGAAAGCACCGTGTTTGCCCAACAGCCGGGTTCTGATCCGGCACGCGAAACTTAGCATTGCGATGCAGACCGGACATACCGGTGATCTGATTGTGACCGTCCCGGCCCTTGAAGCCAAGGCGCGGTTTGCGGTGCGCATCGGCACAAGTGAGGTGCTGAAAGCCACGGTTAACGTGCCGCAACTGAAAGACATTGAGCGGGTCGCCATCCAGTGGGAAGGTGGTTTTGATTTGCAGCTGCACGCGCTGGAATATGGCGCCAAACCGGGCTCGTCCGGGCATATCTGGCTGGGCCATACCCGCGCTTATGATCAAGCCACAAGGCTTGGCAGCGGTTTCAGTGCCCGCATCGGTGACAGCAGCCTTGAAAACCCGATGATGGTCGAGGTTTACAGCCTGCCGATCAGCCGCAACACCCAAGTCGGCGTGGTTGAAATGCTGGTTTCCGCCAGTGCGATCGACAAAAGCTGCGGCAAGACGCATATGATCCAAAGCTTCCGGTCAACCGCCGGGCGACTGGTCGGGGCGTCGGGCTTTCAGTTCCGGGCGGACGATTGTGGCAGTACACAGCAAAGCATCCTCTTGAAAAATGCCGTCCGAGACGTGATTATCGCCGCACGATAACTCCTGAGGCGATCTACATGCGTGGCTTGTACCGGCGGACAATGGCATTGATCGCCGGGTTGATCCTGTGCGCAGGGTCTGCGCTTGCCCAGGAAGTCACCCTCAAATCCTCAAACGGTGCCGTGACCATGACCGGCACGCTGTTGGAGTATGACGGCGAGTTTTATCGCCTGGACACCCTGTTTGGCGAGATGACCTTGCACGCGCTGGGCGTCACCTGCCAGGGTCTGGCCTGCCCTGATCCCGGCCAGTACGCCGCCGATGTCACCATCGTTGGTGCGGAAGAAGTCGTTCGCCATTTCCTACCCGCGATGATCGAAGAGTTTGTGTTTTCAAGCGGTCATTTCGCGACCCGGCTTGATCAGGGCAGTTGGGGCTGGACCTATTTCATCTCTGATGCGGCGCGGGTGCCGGTTGCCCGCATTCAGGCCAATGTCACCCCATCGGCGCGGGCCTTCACCGATTTTGCCGAAGATCGGGTCGATCTGGTGTTTGCTACCAGAATGCCGACAGCGGCTGAGGTCAAGGCCGCCTCGGAGGCGGAGCTTGGCACCATCACCGCCCCCCAGCGGCATCGGGTCATGCTTTATGACGGGCTGGTGTTTGTGGTGTCGCCTGACAATCCTGTCGCCGCTTTGTCACGCCAGCAAATCCAGGCGATCTATTCCGGCAAGATCACCAATTGGTCGAGCCTAGGCGGCGTGAACGCGCCGATTTCGGTTTATGCTCGCACGCCGGGGTCCGACATCGCCGATCTGTTTGAAGCGTCATTTTTCCCGGAAGGGTCGGATGCAGCGCGGGTGTCAGCCAAGGTTATTCACACCGACCGGGAAATGGCGGACAGCATGGCGCGTGATCCGCTGGCGATCGGCTTTACCGGCTTTGCCGATATCCGCAACGCCCGGCCTTTGATGATTCGCGACACCTGCGGCATTCGCTTGTCCCCGACGCGGTTCAATCTGAAGGCCGGGGATTATCCGTTTTCACGCAGGTTATTCCTGTTTACCCCGGAACGGCGGCTGCCGGTGTTTATCCGCAGCTTTCTGGCCTGGGCGGAAAGCGATGCGGCCCAGCGTTTTATCACGCGGGAAGGGTTTGCCGGGCTCGATCTGGATCAATTGCCGCTGGCGATGCAGCAAAACCGGGTCGCGAACGCGGTGGTTGAGGCCGGGGACGACGTGCCGCTGACGGCGCTTAAGGGGTTCGTGCGTGCCTTCAGCGATGCTGATCGTTTGTCGATTTCGTTTCGGTTTCAGGACAGCTCCACCCAGATGGATGACAGATCACGGCGCAATGTCGAACTGCTGGCGCGGATGATCGAAACCGGGGAGTTTGACGGCCACGAGATTATTTTCGCCGGGTTTTCCGACGCCGAGGGCGGGGCCACTGGCAACCGCAAAATCGCCCGGCAACGGGCTGAGATGGTGGCCAAAGCTGTCGCCAAGGCCGCCGGGCGGGCCGAAACCACGCGCTACAAGATCCGCACGCTGGGTATGGGCGAGGTGTCGCCGATTGCCTGCAACAACGATGCCGATGGCCGCCGCCTGAACCGCCGGGTCGAGGTTTGGATCAAGTAGCGCGCCTAGAGCATTGCCCCTTTTACATGGATCACGTACATTGCTTTATCTTTTTGTTTTTCCGCGCAATTTTGCCCGAAAACCGGTTCCCATTTTTCGGACTGCCCTCTAAAGCAACCCTTCGGCGCGAAAGCTGAAATCACAGGCCTTGCCGATCACCAGATGATCATGGATGGTGATTTCTAGCGCCTCTGCCGCGGCTTTGATTCGGTTGGTCATGGTGATGTCAGATTGCGAGGGGCTGGGATCGCCGGACGGATGATTATGCACCAGAATAAGCGCCGAAGCGTTCAGTTCCAGCGCCCGTTTCACAACCTCACGCGGGTAGACCGGGACATGATCGACCGTGCCCTGCGCCTGTTCTTCATCAGCGATCAGCACGTTTTTGCGATCAAGGTAAAGGATGCGAAACTGTTCCAAAGGCCGGTGCGCCATTGCAGTTCTACAATATTCCAGCAGCGCGTCCCAGGAGGACAGAACCGATTTGCCCAGAACCTTGGCCCGCGCCATGCGATGGGCCGCTGCCTCGACGATTTTTAACTCCTGCACGACGCTGGCACCGACGCCGTCGATTCGCGCCAACCGATCCGGTTGGGCTGCCAGCACGTGATTGAAATCGCCAAATTCCGCGATCAGGCGCTTGGCCAGGGGTTTGACATCCTGCCGGGCGATGGCGCGAAACAGCACCAGTTCCAGCATTTCATAATCCGGCACAGCGGCCGCCCCACCCTGCATGAACCGCTGGCGCAAGCGGCTGCGGTGATTCTTGCGATCATCGACAGCATCACCGCACTGACCGGGCAGGGACACGGCGTCCGTAAAGGCAAATTCGGGCATCGGGGCTTCGGCAAAGCCGCTTGGTTTTTGATCATCCGTCATGGTCTGACCATGTAGCCGATCCAGTTAACAAGACATGAATTCAGCGGATGAAAACCGCCGCGACCAATGCTGCATCAAGGTCGCGCATCTGATCGTTCGTCGGGCATATGTCGTAGTTGACCGAAACCGCCCAATCCCCCTGCCAAACCGCAAAAAACGCCCCGGCCTGTGCGGTATCCCCAAAACACAGCGCGCCGAAGTGCCAGAAATTGAAGTTGCCCTGAAACGGGCGGAAAAAGCTGCCGGTGCCGTAATGCATGCCACCACCAAGGGTGGTATGGGGAAAGGCAAGGGGGTCTTGGGCGATCCGGGTTTCGCCAAAAACCGGCATGACAAAGCGCAGGTAATCCTCCGCCGACATTTCCAGCCCGCCCCAGGCCCCATATGCGCCAAATCGTGGGGACAACTGCGCCTGAACGCCCAGCGGGGCCAGGATCAGATCGTTGCAGAAGGGCAGAAAATTGCCGCCCGCGACCTTGTCCAGCAAAGCCCCCAGCACCGCATAGTTTTCGTTGTTGTAAACAAACTGCCCGGCGCGACCGGGTTTTGGGCCTGTGCGCAGGGTCTTGGCTGCAACCTCGGCATGGCGCGGGGTTGGCTGGTCGATCCAACCCGCCATTTGCCGCTGCGTCCGGTCATTGGTCAGGCCCGAGATATGCAGCATCAACTCCCTCACCTTGATCGCAGCGCCGTCTTTGCCGGTTCGGGGCAAAGGCAACTGGCTGCCAATTGACTGATCAATGGCGATTTTGGTGTCACCTGTTGCTGCGACAACGCAAACCGCTGTTATGGCTTTGGAAAGGCTGGCAATCGGGGCTGGGTCTTGGGGGCTGCGACCTTTCCCAAATCCGTCGACAGCCGCGCCCTGATAGCCGATGGAAATCGCAGATTTGGTTGCGCCGACCTGTGCGGTCCAGTCCTGCCAGGCGGTCTTGATCCGTAGAAGTGTTGCGCTGTCTTGTGCGGCCAGGGGTGTGGCCAGCAAAAGGCAAGCCAGAACCGCAAACAGGCCGCGTGCAGACATCAATAAGTCGGGTGGAATTTGCCAGCAGGCGACAGGGTGAAAACCTCGCAGCCATCTTTGGTGACGCCGATTGAATGTTCAAACTGCGCTGACAGGGATTTATCCTTGGTCACAGCGGTCCAGTCATCGGCCAGAACCTTGGTGTCTGGCTTGCCGAGATTAACCATCGGTTCAATCGTGAAAAACATGCCTTCTTCCAACTTAGGGCCGGTGCCCCAGCGGCCATAATGCAGCACATTGGGGGCCGAATGAAACACCCGCCCCAGCCCGTGACCGCAGAAATCGCGCACGACAGACATACGCTGCGCCTCGACATAGCGTTGGATGGCGGCGCCGATATCGCCAAACGTGTTGCCGGGTTTGACCTGATCAATCCCCAGCATCAGCGCGTCATGGGTGACCTGGATCAACCGCTCGGCCTTGCGGTTCAGACGCCCGGCCACGAACATCCGGCTGGTATCACCGAACCATCCGTCCAGAATGCAGGTCACGTCGATATTCAGGATATCGCCGTCCTTCAGCTTTTTGTCCGACGGAATGCCGTGACACACAACATGGTTGATCGAAATGCAGCTTGATTTCGGATAGCCCTTATAGCCCAAAGTCGCAGGGACCGAGCTGTTCTCGACCATGAAGTCATGGCACAGCTGATCCAAATGGCCGGTGGTCACGCCGGGCACAACATGTTCAGCGATCATATCCAGCGTCCGCGCCGCCAGATTACCGGCTTTGCGCATGCCTTGGAATTCGTCAGCGGTATGAATTTGAATGCCGTCTTTGTTCAAACGGCCCGGGGTTTGGCCTTCCACGGGATGCTCCATCACTTGTGTTACATGGGCTTGAATACGGGCATTCTGGCCCGGATGCCAGTAGGGCGGGTCAATTTTGTTGCCCGGTCAGAATTGGCAAAGCTGCCGCGGTTAATATCGCCTGCGGGGTGATTTGGGTGCCATAGCACAGCATTTCAACGCCACTGGCGCGGGCCATGTCAAACGCGGCGGCATAATCGGGGTCGATATCTGCGGCAGTTTTGAAACCAGTGCAATCGGTGCGGCCAACCAGATACAGCATCACCGCGCGATGTCCCTGCCGCGCCATTTCGGCCAGTTCCTGCAAATGCTTGGTGCCACGCTTGGTGACGGTATCAGGGAATTCGGCGATGGAGCCTTCACGTTTCAGGGTGACGGACTTCACCTCGACATAACAATCGGGCTTGGCGGCGTCGGTCAACAAAAAATCAATCCGGCTGTTTTCGCCGTATTTTACCTCGCGCCGCAGATGCGCGTAACCGGAAAGTGGCGGGATGTATCCGGCCTGCAAACCGGTCTCAACGATACGATTTGGTAACGATGTGTCGATACAAACATGGTGGGCGCCGGGCAGTTCCAGCAGTTTCCAACTGTAGTTCAGCTTGCGTTTTGGGTCGTTGTTCGGCTCAACCCAAATGGGTGCGCCTTCATCCATAAGCCCGGTCATCGCGCCGGGATTGGCGCAATGGGCTGTCACCTGCTGGCCATCCGGCAGGATGATATCGGCCAGAAACCGTTTGTAGCGGCGGATCAAAGTGGCGCGGATCAGGGGGGTTTGAAACTGCATGGAACGGTCCTATACCTCGTACAAGACGGGGACAAGATCGGGGGCGATATGGCCAATCCAACTGCGGCAATGCTGGTGATCGGGGACGAGATCCTGTCGGGCCGCACCAAAGACAAGAACGTTGGCTTTCTGGCCGAACGACTGACCGAAGCCGCGGTTGACCTGAAGGAGGTGCGCATCGTTTCCGATGATCACGCCGAAATCGTCGCCGCCGTTCGCGCCTTAAGTGCGCGCTGGGATCACGTGTTTACCAGCGGCGGCATTGGCCCGACCCATGACGATATTACTGCCGATGCGATTGCTGACGCCTTTGACACGCCAATTGACGTGCGCGAAGACGCCCGCGCGCTGATGGCCATGCATTATGACCGCAACGGGGTTGAGATGAACGCGGCCCGCCTGCGCATGGCCCGCATCCCTGATGGGGCCGATCTGATCGACAATCCTGTGTCAATCGCACCAGGGTTTACCCTACGAAATGTGCATGTGATGGCCGGGGTGCCGGCGGTGTTTCAGGCGATGGTGGTCAGCGTCGTGCCGACCATCAAAGGCGGGCAGCCGGTGATTTCGCGGACCCTGCGCGCCAACCGCCCTGAGGGCGAAATCGCCGAGCCGTTGGGTCTGGTTGCAAGCCAGCATCCGGAGGTGGCAATCGGGTCATATCCCTTCATTCTGAACGGCAAGTTTGGCAGCAATCTGGTGTTTCGCTGTGCCGACGAAGCCGCCCTTGATCGCGCGGTTACAGCCTTTCAAACGGCCTTTCCCGAAGCGGTTGAACAATGACCAATCTGCCGACAGAAACCCGTTTGCGTCAGGCGATGGATGCCACCTGGGCACCCGCGGAAATGCTGTCGCTTGGGCCTTGGGCGCTGCGTCGCGGGCTTGGCGGCGGCAAGCGGGTGTCGGCCGCAACCACGGAAATGCCGGTCAGCGACGACCAGATTGATCAGGCCGAGGCCGCGATGCGCGACATGGATCAGCCAGAACTGTTCATGCTGCATGACGGAAATGACGGGCTGGATCAAAGACTTGCGGCGCGTGGTTACGGTATTGTTGACCCGGTGCTGATCTTCTGCGCCAAAGCCGCAACGCTTGCCCGCATCAACCCAGCCCCGCTGGACGCCATCCCCTGCGAAGAACCCCTGCGCCTGGCGGAGGAGTTTTGGGAACTTGGTGGTATCAACGCCCAGCGGGTCGATGTGATGCGACGCACGCGCGGGCCGAAAACCTATCTTCTGAGCCGCTACAAGGACATGCCCGCCGGGGCCGCGTTTGTGGCCATAGACGGCGATATCGCCATGCTGCACGCGCTGGAAGTGTCGCCTGATCTCCGGCGCTTTGGCATTGGACGTAAGGTTCTGGGGCGTGCGGCCTTGTGGGCGATTGAAAACGGGGCTGAATTTTTGTCTGTTGTCACCACCGGCGAAAACCTGCCTGCCCAGGGACTGTTCACTAGCCTTGGGATGCAGGTTGTTGGTAAGTATCATTATCGAATGAAATGAAGGGCTTGGCCGATTCTATGAAAGACAAACCGATTCACGCGCTTGATCTGCCTCGGGTTGACCCGCTGCCGGAAGAAACGCAGCGATATTTCGACATATGCGTTGAAAAACTGGGCTTTGTGCCAAATGTCTTGCAGGCCTATGCTTTTGACGTCAACAAACTGAACGGCTTCACCGCCCTTTACAACGACCTGATGCTGGGTGACAGCGGTCTGTCGAAGTTGGAGCGGGAGATGATCGCGGTTGTCGTTTCCTCCATAAACCATTGTTTTTATTGCCTGACTGCCCACGGAGCAGCGGTGCGTCAGCTTTCCGGTGATCCGATGCTGGGCGAAGTGCTGGTGATGAACTACCGTGCTGCCGATCTGTCGCCGCGCCATCGGGCGATGCTGGATTTTGCGTCCAAGATGACCGAAGAAAGCCACAAAATTGATGAACCTGATCGCCAGGCCTTGCGCGATGCCGGGTTCAATGACCGCGATATCTGGGATATCGCCTCGGTTGCGGGGTTCTTTAACATGTCTAACCGGGTGTCCTCGGCTGTCGATAAGCAGCCCAACCCAGAATATCACGCGCAATACCGATGATTTTGCGTCGCCTGATCCTTAGCCTGCTGGCAACCGCTGCCCCGCTTTGCGCTTTCGCAGAGCCGGTTTTGCGGTTCCCGGAGGGCACCAGCCGGGCCTATGAAAACCTTGATCTGACAGGCAGCCTGCAAATCCCGGTCGGGCCGTTTATCGACGGCAATATTGACATGATGCCGGTTTCCGGGGCGGTGATGCGGCAGGTCTGGAAAACCCCGGGGCGACCTGCGGACACGTTCAGCCTGTTTTCGCCCCTGCGTGATCAGTTGGTCGAAAACGGCTATGCGATCCTTTATGAATGCGAAACCCGCGATTGCGGTGGTTTTGATTTCCGGTTCAACGCCGATGTGGTGGATGAGCCGGACATGCATGTCGATATCGGTGATTTCCACTATCTTGCGGCGACCATCATCGTTGACGGTGAACAGAAATATCTGTCGCTGCTGATCAGCAAAAGCCCGGAACGCGGTTTTGTTCAGGTCACGACCATTGGTGCGCCTGATGATCGCGCGGTTGATTTTGCGTTGTCGACCAAACAAACCGCGCCGACCGGTGGATCGACTTTGGCCGAAGGTTTGACGGATCTTTTGTTGCAGGACGGGGCTGCGGTTCTTGAGGGGCTTGAATTCCTTAAAGGCTCCGCCGATTTAAGCGGCTCCCCGGCTGCGGCATTGCAGGAACTTGCGGTATTTCTGGAATTGAACCCAAGGCAAACCGTGGTTTTGGTTGGCCATACCGATGCGTCAGGATCGCTTGAAGGCAATGTCGCGCTGTCGCGCAAACGTGCCGAATCAGTGATGGCGCGGCTGGTTGATACTTACGGGGTTGAACCTGCGCGCCTGTCGGCGGAAGGCATCGGCTATCTTGCGCCGCGTGCCAGCAATGCCACCGAAGAAGGCCGCGAACGGAACCGCCGGGTTGAAGTGGTTTTGACCTTCGCGGAATAGCCACCTGTTGCTATCAAGTGCTGCAACAGAAAAGACCCGGCGTTGCAGATGCAATCACCGGGCCTTCCCTGCACCTAACAGGTCAGATCACCAGTCTTCCGGGCCCTTGTGCTTGAATTGTTCCACAAGGAAATCAATGAAGGCGCACAGTTTCGGCTGCGTGTAGCGGCCCGGCGGATACACCGCGTAAATGCCGCGTTTTTCAATCGGAAGCTCTGGCATTGCTTCTTCCAGAAGGCCCAGCTCCAACTTTTCGTAGTACAAAAAGCTTGGCAAATAGGCGATCCCCAGTCCAGCGGCAGCAGCAGTCAGCAGTGACTGGCCGTCATTGACCGTTAAGCAGCCCGTCGTTCTGATCTGGCGCAGTTCACCCGTGGGTGAGGTCAATTTCCAGACATTGCCGCTGGACTGGTTTGAGTAATGCAAAAGCATGTGGTCGTTCAAATCGTCGATCTTTGATGGCTTGCCGTGTTTTGCGAAATATTCAGGCGCCGCGACCATTTTCATATTGGCTTCGGTCAGTTTGCGCGCCCTGAGGGTGCTGTCTTCCATTTCGCCGATGCGAATGGCCAGATCGAACCCTTCTGAGATCAACTCAACATAGCGGTTGTTCAAAACCAGGTTGACGTTGATTTCAGGGAATTGATGCAAAAAGGCGCCCAGCGCGTTTGAGATGTGGTTAACCCCAAAGTCGGTGGCGGCTGACAATCGCAGCGACCCGCTTGGGGCGGCTTGCATTGATGTCACCATCGCGTCGGCTTCACCAGCGTCGTTCAGAACCCGCCGCGCATTATCGTAATA
>Ga0307929_1003002_pt1 | contig 10227 bp, 8 predicted proteins | sample AceLakmetage1330_FD_203160 | JGI IMG/M metagenome (GOLD analysis project Ga0307929, IMG submission 203160) | Saline water microbial communities from Ace Lake, Antarctica - #1330 | ecosystem: Environmental > Aquatic > Non-marine Saline and Alkaline > Saline | place: Antarctica: Ace Lake...
TGGGCGGGAACATTTTGATGGATGGACCAGATACGGCCCCTATTCTTCAGACGCTTACCCAGTACAGTTATGCTGATACCGTCAGAACACCGGACACGATAGATGCCATTAATAATCAGGCGTATCTCTTTTTGGGTGGTAATACTCTCTCTGCCGCGCATACCCTGACTATTAAATCAGCTGCAGGTGTTACGTTTACAGCGGGTTATTGTCCGACATTTCAAGCCAATGATCAACTGACGGTAACATTATCAGGTGATAACGCTGTACAGGGACTTGAAAATGTTTTAGTTCAAAAAGGCGCTGCGGGATTAACGTTCCCTGTTGGAGCTTTCACAAACGCAATGCCTCTCCAATTGACACGTGCTAACCTTTTGGCCCTCGGTATCACAGCAGGGCCAGAGGCTATAGATATTGCTTTCCAGGTAGTCCTGCAAGCCAAAGCGGATACTGAACTGAAAGCCCGGATCATCACTGCAACACCTGAATTGGATCTTGTTGATACAGGAAACGCGAGTCTAACCGGACCTCTTGCATATGCACCTTTCGATATCTTTAGATTAGTTCAGAACGGCACCTTATTCAGGTTGCCACGATTTACCACCAAGGACGATCAAGAAACCAACGTCAGATTTACTAATAGTGGCAATAACGATGTGTCCTTCGATGTAAGATTTTTTCCCAAAGATGGGGCGCCCACTGCATGGGCACGGTTTGCAGTTAATAATATTGACACACCTATTAAGGCAATGGATTCCCTGTCAATTACAGTAGCCCAGACTAAGGATTTGCTGGGTCTGGGAGATAATGTCTGGGGATTTGTTGAATACAGGTTGCATACTGCCCTTGAAAATGTCACTGCCCAGGCATTTTCAAAATCTGGCACCAACTTTAGTTTCAACATTCCAATTCAATACTGGGATGCGGACGCTGCTAGTCCTTCCTGGAAATAAATCTAAGAGTCTTGGAATACCGTCATAAAGCGGGAAACTTACGATGACATGACGCAATAATGAGGCAATTATGAATTTTTATGACGCAGTTAATATTCTGTTTTTGTAAAAGATGCTCCGCAAATCTGGGGCAAAAATTGATTGCAATAATAATGATAATTTTAATTGTCCCGACTTATGGCGGTAGCCGAGTCTTGTTTCATGATGCAATAACCAATTACAAGACGGAATAATATTCCCCTGTTGCACAGCTTTTTTGCAGCAGGGGTATTTTTTTATGATGACAAAACACTCTCTACCAGTCCCGTTTATCGTTGGAGTTCCCAGATCAGGTACCACATTGTTACGTCTAATGCTGGACAGCCATCCAGACCTCTGCATCCCCCCGGAAACCCATTTTATTCCCGGATTGGTTCAGGCCTGTGTCAAGCAGAATACCGCACAAAAATTTATACAATCCTTGCTTTCCCACCCCCGGTGGCCGGATTTTCATCTGGATCAAACCGTGTTGATACAAACTGTTTTGCAATTGAATCCTTTTACTGTTGAACAAGGGATTAAAGTTTTTTATGACCTATATGCTGAAAAATCTGGAAAAACCCGGTGGGGTGATAAAACACCAGGGTATATGATGCATATGAACCAGATTGAGAAACTGATCCCCGGGGTGAGGTTCATCCATGTGATCCGGGACGGACGTGATGTGTTTCTGTCTGTAAGGGATTTGTGGTGGGGGCCGAATACCGCTGATGCTGCGGCGGACTTGTGGAAAAAAAGTATTCAACAAGCAAGAAGCCAGGCAAGGGGATTACAGCATTATCTCGAAATTCATTTTGAAGCGCTGGTGGCGGAAACGGAACCTGTATTGAAACAGATCTGTGATTTCATTCAGCTGGATTATACACCCGGTATGCTTCAGTACCATCTCCGGGCTGATCAGCGCCTTCAGGAACTGGACCGGGAAGTCCTGGCGCCGGATGGCCGGAAGATTTCATCTTTTCAGCGCAAAGCCATATTTGAGCAGGTCCGATGTAAGCCCAATTTATCACGAACTCGGCGATGGGAACATGGGATGTCGGCTCCCGAAAAAGCGATTTTTTTAGACGTGGCGGGTGATATGCTCCAGGATCTGGGGTATGTCAGATCCACAGATTGATAATTTTAACATTTAAACCGGAGTGTTCCCATGCGGATTGTAGCCCTTCTTGGCATTCGGAATGAAGCGCTGTATCTTGAAAAATGTCTGACCCATCTGCACAGAAACGGTATTCAGGTGTGCGTGATTGACAATGACTCCACAGACGACAGCCTTGCCATTGCCCGCAAATTTGCCCCGGACTGTGTTATTGGCATCGAGCGGGTTCCGTTCCAGGGGGTATATGACTGGGTGGCGATTTTGAGGAAAAAAGAGGAGTTGACCGGCATCATACCTGCCGACTGGTTCATACACCATGACGGCGATGAGATCAGGTCGTCTGCCACACCGGATATAACGCTGTCACAGGCTATTGATGCGGTTGACAGACAAGGGTATAACGCCATCAATTTTGATGAGTTTGTGTTTTTGCCCATGGCCGAGGAGCAGAAGGGTTTCGAAGGGGTGGATTATGTGACTGCAATGCAGTATTATTACTATTTTTTGCCGTCTGCCACTCACCGGGTCAATGCCTGGAAGAATATGGGGCAGCCTGTAGACTTGGTCTCTTCGGGCGGCCATCAGGCCCGGTTTGAGGGGCAAAACATCTGTCCTGACAACCTGGTGCTCCGGCATTATATCGGTTTGAGCCGGGACCATTTGATAAGAAAATACACCGGACGGATATATTCCCAAAAAGAAGTAACCGAACGGAAATGGCATGGTAAACGGGCTTCTTTCAAAGCCGGAGACCTGAGACTTCCCAGCCGTGAAATGATGAAAAAAATGAGACAAAACGGCAAGTGGGACCGGTCTGAACCCTTGACACAGCATTATTTTTTAGGGGATTGATGGGGTTTTTCAGATCAAATCCCGACCCGCTGATCATCGGTGGGTTTTTTCGGTCCGGCACCAGTCTGTTCCGTCGCCTCTTGGATTCTCATTCCCGGATTCACTGTGGTCCGGAAATCAAGTTTTTCAGGGATTTTTACGGGGACTATCGCAACGATCCATATGGTCATGTCCGGTTCTTCAAAACTGCCCGGCACCTGGAGATCGAAGAGCCCGTGCTGCTGGAAATTTTCGGCAGCGCTTTTGTGCGCCTGCATCAAAATGCGGCGGCGATCCACGGTAAGCCAGTCTGGGCTGACAAGAACCCGGAAAATGTGCTGTATCTGGACCAGTGGCAGAAGCTGTTAAAGGGCCGGTTCATCTTTGTCCACCTGGTGCGTGACCCCCGGGATGTATTGGCTTCGCTTTTGGAAATCGGGTTTGAAAAAACAGTGCCAACAGAGTTTTCAGATAAGGTGGCCCTGTTTGAAACCTATTTGTCCCATGCCCGGGATTTTTCCATCCGGTTTCCGGAAAAATCCGTTCAGGTGCGGTATGAAGACCTGGTTACCTCTCCTGAAACCACTTTGACGCGGTTTCTGAAGCGCATCGGTTTGGCCTTTGAGCCCCGGATGATGACAGACTTTCTGGATCCGGCCCGCCGGGCAGGTATTGAAGATCCCAAGGTTTGCCGCCAGGATAGAATCCATGCCAACAGTATCGGCAGGTGGAGAAACGATCTGACACCGGAACAGGCGGCTCTTGTCCGGGACCGGTTGGGTAAAATCAGCGATTTTCCAGACATCTGAATCCATCGGGTCCGGCTGCCAGGGTTGTGTGCAAAGCCATGTTCGGCCATGACCAGACCCGGACGACGCTGTCCTCACCGCCGGAATAAATGAAACCGCCGTCCGGTGAGACCACCAGGTCATTGACCCCGCCCGTGTGGGCGTGTATACGGTGAATGGGATCCGATTCCAGCAGATGAAACACCTGTATCTCCCCATTGGCTGCTCCGGCTATCAGGTGATGGCCATCCTTTGAAAACGCCACTGATTTTGCCCTAACCGGTTTTCCATGCTCATCGGTCATCTGCCAGCTAAACAGGGGCCGGGTTTCTTTTTCCGTCATCCCAAATGACTGAACATGGAGTGCACCACCTTTTCCCAGCAATGCCAGAAAACGCTGATTCGGGCTTACTGCCATGGCCAAAACAGAATCAGACAATTGGGTTTTCATGATTTCCAGAGACTGACAATGGCCGGGTTTTTCAGAGGACTGAAACGCAGTCAGGATATTGCCGGATGCTGTTATCAACTGGGGCTCGGACGGATGAAACAGGATGGCACCCAGAAAATTTTTCTGATTTTTGTCCCGGCCGTCGCACTGGCGCAAAAAAGCCATATCCGTCAGACGTAGCATTATCACCCGGCTGTCATTGGAAGCAGCGAGGACATTTCCTGACGGATCGATTTCCAGTCGCTTGATGGTTTTTGAGGGGATCAGATCCTCCAGCAGGGTGTGGTGTATAAAGGTGTTGTCTTTCAGGTTCAGAACATGGATGAAACCCTCGGTATCGGTATAGGCCAGGTGTGGTAGTTTCGGGTGCAGGGCCAAGCTCAAGCAGGGAAGTGTCTGGCTCTGGAAGGCGTGCCGGGAATATATCGGTGCCCCGGTGCCGGGATCCTTGGTGATCTTCCACACTGCCACGCCGGTGTTCTGGGAGCCTACAGCCAGAAACCGGCCGTCCCGGGAGATGTCCAGGCTGAATACCGGGCTGAAGGAGGCGGTGATGGTTTCAACCAGTGAAGATTTTTTGATATCCCAGATCCACAGGTTGTTGAACCATCCCCCGGACCACAGTTCATCCGGGTTCAACGGGTTGAAACCCAGGGTGGTCATATTGCCGTCTTTGTCCGGGGTGAGTTGGGCGGTCTGTTCTCCGTTGCCGTCAAAGAGGCGTAAAGATCCGTCCAGACATGTGGTGGCGGTCCGGACACTGTCATTGAAAAACACGATCCCGCTGACCGGCTTGGAATGGCCGGTCAGGGTCAGTTTGATCTCACCGGTAACGGTATCCAGTACCACCGCTTTTTTATTGAGCAGGGATGCTCCCAGGCGGGTGTGGTCCGGGGACAGGGTCAGCCAGGTGACGCCTCCTGGCACCTTCCAGGTGTGAAGTAAGGAAAGATCATTTATGTGCCAGGCTTTGACCTGTCGGTCGAATCCGGCCGTGTAAAGGGTCCGGGAGTCCGGGTCCAGGGCCAGGCCCAGTATCGATTTATTATGGGCAGAGATCTCGTTGACCAGGCCTCCATCCGGCAGGGACCAGATCCTGATATATCCGTCATCACTGGCGCCTGCCAGGGAACGGCCGTCGGGTAAAAACACCAGTCTGCCAACGCAACGGCGGCTGGCCTCGATGGTAGTGATTGCTTTGCCTGATTTCCAGTCCCACACTCGCACAAGGCCATCCATGTCCGAGGAGGCCACCCATTGGTCATCCGGGCTGAACGCCACCCCCATGATCCCGCGCTCGTGGCCGTGCAGGTTGGCCAGGACCTTTCGGTTATGGGTGTCCCACACTTTCACGGATCTATCGTAGGAAACGGTGGCACAATATCGGCCGGAAGATGAAAACTCAAGCTGGTTGATCGGTTTGTGGTGGCCCCCGGGCAGAAACAGATCCTGCCTGGCCACGGTACCGTGAAACGGTGCTACCGGCCCGGTGGCTGTACATGCGTTCAACAGAAGCAACATCAATCCGGCGGCCAGGAGAACTGAGACATACCTGGTTCCAAAATTTCGTTTTTTCATGGGTGGTTATTTCCTTTCTGGATGTCAGTGTTAAAGCAATATGGGGTCAACTTTTCATTTTTTCACTGACTATAAATGAATCGGTAAAAAAGTCAAGCGCCATCGGGAATGATACTCTCAGGTATTGATTTGCTTATTCTTCAGCAATGGCCTGTGATTCTATAAATACTTGAGTTTACGACCAAATAGAAAAAGCATTGACTTTTGGATACAATGCAAATTATATAAATCAAATTAACAAGAGCTGGTATGAAGTCATGTGAAATTGGCATAGGTGGTTTTCGCACTAATCCGCGATGAGCCAAAAAATCAAAGAGAAGTAATCAATGTAAGAATTGGAGTGCTGGCTGCAGATAGAATGAAAAATAATAGAAAATATGATTTAGCAGAGACCAGACACAATCACCCTTTTGTTTCTGTTATTATTCCCGTGTATAACGACAGGGTTGGAATTCAAGAAACCCTGTTGTCTCTTTTTAGACAGAATTATCCCATGGATCGTTATGAAATCATTGTCATTGATAACAATTCAACTGACAATACAGGTGCTTTGATTGGCAAAACCGTTTCCGGCTTTGTAGGAAATATTGTTGTGGAAACAGAGAAAAGACCAGGATCTTATGCGGCCAGGAACAAGGGCATCAGTGTATCTCAAGGTGAAATCATTGCATTTATAGATTCCAATATGACTGTCGAGCCTGACTGGCTTTGTAAAGGCGTTGAGCGTATTGTTCATGGCGAGGTTGATTATGTCGGTTGTCGGATTCAGATCTTTTCAAGAAAAAGGAAACCATCTTTATGGGAAAAATATCAGATCGCTTTGGGATTTCCGGTAAAAGATTATATGGAGATCGACGGCTATGCTCCGACGGCATCTCTTTTTGTCAGAAGAAAAGTGATTGATGAGGCTGGGAAATTCGAAGCCGGGCTCTTCTCCGGCGGGGATGTCGAATTCGGAACCCGGGTTCGTGATCGAGGTTTTAAAATGTCGTATGATTCTGATAATCTCATGTATCATCCGGCAAGAAGATCTTTTCAATCCTTATTAAAGAAGCAAAAGCGGGTGACCCTGGGTCAAATTAAGTTGAGAAGACTTTTTCCGGAAAGATTTAAAAAAAATTCCATCAAAGATATTGTGATCTGTTGCATACAATGTTTTCCAGTTGTAAGCCCCGGGATACTGTTAAAATTATCCGGATCAGGGGCTGATTTTTTCCCTTTGTTTATGGGATTTTACGTTTTGCGGCTATATACTAATTATTTAAAGGTGATCCACAAAAGTTTATTTTAAACATTGTATTTTAAACACTATTGTTGTAAAGGTCTTAATCTTATGACTGCTTGGAAGAAAGGTAAAAATCTGATCAGCCGGTTCCCCGGTTCAATCAGATTTTATGTTTTTGTGGTGAGGCACTTCTTTCCTGATAAAATGCTGGGGCGCCCGTTGAACCGGGGAACTTTACCAGGGTGCGACTTTGATGCCTTAAAATTAGAATATCTGAAAAGTCCTTTGTTAGATGAGCCCGACACATTTATCCTGTATCGCATCCTTGGTAATGACTTACCCCCAAGGCATCTCAAAGGACAAACCCTGGAAAACCTCCGCTTCATCCTGGAAAATGAAGGGGAATTAAAAGGGTGTGAAAAACGATTTGTTTTGAACCGAATTGCGGATTCTTATGAAGAGAAAAACATCATGGAGATGCTTGATCGAGCAGGGGTTTCATTTTTTCGGATTCCTTTTGACCGAGATGAGTACTTAAATGTAAAATGGGATATGGATGGGGTCTCTGGGGAGTTTGCCCCTGGAACTCCCCGGTTTAACAAGCTACGTCACGGGGAAAAGGGCCGAATTTGGATGCGCCTTTACCGGCATAAAAATAATTATGTGATGAACAACAATGGTGCCCGGAATGAAGCCCTGGCCCGGGGCAAACAGGATGCTAAATGGGTATTGCCATGGGATGGCAATTGCTTTATTACACAAAGAGGCTGGGATGAAATTATTTCGGCTGTGACGGCATCTCCTCAAATACCTTATTTTGTGGTGCCCATGGCCAGGGTTACAAAGAACCATCTGCTTCTGGAATCCGATTTTGCCCCAAGAGCTGAAGAAGAGCCCCAGATTATATTTCGGAAGGACAGCTTGCTTTCCTTTAATGAGTCCTATTTTTACGGCCGCCGGGACAAGGTGGAATTGTTGTGGCGGCTGGGTGTGCCGGGTAAATGGGACAAATGGGAAAAAGAACCCTGGGACCTGCCGATACCCGAGTATGTAAGTGAGGCAGGAGCCTTTGATTTTGCCGGATGGGTGGCAAGATTAAATTCAGGCAGGGGCCGTCTTGAAACAGATTCAGAGGGACGGGCATTTGCCCGGGTGGAGGCCATAAAGACCATGCTTGATGGGGTGGACAAAAAAATGAGAGTGGATGCTGAATGAAAAGACTTGCCAAAGACCTGTGGGAAAATCGTCATGCCCTGGGCAGTCAGTTTTATGTTAATACCAGGACCACTGTAGCAACCACAAAACTGGGTATGCTCTGGTGGATTTTGGATCCCTTGTTTCTTATGCTGATCTATTATTTTGTTTTCAATGTGATTTTTCATCATGGGGGGGTAAATTATCATCTGTTTCTTCTCTGCGGTCTTGTGACCTATCAAACTTTTTCACGTTCCATTTCCCTGTGTACCCATGCTCTGATTCTCAGTGAAGGTCTGATCAAGCAGGCCTCACTGCCCATGACACTTTATCTGATTGTCTCACCTCTGGTGCAGGCTTTTTTCTGTATGATCGGCTATGCGGTTGTCATGGTCTTGAACAACCCTGCATTGGGATTCCATACCCTTACCATCGTATTTCCTGTTCTTTTGATTATTTTGATTGCCTTTACCGCGGGTTTGTTTTTATCCATATTGCAGGTTTATATCAGGGACACGGCAAAACTGATCACCTATTCGCTCACTTTTGGCATGTACCTGAGCCCAGTATTGTACTCTGCCGACAAAATTTATGATAATCCTGCCATTCCTCAATATGCAAAAACATTATACTCGTTAAACCCCATGGTGCATGTGCTTACCGCGGTTAAAGACGTTCTGTTTTATGGAAGGATGTTTGATCCGGTTCCTTTGCTGATTGTTTTTGCTTCTGTTGTTGTGATCATGCAGTTGGGGTTGCTTTTTTTCCGCAAGGCTTCGCCGTATGTTCCCAAGATGCTTTAAATTCGAGGGGTTGATTCTATTTTGGGCCACTACTGTAGGGGTGCCCCTTGTGGGTACCCAAGGGCAACCACAAGGAATTGCCCCTACATATTGCCTGGCCGACGTTAGAACCAACCCCAAATTCGATATGCAGGATGATGGTCTCCTATGAGTGAGTTATACGATAATATGGTCCCGGTGTCCGTGTCTGAATCGAACCAACAATCAAAAGAGATGCCTATGGTATCCTTTGACAAGATAAGCCTGCGTTTCCGCAAGCATGCCTCCCTTTTTGAGCTGTTCTTTAACAAAGACCGGGATCAGGATTTCTGGGCGCTGAAAGATGTCTCTTTCTCAATCAGCGAGGGAGAAACCCTGGGGCTCATTGGAAGGAACGGGTCCGGGAAAAGCACGCTCTCCCTGGTCTGCACACGAGTGTACCAACCGGACAGGGGAAAGGTTGATATCCAGGGAAAGGTACAACTCCTGGCCCTGGGGGTGGGGTTCCAGAATCAGATGACCGGCCGGGAGAACGTTTATATCGGCGGTAGCCTGCTGGGTCTTAAAAAAAATGAAATCCGGGAGCACATGGATGAAATCGAAGACTTTGCCGATATCGGCCATTTCATGGACGAGCAGGTGCGCACCTATTCCAGCGGGATGAGAAGCCGCCTGGCTTTTGCTATTGCCACAGCCATTCGCCCGGACATATTGATACTGGACGAGGTCATGGCCACAGGGGATAATGCGTTTCGGGAAAAGGCCATGGCTAGGATGAAAGATCTTCATTCCATGGCCAAGTGCGCAATTGTTGTCTCCCACAGTCCTGCCCAGTTGAAACAGCTCTGTAATAAGGTTCTGTGGTTGGAAAAGGGAAGGATCGTCATGCAGGGGGAGGCTGGCAAGGTTCTGGATGCTTATGATGCGTTTTGTAAAAATCCCGGCATCTGGATGAAGCAGCATCCTGATCTGTTTTTTGATATTGATTTGGATCATCTTAAACGGAGGGGGTATTTCCGGTACCATATCCCAAGGTATGATGCGTTGATGAAACGGATACACGATCACCATACCAGCGGTTCACGAATCCTTGAAATAGGTAGATCCGGTTTTTCCAAAATGGCCTACTCTTTTTTTGGTGTGAATATAGATACCCTGGGATTGGCAAAAGACCAAAAAACACAGACGGGCTTACACTATTATTTTGATCTGAACGATTCCCAGTATACGGAAAAATGGCGTCAGGACCTGCCTAAATATGAAGTTGTGCTGTTTACCGAAGTGATTGAG
>Ga0307929_1003004_pt1 | contig 10222 bp, 11 predicted proteins | sample AceLakmetage1330_FD_203160 | JGI IMG/M metagenome (GOLD analysis project Ga0307929, IMG submission 203160) | Saline water microbial communities from Ace Lake, Antarctica - #1330 | ecosystem: Environmental > Aquatic > Non-marine Saline and Alkaline > Saline | place: Antarctica: Ace Lake...
TTTAACTGGTCAAATTTCTTCATCAATCTAAAAAAGGGGACAAATAATTATGATTAAAGATTTTAACAAAATTAAAGAACAATTGATTGAGTTATCGGAAGTGATAAACTCTTTCAAATCGGAAACTGTGCAAGTTCGGCTTGTCGAGCTACTTTTCGGAACGCAGGATGCAAGCGCACCTGAAGCAGAAGTTGAGCTTGGGGATATGCCTATCGTAAGGCGAGGAAGAAAACCCAAGCAGGGGGTATATATTCAACAACAACCTAAAATCCGCAGGACAAGATCGAAAGACCGTCCAGGCCCAAGTCTGATCCTGAAAAGACTCGTTGATGAAGGATACTTTAACGAAAAACACACTATTGGTGACGTGGTAAGTTATTGTTTTGACACCTTCAAATTTCAATATAAAAGTACAGACCTCTCAGGAACACTTGCCAGGTTTGTAAAGGAAGGCATGTTGAAAAGAGAAAAAAATGCCAATACCAACCAGTTTGAATATAGCGTTTAGCATTTCAAACTACGAAACAAAAAACGGCTGCATTGGGGGATGCAGCCGTTTTTTTTTCGCTATTGCTGGTATATCAATATTTTCTTGGTGATAGTAGCACCTCCAATTGTAATGCTTAAAGAATAATATTCAGGCGAAAGGAGTTTATACCTTTTCCGGCCACAGATAAGTTGTTGCAACCGCTACAAACCCGGCAACAAAAAAAGTAAGCAGGCGGGAGGTGATATGGTCGTCCATTCCTGTACTGATCCAGATGATAGTGAAAGCTACCCCGGAAACAATTGTTGCAATTACAGCCCTGCCATGATATTTCTTCCAGAAAAGTGACAACAAAATCACGATCGAAAAAGTACCGCCAATACCAGCCCAAACGTAACTTACCAATGTAAAGATGGTTTCCTTTGGCATGACAAAGGCAAGAAATAAAGCAACAACGGCAAGTACAGCCGTAATTATCCTGGATTGAAATAAAGAACTTCTACGGACGGAATTTTTGTTTAGTGGCTTAATAAGATTTTCTGATAATTCGGTAGCCGAAAGGATAAGCAGGGAATTGGCTGTGGAGGTCATTGCGGCAATTGCACCGGTCATCAGCACTGCTGCTACCAGGGGATGAAAGATTTTCATAATAACGGCAGGCATCACATGCTCCTGATCTTCCAATCCGGTTGGGCCGAAGATTGCAATTCCAATCCACCCCAACACTAAGGCTCCGGTGTAGGCCACCACCGTCCATACAATCCCGATGTTTCTTGCCTGTTTGGCCTGCTTCTCACTTTTTATGGCCATAAAACGTGTACTCAATTGTGGCTGTCCTCCCAGATAACCAAAGAACCATGAAAACCCACCAACAATCACCACACCTGCCATAAACCCACCAAATCCCCCAACAAGTGAATTGTACTCCGGGCCGGCTTTTTCCAATGCCATCTCCATCGATTGTGCAAAAAGGTCAGGATGATTTCCAAGGTATATTAGCCCAACAATCGGACCTACCACGAGCGTTACAATCATAAGGATTGCCTGTACAACATCCGTGTAAACAACGCTTAAAAAACCGCCATAAATTGTATATGGGACAATAATGGCCGCAGTTACCAACATCCCCATCCAGGGTTCAATACCAAACATTATATGCATTGTTTTACCTCCTCCCAAAAATTGAGCAGCCACATAAAAGAAAAAGAAAAACACGATGGTAGAACTTCCAACAATCCTGATCCACTTTCCCAGGTCGCCATGCTTAAGGGCAATGTATTCGGTAAAAGTATCAGCTTTGTATTTATCGGCTTCATCCCGGAGCCGCCATGCCAAGAGTGCCCATGCTGTGACAATACCCGCCACACAGCCTACTGCCGTCCAAATTTCAAGCAAGCCGGTGGCATAAGCTGCACCCGGCAATCCCAACAATGCCCAGGATGATTCGCCGGTAGCCCTTTCGGAGAGTGCCGCTACCCAGCCGGGCAGACTTCGCCCTGCAATGGCATAATCCGATTCTGTTTTTACCTTCCTGCCCTTGTACAAACCAAAAAGTATCAGCAGGGCCATGTAGGCAATCATAACGATCAACAATTGGGTAGTTTCGAAATCCATAAGTGTTATTTTTTAAGCTTTTAACCTGAGTTTAATTGAAAGGGCAACTGATTATTTTAGGCAGGCAAATTTATAATTTTGTAAAGAGCAGACCTAAATATCCCATTGGAAATTCATTATATCGAAAAATTACTTAAATTGCAGTCGCATTTATTATCGTCGAATTATGATCATCAAAATTTTAGAATTACTACGCATAGCCGGTGTTGCGTTGGCTTTTTACTTCGGATACTCGATTGCTTACCAAAATGGCTATAACCCTGAAGCACAACTTCATTTCATGATACCGGTAATAATATTGTCAGTCGCAGGGCTTTCAGGGATTGAAGGTTTATTTTTTGGCAAAAAAGCTGCCGAGGCCAAAGGTTTTGAAACCGGGAGCAACTATCAGCGTCAGTCGGCCATCGCACTGCTATCATATGCTGCAATTGCATTACTGGTTTATTTCCTGAATTGGGGAATTCGTGCTGAACTTACCATCTTATTTGCTTTCATGTTCTTTTTATTCTTTTCGTCGCTCAACCATGCCGGGGATGCAATCGTTAGAAAAAACTACACATGGGCAAATATTAACCGGCCTTTTTTAACACTACTATTGATAGTCGGATTGTTTTACCCGGTTATGGAAGCCTTAAAAAACCTCTAATCTAAAACTCACCCAACAGTTTACCATATTCAGGTTTTATTATTGACAAACGAAAACAATTGGAAATAATTGATCTTTTTGGAAGCATTGTTTACGATGATGATGCTGAACCCACTCATCAAAGTCAAAACACAACTTTTGCCACTAAACCACGAAAATTCACAAAAGAGTAATAATGGAGTTAACTGAAGTTGATTATTGGACTAACAAAGTTTGAATGGTGAAACCTTTAATAATTTAATTATGACAAAGAGCTTATTAATGAGATTAATAAGTTGGTTGTCCGACAAATTGCAGTTATGACAGGATTGCTTATTTAAAAGGGTTTATAAGGTTTAAGTCTGAAATTGCTTTAAAATCATCGATGTTCCTTGTTATCAAATCACCATTAATTACTTTCGTAAGAAGCAGCAATAATTGCATCTGGTAACTTTATTCTGGTATTCTCTCTAATAAGAATAACCTCCTCAACAATATGTTCATCAAGCCAAATCATGTTAAAAATACTGAGGAAATCATTGACTTTCTTCTTTTCATTCAAATTATGAAAATGATATCCTAAAACCTCCATGTAGGTTATAATTGAAATATAGATTTGATCATATCCCTCAAATAATGGAAGAAAATCTAATTCTCCTTTTGAAATATAGATAATGATATTACTATCCAGCAATGCGACTTTTCCACTCATCTCTGTGTTCTTTTTGCCAATCAACCGGATTAGGTATTGAATTAAAAACATTCAATTTTTGAATCTCCTTAAGCATTTTGTCAATTTCTTGCCATTTATCCACCCTTATCAAATTATCACCCTTTTTGCCAATTTTCAAGTCCTTTTTGCCAATTTTTAAATCGCTTTTCTCGAGGAGATTAATATAATCTAATAAATGTTCCCTCAAGTATGCAGGAAGCCCACTAATTCTCTGGTATAATATTGCATTCGAACTCATGTCAGATCAATAATTTATCGTTATTTCAAACAAAGATACATAAACATACTGATATCTGGTGACCCGCCAGAAGAGTTGTTGATTTGTTCTCAAAAAAAACATTGGGTCATCTTCCGTAAAAAAAATCCTGTCCACTATAGCGGACATCCCACATATTCATGCTTATAGCAGGAAATTAATGTCGGAACCCGGATCAAATTCCTTAGGATCGTCACCAAATTTAAACAACCTCATTGGCCGGTTGCCCATTAATTTCATATCATCATCTTCAACCCACAGCAACGTGGCTTCACGCAGTCCGGCAACAGGCATTTGGCGATTCACCAGCAGAAACTCTTCGATACGCTGCTCACGTGTTTCACCGCCATGGCCCTCGGGGTTGGCATCCAAATAATGTGGGTTAATTTGGAAAGGGATCAGGTTGAGGCAATCAAAACTTGCCGGCTCGATGATGGGCATATCGTTGGTAGTTTTTAATGAAGGGCAGGCAACATTAGAACCCGCGCTCCATCCCATGTAATGCATCCCCTCGTTTACACGCTGCTTGATCGCATCCATCAAACCAAGTTTGTGCATCATATAAACCAAATGGAAAGTATTTCCACCACCTACGGCAATGGCATCAAATTTTTTCAGGGCAGCTACAGGATCGGCTTCACGATGAATTGAATGGACTTTATATCCTAACTCTGCAAATACACCCTGAACCCTTGTTTCGTAGGCATCGTATGATTTTTCAAGACTTTCAATATCAAGCCCGACCCCGGCGTAGGGAACAAACAGGATGTCCTTCACTCCGGTGGGAGCCATAAAATCTTTGATATATTGACGGGGCCAGCCAAGGTAGGCTTCCCCAAAATTGGTTGAATTACTTATAAGCAACAGTCTTCTTTTCATGATAAATGTTTTTGTGTTTTAATCTTACAAAGATGGGAATTTCTGATGAACCGGCGTTAAAATATTTGCAACAAGAATATTTTTCAATTTGGGCGATGAGGCCTTCCAGGTTTCCAGCAATAAACGTCTCCATAAATTCTGAAAACACTGACACTTTTCAGGTTAAAAACCTGGAAGGTCTTTATCGATGATAATTTCGATACCTTTTTTTGCATTGGCAATCTTTTTTGTAATGATCTCTTCATACTTCTCTACCTCAAGCATCCGGTATAGTTCCAATGATTGTGTGCAACTTGATATTGCATCCCGGTAGAGTTCTGATTTGTATTCGCGGTTTCCCTTTTCAAAGTATGCCCAGGCCAACTTTTCAAATTCCACCAAAGTAAAACCATTGGTGGTGATAAAAGTATGATTTAAGGATTGAAATTCTGAAGCAGTTTCGAGGTATTGATAAGCCATGCTCAAATTCCCTGCTTCCATCGCCGATTTTGCCACACGCATGTAGGCATCATAAATCCCCCATTTTGTGGTGGAAAGCTTATTGTAAACTATAAGGGCACTTTCATCAGAGTTTGTTGCCTGGCAGACTGCATCAGCACTTTCGAGAAGGATTTCGGCAATGTGAAATTTCTCGCAAGCAATCAGGCTGTCCGACAGGAGCAAATACTTTTCAATCAGGATATCTTTAAATCCCTCCCCTATTGTTGGGGTTTTATTTTCGATGGTATCAGAAAAATTGAAATACTGATCAAGTTGTTGTGAAACGGTTTTAAAGGATACATCTCCGCAAAAATATGCAGCCATGTTTTGGTACATCGGCTCGTAAAAAAAACTTTGCCTGTTCAGTTCATCCAGGTAAGCCAACTGCATCCCCGTTATCGTTTCTGCAGCTTTTGTTAATTGCTGCTTATCTATCGCAAGGGGCTTTGAGTTTAAAGTCTGATCGAAGAGTGTGTTCAAACGTCGCTGGTTTGAATTCAGTTCCTTCAGTTTTAGTTCGAGGAATTGAGTGCGCTTATCGGGGATTTTAAAAGAAATTTCTTCCAGGCCGGCATTGAGGATTGACAAATACCTTTCGAGGTCAAATATTTGAAAATAGGCCGATAGAATTTCACCGGGTTCTTCGGCGTCAATAAGCCCGGCCTTTTCCAACTGGTAAACCGAAAGCTCACTTAAAGCCATATAATCGTTGATGGCCGAAATCCTTCCGTCAAAAGCCAGTTTATCAGTTTCTTTATAAGAAAACGCAACATTTGATGCCACAATATTCAAGTTACCATGAGGGTGTCCTATAGAAATTTCTGTACTACAATTATTTTGATCGGAAACATCAAGGTCATTTATTCGAATGGTATCAATCAAATTGTGGCCATTTGAAACAATCAGTTCAAAAGAATATAGCGTTGGTGTCATCACATCACCCACATTAAAATCCTTATAGAAAACATCACCCACCAAATCTTTATTTTCCAACCGACTTACAATCTCCAGCTTCATATCCGGCAGCAAATGGATGTCGATAGTTAAATCATAATCCATTGCATATTCTGTTCGATACAGATTCAGGAAATTTAAACGGGCAATTTCTATAACAAAAAGGTTTTTGAGCGAATGATCATCAGTTGAATCGTAGCGAAAAATATGGGAAGCATTTTCGATAATTGAAACCTTCTCAGGATTTACAGCCCTAATGCTACAAACCCCGAACAACATAAAAATACAGGCGACGAACAGGTTTTTAAAAATCATTCCTTCGATGTGAGATGCACAAAAATTTAAAAGGTAAATAACACCCAATTGTGTATTAAATTGTATAAATCATCGGCAAAGGCCAATGTAAATTTTAGTTATTTTGCAGTGGAGACAATGATAAAATGATGCAATAGATAATTAAATTGTAACTATATTAGGTGGATGTATTATTTACCAAATCCTGATGACCCCATCCCCGCCCCTTCCCCTTGAGGGGAAGGGTGACCAGCCGCACAGGCGACTGCAGTAGCAAGTGCGGTGGCATCCTCCCCCTCAAGGGGGAGTTAGAGGGGGTCTATGATAGAAGCCTATATGATTGGAATGAACGGTAAGTAGCTAAACAATTACAATAAATCAGACAATCAATCATTGAAGCCCCGCACCGGCGGGATTTCCCCGTACGAACGGGACAGGCGCTACGCTCAACATTTTATCATTTTCGCATTTAGGCATTTTATCATTTAAGCATTATAAAAGATGAACATACTCTTACTTGGATCCGGTGGAAGGGAACATGCCCTGGCCTGGAAAATGGCGCAAAGCCCTGAATTGACGAAGCTCTACATTGCACCCGGAAATGCCGGCACAAGTGCAAATGGAACCAACGTCCGGCTTGACCTGAATGACTTTGAAAGCATTGGGCAATTTTCGCTTGAGCATAAAATTGACATGATTGTGGTAGGCCCTGAAGTACCACTGGTTGAAGGTATCAGGGATTATTTTACAAACAGGGGTGAATTGAAAGACATCATTATTGTTGGCCCGGATAAGGAGGGTGCCAGGTTAGAAGGCAGCAAGGATTTTGCAAAAACATTTATGCAAAAATATGACATCCCAACGGCAGCTTACCAAACATTCAGTTCCGGTGAAACCGAAAAGGGATTTGCATTTCTGAAAATAATGAAACCACCTTACGTGCTTAAAGCTGATGGCCTGGCCGCAGGAAAAGGCGTGATAATTTCTGATAATATTGATGAAGCCCGGAACTCTCTTGCTGAGATGATAGACAAACAAAAGTTTGGCAAAGCCAGCGCCAGGGTTGTGATTGAAGATTTTTTAAGTGGTATCGAGGTTTCTGTATTTGTACTCACAGATGGAAAAAACTATGTAATCCTGCCCGAAGCCAAAGATTACAAAAGAATTGGTGAGGGCGACACCGGCCTCAATACCGGCGGAATGGGTTCGATATCGCCCGTTCCATTTGCTGATAAGGAATTTATGGATAAGGTTGAAGCACGGATTATCAAACCTACCATCGATGGCTTGATCGAAGAAAACATCCATTACCAGGGATTCATCTTTTTCGGGCTGATTAATGTTGACGGCAATCCGATGGTGATTGAATACAACTGCCGCTTGGGCGATCCTGAATCGGAAGCAGTAATCCCACGCATCAAATCTGACCTGCTCCCACTTTTCGCTGCACTGAAAGATCAGTCCCTGGATCAGCATACACTTGAATTTATACCTGATGCAGCGGCCTCAGTATTTCTTGTTTCGGGTGGCTACCCCGAAGCTTATGAAAAGGGCGCAGTGATGACCGGGCTGGAAAAAGTAAGCGACAGCATTCTTTTCCATGCAGGAACTAAAATGCAGGATGGAAACATTGTTACCAGCGGCGGACGGGTGATTGCTGTAACCTCTTTTGGAAAAACAATATCCGAAGCTTTGGCAGTTTCCTATAAAAACGTAAAAAATATTCACTTCGATAAGATGAATTATCGCACGGATTTGGGGAAGGATTTGATGCCTGAATAATTCATGAAAAATGACAATAACAATATCAATAGCCCCGTCCTTCAGGGCGGGGTCTATGATTGGCGCCATATACCCCCCTGAAAATTTGAAAAAGTTTTCAAATTGTAAAATAAACTTTTTCAAATTTTCAGGGGGCATCAGATCGTATTATTCAACCCCCGCCTTAACTCGCCTCGCTGCGAAGCGGGAAGACGGGGCTATTGATCCGATAACACTATTTTATTCATGAATTAATCAGGCTAGGGAGAAGGTATTGGGTATAAGGTTAAAAAAAAAGGGTTTATAGGGGGAATAGGGTTTATAGGGGGAATAGGGTATCAGGATGATTGGATTTGGTAATCACAACCCAAAATCATGACAACCCGCAACTCGGAACACGAAACGCATAACACTGAACGCATAAAATTATGTTCATCAGATTTTTTAAATTAAGTTATTTTGTTCAATTTGCTGCATTGGTATTGCTGGTGGCAGTGTTATGGATTGATGTGATTGTTGACCCATCTACAATCGTGGTTAGTGGAAGCTGCGACAGCTTTTTTGGCCTTACGGGTTTTCTGCAAAACTACCCGGTTATTGTACTTGTTGTTTCAATCCTGCTCTTGCTTTTCCAGGCGATTTTGCTCAACCAGATTTTAGAGAACCAGCGTCTGATGGAACGAAACCAGCTGCTAACTGCGGCGGTTTACATTCTTATCGTGAGCAGCAGTCCTGTTATATTCAATCCGCTGAGCTGGCTTTTCGTTAATCTCATCCTTATCATGCTGTTAAATATTACACTCAATATCTACGGCAAAAAAGAACCTTACCGCGAAGTTTTTGATGCCACATTCCTGATTGGGATCATTTCACTCATTTACTTACCTGCAATTATTTTTGTACTATTCCTGTGGGCGTGCCTGGTGCTTTATCAAATTTTTACCTGGCGCGAATGGTTGATTTCTATTATCGGCCTGACCGTACCATATTTATTTGCCGGTAGTTATTTTTACCTGACCGGACTATTGGAAACAGAATTCAATCTTCTGTTAAGCTTTTTCACACACCTACAAATGCCGGTATTTACCCAGAGCTATTATCTCTATTTTGTATGGGGGTTCCTGGCAATGCTTTTAATTATTTCTTTGGGACAATTCTCGAAAGGCTTAAGCGAAAATACAATTCCAATAAGAAAAAAATTCAGGGCGGTTTTGATTTTTTTTATCATCAGTTTGGGATCGGCAATGTTGGCAGGCAAATTACTGATGTCACACCTGGTAATTACCGCTATACCTGCTTCGGTGTTTATTGCCTTTTACCTTTCGAAAACAAAAAAGCACTTTGCACCGGAAATTATTATCCTTTTGCTATTCATCACTATCCTTTTAGGAAAGTACTTCAACCTGGGCTGATATGCTTGCGAAATCATTCACCAAAACTAAAATTGAAGCCGGTTGCGATGAAGCCGGCAGGGGATGCCTGGCCGGACCAGTCTTTGCAGGGGCAGTTATTCTTCCCAAAGGTTTCACCAATGATTTGCTGAACGACTCAAAAAAACTAAAAGAAAAAGACCGTGATGCTTTGCGGCTGATCATTGAAGAGGAAGCATTGGCCTGGGCAGTGGGAATTGTCGATCACAAAAAAATTGATGAAATTAATATCCTCAATGCTTCCTTCCTGGCGATGCATTTGGCCATTAAAAAACTATCAATTACTCCTGAACTTTTATTGATTGACGGAAACCGGTTTAAAGCCTACAAATCCATTCCACACCAATGCATTATAAAAGGTGATGGGAAATTTATGTCAATCGCCGCTGCCTCCATACTGGCAAAGACCCACCGCGATGATTATATGAAATCCATCCACGAGCAGTACCCTGAATATATGTGGAAACAAAACAAAGGCTATCCAACGCTTGCCCACCGAAGAGCCATTTCACATCATGGAGTAACGCCTTTTCACCGGCTGAGTTTTAATTTAAACGAGCAAACGAAGATGAAATTTTGAGTTTCGGGTTGCCGCATATTCACTGACAGTCTGATTACTGTTTACCGATTACCTACTACTGATCACTGATCACTGTTCACATTTCACCACTCACTATTAAGATCAATTCCAAATTTTTCATATTTGGCT
>Ga0307929_1003006_pt1 | contig 10215 bp, 8 predicted proteins | sample AceLakmetage1330_FD_203160 | JGI IMG/M metagenome (GOLD analysis project Ga0307929, IMG submission 203160) | Saline water microbial communities from Ace Lake, Antarctica - #1330 | ecosystem: Environmental > Aquatic > Non-marine Saline and Alkaline > Saline | place: Antarctica: Ace Lake...
ATCGGAAAGCATTAAATCCAAATTCCGAAACATTGGAGAATGTACGAATTATTCAACAGGCAACTCCTGCATATAATTTAAGAAACAGACAAAAGGTAATAGCAGAAAACTATAAAAAAGTAAAACATCCGTTTTTTACAGAATACGAACCATTACGTAGCATTTGCATGAGAATATTAAACCATGAAGGTGTCTCAATAGAAAACAGTATAAATAGTGTTCACGGTTTACTGTTTGATGGTGCCTGGCTTTGGGAAGAATATCTGAATACTATTCTTGCTCAATTAGATTTTATACATCCCGAGAATAAAACTGGGAAAAATCCAGTCAATTTATTTGAAAATAAAAAACAACTATTGTTTCCTGATTTTCATGCTAAAAATCAAAATATTGTTGTTGATGCAAAGTATAAAAAGTTACAGAATTATGATAATCTAAAAACACAAGATATTTATCAAGTAATAGCATATATGTATAGATTAAAGGCAACAAGAGGTGTTTTATTATATCCACTTCAGAATACTATAGATAAAAATGAATCGGAAGAATTCCAAATGAATGAAAATAGTTATGGTGGCAAAAGTGCATTTTTTGAAAAATACGGAATGAAAATACCAAAATTTAAAAAGAATTATAATGAATTTGTTTTTCAGATAGAACAGAATGAAAAGGAATTACAAGATGATATTAAAAAATTAGCACCATGACTTTCACCGCTATAGATTTTGAAACAGCCACACGTCACCACATCTGTGCGGTTGGAATTGTTTGCCTTGAAAATGGCTTAATAACAGATGAATACCATGCACTCATTCAGCCTCCAAATAACGAGTATTGCTGGCACAACATTCAAGTGCATGGTATCACAGAAATCGATACCAGGAATGCACCTGCCTTTGATAAAATCTATCCTGAAATTAAAAAACGACTACAAGGTAAAATTGTAGTTGCCCACAACGAATCGTTCGACAGAAATGTGCTGCAAAAAACAATGGCTGAAAATGGTTTCGATTATTCAGAACTCAAAATCCCGGCCCGTTGGGAATGTACAATGAAATTATGTAGGGCAAATAATAAATATCCATCAGGCAAACTTGATGAGTGTTGTGCTGTTGACAAAATCGAATTACAACATCATGAAGCACTTTCTGATGCACGTGCTTGTGCCGGGCTTTATTTAAAAAATCAATAATACACTGACACGGTTTGTCGCACCCCCGCCATATCTTTGTGCTAAATATTTAAGGCAAAGTTTTGAATAGCATCGGGAAAACATACAGATTAGCTGGCGGGCATTATCAGAACCCAAAAGCAATAAGAGAAATCAGTGATTTATTATAACCGAATTAATTACCTAAATTTGTCGGAAAGAAAATGAATCATGAGTAAAACGACAAAAATACACGTAGAAGACAAGATTATTTCAATCACAAAAAAAGACGAACAAGATTATATTTGTTTGACCGATATGGTAAGAGATGAAGAAGGAACTGACCATATTCGAAATTGGATGAGAAACCGCAATACAGTTGAATTTATTGGTCTTTGGGAGACTTTACATAATCCGGATTTTAAACCTGTCGAATTCGACACCTTTAGAAAACATGCTGGTCTGAACAACTTCAATTTTAACACCAAAAAAATGGATTGAAAAAACAAATGCAATAGGAATAACTTCCAAATCTGGGAGATATGGTGGAACATATGCACATAAAGATTTAGCCTTCGAATTCGGAGCATGGATTAGTCCAATGTTTAAACTTCTTTTGATTAAGGAGTTCCAAAGACTAAAGGAGATTGAGACCAATCAATACAACCTTGAATGGAACGTCAAACGAATATTGAGCAAAACAAATTACTTGATTCATACCGATGCCATCAAGGAGCATATAATACCAAAGAGAAACTATTCCAAAAATGATGAATGGATTACCTATGCGGAAGAAGCGGATTTATTAAATGTTTCAATGTACGAATGCACTGCAAAAGACTGGAGAGAAGCAAATCCTGAACATGCAAAAAAAGGATTAAATATTAGGGACTTCTCAAGTATAAATGAACTCGTTGTTTTGTCAAATCTGGAAAACTTGAATTCAATAATGATAAGTGAACATATTGACAAAACTGACAGATACAAACAACTAAGAAAGGTTGCGATTTCACAACTCAATACCCTGGACAACAAAGACTTTATGAAATCTATTAAAAAGCTGACAGAAAGGACTTACATTGAAGAACAGGACAAATTGAAAAAGAAATAACGACCCGCCAACAGTAAATCATGGCACACAGCCGGTTTTCGGTCATCTGGAGAAATGATTGAAAAAAGGAAAAATACGAACCACTACAACCATTCTTCAAGTGGGCGGCTGCGAGCCATATTTGCGGCACGATATAGCGAGAAAAACTGGTTTCACTAAACCCTAATCAACATGTCGAAAAGAGAATCCACAGCAAGACAAATTTTAATAATTAAGAAGCTCAAAAGATGTCCGGCGAGTTTTGCGGAAATTTCAGATTATCTGGCCTTGGAATCTGAATTGCAGGCATACGATTTCAATATTTCAAAACGAACATTTCAAAGGGATTTGGAGGACATTCGTTCGCTTTACAATTTTGATGTTCAGTATGACCAATCCCAAAAAGTGTATTTCATCTACTTTGATGAACAAGCCGAGCTTAACGAGCGGATTTTGGAGGCCTTTGAAACTTTTAACGCCTTGAATATTTCTGACCGATTATCCAATCATATCCACTTCGAGAAAAGAAAACCCCGGGGAACAGAAAACCTCTATGGCTTGCTTCATGCCATCAAGAATCAGGTGCATATTAAATTTACGCATCAAAAATACTGGGAAGATGAACGGACTGAACGGACAGTAAAACCTTATGCGCTGAAAGAGTTTAAAAACCGGTGGTATGTGTTGGCAAACGACCTGAAAGATAATCGGGTAAAGAGTTTTGCCCTCGACCGCTTAACTGAACTGGAGATTACGAAAAGGAAATTTGAGTATCCGAATGACTTTAATGTTGCCGACCATTATAAATATTGCTTTGGAATAATCAGTCCCAACGGCCACGAACCACAGGAAGTAATATTGTCGTTTGACCCTATTCAGGGCAAATACATCAAATCGCTGCCATTGCACGAAACACAGGAAGTTCTGGTTGATAACAAAGATGAGTTGCGTATTATATTAACCGTGTTTCTTACGCATGATTTTTTTATGGAATTACTTTCCTACGGGGAGCATTTAAAAGTAATACAACCTGCTGGTTTAATCAATGAATTGAAATCGACTTTTATTAATGCCCTGAAACTTTATGATTAATATGTATTTATTCTTTGAAACAGAAACAACAGGTTTGCCAATAAATTGGGAAGCCCCAATTAATGACCTTGATAATTGGCCAAGGCTTGTACAAATTGCGTGGTTGCTTTTCGACAAGCAGCAAAATCTTCTTGATGAAAAGAACTACATCATCAGGCCGGACGGGTTTTCAATTCCGGATAAACCGGCTGAAATTCACAAAATCTCAACAGACCTTGCTTTCGTAGCAGGCAATGACCTTTCACGAATATTAAAAGAATTTTCATCAGTAATTGAAAGGGCTGAAACCATCATCTCGCACAATCTGAATTTTGACGAGAAAATCGTTGGTGCTGAATTTCTTAGAAAAAGAATATATAATAGTTTAGCCTTAAAAAGAAAGATTTGTACTATGGAAGCAACAAAGGATTTCTGTGCAATCCCTGGTCATAATGGCTATAAATTGCCCGGATTATCAGAACTATATTACAAACTTTTTGGAACTCAGCCTGGTGTACCACTGAGTGCTACTGAAGGAACAAAAGCAACAGCGGAGTGTTTTTGGGAATTAAAAAGCAGAGGCTTTTTTTAATTCAGATAAATGATGACCAGTGAACACAAAAATTCAATCATTTTGTTGTTTATCTTGTACAGTCTTCGATCTTCAGTCTTCGGTCTTCAGTCTCCCGTGCCGAGGCAAAGCCTCGTGCATGCTCGAGCATAGCTCGGCATCTTCCTCCTCTAAAACCTCCTCATCTCCCTGTACCACGAATCCCGCTCCACCGGCTCACAGCCCGCGTCCTTTATCAGCTTCACCAAACCATCAGTATTAATTACCGGATTTTTATCATCGGCACCAGCCAGCGAATAAATTTGCGTTGAATCGTTGATCGTCCCATCCAAATCATCCACACCAAAGGAGAGCGACAACTGCGACATCTGTTTCCCAATCATTGGCCAGTAAGCTTTGATGTGCGGGAAATTGTCGAGATAAATTCTTGACACAGCATAATTGCGCATATCTTCGATGGCATTCACCTCTCCCAAGTGCGACATTTCATTGTTGCCACTTTTGAATTTCAATGGAATGAAAGTATTGAAGCCCTTGGATCTATCCTGAAGTTGTCGCAATGTATCAAGGTGATGGATGCGGTGCCCGTAATTTTCCATATGCCCGTATAAGATGGTCGCATTAGAACCAATTCCCAATTTATGTGCAGCCTCATGAATCTCAAGCCATTTGTCGCCAAATGCTTTGTCGTCACATATTTGCTCACGGATCTCCGGGTCAAAAATCTCTGCCCCGCCGCCGGGAATGGAATCCAAACCACTTTCTTTTAATATTCTCAAACCCTCTTCTATACCAAGGCCGGCTTTGGTAAACATATAATCCAACTCAATGGCCGAATAGGCTTTCAGATGCAGTGCGGGGCGCGCTTCCCTGATCTTCTTCAATAAAGTTGAGAAAAACTCGAGGTCAAGTTGTGGATGTACACCACCGGTGATGTGGAGTTCGAGCATATCTTCCGGGGCTTCCTTTACTTTGGCAAGCATCTCATCCATGGTCAGTTCCCAGGACTCACCACTTTGATGGTGCGAGTAAGAACAAAACTTACAGTTGTACACACAAATGTTGGTAGGTTCGATATGGAAATTCCTGATAAAAAAGGCTTTCTTGCCATGCTTCCTTTCCTTCACAATATTAGCAAGGCTTCCCAATAATCCAAGCTCAGCATTTTCAAATAAATACACACCTTCTTCTGGCGTGATCCTTTCACCAGCAATAACTTTATCTGCAATTTTCCTAAATTCAGGCTGCACATCTATAGATGCGAGTATGGTTTGTAAACTTTCTTTTGACATAAAAATAATTTTGGGCAAAGCTAAGAAGAATCCCGCTTAATTTGGAAATGGGTTAATTTGATAATTTGGAGATAAAAAATTCGTAGTTTTGTAGAAACAATCAATAATGAAGCAGTATCTTGTATCTATACCTGAGGAAGAAGAAGCTTTTTTCATCAAATTGATGAAAAGTATCAACTTCATTGATTTTACAACTGATAATAATCCCTACGACATCCCTGAGTCTCACAAAGCTATTGTAAGAGAACGAATAGTTAAGTACGGATCCGATAAAAATAATTATTTGTCACGTGAGGCATTTGACGGGAAGATTAAATCGCGGAACAGAGTTGTAGTGTCATAATAAACCCCAATGTTTTTAATGACCTCTTCACACAAGTCGGAATCCTGAGATGTGGCAAAAGAAAAACAAATAATCCTTAATCTATTCCTTACATCTCATATCAAAAATCAAAAATCTGACTTCTTATATCACCTCATCTCCCCTTCACTTCGTTATAATCTTCCATTTTCTACAACAACTCATCCATCCATTACACCGAACATCCAACCCCGCAAAGGCGGGATTTCGCTACGCTCAACATCTAATATCCTTCCTCTCCCCTACCTCAAAACCCTCGCTGTATAAACTTCTCCGTCAACAACAAGTTTCACCAAATATACTCCTGCATTTGCATTGCTAAGATCGAAACTGATAAAGCCTATGGAAGAAGTTTTATTATCAACAAATATCCGTTCACCCAAAATATTAAACACTTCGATGCTAAGTAGCTTTCCCTGGAAATTGCCGGCATCAATATAAACCAATCCTGTGGTTGGATTGGGATATACGGCAAGTGTATTTTCTTTTTCAGGATTATGAATGCCAACAATCGATATTCCATCAAGTTCTTCTGCACCTGTATTGTCAGGATCAAGCCAGGGTTTTAGCTGGAGGGTGTCGGCATTACCAACTTTATCCCACGAATAAGAAAACTTCCCATATAAATCCGGGCCCAATAGAACTGTGCAACTGGCATCCCCACCAGTAAGCTGACCTAACAATCGGCCTTCATCATTAAAAATAGGACAGCCTGAGGATCCACCCTCGGTAACACCGTGGCCATTTTCTGTTGCCGACCAAACAACTTCCCAATGGGTGTTTGCAATATTCCCCCAATTTGAAGAAATCAATGGTGTGGTATAAGTGGAAATTTTACGGATATCACCCAGTGGATGATGGATGGTAACTCCTTCGGGGCTGGTAATTCCTTTGGTGGTCCACCCTATAAAATAGGGGTTATAATTTTCGGGCACAACCTGGTTGAGTATTACGAGTTTGAAATCCGAGGCTACCCCCGACCCACCGGCAGCAGCAACTTTTGTAGCACCAACAATGGTATAGGATTTAAATGCAGAATCACTTGTTGGGTTTTCACAATCCGGCCCCTCGTACCTGAAATAAAAAATCCATGTATTCATTTCTGATGGTGTAGCGTTGGGGCCACAATGATCGGCAGTAAGCAAATATGGCGTACCATCCTGTCGGGTATTATTAACTGTCGATCCACTACACCAAACCGAGCTTGTCCCAGATTTTACAATCATCCGGCAAACGGCATTCTTTTGGTCCTGCCATTCATTGCCCTCGCTGCAATTCACATTTACTTCGCACCATCCGGCACTTCCAAATCCACGCGTTCCATTTAAATTATCTGCAGTACGGTAAACATATCCAACTTCATTGATCAAAATTTCAGGCTTTTCTTTTAATCCATAAGACTCAACATATTCCAAAATCACTTTATCGCCATGAATCATTTCGGTGGCAAATGCGCCACCTTTTGGGTTGGTTTCATGCGTAAAAGCACCTATCACCTGCCAATGGTCAGCGCTATAAAGAAACAGCTCTCCACCTTCAGGGATAAAAAACTTTTCGTAATACAACAACAAAGCCTGGGCATTTTCCGAAGAAAGAGCCAAGCGGCAAACCCTGCTTCCATCCGGCATATTCAGCCATGTTCCATCTTTTGCCAGATTAATTGATGCAGGCAAACATTCGGCAAAGCGCATTGGTATCCCGTACTTATCGGTTTCGGTATCTTCAGCAAGCAAACGCTCCACATCAGGTGCCGGATAATTAAAAACCGGATAAATGCTATTGCTGATTAAAAACTTTGTTGTGGCCGGCTGTCCGCCCTGGCTAATCTGGGAAAACAGATTAAGGCCAAATCCGGCCACAAAAATCAAAATCATTAATATTCTGAGGAGAGTATGTTTTATCATAATTATATCCATTTTAAGATTTGATACAAAAGTAGGAAAAATTGAATCAAGAAAGCTGTCAGACAGTTATCCGGAAATAAAAAAAACATCACAAAGCTAAAACACATTCAAAGCAAAAGTAAAACTGTCTGACAGCTATCCTTTTTAAACATCTATAGCATTTATCAACAATCGCATAAAAAATAAAATTCATTGTTTGTTAATAAATACTAAATTTGGCGCTTCCAAAACAAAACTAAATTTAACAAATACATAATGGAAAAAATTACACAATCACTACGCGACTCCAAAGGCGCCAGATGGGGAGCTTTGGCAGTTGTTTCTTTTACTATGATGACAGGTTATTACATCAACTATGTAATATCGCCACTAAAGCCATTACTGGAACAATACATGGGATGGACCAGTTCGGACTTTGGGATTTGGAACAGTGCATATGGCTGGTTTAATGTCTTCTTCCTGATGCTCATCCTGGGTGGATTGATACTGGATAAAATGGGTGTGAGGTTTACCGGCATTGGGGCAAGCCTTACCATGATAGTTGGAACTGTACTTCAATACATTGCTATTGAGCAGGTTTTCCCAATGGATGGACAGATTTTTGGCATGCCTACTCAAATTGCAATTGGTGCTTTGGGTTTTGGGATTTTTGGTGTTGGTGTTGAAGTTGCCGGAATAACTGTTTCAAAGGTCATCGTAAAATGGTTTAAAGGCAAGGAACTTGCCCTTGCAATGGGCCTTGAAATGGCAACCGCAAGGATGGGTACAGCCCTGGCATTGGCACTTCCATACCCAATGGCTAAATTTTTCCACTACATTGCACCGCAAGAAATCGTCGACAAAGTTACCGACCCGAAATATCTGATGGATGTAGGAGGTGAAATCCATATGTTTCACATTTCGGCGCCAATGATGTTGGGTTTGGGATTACTCGTAGCCGGCTTTGTTGCTTTCATTTGGTACACCTTCATGGACAAGAAACTAGAGGTATCAGAAGGCATAGGAGACGAAATTTCCGAGGAAGATGCCTTTAAAGTGAGCGATATTTTATTCATTATAAAGAATAAGGGTTTTTGGTTAATTGCACTTTTATGTGTACTGTTTTATTCAGGTGTTTTCCCGTTTTTATATTTTGCAACCGACTTGATGATCAACAAATACGGTGTCAATCCTGATTTTGCGGGAACTATTCCAGGATTGCTTCCCTTTGGAACTATTATCCTTACACCATTTTTTGGTAACATTTACGATAGAAAAGGAAAAGGTGCCACCATCATGTTGATTGGTTCGGTGATGTTGTTAATAGCTCACCTGATTTTTTCCATACCTATGTTAGATAATTATATTGTCGCAATCGGCCTTATCCTTTTCCTTGGGGTAACCTTCTCACTTGTTCCTTCAGCCATGTGGCCATCGGTACCTAAAATTATTCCTGAAAAGCAACTTGGAACTGCTTATGCTTTGATTTTCTGGGTGCAGAACTGGGGATTAATGGGGATGCCACTGTTGATAGGCATTGTACTTGATAAATATTGCCAGGTGTTGGATGGTGATGGAAAATTCCTCTATTACGATTACACCATACCCATGCTGATTTTTGCATCCACCGGATTTCTTGCAATCATTGTTGCGCTTATGCTTAAAGCCGAAGACAAGAAGAAAGGTTATGGCTTGCAGATGCCAAACATTGAAAAATAATATTCAAAATATTTCATTTACAGAAAGGTGCCTTGTGCACCTTTCTTTTTTAATAAAACATAAGCACTATGGCCACAATACTCAGAGACAAAACTTACGTCAGGTTCGCGGTCCTGATTTTAGTGGGCTTGGTACAAGCCACCAATTACTATTTTTATGATGCCCTTTCGCCATTAAAAAGTGTACTCGAAAGTGAGTTAGGATTCAGATCCACAGATTACGGTTTATTTGTGGCGGCCTATTCTATTCCAAATTTGTTTTTGGCAATGGCATTTTTTGGGGGCATCATCCTCGATAAGATTGGCATTCGGCGTACAGGTTTCATTTTTGTTTTCCTGATGGCTGTTGGCTCTTTTATTACCGCTTACGGCGCCAGCGATTATTATCGTGAAGGAGGTATGTTCCATGGTTTTATGTCATCTTTCCTCGAAAGCTATACCCCTGAGCTAAAAATGATGTTGTTTGGCAGGTTTGTTTACGGCCTTGGTGCCGAAACCAGCATTGTGGTCATCAGCAAAATAATTGTAAAGTGGTTTAAAGGCAAAGAACTCGCACTGGCTTTTGGGCTAAAAATTGGTCTTGCCCGGGGGGGTAGTGCTTTGGCTTTTATCATCTCACCCAGACTTATCGATTCAGCTTTTGGTTGGAACACGCCCATCTGGTTTGCCGCATCCTTGGTTGGCCTGGGATTGATCCTTTTCATGATTTACATGTTACAGGATGTGCGCCTTGACAAACAAATGGGCATTACCAGCTTGAAACAGAAAAAAGAAGATCAGTTCAAATGGCCCGATTTGGTTGCCCTGTTGACAAACCGTTCCTTTCTTTATGTAACGGCATTGTGTGTTACATTTTATTCGGCAGTCTTCCCGTTTTTATCTTTTTCATCAGATTTCTTTCTGAATAAATTTGGTTTTTCGCTGGAACAATCGGGCGACATCTCCTCATTCCTGCCCATTGGCACAACTATTTTTACACCATTATTCGGGCTGTTCGTTGATAAACGGGGGAAGAGTGCAACACTGATGATTTTCGGTTCACTGCTTTTATTAATTGTTCACCTCACATTTGCACTAAC
>Ga0307929_1003007_pt1 | contig 10214 bp, 2 predicted proteins | sample AceLakmetage1330_FD_203160 | JGI IMG/M metagenome (GOLD analysis project Ga0307929, IMG submission 203160) | Saline water microbial communities from Ace Lake, Antarctica - #1330 | ecosystem: Environmental > Aquatic > Non-marine Saline and Alkaline > Saline | place: Antarctica: Ace Lake...
GATACTACAAATAAATAGTACAATGATGTGAAACGAAATTGTACTATATTATTTGTGTAATCGGTATTATTTCTTGTATCAGCTTTGATTCTACATCGGCATTATTTACTCCCGAAAATCGGGGATAGCGGAGTTTTTGATTTTAAAGTGGCATAACATAAGGTGCTGATGATTAACGATTTAACTTACTGCAACCCATTTTCCGATTAACTCAAATTTGGGGTAATGCTTGCCATTCTCTTTGCACATCTTCAAACCATCTAAACCCTTGAAATATAAAAATATGACTGCGGGTTTAGATGATTCAAATCTGCACAAAGGGAATGGCATGAATTTTCCGGGTTAAACAAACTTTAACATGTTTGGAAAGGAATTTGACGTTTCAATTATCGTATCAGCGTAACTCGACCCTGCGCAACATTATCCACACCGGCTGAATCTTTATATTTAACATACCAAACAAATTCTCCGAGTTCACAGAGCTCATCACCTTTTACATAAGAGCCATTGTATGTTCCATCCCAGGCGCCTTCTCCACAGGCATCGCAATCCTGATTGTTCTCAAAGAAATCAGTTTCATACACAATACCCCCGTATCGATCGTAAATTGTCAAGTAATATTCAAATTCATCAACACCATGTCCGCAAAGACGGAAACAATCATTAACACCATCGTTATTTGGAGTGAAAGCATTTGGAGCTGTAAACGTATATTCATCAAAAATTCGGATTTTTTTATACGTTGTATCAATGCATCCGAAACGATTTTCAGCAACCATTTTCACATTGTACCAACCAACGGCATCAAATTCATGCCAGGGATTAGAATGGCTGTATAGGGTTGAATCTCCATCCCCATAGTACCAATAAATACTATCAGCATCTGATGAAACATTAAAAAACTGAACGATAGGATTCAAAATTGATGCATGATTGGAATTCACATAAAACTCTGCGTCAGGTTTTGGATCAATGGTTATAAGCGATTCTCTGGTTCTACTCACCGAACAACCAAAATCAGAAGTAACAGTTAAAGCCACATCGAAAACAGTACTTTCGGTATAAATATGCACCGGAGTTTTATCAAATGAGAACTGTCCGTCTCCAAAATACCAGTGATAGGATTGTCCAACATCTGGGGAAAATTCATTAAAATAGAAGGTTCCCGGTGGGCAAGAACGTCGTTTATCGACTGTAAATCCGATGGGTGGGTCAGGCATTACCGTAACATCAAAACTCACTTCCACCGTAGGGGTTGAACATGCATCTGTAACTTGTAACGTATAAGTCTGTGTCACTTGTGGATAAATTGTAAATGGTGAAGGAACGACTTGTCCTGAATTTTGAATGACAATTTGATAAGGTCCTCCGTTTCCGCCTTCAATGTCCAGCTCCACATGTAAAGGTTCGCCTTTACAAATACTGTCGGCACTAAGCTGAAAATCACTGACTGTAATTTCAGGATACACATTAACCGTTGAATTCACAATATTAGAGCGACATCCGTTCATATCCTCCGCATAGAAAAAATAAGAAGTTGTTTCTGTTGGTGCGACAGTCATTGAATTAGAAAAGACGGTATCGTTTGTTTGTGGATTTATCCAATAGAAAAAGTAAGGTGCAGTTCCCCCAGTAAGCTGTGAAGTTAAAGTGGCTTCACCACCGATACAAATTTGTCGGTTTCCTGCTTGTATCGCAAATACCTGAGAGGGTTGATCAATGGTAAAAGGAACAGTTGCAACACATCCGTTTGCGTCGCTGACACTCAAATTATGAGTTCCTCCGTACCATGTAATTGTATCATTATCCACACCATTCGGCCAAAAGTAATTATATTCGAAACCAGCGAGGGTTGTATCGGGCGGTACGCCTCCAGCAACCTCAACCCAAGCAGATCCATCCATTGAGCCATAACAAGTAGCCGGTGATGTATTGACATCGAGAATAATGGTATCCGGTTGTTCGATTGTAATCACCGTATCAAACACGCAAGTGTAAGCATCGGAGACAGTAAAACTATAATCTCCGGCTGTTAAATTACTGATGGATGCACTTGATGATCCGATGCTCCACACATAAGAATAGGGAGCTGTATTATTAAAAAAAGACGTAAAAATTGCACCATCACTCCCACTATGGCAATTAACATGGGTTAGATCCAACACTAATTGGGAGCCCATATAAGGTAATTCTTCGAGGCTTGCAGTTTCAATAACTTCTGCACCTGTCCCGTCAGTAACGGTAACTTCATAATCTCCGGGAGGAACATCTGTAATATCTTGACTTGTATCGCCATTGCTCCATTGAAAATCGTAAGGAGGTATTCCGTCTTGGATAAACAAACGTATTGTTCCATTTTCTCCGAAACAAACTTTATCTGTATAAATAAGATAAATATCCAGCATCACATCGCGCTGCAACTGCTCTGAAGCAATATTTTCCTTATCAGGTTCTATTTGTTGGGCAAAAGATTCTTTTGCATTCAGCAGAAACATGAGCATGAGTGCAAATCCAAGTAAAACGATATTCCCCTTTCGGTTCATTGTCATATCAATCAATCTAAATCACTTTATTCATTGTACAAAGTTCTCAAAAAAATTTAAACATTCCACATACAATTATGAAAATTCATCCACAATGTACTGTTTATTAATTTATCGCGCAAGCCTAACATAGCCATTGTATTCGTACCAGTTGCCAAAATTATCTTTATATTTTGTATACCATGTATATATACCGGGTTGCAAATAAGTATCACCTTTTACACGTGTCCCATAATATGTCCCGTCCCATGAACCCTCGCCACATTGGTCGCAATCCGCATCCAAATTATACATATCTGTCTCAAAAACCATTTCTCCCCAACGATTGTAAACTGCAAGATAAAATTCATTGGGATCAATGCTGTTTCCACACAGCCTGAAGCAATCATTATTTCCATCTCCATTAGGTGTAAAGGCATTTGGAGCCCAGAAAGTAGGTTCATCCACAATTCGGATAAATTTAAATGCTGTATCATGACATCCAAAAGAATTTTCACCAATCAATGTTACGCCATATTCTCCTTTGGCACGATAAAAATGCACAGGATCAGAAACTTCCCATATTGAGGAGTCTCCGTCACCAAAATACCAGAATAAACTGTCAGCAAATTCGGATATTCCTGTAAACTGAACTTGTGGATCAAGGATGGTTGCTTCATTTGGATTTGCATAAAAATCAACAAAAGGTCTTGGATAGACTTCAATCATGTCATTGATTGTCTGCGTGTTTTCACATCCGTAACGATTTTGGATAGTCAGAGTGACGTCATAAAATCCTGCCTCGTTGTAAACATGCGATGTATTGTGTCCATACCCAAAACGGTTGTCCCCAAATGCCCATTGATAGGTATTTCCATCGTTAGTGTTCAACTCGTTAAATGTTATTCTTAAAGGAGGACATCCTTCAATAAGATCGGATACAAAATTATTTTCAGGAATTGTCCAAACAGGAATATAAATTGAATCCGTTACGGCTGGAGTTTCACAATCATCTGTTAAAGTAATATACCACATTTGAGACTCCTGAGGATAAATTGTAAATGGAGACGGGATAATCTGTCCATCTTGCAACTGCATGGTATATGAACCGCCGTTACCACCTTCAACATCAACAAACAAACGCACCGGAGCATTTTCACAAACCGTATCTTGATTAACAGTAACAGAAAGAATTTCCAGTGGTGGTTTTACATTCACGGTAAAATCATGATAGGCTTCGCACCCATTTTGGTCGGTTACGGTAAGATAATAATCGGTTTCACTTTCAGGTGATGCATAAAAGACATGATCAATACCACTTGTGCCGTCGTCGCCTAGCCAAGTATAGTTATAGGGATCAGAACCACCCATGACTTCAGCGCCAAGGGTTGCAGTTCCACCAATACAAATTGAAGCCACATTATCAGGCACAATTTGGATATCCTGCGGTGCATCAACCACAACTTGAGTTTCGTTACGACAGCCTTTCGCATCGGTAATTGTTAAACTATAGGTTCCACCAGTGATCTGAATGCTATCGTTTGTTGAACCGTTACTCCAAACATAGGAATAAGGGGGGGTACCGCCACCAACTTCAACATATGCCAATCCATTATCAATACCGGGACAGGAGGCTGTTTCTGAATAAGTGTTATTATACAATGGCGATGGTTCATCAATAAAGAAAACGGTATCAGTAGAACAACCAATTTGATCAACAACAGTCACATCATAAAGCCCGGAACAAAGATCTTCCATAATTCGGTTATCCGATGCCCATGAGAAATTAAAGGGTGGTATTCCACCGTGTACTGTTAATTCAGCACTTCCATCACAGGAACCATTGCATGAATTATCATCAGTATCTAACTCAAGTGACATTTCTGGGCTTACAGTTATGGTCATATCCTGAATGGGCGAAACACAATGATGTGCATCTTCGACATAAACACTATATGTTGTAGTTTCTAAAGGAGACATAGCCTGTACTTCGGGACCGACATTATAGGCACCACCATCGCTCCAATAAATTGTGTATGGCATGGTTCCACCAGATGGGGTTGCCATCAGATTCAAAATTTGTCCTTCGCAAATGGCCATATTCTCCGTAAAGGAAATATTTAATGAATTAGGCTGTGTAATTGTAAACGTTTCTGTAACCCAACAATCATTTGCATCATAAACAGTGACGTTATACACACCGGCAGGAATGGCAGGCAATTCTGAAGCAGAAGCTCCATTTGACCAAACATAAGTGTAAGGAGGTGTTCCACCATTCATCATAATTTCAGCATTTCCGGTTGCATTTCCGTAACAATCGACATGATTAAAACTGGTATCATAAACTAACTCTGTGGGTTGGTCGATGGCGAAAGGCTCACCGGTTGTACAGCCATTTCCGTCAGTTACTGTGATACCATAATCGCCGACGCACAAATCGCCTGCATATGGGGTTCCACCAGTCCATGAATATGAATATGGAACCGTCCCACCAGTAACAGCAATCTCTGCTTCTCCATTACATGAATTATAACAGGGATCATCAGTAATTGTGAGTACATGTTCTAAAAGTTGGGGAATCAATACCGTATTTGTTTCACTCACCGCATATCCCATTTCATCAACAGTTAAGCTGATTTCATAAAGACCGGGATTTGCATATGTAATTACGTATGGTCCTTGTCCCGTACCACTAATAATTGTTGCATCGCCAAAATCCCAAATAAAATCGGCCCAATCGTATGCATCACCGACAAATGTCACAGTTAATTCATCACCATAACAAAGCGATTCTGAAATGGTAAAATCAGCCGTTGGAATATGATAGAATTCAATTTGCAATGTATCTGAGCTACTACAATCCGGTGGCAAACTTGTTTCATGCCACACTAATTCGTAAGTTCCTAATTCATCTACGGTGAAATTAGTTGCGGAGGCAGTTTCATCATCAAAAGTTCCAGTACCCGGACCACTAATCACTTCCCAATATCCGGTATTACCACCAGCCATTCCGGCATCAAGCGGGGTTTCATCTCCAGCAACGGTAAAATCGGGACCGAGATCAATATCTGGTGGAGGTACAACTGTCACTGTGCTAGTAACTTCAATGGTTTGACAAGGGTGTGTCCATTCCAAAGTATAAGTTGTCGTCACATCAGGAGTAACATCAATTGTATATCCTGAGCTATTATCGTATAACCATTCCCAGTCTGCTAACGCTAAATCAACACCGGCTGGTAACCCTAGTGTAATGGTAGCCGTTTCACCCTGACAAATTGATCCGGAATTCGACAATGTTGGCATCCAATCTATTTCATCAATGACATCAATGGTAATTGTCATGCTGCCAATATCACAGGGGCAACCATCATCAAAGGTAAAGGTAATGGTTTCATTCTCACCGGACATTGCATCTTCATACACATCAATAAATAAAGTATCTGCCATTTCACCAGCCGGAATGGTAAAGCTGTCGGGCAAATCACTATAATCTACTCCCATGGTTGCTGTTCCGCTAATATCCAGAGGAATATCAATTGGGACATTGATTCCACTAGCATCCAAACGCGTAAAAATAATATAAGTTTCACAGCCCTCATACACATCATCCGTAGAATACCATGGGTTAAACGCATTGGCAGAAAAGGTTGCTCCTGAAGTAAACGAACCGGCTCTCAAAAAGACACCCGAATCATAAGAACTATCACCGGCATCACCGATTGCAAGTTTAATGTGGTAAGTTTCGCAGGCCTGAACCTCAGCAGTTGCAGTTAATGGAATTGTTGCTCCATCATATTCAATATCATCATTATAAGCCTGCCCTGACCCTGTACTCCAATCGGTAGAACCAACATAATAGGCTGCATTATTGTATGTATCATCAATGGTTACGGGGTCACCATTTGGCAACAATGCAATATTAATTGCATTGTCTGAATAAGGACCAGTAATACCGGGACCTGAAAGAAAAAACCCAAATACATCATTAAAACTAGAATTTGCAAATTCATGAAACTCCTCAGATCCAAAGATATACTCAAAAACTAACTCATCAGTTGCTGGAATAAAGTCAAATTCAAGAATTGCCGCATCGTTAATTGTAAATCCCGGGTTCAGTGCCACCAAATCGGGATCACTACCTCCAGAAGTTGAAGTTCCAGTAGAAGTTGAGGCATCGGGACCTTCGGCATCTACAGCATCACCTGTTGACAAAACAATTCCTTCATCAAATCCTGAAGTGCCGACATTTCCAGTAAAATATCCGATACTTATTGGATCACCGTTATATGTTACATTAAAAGCCTGCAAACAACCGGTAACCAAAATATCTTCAACCAATTCCTGTGCGGTATATGTTCCTGTTTCTACATTAATTGCTTTGGGTAAAAGTAAGGGGTCACGTTTTTCTAAGCCAATTTGCACTGTGCTTTCAGCAGATGGTTCAGAAAACCACAAACGCACAATCACTTCCTGACCTGCTGAGGCTTCAATCTGATTGATATCAAAACTCCCCGGGGAGTTTTTCAAATGCGCCATATCGACAAGGCTCAATTGCAATCCCTGCTCAACGTACGCAGCCATTCCAGCAGTCATATTATCGGGGAACTGAATCACAGCACTCACATCATTTGTTTGCGGCATCACAAATCTGAAATAATAATTCTGATTGTGATAAGCCCTCATCCCATCAGGATTAACCAGCTCGATATTGCTAAGCGGATTAAGATAAAAGGATTTGAATGTAAGATGATTGCTCGGTTTTATGGTCGTTGCAGAATAAGGATCTGTACTCAACTCAAGTATCTGAGCAGACAAGATAAAACCAGAAATCAAGATGACTAATAAACTTAAAAATATTTTTTTCATTTTACCCGTAGTTCATATGTGTTAAACAGACGACAAAACCACTGACAAGTTGCCTCTAAGATGTCAAAAATACTAAAATTATTACAATTTTTTGCAACCGGTTAATAATAAACGCCTATAACAAGTTAAAACAATCTGCAAATAAGCATAAGATCGGGAAATATTACAGAATTTAGAAATATTGACTACGATGAATTAAGATTAATTAATTGTGAATATTCCTACAGAAATGGTCTCAAATTCATAATTTTTCACTATTTTTGGAACTCGAAAAGCGAAATATTTTCAAGTAGCTAACTATCAAATTATTAACAAATAAAAGTTACAAACACATGGCAAACGTAAAACGTGTTTACACCTTTGGAAACAAAGAAGCAGAAGGACGCACTGACATGAAAAACCTCCTTGGAGGAAAAGGTGCGAATCTTGCAGAAATGAATCTTGTCGGCGTTCCGGTACCTCCGGGATTTACGATTACAACCGACGTCTGTACAGAGTACAATGAAATTGGAAGAGAAAAAGTAACTGAACTGTTAACGAATGAAGTGAAACAGGCAGTAAAACTTCTTGAAGATATTATGGGAACTAAATTTGGAAGCAATGAAAATCCCTTGCTTCTTTCAGTACGTTCCGGTGCCCGTGTATCTATGCCTGGCATGATGGATACCGTTCTTAACCTTGGGTTGAATGATGATGCCGTTGAAGGTTTAATCAAAAAAACCAACAACCCTCGCTTTGCATGGGATTCTTACCGTCGCTTTATTCAAATGTATGGTGATGTTGTTATGGGCATGAAGCCCGCTTCAAAAGAAGAAATTGATCCTTTCGAGCTTATCATTGAAGCCATTAAGGAAGAAAAAAATGTTGAGCTCGATACTCAACTTGAAGTAGCAGACCTAAAAGCAATGGTTGCACGCTTCAAAAAAGCCGTTAAAGAAAACACAGGTAAAGAATTTCCGAACGACCCATGGGAACAATTATGGGGTTCTGTAATGGCTGTTTTCGATTCATGGAACAACGACCGCGCTATTTATTACCGCAACATGAACCGTTTTCCTCATGAGTGGGGAACTGCTGTTAATGTTCAGGCAATGGTATTTGGAAACATGGGCGAAAATTCTGCAACTGGTGTTGCATTTACTCGTGACGCTGGTACAGGAGAAAACATTTTCAACGGTGAATACCTAATCAACGCGCAAGGCGAAGATGTGGTTTCCGGTGTACGTACGCCACAGGAAATCACCTTAGAAGGCTCTAAACGTTGGGCAAAACTTGCCGGTGTATCAGAAGAAAATCGCAACACAAAATTCCCGTCACTAGAAGAAACCATGCCGGAAATTTACAAAGCGCTTTTCGACATTCAGAAAAAACTAGAACTGCACTATCGTGACATGCAAGACCTTGAGTTTACCATTCAGGATGGAAAACTTTGGTTACTCCAAACCCGTAACGGAAAACGCACCGGTCCTGCGATGGTAAAAATGGCTGTTGATATGCTTCGCGAAGGCATGCTTAACGAAAAAGAAGCCCTCCTGAGAGTTGAGCCGAACAAACTCGACGAACTCTTGCACCCCGTTTTCGATAAAACTGCATTGACTAAAGCAAAAACAATGGCTAAAGGGTTACCTGCATCTCCAGGTGCTGCAACTGGTCAAATCGTTTTCTTTGCTGATGAAGCAGAAAAATATGCACAATCAATGCTCGTTCGTATTGAAACTTCTCCTGAAGACCTCGAAGGAATGAATATTGCCCGCGGTATTCTTACTGCTCGTGGTGGAATGACTTCTCACGCTGCAGTTGTTGCACGTGGAATGGGAAAATGCTGTGTTTCAGGAGCCGGAACCATTAAAATCAATTACAAAGAGCGCACCCTCCTTATGGACGGTAGAGCATATAAAGAAGGTGATTGGATTTCGCTGAACGGTTCTACCGGTGAAGTTTATGATGGACAAATTGCTACTCAAAAACCGGAACTCAGCGGTGATTTTTCCGAATTGATGACACTTGCCGATAAATTCACCAAAATGAACGTTCGTACGAATGCAGATTCACCAAAAGATGCAAAAATTGCACGTGAATTTGGCGCTCAGGGAATCGGGCTTTGCCGTACAGAGCACATGTTCTTCGAAGGTGAAAGAATCAAAGCAGTTCGCGAAATGATTCTCTCTAATGATGAAACAGGACGTCGTAAAGCATTGGCGAAAATCCTACCCTATCAACGTGAAGATTTCGAAGGAATTTTCGAAGCAATGCAGGATCTTCCTGTTACTGTTCGTTTGCTCGATCCGCCACTGCATGAATTTGTTCCTCATGAAGAAGCCAATCAAAAAATAATGGCTGACGAAATGGGAATTTCAGTAAAAGAAGTTAAAGCAAAAGTTGAAGAACTCAGCGAATTTAACCCAATGCTCGGACATCGTGGGTGCCGTCTTGGAAACACATATCCTGAAATTACAGAAATGCAGGCTCGTGCTATTATTGAAGCAGCACTTAATTTGAAAGCCAAAGGCATTACTGCAAAACCGGAAATCATGATTCCGTTAACGGGAACCCTCACTGAAATGAAAATGCAGGAAGAAATCGTACGTAAAACGATTAAAACGGTTTTCGAAGAAAAAGGTGACAGTATCGAATTTCTCGTTGGTACCATGATTGAAGTGCCTCGTGCAGCATTGACCGCTGACGAAATTGCTCAATCTGCTGAATTCTTCTCATTCGGAACCAACGACTTAACTCAAATGACTTTCGGTTATAGCCGTGACGATGCTGGAAAATTCCTCCCTGTTTATCTGAAAAAAGGCATACTTAAAGATGATCCTTTCCAGG
>Ga0307929_1003008_pt1 | contig 10200 bp, 8 predicted proteins | sample AceLakmetage1330_FD_203160 | JGI IMG/M metagenome (GOLD analysis project Ga0307929, IMG submission 203160) | Saline water microbial communities from Ace Lake, Antarctica - #1330 | ecosystem: Environmental > Aquatic > Non-marine Saline and Alkaline > Saline | place: Antarctica: Ace Lake...
GTGCGATTCGGCTATTTTTCTCCCCATTGATAAAAACAGGTTGGGGCATCGCTTTTTTTATATTATCACTCATATTAATATTACTTTTAAAACTTAAGAATTAGGATAATTATTTCAAACTTGATATTCCAAGATTAATTTTTTCGTACAACCCGTCTACGCATCAATTTTTACAAAATCAGAATTCTCAAGCCGGGGAGTAAAGGTATCCATGAAAGCCATTTCACCTCTCATGTAAAATTCAACATAGGTTACTGGCTCTTCCGCTGAGTAAAGAACCCGCTGAATACGAAAAACAGGATACCCGGGTTCTACATCAAAAAGCGGTGCCATCTCCCCATCCAGGACAATGGCCGTCATGCTCTGGCTGGCTTTGTGTATGGGAATATCATATTTATTTATCAGGAGATCATGGATGGATCGTTCCTGAAGATTTTCCCAGAGCATGCCTGCGTACTTGTCCGCACGCAGGTAACGAATGGCATAACGAACCGGTTTTTTATCAAAAAACCAGCGCTGACGAATGATGATCACCTGGCCGTCATGGGCCAGCATTTTATCTATATTCTCGGGAGGATCAATTATCCGGGCGTCCAAGATTTCAGAGGTAAGCTCAACATTAAGATCCTCAGCCCATTTTTTAAAGGGACGAATCCAGAAGAATCCCGATGTATAATGGGTGTTCTTTTTCACAAAGGTCCCCTTGCCGGGAATACGCTCCAACAACCCCTTTTCCTGTATTTTATCAAGGGCTTTACGGGCCGTCATGCGGCTTACACCAAACTCTTTTGCCAATTGATTTTCCGATGGAATGGCATCGGTGAACATTTTTGACTGGATGCCCTGGATGATATAATCTTTAATTTTCTCATATTTTGGATAATTTTTTGTCATTTAATCTCTTTTAATTCAAAAAAAATAGTTTTTGCAAAAAAACACTTATGCAAGTCTGAATCAGACCTTATAACATCAAGCCATCAGGAGTTGAGGCCAAGTCGTTTTGGCGGTCTGGTCAGTGAGTGGTATCAGGGTGACCCGGGTGGTATTCAAACCAAAATTCTGGGTCACTGTGGCATACCCTTTGATGAAGTTTATTACATTTTTGTCGCAAAATGTCGAGATTTTTTTCTTGACTTGACCGGGAAATGATTTTAGGGTTTATTCGATCTGTATATACAATCAAAAACATGCGTTAAAGAGGCAATATACCCATGAACAAAAACGATGCAATGATCATATTTCAACCATCCGGTCTCAGGGGAAGGGTTCCCCTGGGCTTTTCCATCATCGAAGCATCCCGGCGACTGGGGGTGGATATTGAAGCCCTTTGCGGAGACAAACAGGTGTGTGGCAAATGCAAGGTTCGCATTGAAGAGGGTATTTTTGAAAGGTTTGGCATTGAATCAAAAGCCTCCCATGCGGGTCCCTGGCAGTCCTCCGAAGAAAAATATGTCAACGCAGAGGAAAAAAAACAGGGATATCGCCTGGGATGTGCCTCCCGGATAAAAGGGGATCTGCTTATTTTTGTTCCCGAAGCATCCCGGGCAGGAAAACAGGTGGTCAGCAAGGATGCAGGGAAGATAGACATCACGCCCGCCCCCGCCGTAAAATTGTATTGTATTGAACTTGAAGAATCCACCTTTGACAATCCCCAGGGCCATTTTGAGCAGATTTGTGCCGCATTGGAAACGCAGTTTGGTCTGTCAATCCTTACCATTGACATCCATGCGCTGCGCGGTATTGCCGGTGCGCTGACACAAGGTAAATGGTGCATCACTGTGAGCGTCTGGATGGATAAAGAGATTATCCGAATCCGACCGGGCAGAGTCAATACCACCTTTGGTCTGGCCATTGACGTTGGCACCACCACCATTGCTGCCTATCTTTGCGATCTTGTCACCATGGAGGTATTGGCCACCGTGTCCAGCATAAATCCCCAGTGCAAGTACGGGGAGGATGTGCTCTCCAGAATAAGTTATCACATGGGCCACGCCGACGGACTTGCCCGCATGCACGATGATATTATTAATACCATCAATGGGTTAATCAATGATGCGGTGAAAGCAGTATCGCCCGACGTTATCTTCCCGGACAACCCGTTATCCCATGGGGCAACGGTTGATGAAAACCACTCCCCGTTCCCCACCGCACAAGATATCGAAGACATGACCATTTGCGGCAACACCACCATGCACCATATCCTGCTGAAACTGAACCCCGAGAACCTGGGTGCCATTCCCTTTGCCCCCACCATTAATCACAGCGTTGATATAAAGGCAAGGGACCTTGGTATTAAGATAACTCCCGGGGCAGGTATTTTCATTTTACCCAATGTGGCCGGATTTGTGGGCGGGGATACCATGGGGGTCTTATTAGCCCGCCAACTCCATAAATCCGACGAAATTCAGCTCATTGTGGATGTGGGCACCAATGGTGAATTGATTCTTGGCAATAAAGATGCCCTGCTTTGCTCTTCCTGTGCCACGGGTCCGGCCCTGGAGGGGGCACAAATCGAATTTGGCATGCGGGCGGCCCCCGGTGCCATGGAACGGGTCACCATTGATGCAGATACCTGGGAAGTGGACTACAAGGTTGTGGGTCGAAAAACCTGGCGGACCTATTCCGCACCAGAAGAAATGCAGACCCGAGGAATTTGTGGATCAGGCATTCTGGATGCTGTGGCCCGGCTCTATATGGCCGGCATTGTCAGAAAAGGCGGTGCCTTTACTAAAAAAGAACAAAAATCCCCACGGCTGCGTAAACACCCAGAAACAGGCATGCCGGAATTTGTACTTGCCTGGGCCAATGAGACATCCATTGGCCGGGATATCGTTATCACCCAGAGAGATGTCCGGCAGGTTCAGTTGGCCAAGGCCGCCATTTATACGGGTAGCAAGCTCATGATGCGAAAAATGAACATTGATCGGGTAAGCCAGGTAAAAATCGCCGGGGCTTTTGGATCTCACATTGACTGCGCTCTGGCCCTGGTGCTGGGGATGTTTCCTGATTGTGACATCGACAAAATAGAACCGGTGGGGAATGCCGCAGGGGATGGGTGCCGAATGGCTCTGCTGAATCGCTCCTTTCGCCCGGAGGCAGATCAACTTATCAAGAAGATGAAATACGTAGAATTAACGTTGCAAGAAGGGTTTCCGCATCAGCTCATGGAAGCCACCCAAATACCCCACATGGTGGATAAGTTTCCCCACTTAAATGGCGTTGTACAACCGGATATTTTGAATCAAAAAAAATAACGTTTACTAAAGGTGGGCAGCGCCATCAGGAGCCTATGCCAAAACAGGCGTTCACGCCATTGTGCTGGACACTTTATTTGCATCCCAATCGATCATGAACAAAAAAATGTGGCAACGCCTTTATACTTTGCCTAAACCACACGGATCTGATAAGAAAAAAGGCTGTTGGTCCTTGATAGCCGGTCACGGTCGTATACTTTGTCTCTTGGACACAAAAAATAAATATCACTTAATAATGGAGACTTCATGCAGACTTCTCAGGCCATGACAACTTTCTCAAAGAATTTAAACGGCATTAAAATTGAAGATTACCACATCACTGAAGAACCGTTTTATGTCTCCACGGGAAATGAAATAAGCCTTTTTGAATCCGCATACAGGCTCAAGCTGCCCGTTTTGCTAAAAGGACCCACTGGCTGCGGTAAAACCCGGTTTTTAGAATTCATGGCCTGGAAACTGTCCCGTCCTCTGGTCACCATTGCCTGCCATGAAGACCTGACTGCTTCAGATCTTGTGGGCCGGTATCTCTTGCGGGATAACCAGACTGTATGGCAGGACGGTCCCTTGAGCCTGGCGGTTAAACATGGCGCCATCTGCTACCTTGATGAGGCTGTTGAAGCCAGAAAAGACACCACCGTCGTCATCCACCCACTCACGGACAACCGGCGGATACTGCCCCAAGAAAAAAGGGGATTGCTGTTAGAATCCCACCCTGACTTTCTCATTGTCATGTCCTACAACCCGGGCTATCAAAGTGTGATGAAAGACCTCAAACACTCCACCCGGCAGCGGTTTTTAGCTATTGATTTTACCTATCCACCCTCCAGGGAAGAACAGGCCATTATCATTAAAGAAGGCCAGGTGGATGAAGATACGGCGAAACGGCTGGTCAAGCTTGGCGAAATGGTGCGCAACCTTCGGCAGCACGGCCTTGAAGAAGGCATCAGCACCCGGCTCCTGGTTTATGCAGGCCGGTTGATTTCAGACGGTGTAGCGCCCCTGATCGCCTGCGAGGCTGCGGTTACCCGGGCAATGACGGATGACTTTGAAATACAGGAAGCCATTACTGAAATCATTGCCGGGATTTTTTAAATCCTATGATTTCTCAAGATATTGCCATGTGCCCGATTCAGATAACCGGTCCCGGGAAAAAAACGTATGATGCCGCCAAGGCATCGGTGTCCCATCTGCGGCCCCAAACTGCTGTAAAGTTCCTGTCCCAGGTTGAAAAAGAGATAAAAGAAATTGAAAAATCAACAAACAAAACCGTTATTCTCTCTGAAGCAAAACTGCTCAGCCGTTTGAACTGGGCACTGGTGCTGCCTTTTTTTAATGCAGTTGCCAAAATCCCGGCGGACAGCAACCTGATCTTAAAATGGACACAGATAGCTATAAAACTAACCACCTATAATATTGATGCGGCCATAACCTTTTTCAACCAGACCCCTGAGGCCTTAAAGAACCTTGACAGCCCACAGGCGTTAATCATCTGGGGGCAGCAGGGACTGGACGTCTTTAAAACAGCAACTGATAAAAGAAAGATATGGAAAGCGGTTAATGCATACTTTGTTGAGGCCTCAAAAGCAAACTGCGGCTACCCCCTTGACAGGTGGCGTTTTTTTCTTGGCCAGGCCATCCGGATCTCCATGACATCAGTGGATGCAGCCCTGGAATTTATACAACGCGGCAACCAGGTCTGCCTGTTCTTGAGTGAAGATAAAACGATCTCCTGGATCAACAGAGGGCTTGAAGGGTGTGCCTCAGAAAAAGAATGGATCAATTACTTCAACGGCACTTCTTTAAAAGCCGTAGAAACCAGCAACCTTCTTATTTCCGGTGTGGCATTGAAAAACAAACGAAACATCCTGTCCATTATCTGCGAAGCTTTTCTCGGCAAGGCGGTCAAAATCCGCTCAAATGCAGACCTTTTTGGCTGCAAGGGGTTTACCGGTGCTGCGGCAACAGACGGCCAGAACATATATTTACCGGAGATGGCATCAAGTTTCGGACTGTTCAAACTCATGGCCCTGCACCAGGCCATGATGCTCCAGGGCCATCCCTATATCAGCCTGGATGGTGCTATTATCTCTGACCCGGTTGAGATACATCTTGATGCTGATGAGCGGTTGATAAGACAATTGCCCGGGCTTGCTCCTGAAATGAAAAGACACTCAGATGATCTTACAATTGATCAGAATCCCCAAAAAACCGATGGAACAGGGCCTCTGACCAAACCATGGTGGGGAGATATTCTTTTTGACCTTATGAAAAAAAGCGATGACACCATTTCTTTAATAAAAGAAAAAGCCTTTGAAGAATATGAAGATATACCGCCCGAGTTATTGGAAGGACTTCTGGCATCCTTAATCGCCGGAGGTGAAAGGGAGCCGGATGCGCTTTGGAAACTGCTTGGCGAAATGCTTGGCCAGATAGAATTCACCTCTCCAGACCCTGAAGAGCTGCAGGAAGCAGTTAAACTCTTTTTTTACAAGGAATGGGACCGGAAAATCACCGATTATAGACATGAATGGTGCCAGGTCAGACAAAGAGTTGCAAGTGAAAATCCCAATAATTTTGTCCTGGAAATTCAAGAGCGGCTGAACGGCATTATCCGGTTGATCCGCAAACAGTTTATGAAACTCAAGCCAGAGATGTTTCGCAAATACCGGGCACAGCCCACGGGCGATGCGCTTGATATCGATGCCCTGGTGCAGGCACTGACGGATATGAGGTCCGGTGCAGCCATGTCGGAAAATGTATATATCCGCCGGGATAAAAGAATCCGTGATGTGTCGGTATTTTTCCTTGTTGACCTGAGCGGCTCAACCGACGAAGAGATTAACGGTCGAAGGGTCATTGATATTCAAAAAGAGTCCATGGCCATAATGGCTGAAGCGCTTGAGGCCCTGGGCGACCCCTATGCCATATACGGATTCAGCACTGAAGGCCGTTTCCGGGTTGATATGTTCAGGGTAAAGGACTTTAAAGACCCCTATGACGAAACAGCCCAGTACCGGCTGGGGAATCTACAGCCCCAGGGACTGACCCGCATGGGTACGGTGGTACGCCACGCCACCCATAAGCTGGACGAAGTATCAACCGCCATCAAAATTTTGATTATCCTCACTGACGGACGTCCCTATGACATGGAATACGGCAATCTGGAATATGCCATATCTGATACAAAAAAAGCAATCCAGGAAGCCCGCAGCAACAATATTCACCCTTTTATCATTACCTCGGATCAAAAAGGCAGTGACTATCTTCGAATAATTTCACCCCAGACCGAATCCATTATTTTACCAAAGGTGGAATTATTGCCGACCCTGCTGCCGGCCCTTTATCGAAGACTGACTGGATAAAATATTTTAGAAAAGATTTAACTGACTCTAAGGGCTCACTCAAAAATAACTTAACATTTGGGTAGCCGATTCATCCTGTCCTGCTGCGTTTTAAAAATTCGACATATTCCCGATATGCCTTCATTTTCAAGCCTTGCAGGACAGGCGACTCAACTCCCAAAATTGCTAACTTATTTTTGAGTGAACCCTAACCTGGACAAGCCAAAACCAAAAAGGGTTTCTGATTCTTTTGCCAAAATAACACGAAAATCAGCGATAAGAATCTAAAAATCGGGAAAACCATTATGGTAAACAAGTTTGAAATTCTCGTAAAAAAGGCCATTGAACTCGGCGCATCAGAAGCAAAAATAATTGATACAGATACCATTATTTTTGATTCACGGTTTTTTTTAAAGTGCAGGTTTGGCTGCCATAGATGGGGCAAATACTGGACCTGCCCACCTCATCTGGACCTGTCCCCGGAAAAATTTCAAGATGCTTTTAATCAGTACAGCAAAGCCATCATTATCAAATAGTCACTGCACTCCCCGGGCCATACGGGTTTCAAGCCGTTCCACGATTAAGGAGCAGGGCAGGGTTAAGGTCAAATACAAAAGCGTCACCACGGTCCAGATTTCAATGGTATGAAGGGTACCGGTCATGATTTCAATGCCCTGGAAACACAACTCCTGGATGGAGATAACCGAGACAATGGAGGAATCTTTAATCAATGAGATAAACTGCCCTGCCAGGGGAGGCATGATGCGCTGAAAGGTCTGGGGTAGAATGATATGGCGCATCTGCTGATACCGGGTCAGTCCCAGTGAATGGGACGCTTCCCACTGTCCCCGGTCAATGGATTCAATTCCCGCCCTTACAATTTCGGTGATATAAGCGCCTTCAAAAATGGCCAGGGTCATCAGAGCGGCAAAAAAGGATGTCAATTGACTGGGTTTTGCAAATAATATCGTCAACACATTCTGACTGGCAGGAGAAAGGGTTTCGGCCCAGTCATTAATCCCCAGAGGATATAAAAGTTGATCGCCAACAAAAAAATAAGCAATAAAAATAATCACCAAAGGCGGAAGGTTACGCATGGTTTCAACATAGGTGGTTGCAAGCCATCTGAAAAGCAGAATGGAACTGGCTTTGGCAATGCCCGATATAACCCCAAAAATAGTGGCAAACACGATTCCCCAGATACTTAAGCGAATGGTGGTGTAAAAGCCTGTCATAAGGAGACCGGAAACCCATGTATGGCTTTCATTGTCAAACCGGAATAAAAATTGGGGAATTGAGTCCCATGCCCAGTTATAAGTCAAGCCAACCTTTATCCGATATGCAACAAACAGACAAACCAACAAAAAAACAATGCTGAGCATCAAATCCGTGGGGGTAAAATAGCGTTTTTTCTTTATCAAGGCAGACATCCTTCAGCAACGTTTAAAATGAAATGTGGTATCCTGTGGGATACCACATCCATAATTCATGGGAAATGGTGGTTACTCCAGCAAAGAGGCCCAGTCCATGCTGCGCCACCAATAATCAGCTTTTTCTTCAAGAAAGCCTTCTGCCCTGACGACTTCAATCCAATTGTTCAGATATGCCAGCATATCAGGATCTCCCTTTCGAACGCCGATACTGATGGGTTCTTTTGTAAGCGTTCCTTCCACAAGCGCAAGGGTTTCTGGGTTTTTAGCCACCAATTGGGCGGGTTCCGGCAAGGATTGGATAATGGCGGTTGCTTTACCGTTTAACAGCTCCTGGACCATGGAACCATTGTCAGAAAAAAGTCTCTTTTGGGCCTTGGGAAGATATTTTTTGGCGGTTTCCGCAGCCGTAACCCCCACCCGGGAAAGTACCGTGTAGGCAGGATTATTAAGGTCTAAAGGGGTCTTAATTTTGTCTACGTAATCTTTATGAATACAGACTTGTGTACCTGTAAAATCATAGGGTTGAGTAAAATTAATTTTCAATGCCCTTTGTGGCGTGCCCATCATACCTGCAACGATGATGTCAAATTTACCGGTGAGAAGTGATGGAATTAAGCCCTCCCATTTGGTTGGAATAAACTCTATTTTAACACCCATATCCTGGGCCAGACGTTTGGCAACATCAATTTCAAACCCCACCCATTCTCCGGTTTTACTCTGCATGGCCCAGGGTACAAAGGTGGCCATTCCCACTTTTAGCTTTCCACTGCGAAGAATTTTTTCAATGGTACTACTCTTGGCCAGATCCTTTTGTATATCTGATGCGGACAAAGCAAATGAAGCGCTGATCGTAAGAAATACAAAGGTTAATGCAATAATCATGCCGGTCAAACGAAATTTCATGCGAATCTCCAATGTTTTAAATGTTAATTTTTCTACTCCCATTGCCGTAAGGAACCAATTATCACCCCCCTTTGAGGAGCCTTATTTCGGCTCCCTTTCTCTTGTTTCTCGATGATGAACTTAACGCCCAGCGGGTGGACTTTTGTAAAACGCAATATTTCAACTCATATTAGCACGTCATTTTGCTCGTAACAAAAACTGCAAATCCCTATAATAGAAAACCCACATGGCAGTCACCACTGCCACAACGAAAAATAAAACTGTCATGATTCCAGTCATTTGGACGGAGTTTCATATAAAAAAGTTACAGCTATAAAATCTGACTTAAAAATAGTTTTGTTCTCTCCTCTTTGGGGGCGGAAAAAAAATGTTCTGCAGTTCCCCCTTCAACAATCTTTCCCTGGTCCATAAAAATGACCCAATCGCTTACCTCCTGGGCAAACCCAAGCTCATGGGTCACACAGATCATGGTCATGCCCTCCCGGGCCAGGGTTTTCATCACATCAAGGACCTCACCGATCATCTCCGGGTCCAGAGCACTGGTGGCTTCATCAAACAACATCACCTTGGGTTTCATGGCAAGTGCCCTTGCAATGGCCACCCGTTGCTGCTGACCACCAGACAACTGGCCGGGAAAGGCAGACACCTTGTCCAGAATGCCTACTTTTTCCAGAAGTTCCATGGACACGTCTGTTGCCACCTTGGTGGAACTCTTTCGAACCAGTTTCTGGGCCAGCATGATATTTTCCAACACCGTCATATGGGGGAAAAGATTAAAGGATTGAAAAACCATTCCCATTTCCCGGCGAATTTTCAATCTGTTTTTTTTATGATCGTCCAGGGGGATTCCATCAAAGACAATTTTACCGGAATCTATCTCTTCCAGACCGTTGAGACATCTAAGAAAAGTGGATTTCCCCGACCCCGAGGGACCGATGACCACAACCACTTCAGCCCTGCGGATATTGGTGGAAAAGTCACACAGCGCTTTTACACCGTTTGGAAAGGTTTTACACACCTTATCCACCGTAATGATATGGTCTCCCAACTTTTTCTTATTCATGATGTCCTCATTGGTATTTTATCTCTAATTTTCGTATTTTTGACAAAACGACTGCCACGGGTAGACCTGGTTTAATAACATTTTCATATAACACCCATGCCCTGATGGACACAACGAATATAGGGTCGTAGACGCGGAGCCAAATGGCTGTATGCCGCCCCCGGGGAGGGGTAATGGAAGCGACCCGGAACTGTTAGACAGCCCAA
>Ga0307929_1003009_pt1 | contig 10200 bp, 10 predicted proteins | sample AceLakmetage1330_FD_203160 | JGI IMG/M metagenome (GOLD analysis project Ga0307929, IMG submission 203160) | Saline water microbial communities from Ace Lake, Antarctica - #1330 | ecosystem: Environmental > Aquatic > Non-marine Saline and Alkaline > Saline | place: Antarctica: Ace Lake...
GAGATTATTCTAGAGCCCATAAGTGACAACCAACAACTTTGCCACAAATGTAGGGGTGCATTCTTTTGTGCAAGGATTAACCAAAAGTGTAAACCGAGAAATGAAGGATGCCAAAAAATCATTTCTATCTTGAGGATGACCTGGCAAATATATTTTCAGCACAAGTTGCAGTTGCGATAAGTAGAGCGTTATTATTGGAGGAAAGAGAGAAAACGAGAGAAGGTTTGTTTGCTTCAGCACATTCAATAGCTGCTGGCCAGATTTCCACTGGTTTTTTGCATGAAACTAAGAACAGTTTAAATGCTATTGCTGTTACCTTAGAGAATGTTTCACATGCAATCAATAAGGATTTTCATGCCAAAACGAAAAAAAAGCTATTAAATAAGATAGAATCAATTGAAGAAGAAATTACTCGCATATATGAATTGTCACAGAGAGTCCAGAAATATGGAGCACGTTTTTCTCCACACAAATCAGATCATTACATCAACGAAATTGTCTTGAGAGCTTTAGAAATCGTGAATTCTGAACTGAAAAAAAAGAAGATCAAAGTTGTTAGTAACTTAGATCTTGCATTAGATAATCCAAATATTGGAAAAGGAAATACATTTAAAGCTGACAAAAGCCAAATTGAACAAGTGCTAGTAAATATTCTTCTAAACGCGATTGATTCATCACGAGAAAGAAGTCAAATTGTGATTGCCTCAAAATTAAGAAACAATAGTGCCGTATTAAGCGTAAAAGATCACGGAAAAGGCATTGAACCCAAAAATAAACCTGAAATTTTCAAGCCATTTTTCACTACAAAACCGGAGGGGGTCGGTCTTGGTTTATACATCTGCAAGATCATAATTGAAGATAATCATAAAGGCAGCATTGAATTAAAAACGGAGATAGGCAAAGGCACGACGTTCACAGTTCTCATTCCAAAACTATGACAAAGTGAGGATTTCTAATGTTAGATATGCCAGCTACTATGGGTTCTTTCTGCAATCCGACCGAGTTACCATCGAGGGGTTTAAAAATTCTTTTAGCGGAGGATTCTCTAACGCAAAGGAAAGAGTTAGCTGAAATTCTTAGAAGGAAAGGCTGTAAAGTACTTCTTGCGACTTCCGGAAAAGGAGCTGTAACAACTATCTCTCGACCCAACCAACAAATATCTATTGCTCTGATGGATATAAAAATGCCTGGGCGGATAGATGGGATTGAAGCAGCATCTCAGATTCAGAGGGAGCATCCTGAAACTGAAATAATATTTCTGACAGCTTTCGCAAACGATTCGGAATATAGAAATAGAGTAGAGAAATCAGAGATGAGGGTTAATGATTGGGTCAGCAAACCGGTAACAGGAAAAAACAAAAAGAGACTTTTTGATGGTATTGATAGGTCGTTACAAAAAATATTCTTTCGAAGAAAATTAGTAAATTATCTAAATGGAAACACAAATTCTATGGCAATCAGGTTCTTGTTGGAACAAGCAAACGGTTCTTATGGATCGTCTTTTTTAAGAGAGATTATTAGAGATATTAAGCAAATTTTCCAAATCGAATATGATTCTTTAAAAGATGTATTGCCGTACATTAACTTCTTTTCATATCAGGATAGAAAAAGGGAATTTGAAAAGAATTTTCCTGGTGAATTCTTGGCTTTCCTAGATGGTGATATGGTCGAGAATTGCAGTACACGAAAAGAGTTAATTAAAAAAGTCTATAATAGGTTCGGAAGAACAGATATTTTCATAGTCGAAGTCGGTAAACAGGATAAAGTCATTAGATTTAGACGCCCAATGAGAGCTATTCAATCGCCACATGACGGAGCTAAACAATTATGAAATCATATGAATACGATTCTAGCTACCTTCCTCCCGCTCCAACCGTAGATATCATATTAGCAACCGATATTCTAGCCGAACTTGGGGTAGGCGAAATCTTAGATCTAGAAGTTACAATGATGCTTAACACAGGTGCTGACATCTCTTTTATTCCTAAAGAGACGGTAGCGTCATTGGAGACAAATTTGGGGATTCAACTTCCATATAAAATGCAAAATGTAGAATCTTTTGACGGAACACCATCTTTGCAAAAAAAGTATACTCTCACTCTGGTTTCGATAGGTGAGGGGGTCAATGTTAGCAAGACGTTTGATTTTATTGAAATATCGTGCCAGCACGGCATACTGGGGCGAGAAATCATAAATCTATCGAATATAAATTTAAATGGCCCAGAATTAAAATGGAGGTACAATGCCTAACGGACATAAATTCATTGATGTTTTGAAGGCAATTTTATTTCAGTCACACACAAGAGAGGAATCAATCCCTAGAATCCGTAAAGCAACACTACCAAGCGGAAAAGATCCATCGGTAGATAACAAGATCCATCATTTAATAATTGTAAGACAAATTGCGTATATCATTACATGGTTTATGATAATTGCTTTTTCCTTCGCATTTTTAGCAATAATTACCCTTTCAATACTTGGGAAAGAAAGACCTCCTGAACTATCGCAAGTACTGTCAGCTACTCTCGGATATTTAGGGGGTTTGATTGTAGCCTTTTCGCGTTCAAGCAAATAGAACCCGCTGTCCGTGGTGCGAAGGGGAAGGGGGACATCCTGCTATGTGGATAGTCAAGCCATTTTCCAGAAAAATCCTCTTTTTTCCCTCTTATGACACTCCAAATTGCGCACCGATGCTTGCAGTTTAGGTCGCCGCGTGAGAAGGGGGACGTTATGTTGCGAGTCCGATTATGTTGCGTGAAACCCCGCCGACCCAAGCCCAGGGATTGATAAATCCTTACCCCGCCTACCTCGCCCAAACATCGTCGAAAAATAGCAACAACCGCAGGGTTTTACGAGTGGAGTCGAAAAAAAAGGCACTGGTTCGAAAATCATCTTTGACAAAAAAGTGGATGACCTGATAAAAGAGGAATCAGCTCTTAACAGACTCATGGCAGCGTACTAAAACCACCTGTTTCGTTGAAGACAAGCCCATTTCATCTGACTAAAAACTCGACTCCGGAGTCCGGCTATCTCTGTCTGAAGCTCATCATTATGTTGCGTGTTTTTTCCGTAAAACGCATAATGTGGGATAACATGTTGATTCTAAATGAAAGTCAGGACTGCGTCGCCAAGCCCAAAAATATTCCATAAAACCAATTAGTTAGGGGGTAATCGCAACATAAGTACAACATAAGGGACGTCCTTGATATATTTACATGCGACAACCTCAATGGTAAAAAAAAGAAAATGATTACTCGTCCTCGCCTCTCCCCTTTTGCCTCTTTTTCTTTGGTTCCCATAAAAAAAATAAAAGGGATGTGGCAATTAATTAAAAACAAGAAAACAATGGAATATTGTTATTGGACTTTTGCCTATCGTACGATAGTGGTTGGACCGGTAACAGTGTTCTAATTCTTCAATGATTTCTTTCTTTGTCCAGCATCCGTCGGCCCCCGCCTGATAGGCATCCGATTCATTGAGAAGCTTGCTTTTTGCTTTCTCTGCCCAATAATTAGGCGTGTGTGACTGAATATATGCGAGCATACCTGCTTCATTAACCTCACGTCCATAATTTCCGGCAAGGAATTCACCGAGCCCTTCGGGCCCGAGGTATTTACTTATTGTTGCATGCGTGCCTGCTGAAAGTCGCTTGGCTTCAAAATAGAAACGAGGCCTAGGACCTTGCTGGACACCCACAAATTCGATATCAATTTTCTTCCGTCTTTTTCCTTTTCGCCCATCGACATTTACACGCGGATCTTCAGAAACATAAAGATTTCCCACCCAATGAGGATAGGAACGGTCTTGTGTTATTCCATCAAGTTCTTTAACCAGGTCACCGGTAATATCTTCTTCTTCCGCTGTCTGGTATATTGCAGCGTTAAGCCTTTCATAGCCCCATTTGAGCAGTTGAAACACATGTTTTCGAAATATCCTTCGATACTCTTCCTTGTCGTCTGGTCTTTGCAAATTTATATCGGCAGTCGGCAATTATAGGCCCCATTCTAAGTCAGCTTTTCAGCAATAAATTCGTCCGCATCCAGCAAGGCTTGACTTCTTAACCAACATAGTCTTTCTCGTGGTTTCACAAAATACGTCGTACGCCCCTCATAAATCTTAAGGTTTCGATGAAAATATATCCATTGGCCGTGTCTCTTTAGAAGATTTGCTCTTAGCTCTTCAAACTCTGCATTAGCAATCCGGTCATCAATTTTCAAAACCGTGACCGGACCTCCGGGCTGTATTTTAGGATGTTCTATCTCAATGATGGCTAATTGACTGCTATAATACACCGTCACGCGGTGTTGGTCTTTTATTTCGGCATCTAAGAAATCATCGAGTTCTACTTTTAAAGCCTTCGCATATTTATTGATATCATCTTCGGTTGAGGGTTTAATAGCCTCTTTTGCAAGTCTGCCCTCATTCATCTCTTTGCGTACAAACAGCAGATCTTCAATGAGCCATTTTTCGGTTTTACTTATTCCGAGCAGGGCATACACGGAATCGTTTAATTTCTGCTTTAAGGGTAAAATATTCTGTGCGTTTTGCCAGCCATGAGACAATGGAGATTTAGATTCTGAAAATGCACTCAAGGTTGCTTTGGCCAATTCGTCATACAGTTGCACCCAGGAGGAAAGCTCGCTAGGCGACAGCGCATCAAGCGGAATCGGAAGTCTTTCTAAATCACTTTTGTCGGGTCTATCGCGTTCTACGCCCCAATAAGTTGATGATAAAAACTGATGGTATTCTGCAAAATCCGAGTTTAAATATAGAGCCAGCGCCTTCAGCAGAGTGACCTCCGAAGCCTTACCGGAGATACCAATCTGTCGGGGTGGGACAATAATGAACTCATCTGAAAATACGGCAAATTTTCTGGCAGCATGAACGATAATATGGGGAGGATAACATATCTGGAGAGGTATCCTCCCTCTACCTTTCCTCACCCACGCTCGATCTGAATCAATACGTTTTAAGGCTTGTTTAGGAACAGCAAAAAGATCATCATGTCCGATCAGAGCATTGATATTGAGTTCATTTTTTTCTTCTACTTCCCGGAGATATTCAACAGGTTCGTTCGCTTTTGCGGTTCGAAGCTGGGGACCTTCATGTATGCGCAATGCATGTTTCCTCTTAAATTCCGCAAGCGAAGGAAACTGTTTGGCCAATGAAAGGAGAAGAAACCTGTCCCGATGAGATCCCCACATGGCGACTTTCCATGGCAGGCTATCACCTGTTGCCGCTTCAGTCGATGGGATCTCTTTTATTTCATTTGCATTTACAATAACTGTCCACAGCTTTTTGCCCCTTCTCCTATTTGTCTCAAAATGTGGTAACTGATTCACTGCAAACGGTGCATAGGTAGTAATCCGGGAGAAGGGGTTATCATTTTCATGCGGACGAGAATAGAAAAAAGCTGCGACAGGGTTAACAGCGCCCTCAAATAGTAAATGCCTCAGATTAGCAAAATTCACTACGCACCAAACCTTAAATGTACCAAAAAATCTTTGTCTGAAATTCTTGCCGTTGGTTTTAAAAAGTGTGCCGGCGGGCAGTAGAAGGCCGACCAAACCGTCAGGAGCCAAGTGTTGGCTTACCTCCCATGCAAAAGCCTCAGCCAATTGATTACTGCTGACGGGAAATTGGTTTTTATTCTTCTTGATCCACGTCAAAGCAGCTTTATCGCCTTTATCCGGTTTCTTCGGGTTCAGTTTCTTCCATGGCGGATTTCCCACAATCCAATCATAGCCATCTTTGGGTTTGGCTGCCTGCCACTTTGATACAGGATCAAAAAATCCTTCCTCGCAGCAGAAAATGTTCCGGTTTCTGAGGGCGGGCAATGTAAAATTGCTGTGGGCCGGTTTTTCCAGATCCGGGGGATCAACGTAATCCAATAAGGTTAAAATTAGGCTGAGCTCTGTAACTCCACAGGCATCTTCATCTATTTCTACTCCCCAAATGTGCTTAGTCAATAGCTCTCGCAAGGCAAATGGCGAGAGTGTCTTTTTGGAAGTTTTTTTAGTTTCGCATTCTATAAGTCTTCGGTAACATTGCACAAGGAATGCCCCTGACCCGCATGCCGTGTCGCAAACCGTCATACCTTTACGAAGCGGTTTTTTTGCCCCAAGTTCATCCAAGATAAAGTTGACCAAGTGTATGGGAGTATAAAACGCACCTTGGCCCCGTCCTTTTCCCTCAACGTGCAGAAACTGCTGGTAAACCATGGACAAGGTTTCTATCGGAATGTGTTGAAAATTGTAGGCCTTGAAATCCAGATGCATTTGCTTGGTTTCTGGATCGTCCCCGGAAAAGGTTCCGGCAATCATTCGAATGTGGTCTGAACCGAGCGCTCCGGCCCCTTCTTCAGGGATGGGAAAAACGGCGCCGTTCAGCCAGATATCAAGCCTTTCGGTAACTGTCTGAAAACCGGTTAGCGTGGCGTTTCGCCCGAATACGGATCCTTTTTCAATCCCCCACTGCAATAATTTACGTTCCGAAAGTATGTCGCGATCTTTCAAATAGTGGAGATAAACATACTTGCCAATAAGCGAATGGGCCGTGTTTCTCGGCAAATTGTGCTTTTGCAGCCAAGTGCTAAGACTTTTGAGATTGTTCAGTAATTTGGTATCAACGCGCGTTTCCGGAGTAACGACTTTCCCCCACTCAGACCATATAGCCCCCCTATTAATGGCACTGGCTTTAAACTCTGATAGGTTCGATAATACCGCATTTGCGGTCTTGGCTATTTCTAATATATTTTGGTCTTTCTCCGTTCCAATTTGTGTATCAAATCTAAAGCCGGGGTAAAGTCGATAGTATTTTGGCGTTTCAACTAAAAAGAAAGGAACAATATTCTGATTCCATATCAGCTTGTGAAATTTTGCCGCTTCTGATTCGGAATTTGCCTTACAGACATAGACAATAGGAAGGATACTTTTGCCCAAAGAGGGTGCTGGGGCCGACTTATTTAAGGTGAAGACACCTTCTAAGCCACAACTTTCTTTAGCCAGGCGAAAGGAGTGTGAATAAGAAGGATGGGCATCAAGACTGGAACCAGAGAGATAATATGGTGACTCAGAATATTCAAGGTAATTTAGTAAGTCCTGTATATTCATCGACCGGATCCCTTATTTGAGTGTCGGAACTTACTACATACTTATATATCTTTTAAGGTAAAAAACCTAGTGTGTCAAGTGTGTAATGGTGTAATGGGGGACGTTATCATTAAGTAAATAACTTGACATGATGATGCCAAGCTGAATATAGAAATTTATGCCAAGATTAGCCCGACTCGATGCTCCCGGTGTTCTTCACCACGTAATCATCCGTGGGATAGAACGTAGAAAGATATTTAGAGACAATCAGGACAGGGACAATTTTCTTGACCGTCTGACAATCCTCTTACCCGAAACAAATATAACCTGCTATGCATGGGCATTTTTATCCAACCATGCACATTTTTTATTTCGAACCGGGGATATACCGCTATCCACTTTAATGCGTCGATTGCTAACGGGGTATGCGGTAAGCTTCAACCTCAGACACAAACGACATGGCCAGCTTTTTCTCTCCGAAGCGTAGGTTCATGCGCTCCGAGCCGGAGGCAAAATCGCTACAAATCCATTATTTGCCAGGAGGATGCCTATCTCAAAGAGCTGGTACGCTATATCCATTTAAATCCATTGAGGGCAAGAATCGTTACTGACATATCCGAGCTTAACAATTATACCTACTGTGGTCATAAAGTTTTACTGAAAAAAGAGAAACATCCATGGCAGGATAGCGGATACGTGTTGTCTTATTTCGGCAAATCGCTTCGTGAAGCCCAAAAGGGATACCTTCAATATATTGAGGCGGGGATCGAGCAGGGAAGGCGGCCGGAGCTTGTAGGCGGTGGGTTAATACGGAGTATCGGCGGATTGGCAAGCCGTAAAGGATGCTCGTTTCAGTGGTGAGGGTAGAATGAAGGGTGATCATCGGATATTAGGGGATAGTGCCTTTGTAATTGGGGTAGGCAGCGGCAGAAGAGAAATTTGAACGTTTCTATGAGCTAAAAAGCAAAGGATATGATCTTGATACAATAGAGCAGAAGGTCTGCGAAATGTTTGGTATCGAACCGGATGAAATAGTCAAAGAGCCGCCAAAAAAACAGAGCGGAAGCAAGGGGGAACAGATGGGGACGTCCTTGATATATTGACATGCGACAACCTCGATGGTAAAAAAAAGAAAATGATTACTCGTCCTCGCCTCTCCCGTTTTGCCTCTTTTTCTTTGGGGAGGAAAGGGGGACGTCCATCATTAAGAGTAACTCGACATGATGATGCCAAACTGATAATAGAAATTTATGCCAAGATTAGCCCGACTCGATGCTCCCGGTGTTCTTCACCACGTAATCATCCGTGGTATAGAACGTAGAAAGATATTTAGAGACAACCAGGACAGGGACAATTTTCTTGACCGTCTGACAATCCTCTTACCCGAAACAAATATAACCTGCTATACATGGGCATTTTTATCCAACCATGCGCATTTTTTATTCCGAACCGGGGATATACCGCTATCCACTCTAATGCGGCGGTTACTTACGGGCTATGCGGTAAGCTTCAACCGCAGGCACAAACGACATGGTCAGCTTTTTCTCTCCGAAGCGTAGCTTCATGCGCTCCGAGCCGGAGGCAAAATCGCTAAAATTTATTATTTGCCAGGAGGATGCCTATCTCAAAGAGCTGGTACGCTATATCCATTTAAATCCATTGAGAGCAAAAATCGTTACTGACATATCCGAGCTTAACAACTATACCTACTGTGGTCATAAAGTTTTACTGAAAAAAGAGAAACATCCATGGCAGGATAGCGGATACGTTTTGTCTTATTTCGGCAAATCGCTTCGTGAACCCCAAAAGGGGTACCTTCAATATATTGAAGCGGGGATCGAGCAGAAAAGGCGGCCGGAGCTTGTAGGCGGTGGGTTAATACGGAATCTCGGCGGATGGCAAGTCGTAAAGGATGCTCGTTTCAGTGGTCAGGGTAGAATGAAGGGTGATCATCGGATATTAGGGGATAGTGCCTTTGTAATTGGGGTAGGCAGCGGTAGAAGAGAAATTCGATCGTTTCTATGAGCTGAAAAGCAAAGGATATGATCTTGATTCAATAGAGCAGAAGGTCTGCGAAATGTTTGGTATCGAACCGGATGAAATAGTCAAAGAGCCGCCAAAAAAACAGAGCGGAAGCAAGGGGGTTATATTGTTACTGGGCGGTCGAGGATTTGGGGTATTCATTGGCAGATCTGGCAAGACTTTTTGGTATGACTGGTCAAGGGATCGGGTATGCTGTGCGAAGGGGCGAGCGAATCGCCAGAGAACGGAATTATAGACTAATAGATTGAGTTAGTTGCTTAATGATGGACGTCCCCTATCCCACGGCGAGCCGGTTATTTGGGTAATTATGCACCGCTCTATGATAGGAGGAGAACAATTGATTGATAGAACAATAGAGCGATACTGGAGCCGATTTCCGCATACCTATGACAGGAACCAAGAGTATGTTGTCGGGAAGGAGCTTCTCGATCAAATCACGAAAGAACTGGATAGCCTTCCTGAACTTGGCGATGTTGTTGAGTTGGGATGCGGAACGGGTTGCTTCACAGCGACAATTGTCGGGAAGAGCAAGAACCTGTTTGCCACTGACCTGTCAGACCACCTTCTGGAAACAGCAAGAAAGGGTTTGCACGATCTTCCGAACGTGACAATTCAGAAGGAAAACTGCATGGAAACGTCCTTCGCGTCAGGAGCGTTTGATACAGCCTTCATGGCCAATCTGATTCATGTTGTCGACAGCCCCAATAAAGTGCTTCAGGAATGCTATAGAATCCTCAAGAATGGCGGCACCATTATTATTGTTACCTACACTGGCTACGGTATGAAGCTGTGGGAGAAGATCAAAATGGGTGTGAGGTTCTTGAAAACATGGGGGAAACCTCCTGCACATACACATTCTTTTTCCTCCGAGGATCTAACAACAATGATGGCAGATTCTGGCTTTGTGATCGAGACATCGAAGCTGATCGGCGATAGAACAAAAGCCCTGTACATGATTGGCAAGAAAGAAAAAACCGCATAACAAAGGGCTTCAAGAAATTGCGCCCTTTGCACGCGTCTCCTGAGCCCTCTCGTTCGGCATCATAAAACATTGATCCAAGGAGTG
>Ga0307929_1003010_pt1 | contig 10197 bp, 8 predicted proteins | sample AceLakmetage1330_FD_203160 | JGI IMG/M metagenome (GOLD analysis project Ga0307929, IMG submission 203160) | Saline water microbial communities from Ace Lake, Antarctica - #1330 | ecosystem: Environmental > Aquatic > Non-marine Saline and Alkaline > Saline | place: Antarctica: Ace Lake...
AAAGTAGAGTTTTAATTGTATGTAGCTGTTATCCCGTACAATTTACGTCACAAAAGTATTTAGATATCCGTAAATTGCGGGCTCATTAAAAAAGGACCCATCGGAATAAGAAAATCTATTACCAACAGGCCCTTCTCGGTGGGCAATATAATCTTTGTAACACAAAAAAATATATCATATTTTCAATAATAATGCAAGCAAAAAAATAAAAAAATTGCCAGTTACATGCATATTACAAAAGGGGCCGCTTATTTTACTTTTGTTCAGCACCGCGTCGGAAACCCGCGTTAAAACCTGTATCATAGCCTGACTTGTACCCGGCATCATAACCATCCTGGTATGTTGGACCTTGGGATTGTTGGGAAGAGTCATTCCTTGGCCGTAGGCCGCCTGTCACATCATCTAAAATATTACCTTGACTTCCTGTTAGCACCTTAGCGCCTTCATAGATCGCCAGACCTTTTCCGATGCTTGACCACGTCTTACTGGAACCAGCATAGCTCATACCTGAAAAAAATGATGAGACTATAACTAGCAATAGACATACAAAAAACAATCTTTTCATTGTTAATAGCTCCTAGGAACTTTTTTCTTTATTCGTATATTATATCATCAAGATACATGACCGCGCCGTCAGGATTAGAATTTTTATCTGTCATCCAGTAAAAACCTCCGCTTATATACGACAGGTCCTTGCCAAGAAGGCTAATTGAGTATTTCTTCCACTCCTTTGTAAGTACTATAGAATCGATCTCTGCTTTGCACGAATCCGGATACTGGCCGCTTACTCCGCCAATACCAAAGCGAACAATACGTTCGCCTCCCTTATCGCCACGAGCCCAAAAAGTAAGCTTCTTAGCACCCTTAAGGTTAAACCCGCCTTTTACATCACCCCAGTTATTTACAGGATTTAGCCAGTACACTCCTGCCCATCCGGCACCTTGCGGAGTTCTACCTGTATAACGAAAACGCATGCAATCCTTGCCTGAATGCGGATTCACATCCCAGGTTATTCTTCTTATAGCGTCATAATCACCTAACCAGCCTGATGGAGAATAATGATTTTCTGGGCTGGACTCATCCAGATATACATAGAATGTACGAAACATGTGTTCAGTAATATCGCCTTTCCAGCTATGCCACTTTTCCATATCTTTTTCATCAAGCGGAACAGGCTGTTGAGGAGCCTTTGATTTTTGTACAACAACCTGGTTACCTTGCCTGACAATTACAGGCCTATTTATCAGCCCTCGCATACCGGCACTCTTTACATGTACCTGCCCATCATACACCTTAACAATTGTACTATTTTGATTCGCGATTGTTTCAAAGCCTGTGCCAAGAACACCGCAGACAGCTGTAGGCGTTCTTACCTCAAATTTTGAACCGGAATCAAGCCCCTCAAGGTCAGCTAAGAACTTACCCTTGGCAAGTGTTATCTGCTTATCACCGGTCGCTGCTATCACATCGAGTTTGACGGTGGTATCTTCCTGCGCAGATATAATATTCTTCATATCTTTGCCGAATTTTATTTCAACACTGGAATTTTTAGAGGTCTCTATTCTGTCGCCATCACTCAAACAGGCATCACGATCAAGGCCCGACCACTCATCGTCACCGGAGCGCATACATAAAACATCACCTGTAATATAGAATGCTTCATTTTTTTGTGCTACCTGAGCCTTGACAGGTTTTGAGGATTGCTGATAGTAAAGATAGCCACCAACGCCTACGATAATCAACATCATTACCACAATTATCAAAAACTTACGCATAAATACTCCTTTGCCTATTAATCATACTTTATCTCATCCAGATAAACTATAAAACCATTGGGATTATCCATACGGCTCGCCGCAAAAACAAAACCGCCACTTATGTAAAAAAGCTCTGTGCCTGCAAGATCTATGGTATACTCCTGCCACTCCGGTGTAAGCGCAACGGGGCCTATGCCTATAATGTCAGAATCCGCGTACTGCCCTGTTATGCCACCTATCTTGAACTCTAACTGTTCGCCGCCTTTTTCACCGCGCGCGTAAAAGGTAACCTTTTTCGCGTTTGAAAGATTAAATCCACCATCTTTTGAGCCCCAATTGTTTTCGGGATTCTGCCAGTAAAAACCGACCCAGCCGGAGCCCTGTGTAAGCTCACCTGAATAATCTATCTTTATGCATGTTCCGCCTGAATATGGGTTTTCCCTACAATCCTGGATAATCTTGACAGCTCCATGGTCACCCATCCCACCTGAAGGAACAAAATGATTATACTTGGAATTGTCTTCAGTGTAGACATAAAACGGCATCGTCTCCGGCTCCTTTGGCGTAATAGCCATAACCTGAGCTGCCGGCAATAAGAGAGAAACAAGCATTACTGCAATTAACATATACTTATTCATTTTTTTACCTTTCTTTACTTATACTATTAGAATATAAGATTATATCAGATTTAAGCATATTGGACAAGAAAAATAAAAATTTCAGCGCTCTTGCTGCTATTTTTGATTATGTGGGTATATTTGAGGTTTTTTAACTAAAGAACAGGGGTTTACTCAATGGGGTCGCTATCATCCGCTTCTTCACCTTTTCGTGCTGAGCTAGAACGAGACAATTCCCATCTATCAAGATATTTCTGTTGAAAACTTTCCATATACAGGTATATTCCGGGGGTTACAAACAATGTTACTACCTGCGCAAACAAAAGCCCACCAACTATAATAAGGCCAAGCGGACGCCTGGATGCGCCATCAGCCCCATAACCGAGAGCTATAGGCATCGCGCCCATAATAGTTGAGGCCCCTGTCATAAGGATCGGCCTAAAGCGGACAAGGCAGGCGTTATATATAGCTTCTGTGCTGGATTTAGCGCCCTCGTCCATATTCTGTTTCGCGAAATCGACCATGATAATACCATTTTTTGAAACTATACCTAACAACATAAATATTCCTATATACGCGTACATAGAAAGCTCAGACCTGAATAATAAAAGTGTCAACAAGCCGCCAAAAGCAGCAACCGGAAGCGTAGTTAATATGGTAAAAGGATGTATATAACTCTCATATAAGATACCGAGTACGATATACATCAAAAAGACAGCTATTATAAGCAATGCGGCCATGCTGCTAACAGCATCCTGAAACTCCTGTGCCTCACCCTGAAAAGCACCTGTCGCGCCGGGAGGAAGAATCATGCTTGCGACCTCCTCAAGCTCCTTAGTCGCGTCGCCGAGCGGGATACCATCAATAAGATTAAATGAAAGGGTAGCGGAATTGAGCTGATTGTAATGAGGCACATTCTGTGGGCCAACGCCTTCTGTCCATTCGATTATAGAATTTAAAGGCACCAGCTTTCCTGTTGTCTTTGATCTTATATATATAGAGTAAAGGTTCAAAGGATCGCGCTGATATTTTTTATCAAGCTCTACGATAACCCAATATTGATCAACGTCATTTTTATATAGAGTTACCTTGCCTTGCGCGTATGCCAGGCTTAAGCCATATTCTATGTCCGTGGCTGTAATACCGAGAGTTGATGCCCTGTCCCTTAAAATCTTTATGTTCAATTGCGGCATATCAAGCTTTACGCTATTTTGCACACCTACAAAGCCGCGCAGGGTGTTCATCTTCTGCTCAAGCTCCATCGCTGCCTTGTAAAGGCTATCTCTATTATCTCCACGCATTACATATGAATATTTAGCACCCTGAGCCGTACTCTCACCACCGGTACTAATAGAAAGCGCGGGGATCGCCTCCATAAATACAAAACCATTGGATATCTTAGACATTTCAGGGCGCAACTGGCCAATGACCTTTTCTATCGGCAACCTCCCCTTTTCATCGAGCGGCTTTAATATCGCGTAGAAAAGCCCTGTTGACTGATCCGCGCCTGTCTGTAGTCCAGTAGCCGTTACAACCTTATCTATACATTGATTACCGGCAAGAACATCATCGACCTTATCCTGAAACTTACTCATCTGCTCTGATGAAGTTCCAAGAGACGCCTGCATCAGCCCCATAACAGCACCGCTATCACCCTCAGGTATAAAAGTTTTAGGTAAGAGCTGAATAAACCATAATGTACCTGCGATACATATTACCCACATGATAACTGAAACAATCTTATGGGCAAGTACCCATTTAAGCATAACCGCGTATTTATCCTTTAATAATGTTTCATATTTATCGGTTATCATCTGAAACTTAGTCTTATCCGGGGTCTTGCTACCGAGTCCTGTTTTTACCTTAAGCATGCGCGCACACATCATAGGGGTCAATGTGAGCGCTATAACGGTTGAACACGCTATGGCGGCAATAACAGTCAGCGCGAGCTCCTGGAAAAATTTACCGACAACGCCGCTCATAAATACTAACGGGACAAAAACTATTATAAGGGCGATACTTGTTGAGATAACAGTACCTGTTATCTCTCTCATGCTCTTTATGGCAGCTTTCAATGGTTTCATACCACTTTCCACGTGCCTAACAGTATTTTCTAAGACAACAATAGCGTCATCTACAAGAAAACCCACTGATAACGTAAGCCCCATAAGCGAAAGATTGTCAAGGCTAAACCCCGCGATAAACATAATCGCGAATGTACCAATAATGGTTATAGGTAATGTAATACTCGGTATAATGGTATCTGAAATTCTGCCAAGAAAAAGAAAAATAACCATTATAACCAAAATAAGCGCTATAAAAATAGTATTTCTTACATCGTTTACTGATTCTATTATTGATGTTGACTGGTCGAAGAAAATATCCAATTTGACAGAACCGGGAAGCTCGCCCTCTAACTCAAGAAGTGTATCTCTTACTGATTTCGCGAGTGCTACAGTATTAGCACCGCTCTCTTTTGTGACGGCAATATGCACATAAGTATCTTTCCAGCCATCATCACGAGTAAAAGAAAGAACCCTTATAACATCATTTTGTGTACTTTCTATACATTTAGCGATGTCACCCAAGTATACCGGCGCATTATTTCGATATGTTACTATAAGCTTTTCATAATCCGCTGCCTCTAAGAGCTGGCCTTGAGGTTCAATGGAGAATGTATGAAAAGGCCCATTTAAACTTCCTGCCGGAATAATAACGGTTCCCGCTTGTATCGCCTGTGCAACCTCATCGATGCCGATATCCAGCGATGCCAGTCTGTTTGGATCGACCTGTATCCTTATGGCGGTCTCTGCCCCCCAGACATCTACCTTTGAAACGCCCTCTATCATGCTAAGACGCTGACCGATAGAGGTGTTGCCGTAATCAAATAGCTGTCCTCTTGTAAGAGTATCGGATGTTACTGATATATGGATAATAGGCGTGTCTGATGGATTAGTCTTTTTATATGTAGGGGGCTGTGGTAAATCACTTGGTAGATTTGATGTTGCGCGCTGAATCGCCGCCTGAACATCAGGTGCCGCAAGGTCAACATCTACGCTCAGATCAAAACTAAGGGTAATCTGTGACTGGCTCTCTGTATTATCGGATAAGATCGTCTGCAAACCCTGTATCTGCATACATTCATCTTCAAGAGGCTTAGCGACCGTAGATGCCATCATTTCAGGGCTTGCGCCGGGATACGCTACGCTAATTGTAATAACAGGGTAATCTACGGTAGGAAGGTCACTTACCGGCAACTTAAAATACGCGGATACGCCAAACGCTATTATCGCTATCATGACAAGGGTTGTCATGATAGGCTTTTTTATAAATATCTCTGAAAAGCTCATTTATCTTCTTTGTTGTCTGTATTATTTTTAGTTACATCTACCACTTCCGCCCCGGGTGAAAGTCCGAGCTCACCAACAACAACCACCTTTTCACCTTCTTTCACGCCTTTCTCTACAATAATGTAATCATCTTCACGCATACCTACTGTAAGCAACCTCAGATCAGCCTTATTCTCATCGGTAATCGCAAAGAGATAATGCCCCTTCTGTCCGATTCTTACAGCCGCGTAAGGCGCCAAAATAGCATCCTTATCTATTTTGAGAATTAGATAAACAGTAACAAATTGTCCTGCCCAGAGCTTTCTATTTTTATTTGAAATTATTGCACGTAAAAATATAGTTCCTGTCGTATCGTCTACCGTGTTATCAAGAAATACAAGCTCGCCCTCAACCTCATTATCCTTATCGCCTTCCGGCCTTACAACTACTTTTAAAGCACCTTTTGATTTTGCGTCAAGCAAGTCAGCAAGCGATCTTTCAGATATTGTAAAATCCAAATAATAAGGATCTACGCTTTTAATGTTTACTAAGACCCTGCCGCTATTAGCGGTGACTATATTGCCAGGGTCAACCTGACGTTTTCCAGTTAATCCGTCAATAGGTGACTGCACATAACAATAGCCCAGATCTATTTTCGCAAGGTCTACGTTTGCCTTATTCAGTTCAACAGCGGCCTTGCCAGCTTCGACTTCAGTCTGAAAAGATTCAAAATCCTGTTTTGATATAAGGTCTCTCTCAACTAGTGTTTTGTTTCGCTTTAGGTTATCGGTATTCAACTTTAGCTCCGCTATATCCTGCGCCAGAGACGCCTCTGCCTTTTGAAGCTTAGCGGCATATTCACTAGTGTCTATTACAAAAAGGAGATCCCCCTTAGATACCTCATCACCCTCTGTAAAATTGACTGATTTTATCTTTCCCGTTACCTGTGACTGTATATCTACATTCTCCAGCGCCGATATAGTACCGAATGACTCTATATATATAGGTACATCTTTCTTGATGACTGATGCTGTCTGCACAGGCCTTAGCGGGATAGGTACTTGCTTTGGTTTGAATATACAGCTCTTTAAAAAAACAAGCGCTATAAAAAAAATAGCTACCGCTATAAGAGCTTTTAAAAATTTAGGGTCTTTTAATAATCTGATGTACGCGCTAGTATCCTTGTAATTAAATGCCTTTGCGCGGCTTAACAGATCTTTATAATTGAAAAATTTCATGTTATTCTACTCCTCTGGTTCTTTTATTCCGCTGACTTTAAGTGTGCCTGTCGCATGAGCGAGTTGGGCAACCGAAACAAAAAGATCTGTTCTTGAAATAACAAGCTTCGCTCGTGCGTCTGATAAAGCGCTCTGCGCCTGCAAGAGATCGAGTATATCTTTTAGGCCGGCACCATAGCCTTCGAAAGCCAGATCATACGATGCCTTTGAGTTCTTAAGAAACGCCTGACTATACTTAAGCTTACTGACAGCAGCGGAATAATTATAGTATTTCGACCAGACATCCGCACTTGCCTCAAGTTCAAGCTCTACAAGCTTAGCGCGTTGAGCAGACTCTTCAGCTTCAGCCTCATATTTTTTGTTCATATTATAGAACCCATCGAAGATATCCCATCCAAGACTGAGATAACCTGTATACGCGTAATCATTATCACGCGACTCTTTTTCATTGTAATACTTGTACCAATTTTGGCCCATCGTCGCGCCAAGATTTATATGCGGCAAAAGAGAAGACGTCGCGTCTTTAATGGCTGCTTTTTTTGATTTTAAGTCTGCGCGTGCCGCTTGTATATCAGGCCTTACTAACAATGCTTCATCTATCATCTCTGTTACATCCTGTTTACCTATACCGGTAGGTGCCTCATTATCAGGATTTATGATATCAATTTTAGTGTCCGCACTATAACCTAATGTCGTAGATAGATCTGCTCTCGCTGTCTTTAAATCGTATTTTGCCTCTTCTAAATTATACAAGGAATCATCATAACTTGCCTCAGCCTGAAACTGGTCAAGCTTTGAAACAAGGCCTACCTCAAACCTGAGCTTAGCTGCTTCAAATGACGACTTTGAGTCAACCACATCTGACTCAGCCGCCTCCAAACTTGAAACTGCGGAGTTCAATCCGTAATAGTTCTGCTGAACATCAAGGATCAAATCCTGAAGAGATTGATTAAATTGAAAGCCTGAAGAGACCATGTCCTGATACGCGATTTCAATCTCGGCATCTCTGCCGCCAAAATCAAAAAGCAATAATTCCGCTTTCCCTGATGGCCCGTATTTTAAGTTGTTTACATTGCCGGATTGAGCGGTTGCGACAGACTTCTCTCTAGTGCCATCAGCACCTACAGTCACCTTCGGAAGAAGCTGGCTCTGCTCTTGCCTAAGTATCGCTTGTTTTGCACGGCTATCTTCCCATGCCTGTCGTGTAGTGGGGTTGTTCTTAAGCGCGATATCCAAAAGCAGGGCAAGGGTAAGTGGCTCGTCAAAATCCGGCTTCTTAGAACGCATGAAACTAGTGGATCCATCTTCTAAAGTATCTGCATCGCAGGTCTTAGGCGGTGTCCATTCCTTAAAAGGTGCTGAAGAAAGATTTATACTGCTACACCCACTGATCGCAAACAATATAATGATTAAACATATAATACGCATATATAATATTTTCTTTTTATAATATATTTATACTAATTATAATTACAATTTGATGATAAAGCAAGACTATTTTAAAGTATGATAAATATTTTAACCTAAACAGTAATTTTAAACAAAACCATTATGCCGCTTAAGCGAGTGATATAAGCACGACACCAAGTATCATAACGCCAGTACCCAAAAGCCTACTCATCAGATCCTGCTCCTTAAACAATATCCATCCATAAAAAATACCAAAGACCATACTCAACCGCTTTAGCGCAATCATGTATGCCGCGGAAGATATGTCAAGGGCTGCGAAATGGACTAAGACCGTTATAAAGAATAGTGCCCCTATGAATAAGAATAACTTACTTTGTCTCTTTATTTTGCTTATATCTATTTTTCCCTCTCTGTATCTGCAAATTATAATCGGGGTTAACAATATAGTTACAACCGGAAAATAGGCTGCGACTATGAACATAGAGCTGGAGTGATCTATAGCAAGCTTACCCAAAACCGCTGTTATGCTATAAATAAAGGCAACTATAATCATATAAACAGAGCCCTTCTCTTTGATTAAAGAGCGGACAGGACTCAACAGGCTATCTTTACGCGACCTTAAGTTTAATACGTAAGCGCCCACAAATACTAGTAAGATACCCGCGACACCCAAGGGGACAATGTTTTCACCCAGAATTAACCTTGATGAAAGTATCATAAATACCGGTGTAAGGGCCATAAAAGGCAATGTGAGTGAAAGCGGTGAAAGTTTTAGAGCTTTTAGATAGAGAAGATAAGCTATTATCTCAAGCGGTATAAGGATAACCATAATATAAAAAAACTTAAGATCAAGATGTGGGATTTTTATAAAAAAAAGTAACGATAAAAAAACAGGCAGGCTTATGACGCAGCGCATCCAGCCAACAAGATATTCATCATTATCTTTTAGGGCTAATTTTGAAAAAGCGGCGGTTGTTGCCGTGAAAAACGCGCTTAGAAGGGATAGAACTACCCACATTTTAATTTGCGGCAAGCGTATCTAGACTAACGGACTTCACAAAATTTTCTCCGCATTGAAACGCTTTTTTACACAACAAGGGGTTGCTGCGTAGGTCAGTACTGCCTTCCAGGCGAGGGATATATAGCTCTGATGATAATTTAATACCAAAAACGGCATAGAGTATGCTGATCACCTCTTTTGAGTTCCTGAAAAAACTCTTATTATCATAATTGCTCACCGATATAAACATACCGATTCTTTTTTTCAGGGTCCGTTTTTTCAAGATATACTTTTCAGCCCAGGCAGGTTGACAACGATCTATCATTATTTTAAGCTGTGCGGTAACTGTACCAAAATAGACCGGTGACGCAACTATCAACCCATCACAAGCTTTAAGTTTTGTAAGCAAGGTGCGCATATCATCCATTATATAACATGTGCCGGTCTTTGAACATCTCCCACAGCCCTGGCAAGGTTTAAGTTTAAGCGAATTCAACACGACCTTCTCTGTTTTTGCGCCTACGCTTTTGGCGCCTTTAAAAGCATTATCCAATAACGTCTCGGTATTCGCGTGCCTGCGTGGGCTTGCTGCGATACATAATATATATACCCTCTTGGCAGAAGACCCTTGTCTTAAGACAGGCTTCTCAGTTATCTTTTTCACTTAAATAGCCCTCTATCCGCACTGGGTTTTATGCGGCTTATTCTTAAGGTTATCTAGCATTTTCTTGTGAAGACGCTTATTAGTAGCTAAGATCTGGTTCATAAATGGTGTATATAACTCGTTTTTAAAATTGCTTATCTCTCCTCCTGCCTCTTTAACTATCAGTACTCCAGCAGCGGTAT
>Ga0307929_1003011_pt1 | contig 10195 bp, 7 predicted proteins | sample AceLakmetage1330_FD_203160 | JGI IMG/M metagenome (GOLD analysis project Ga0307929, IMG submission 203160) | Saline water microbial communities from Ace Lake, Antarctica - #1330 | ecosystem: Environmental > Aquatic > Non-marine Saline and Alkaline > Saline | place: Antarctica: Ace Lake...
TACCGGATGGCCGCGGAACACTGTGAGCCAGCCAACCCCTATAATATCTGCTCGGGAAGAGTTTATAAGATCAAAGAGATCCTGGATAAGCTGTTGGCTCTAAGTAATGCTGAGATCGAGATCCTCCGGGATCCGGAGAGAATGCGGGACTCCGAAGTGCCGATCTTTCAGGGAGACCGTACCCGGTTTACCCAGGCCACCGGCTGGGAACCGAGATTTTCAATCGATGAGACATTGAAGATGATCCTTGATTACTGGCGGGACCAAGTTCGGTGATCTGTGTGTATCTGTGTTCTAATCTGTGTTAATTCGTGTATATACAATGAAAACCAATCCATCATTATTGGAAGAACTGTCGAGAATCCGCAGCCATCTAACCGGTCCGAAAACTTCACCCCGGGACCATGATCCTCTCTCCGCTTTCTTCTTTGCCCTGGAAGGGCTGAGAGAGATGGTGGTGGTTACCGATCTCAATCATAAGATTGTTTATGTCAACGCGGCCTGCGAGGATCTGCTGGGGTATGATCCGGAAGAGTTGATGGGGCTGAAAGCGGATAAGTATTTTGAGGGTATTCCGGGGAACCCTCTCGATCTGGTGGGGAAGATCGTCGCCGAGGCATCCGGTGGTTTCTGGCAGGGAGAGATCTTCAACCGGCGCAAAGACGGGGGGTTAATAACGATCAATCTCAGGATGACCCCCCTGACGGATTCTTCGGGCCAGGTTCTGGGGTACGTGGGGATATCGGAGAATATTACCAAACGGAAGCAGGCGGAAGAAGCACTAAGGGAGAGCGAGGCAAGAAATCTCGCCATCTTGAACGCGCAACCCGATCTGATGTTTCTGCAAAGTCGAGACGGGAGATTTATTGATTACCATGCCACTGATATAGACACATTGTTCGTTCCCCCTGGACAATTTTTGGGGAAGAAACTGGAAGATATATTTCCAGAAAAGTTAGCAGCCATTTTTCTGAATATGATCGAGCAAGCCCTTGTCACCGGCAAGATAAAAATCTACGAATACGAGTTGAGCGTCGCGGGCCAACTTCGATCATTTGAAACGCGTATTGTACCTTGTGGAGAGGATAAAATATTGTCAATTATTCGGGATATAACCGAGCGCAAGCAGATGGAGGCAGAGCTCATAAACGCCCGCAAACTGGAATCACTGGGCACGCTGGCCGGGGGGATCGCCCATGACTTCAACAATATCCTGGCCGCCATCCTGGGAAATGTCTCCTATGCCCGGATCTATGCCGAAGAGGGGAGTGAGCTGTATAAGCTCCTGGTTGAAGCGGAAGCGGCCTGCCTTAGAGCTCAGGGCTTGACCCATCAGCTTCTTACTTTCTCCCGCGGGGGCAAGCCCGTGAAGGATGTGATCCGGATCGGAGAGATGCTGAGAGATGCGACTAAGTTCGCCCTTCACGGATCAAACGTGAGCTGCCGGTTCCAGATCGCCAAGGACCTCTGGCCGGTGGAGGTGGACCGGGGGCAGATCGATCAGGTGTTAAATAATCTGGTGATCAACGCCGACCAGGCGATGGCGGATGGGGGGCAGTTACAAGTGCGGGCGGAAAATGTGGAACTCAAGCAAGGAGAGGTACCTTCGCTGAAGGCAGGTAGATACGTAAAAGTGGAGGTGGAGGATGAAGGAGGAGGGATTCCCGGTGAGCATCTGGAGAAGATATTCGACCCGTATTTTACCACCAAGCAGAAGGGACGCGGGCTGGGGTTAGCCAGCGCTTACTCGATTGTGAAAAAACACTCCGGATCGATCCAGGCGGTCTCGGAACTGGGGAGAGGGACCACTTTTATAGTCTATTTTCCAGCCTCGAAAGAGGAACCGAAAGAAAAAATGATGGGAGAAGATGTAATTACCGGGGAGGGGAGGGTGCTCCTGATGGATGATGAGGAAATAATACGGCAGATGGCGGCGCGTCTCATCGGGAAACTGGGATATGAGGTGGTGACGGCGTTGGACGGGAAGGAAGCGGTTGAGAAGTATAAGAAGGCCCAAAGAGCGGGTCGCCCGTTCGGGGTGGTGATACTTGACCTGACGGTAAAAGGCGGGATGGGGGGGGAGGAAGCGCTTGAGAGACTTAAAGGTATCGACCCGGAAGTAAAAGCGATCGTCTCCAGCGGGTACTCGAGTGACTCGGTGATGTCCGACTACAAGGCGGCGGGTTTTGCGGGAATGATAGCCAAACCGTACTCTCTGGCTAAGATAAGCCAGGTATTAAAGACACAGATCTACACGGATCAGAAAACAGATAAACACAGATCGCTTTAGCATCAGTTAACAAGAAAAGCATTTTCACCACTAAGTACATCCCCAGATTCTTTGGTATAGACTGCGTTCCCTAATGGCTTTGAAAAAAGTCCAGGCCGATGTGTTTTTGGAAGAGGCGTTTTAAGGCGGTGAGCTTCTCGGATGAACCGGGATCCACACGGGCAACCAGGCTGTGGAGGTGCTGGGCGACAGTGTAGGTGTCGAGCGGTGTAGAGAGGACAGGGATCCCGGCTTCTTCAAAGAGATCGAGAAAACCCTCCGGTATTGATTTCCCCGCGGTCAGCAGCACACCTCCGATCCACCATTTCTTTCCTTCCGCGCGATATGAACCTCCATCAAGGAGTCGAAGAGTTGGTCGATCTGGTCGACCGGACTGATCATGAGAATCTTTCCCGTCTGGAAGTCAGTCTTTCCGGGGTCGACCCGGATGCCGAAGACCGGTCCCTGAATCAGAACTTTCAGTCCGGCGGGAGATCCAGTTTCCCCGTTTGACTTAGCCAGGTCGGATTGCTATTCTGGTATCTAATTAAAACCATGAAGTTCAATAAGGTTTAAGGAGAGAGTCATGATAAGAATATATCTGTTACTTGTAATGTTGGTCAGTCTTTTTCTTCAGTCCGGAGTAGCCCGGGGAGAGGATGAGACGCCAGTTCTGCTCTTTCGGAACGCAGAAGAGATGATGAGTGACGCGAGCGCTTCCCAATTAGAGGGAGATACTGATGCGGTCCGTGATAAATATACCACCGCCTCTTATCTGTTGGAGAAGATTCGGCAGGACTTTCCGGATTGGAACTCGGCGACGGTAGATAACCGTCTGATTATCTGCCGGACGGAATTGGGAGAAGATCCGGCCGTTCCAGTTGAAGAAGGAAAGATTACGATGCTATTTAAGAGTATCGTGGCGGATTCCGACTATGAACCGGAAGGAGGCGATATATATGAGATATCCCTGGAGGGTGAGGATAAAGCTAACCTGAAACTCCGCTATAAAAAGCTGAAACCTTTCACCGGGGACGTCAGGATATATCTCCAGACTGTTGATACCCCTTCCAATAGATTTCTTTTGGATAGTAAAAACCCGAAACTCTTCAAAGATGAAGAAGGAGAGATTATACTGGAGATAGTTGTACCGTCGGAATGGCCACTATTTCTAGCCGACTTCGCCGAAGGCCCCTACGGGAATCCCCAACCGTTGAGCAATATAATAGAAGTTCCCGAAGCAAAAGAGGAATAAAATAAATCGCTGATTTATCAACGATTTATTTTAGCGGCGATCGGCATCTTCCGCCCCGTGCCGAATGCTTTGTCGGTCACCTTCAGACCGGGAGGAGCCTGATGTTTTTTATACTCGCTTTTTGCTACCGCCCGGATTACCCAATCTATGACTTCGGAATCGATCCCCATTTTTTCGATCTCATTCGCTGATCTGCCCTCTTCCAGATAGCAGCGTAGAATTCGGTCAAGAAGAGGGTAGGGGGGGAGGGTGTCCTGATCGGTCTGATCCGGTTTGAGTTCCGCCGACGGTGGTCGGTCTATGATCCTCCGGGGGATGATCTCTTCTTCGCGATTGATATATTCGGCCAGCTCATAGACGGTAGTCTTAAATAGGTCGGCTATCACCCCCAGACCTCCGGTCAGATCACCATAGAGGGTGCAGTAACCGGTTGCCGATTCACTCTTGTTTCCGGTGGAGAGGACGATCGGTCCGAATCTATTTGAGAAGGCCATCAGAATATTTCCCCGGATCCGGGCCTGAATATTCTCCATTGCCAGGCTTTTCTTCCCCGCGTCGCCTTTTAGATGATCATCCAGTTCACTGAGATAGGATTCGAAGATGGGAGAGATCGGGATGGCCGTCAGATTGATTCCCAGGTTCTCAGCCAGTTCTTCCGCCAGGCGGTTGCTTTCATCAGAGGTGTAGATAGAGGGCATTGCGATTCCGGAGACATTCTCACGGCCTGCTGCTTCCACCGCCAGGGCGCAGGTAACCGAGGAGTCGATTCCGCCGGAGAGACCGAGTATCGCCCGGTCAAACCCGCATTTTTTCATATAATCCCCGAGCCCGAGAACGAGTGCGTCATGGATGGACTCAATCTTATCCCGGGGATTAAAATGGTCCTCAGAACCGGAAAGAGAGGTGTCAACGGCGGCAATCCACTCTTTGAAGGATGGGAAGATCTCCACCGCCTGCCCTTCCCGGTCGAGGAATAGACTTCCTCCGTCAAATATCAATTCGTCATTTCCGCCGATAGCATTGACAAAGATGAGAGGAATCAGATAATGCCTTGCCTGGTTTTTCAGGACATTGAACCGGACCTCATCACCGCCGACGGTAAAAGGTGAAGAAGCTATATTAATGAAGATGGTTGCCCCTTTTTCCGCTAGATCGGCTATCGGATCGGCTTGAAAAAATCTCTGCTCCCAGAGTCCGGGATAGTTCCAGGAGTCTTCGGCGATAGTGATCCCCAAAATTTCATCTTTGAAAGGGATTGTCTGCAGATCGGGTGAAGGGTCAAAATACCTCCCGTCATCGGAGACATCATAGGAAGGAAGGACTGATTTAGCCTGTTTCAGGAGGATCTCGCCTGCGGATATCAGGAGGGCGGCGTTATAGAGTCCGATACCTTCTTTCTTCCCTGTCGGGATAGGGGAACCGATAATGATTCCGAGATCAGGATAGCCGGCGGAAAATTCGACCAGAATTTTAAGCGCTTCTTCTACTTCTTTGATGAACCAGGGTAACTTGAGGAGATCTCGCGGAGTAGATCCGGTCAGGAAAAGTTCCGGGAATACAATCAGGTCGGTCTCCGGTTTCAAGCCGGTGACGGCTCTCTTAACCAGATCAAGATTCCCCGTGATATCTCCGACTGTAGAATTCAGTTGAGCGATCGTGATCTTCATAAGTTTGCTAGGTAGAGCTTACTCGAAAAGGTATTTTCAACTCTTTGTGCTCAAAAAACTAAATATTCACCACGAAGGTCACGAAGAACACGAAGAGAAACAGAGAAAACTATAGAATTTTTCCAGGTTTTTTCAAATTTCTTCGTGAACTTCGTGTTCTTCGTGGTTTCAATTAGCTTTATTTCAATCAGGCGCCAAATTATACTTTTGTCAGAAAATCAGTGGCCGGTTTAATATATCGGGTGGTTGAGACCAATGAGACTGTGTCTCCTCCCCGGATTATATAATCCCCCCGGGGGAAGATAAACTCTCCTTCTTCTTCCCGATAGACACCGGTGAAGACGCATTCCTGGGGAAATCTCTTCTCCCGGGTAATCTCCCGGATCGCCATCCCGATACTCCGGGCCTTGTCGGGGATTTTTACCGCGTAGATCTGGGCTTTGCCTCCACCCAGCACCATGATCTTTCGGACCCGGGGCTGCTCCACCTCCATTATAATCTGATTCAGGAGGAGATCGGCCATCCTAACCACTGAAGTAACTCCGGCCAGTTTGTAGGCCTGCTCATAACGGGGGTCCATCAGCCGCGCGATAACCCGAGGAACTCCCAGGCTTTTAGAGAGCAGAGCGCAGGAGATATTATCAGCGTCATTATTCATAACCGCGATAACGACATCGGCTTTCCCTGCTCCTGCCTCGATCAGGACTCTGATGTCGGTCGCGCTCCCGTTGACCGCCATGGCTCCGGTATCCGCGTGGATCTTGTCGCAGACCTCTCGATCGAAATCAATAACCACCACATCGTGCTTATTTCCCGTCAGCATGATGGTGGTCTCACGGCCTATTAAACCGGCTCCAGCGATAATGATATACATGGTAAAGAAGTTGGAAGTGCGCTAAAGTGCCTAAAGTTGAAAGTTGTCGCCTTCGCCCGGCTGCTCAGAGTAAACATCCAGCAGGCCCGTTACCCTTGCTCATAGAAGTAACCTTCAGAGGCTTTGAGATAAATCCAATTTCGTGGGTTTATTGTAATAGCCGTACCTTTTAAGGGGCGCAATCAATTTGTTTTTACGGCGTTGTATTATTAAACCAAAAGCAATAACTTATATTATCAAAGATTCGAACAAAACCTAAATCATAATTTACTTTTTCATTTACTTTTTCAGTATTTTCAGACTGAGGTTTATACATCTCTGGAGCACGATAATGGATGAATAATCAACTATAGAATGTCCCCCTTCCGCTGCTCGCTCTGTGCTTTTTACCGGGTTGTTGAGGCCGGGGTTTTTAACTTTAGGCACTTTAGCGCACTTTAGGCACTTAAGGCACTTCACCCCTAACTTTTCCAGGCCCGTCTGCTGAAAAGCAGCAGGACCGGGATTATCTCCAGACGACCGGCCAGCATCCCGAAGATATAGGTTATCTTAATTACCGGGTGCAGGTGGGGAATTTCGGATCCGGGGATGAAGCATGGACCTATATTCCCCAGAGCGCTGAACATCCCGGAGAAGGAGTTCAGGCCAGGCAGATCAGAGAAGAGAGCGGTGATCATACCGCCGGCGGCCAGCAGGGTTATCCAGGCGAAGAATAATGCCCCGACCCGTCGAACCTCATTAGCGTTAACCGACTTCCCGTCGACGATAATGCTTGAGACGGCACTCCGGGGCGCCCGGAGACGGAATACCTCTCTCCTTACCGATTTGACCATTATGGCGGCGCGGAGTACCTTGAAACCTCCCCCGGTGGAACCTACACATCCTCCGATTACCATCATAACCAGAAATAACTGCCGGGCGACGGTTCCAAAGTAAGGATCGCTGATATCCCGGGTGGAGAAACCGGTGGTGGTGATGATGGAGATAACCTGAAATGATATAGTTCTGAAGTTACTCTCCAATGTCTGTAGATAGCCCGTATTCCCCGGTACGGCCACCTCCGCCCTCTGGACATGCACGATCCGTTCCCCGATAATAATAATGATGAAGATTGCGATAAAGCCAATCCAGTAACGCAGCTCGGTATTGGTGAATATAGCTTTCAACTTTCCCCGCAGCAGCCGGTAGAGAATAATAAAGTTGGTTCCCCCCAGAAGCATGCCCAGGATTATTATGTATTCAAACGCGATATAATGAGTATAGCCGGATTGCCGGTAGTATCCGATACTGGCATCATGAGGAGAAAAGCCCCCGGTCGAAAGAGTTGTGAGGGAATGACAGACGCTGTCAAATATTTCCATCCCGGAGATTAACAGGCCCATTCCGATTATTACCGTGAAGAGGATATATATTCCCCAGAGGATCTTAAGAGTATTGGCTACTCCCGGCACCGGTCGCCCCACGTTTATCTTGTGGCTTTCCGCTCCGAAGAGACGGTGTGTATTTCTTCCCTGAAAACTGATGGCAAGAAAGAAAGTTAATATTCCCAACCCCCCAACCCATTGAGTAAGACTTCGCCAGAAGAGGATACTCTTGGGCATATGGTCAAGACCAATAAAAACAGTAAACCCGGTAGTCGTAAAACCACTCATGGTTTCAAATAGGGCATCAAGGTAATTAACATCCAGTGCGATTACAAATGGGAGCGCACCGATCAGAGAAAATACAATCCAGCCCAGACTGCAGACCAGCATAGCCTGCAGCCGGTTCAAGTCTCCGGGGGGGAGATAACTCCGGGCGGTGATCCCCAGGAGGATGGATAGAATTCCGGGCCCAAGAAAGGAAAAGAAGGTGAGAAGATCGGCCCCGGATTCACCAGAGAGAAAGACCGTGACTGATGTTAGGAAGAGGAACCCTCCCAGGACAAGTAAGAGCGATCCAACGTCCCTGAGAACTGTGCTGAGAGTCTGCCAGTGATTCCTCATATAAGTTAGCGCCTTTGGCGCTAACTTAGTGTAAAAATACTGAAGCTAACACCATTTGCTAAAGTTGATATCCCAAGCTTAAATTGGTAACAAATGAATATAAACTGAAGATGTTGATTTTGCACGGAGAAATTTGAGATAATTTATAGCTCCCGCTATAAATTATATGGTATATTCTTAATGGGATTTTACTATTTCAGATTTTATTAAAATTGGGATTTCGATGAAAATATTTAAATTCGTTTTCATGGCAATCGCGATGAAGTACTGTACTCAATGCATGAACAATGCGCTGCAGGATTGACCTACTTTTTGGAGTATCTGGATCAAAGGAGGAAGGAGGCTGCATGATATTCTTTTTTTATTTGATCTCGTGCAAAAAATATTTTGCACGAGCTTGTGCAAGATAAAAATCAGGTGGTACAGAAGTGGAAAAAAGTTTAGTCAATGAGCAAAAAATGTGAAAGTCGTGCAAAATTCAGGTAAAAATATGGTAAGCAGTAAACAGTAATCAGTGCGCGCCGCCCGGAGGCGTGGCAAAGTACTGATTACTGAATACTATCTTTTAGCGAGGCTTACCGATAACTGATCACTGTTTACTGATCACTTGCTCTTCACCCGATTGCCTTGCTGAAGCAATCTGTGTGGATCTGTGTTCATATCTTTGTAAATCTGTGCCCCCATGGAGATATTTAAGAAATTATTTGGGATTGAAGCGGAGAGAGTACAGGCATCCTGTGTTGTCATGCCGTTTGTGACAAAGGAAGTTCTACGGGAATTTGGAGTTGAAGACCTCTCCCGGGGGCAGCTTTACGGTGCTGGTAATGGTGAGTGCTGTACTGTCTTCCATACCAGGATGGGAGCCAGCTTCACAGGTGACGCGGTTCTCTACCTTTCTCAGACCCCCTGCCGGGAACTGTATTTTCTGGGCACCTGCGGACTACTGTATAGAACCCCGGGGATAAAGATAGGATCGCTGGTATCTCCTTCCCATTGCTACGCTCAAGAGAGCTTCACTTCTCTCCTATCAGATTCGAGATCTATAGGGATATCAAGCTCACCGGATCAGGCGCTCCTCCAGGGTCTTGTCAATTTCAGGGGAGGGGAGGATAGTAAATATTCGCTAAATCGAGGGGAGGATTCTCGTAGCGGCGACCTTCAGGTCGCCAATAATGGCAGCCTGAAGGCTGCCGCTACGAGCGCGGTCTCCCCGGCGCACCAAATATTCATAACCGAAGTTACCGGGATCAGCGCGGGGTCTTTAAAACTTCAGCAAGAGAAGATCGGAGAATGGCGGGAGAGGGGAGTTCAGGTGGTGGATCTTGAATCAGCCGCATTCTTTGCCGCTGCCCGGCACATAGAGAGATCCGCTGCCGCTTTGATGGTGGTCAGCGATATTATCGGGGAGAACCCATGGCATCAGGAGAGTGACCGAGAATTCGTTAGCGAATCATTACGGCATGCGGCCCGGATATTATGCGAGATTACCAGCAAGAAACAGAGCGATTAAGCCGGGTTCAGAGATTAGTCAGAGAGGGCTTTCCGCGTTTTGGAGTTAATAAAAACCGGGAGATTGTCCGGCTTCTCTATGAGATATCGAAGCGAGAAGGCATTCCTCCTGAAGAGGTTCTCTCCTCTGACTCTCCTCCCACTTTTCCCGGGCTGAAAGAGTATCTCCTGAAGAGGAGATTCCCCTTGACCAGCCGGGAAGATCCGGATTTTCGTCCCTATCTCCCCGGATTTGAGCTGGATCCGGATAATTGCTTACAATTACGGAGAGATTCATTCTATCCCCGACGGATATATATAGAGAAGTCTGTCCGGCATTCCGCGCTGGCCTCGGCTTTTCTGGAGGCCTTCCCCGAAGCTGAGAGCAGTGAGATCCCCCACCTGAAGGAGTTTCTTTCTGGATATGGCGGCAGGGGAATAGCTGAATATAACAAACGATCCGAAACTGTATTTATTATCAACGAAGAGCGTGACTTCTTTAAACGCTGCCCCTGCACCGTAAGAGCGGTACCCTGCGGCTATACGGTATTCAACCTCAGTTTTGGGTGTATCTATGAATGTACTTATTGTTATCTTCAAGAATACACCAATACTCCGGGCTTGATCTTTCCCGCTAATGTCGATCATTTCCTGGAT
>Ga0307929_1003012_pt1 | contig 10195 bp, 7 predicted proteins | sample AceLakmetage1330_FD_203160 | JGI IMG/M metagenome (GOLD analysis project Ga0307929, IMG submission 203160) | Saline water microbial communities from Ace Lake, Antarctica - #1330 | ecosystem: Environmental > Aquatic > Non-marine Saline and Alkaline > Saline | place: Antarctica: Ace Lake...
CCGACGCCCATCACATAGCGATGTTTGCCCCAGAAGCACATGTCCGGGCTTTCACTCAAATAGATGTCGCCGAACGGCGTGTGGCCGGCGTCGCTCGGACGGCTCAGCAACGCAAAATTTCCGTTGCTCTTGCGCGGGAAAAGCACGCCATTGCGGTTATAGGGAAGAAAGGCATTTTCGAGCTGCGTGAAGGTTTTGAAATCCTTTGTCGATGCCAGCCCAATAGTCGGACCGTGGTAGTGATTGCACCACGAAACGTAATAGGTGTCTTCGATTTTACAAACGCGCGGATCATAGGCGTATTCAATGTGGCGCAACGCCTCTGGAGCCCCCTCAAACTGAATCGGATCGTCGTCAATGTCCCAGTTCAGTGCATCCGCGCTGCGACCAAAATGAAGATATGGCATATTACATTTGTGGTCGGCACGGAACACGCCGACATAGCCCCCTTCGTACGGCACGATCGCACTGTTGTAGACGGTCGGGGCCGACGGGATCGGGTTCCGGGCGATCACCGGGTTGGCACTGTAGCGCCAGACCGGCTCGTTGCTACCGCTAGGACGCTCTTCCCACGGCATATCCGGCAGATTCTGCTCTCCAAAAATTTGCACACTCATTTTTCTCTCCAGGGTTTTTAAATTTGGCCGCGGCGCCGTTCGAGTTCGGCTCGATTTTCCCCGGCTTTCTTTTCCGTAATGGAATACAGGGCGGTCATCACGCCGGCGATCAGCAGAATGACGGTCGGGACAACGGTCAACAACACGCGCATTTTAAAAATAACGGCGGCGGGTTGGTCGCCTTTCAGCGCCGGGTCGTATCCGGAAAACGTCGCCATATAGCCGCATAGAATAAAGACCAACGAAAAGCCGAGTTTGACCAGCCACCCATAAACTGCGGTGTACATTCCTTCGCGGCGATGACCGGTTGTCAGCTCATCCTCATCGCACACATCGGCCAGCATCGCGTTGACCAGAATCCACACGCAGGCCAATCCCGGCGCGGCAAACAGTTTGCAAAGCAGGAACATATACGGCCACTGCGGATTGTAAGCAATCCAGGTGGCCAGATAGGAGCAGACCGCCAGCCCGATCCCGATCAGCAACGTCTGCTTTTTGCCGATCCGCGTCGCTACGCCGGACACCACCGGAATCAGCAGCAGGCTCAAAATCTGATAAAACCAGTTTCCGAACATATGCAGTTTCGAGGCCGCCTCTTGCGTTTCGTAGACATAACACGACAGCAAATAGCCCTCGAACGGGCCGGTCAGGTAAATCCCGAGAATCACCGTCAGCGTCAGTCCGGCAAGCAGCAGGAAAGAGCGGTTTTTAATCGTGGTCATAAACCCGCTGACCAACTTGACCTTTTCCTTGCCCTCTTCGCGCACCCGCTCCTTGGCAAAAATTGCCGGAATTAAACCGCTCACCAGAATCACACCGCCAAGAATCAACGTTTCAATACGCAACCCACGCATCTGGTCGCCGCCGCCAAGCTTAAATGACAGCCACCACATGCTGGCCACCAGCAACCCGCCGATGTTGTTAAAAAACGATCGCCAGGCCTGCACGCGGGTCCGTTCGTTGTAGTCCGGCGAAAGCTCCAGCCCGAGCGAAATCCACGGCACACTAAAAATGGTGTAAGCCGTGTAGTAACAAAGCGCGAGAATAAGAAAATAGTGCCCGAGAGCCTTTGGAGAAAAGCAGGCAGGTGGCATCCACATCAATGCGAAAAAAATCGTACAAAGCAATGTGCCCAGAAAAATGAACGGTCGACGGCGGCCAAACCGGGTGCGGGCATTATCAGAAATATGCCCCATCAGAGGGTCGGAGAAAGCATCCCACAAACGCGGAATCCCCATCGCCCACCCGATCACAGTGGCGGGCACACCCAGCGCCATGTTGTAGATCGGCATCGCCAACATGTTCAGCGAATTATTCATAAAACAATCCGCCAATGCACCGCTTCCCCAAATCACTTTCTGGCTGCGCTTCAACTGATTTTCCTGCCTTTTCTCGCTCAAATAAAACCCCTATCTCTCATTGAGTGGAACGGGTATACCACCACCAAAATCCTTTGTAAAAGTATTTTTACAAATATATCAACCGGCGCTCTCAACAGAAGGCATGTTTAATTATACTTGAGCAATCGACCCCCGCTCGACCAGTTCGCAACCGAAGCGCAAAACCTGGCGCTCAACCGAAACAGTGCCGTTGATTCTGCCGACCAAAAGGCGAGCGGCGGCCCGGCCAATTTCCAGCGGCTGCTGCCGAATGGTGGTCAATCCGGGACGCAACTCGCTCGTCTTCAGCAAATCTGCATAACCCATAACCGAAATATCCTCAGGAATGGACACTCCCTTTTCAAGAGCGACAGAATAGAAAATGGCGGCCATTGCATCCGTAATGCAGAAAACGGCAGTCGGCTTATAATCGCCCTCCAGAATTTCAACGCAAGAGGCATAAATCGCATCCGGGTGATCCTCGGGTTTACAAACGCGCACCTCGACCCCCCGCTCTTCCAGACCGGAAACTGCTGCGCTAGTGCGCTGACCAGACCAATCATCCAGATTCTGCGTCTTGCGGGACAAGACCACAACTCGACGATGTCCACGCGAAGCCAGATGCTCCGCGACCAACCCCCCGCCCTGCGCCTCATCGGTCTCCACCGTGTCGCCCACTCCCCCGGGCAGTTCTGCGTCGATTACGACCGCAGGCAACTCACGATCCAGCCACTCCTTAAAATGGCGAGCATAGGTATCTGCGATCACCGGCCATAGAATGAAGCCCTCTACGCGACGGTCGATCAAGCGGTGGATTTGCTGCAAGCCATCGTCTGTCGCTTTCTCGGAATGAAAAAAGTTTTCCTCGTTCTGGCCAATCCACAGTGTAATAGGCACATAGTCGTTTGCCGCGAGCTCCATATGAATTCCCGCCAGGATCTTGGTGTAGTAGGAGTCATACGGTGGAACCAACACGCCAATCATATTCGACTTTCCCGACTGAATGCCTTTGATAAGCGCATTCGGGCGCCAGCCTAAATTTTCCGCACTCGCCTTCACCCGCTTCTGCGTATCGCGGCTATAGCGTTCGCCCTTACCAGACAAAACCAGCGACGCGGTCGGAACCGACACGCCTGCCGCCTGCGCCACATCCACCATCCGCGGCGTCCCCTTAACCTTATTGCTTGCCATAACGCCCTCCAAAACCCCTTTTATAAGGGCAACACCCACACTTGCACCACAAAAAATCCGGAATTTCCAAACATTGGAAACTCCGGCCTCTTTTTTCACAAGGTCTGGAAACTACAGTTCAGCGGCTTTTGCCAAAGCGGTAATCACATCCCACTGCTTGCCAGCGATCTGCTGCTTGGTGGCGAGCCACGATCCGCCAATGGCGCTGATGAGGAGTATCGAGAAAACCCGCAAACTCGGTTACGCGATCGACGATGAAGAATATATCCTCGGAGTCCGCTGCATTGCCGCATCGGTGTTTAATGCCTTCGGAAAAACGCTTCCAAAACCATCGCAGCCGTCGGCATCACCGCCTCCACCAGCACGTTCCCAAAAAGCAAAATTCCCAGCAGGTTAAAAAAACTAAAAGTTGCCGCGTCGGAAATCTCCGCCAATATGGGGCTCAGTCACTAAACTTTTCCCGGGCTGCCCACAGGCCGAGCGCGGGATTGGAGATATAGAAAACCTCTTCGCCATCCGGCATCGTGTTGAAACCGTTCTTAAGCATTTCCGGATTATAGCGCGCGACCATCTCATCATACGGCGCGGCCTCAAACCCGACCGAGCGGATTTCTTCCAAACTCATGTCCGGACCGGGACAATACGTAATTGAGAAACGGCCCTCGGACGAACCGTGAATCAAATGAGCCGCCGCACCGAGATTCGAACGTAGCTCCTCGTCGTCCTCGACGGACTTCAAGGTCGCGGGCGTTCCTTTGTATCCAAATTTACGGATCAACTTGTCAATCGTCGGATCTTCCCCGAACTCCTTAAGCGCGGGGGCCAACACAATCAGCTCGCCGCCGTCGGCAATCGCCATGCGGGTGCGATAAACCGATTTGTTGCCGAGCCAGGTGCTCTGAAATTCGTGCGGATCCAGATAAACCACCACCTTCTTCGGCTCACGATCAAGCAGCGTAATGTTCACCGCGCGCGCCAGCTTGCAGGCTTCGTTGTAGCACTCCACATCGTCACTGGCATAAAACCCGCGCATGTGCATTTTACCGGTACTGTAGTCCTGCTCCATCACGGTCAGGATATAAGTAATCGGCAGATCACTCAGATAGGTATCGACCGCGTGATTGAACAGCTTCCGAACCGGCGTATCAGTCCGCCCGAGAATCGTCTCCATGTTGCAAACCGCGCCGAGAAAATGCGACTTGTTGATAATGTCCGACCCGCCCGCGCCAACGACGATGTTCTTGGTGTAATTGGCCATGCCGACCACTTCATGCGGGACCACCTGCCCGACTGACAAAATCAAGTCGTAGCCGTCGAACAGCATTTTGTTCACTTCGACCCCGACCGTGTAATCCACTTTGCCGCCGGAAAGTTCGGAGAGCATCTCGCCAGACACCTCGCCTTTATGAACCACTCCATTACGCCAGTCATGTACCTTGAAGGCATCGAGCGGAATGGTGTTGCCGTACATCATACGGAGCTGCTTCTCCGTCATCGGATTATGCGTTCCAAGGGTTGGAAGAATGTCGACCTGCACGCCTTCGGCGGTCAACTTTTCGTAGACCATCGCCGTAATCGGCCCGGCCATTGAATTCAGCCGCGTATGATCCGGCGGCAGAATAAGGCAACTGCGTTGCGGCACAGATTTTCTTCCAATGTTTGGAAACTTTTCTTCCAAGCATTGGAAAACTAAATCACGCAGTTCGTCCTGCGTGATCGAAACGTTCTCTCCGAATTGACTGATCATGTTTTCCCTAACGTAGACGAGGCTTCCAGCCTCGTTCGGTTTCACAATACGTTTCGCTCTTGCCAACGAGGCTGGAAGCCTCGTCTACACTACACAATATACGTAGAGGCTGCGGTGTCGCCGCCACGGCCGGTCCAGTTGGTGTGAAAGAATTCGCCGCGCGGTTTGTCGACGCGCTCGTAGGTGTGTGCACCGAAATAGTCGCGCTGCGCCTGCAGCAGGTTCGCGGGCAGGCGGGCGGCGCGGTAGCCATCAAAGTAGGCCAGCGCTGCGCTGATGGCGGGCATCGGAATACCGAGTTCTACGGAGGTCATGATGACACGGCGCCAAGCCGCTTGTGCATTTTCAACCGCGTCTTTAAAGAACGGAGCGAGCAGCAGGTTGACGAGGTCGGGATTGGTGTCGAACGCCTCTTTTATGTTTCCGAGGAAAACCGAACGAATAATGCAACCGCCGCGCCACATCAGTGCGATTTCGCCGTTTTTTAGTTCCCAGTTGTACTCTTTGGCTGCTTCGCGCATGAGCTGATAACCCTGTGCATAGGAAACGATTTTGGAGGCATAGAGCGCCTGCTTGAGATCGGCGATCAGCGCGGCCTTGTCGCCGTCGAATTTCACATTCGGGCCGCTGAGCACCTTGGAGGCTTCAACGCGTTCGTCTTTGAGCGCAGAGAGGCAGCGTGCAAAAACGGCTTCGCCGATGAGGGTCAGTGGTTGACCCAAATCTAGAGCGGAAACGGCGGTCCATTTGCCGGTTCCCTTCTGCCCGGCGGTATCGAGAATCTGATCGATCACGGCTTCGCCGGCTTCGGTTTTGTAGCCGAGGATATCGCGGGTGATTTCAATGAGATAGCTATCGAGCTCACTGGTGTTCCACTCGGTGAGCACCTCGTGCATCTCTTCATTGGAGAGACCGAGGCCCTCTTTCATCATCTGGTAGGTTTCGCAGATCATCTGCATGTCGCCATACTCGATGCCGTTGTGAACCATCTTCACAAAGTGGCCTGCGCCATCGGAACCGACCCATTCGCAGCAGGGTTCACCCGCATCGGTCTGTGCGGAAATCTTCTGGAAAATCGGCTTCACAGCCTCCCACGCGGCGGGCGAACCGCCGGGCATGATGGATGGGCCGAGCAGTGCGCCCTCTTCGCCACCAGAAACCCCGGTGCCAATGTAGAGCAGTCCTTTACTTTCGACGTACTCGGTGCGGCGGATGGTGTCGGGGAAGTGCGAGTTGCCGCCATCGATGATGATGTCGCCCTCTTCGAGGTACGGGATCACCTGATCAATAAAACTGTCGACCGGCGCACCGGCTTTAACGAGCATCATCACTTTGCGCGGGCGTTCGAGCGAGGCGCATAACTCTTCGATGCTGTGCGCACCGATGAAGTTTTTATCCGCACCGCGGCCGGCGATAAATTTATCTACTTTTTCGACCGTGCGGTTAAACACCGCTACGGTGAACCCCTTGCTTTCCATGTTGAGAACGAGGTTTTCGCCCATCACGGCCAATCCAATCAATCCGATATCTGCTTTCATAATCAAAACTCCTTCGTTGTTTTTCTATGGAGTGTTGGAGTGCGGGAGTAATGGAGTATTGGCTCTGCGCTGTGCATGCCGACTCCCCTACTCCACCACTCCCATACTCCACTACTCCATCGTTCCCTATCTCTTAACTCGTGCGTTGCCGTCCCAAATGCTCCAAAGCTGATCCTCATCTGCGGGCTGAGCGTAGTCGGTCAGCATGGTGGCGGCAAGCGCCCCGCTGGCCCAGCCGAAGCGGGCACACTTTTTGACATCCCATCCTTTGAGAATTCCATAAAGGAGACCGCCGACAAATCCGTCGCCGCCGCCGATGCGGTCGAGCACGCCGATTTCACGCGGTTTGATGACCTCCCACTCCTTGCCGTCGGTAACCAACGCGCCCCACATATGGCTATTAGCAGAAACCACTTCACGAAGCGTTGTTCCGAAATAGGTCGCATTGGGATAAGCGGATTGAACCCGGCCAATCATTTCTTTGAAGCCGTCAATTTTTTCATCGAGTCCGCTCCCTCCGGCCGCCGGTCCTTCAATGCCGAGGCAGAGCTGAAAGTCCTCTTCGTTACCGATCAGGATGTCGCTCAGGGAAGCGATCTCAGCAAACGCGTCGGCCAGTTCTGTTTCCCGACCCTTCCAAAAACTCGCGCGGTGGTTGAGGTCGAACGAAATCAACGAGCCGTGTTTTTTGGCGACCCGTGCAATATCTAGACAGAACTGACTGGTCTTGGGCGATAGTGCGGCGATGAGTCCCGATAGATGAACAATCGTGGCGCCTTCTTCACCGAAGATTCGATCCAGGTCGAAATCATCCACACAAAGCTCGCGGCCGACTTCGCCGGCGCGGTCGTTCTGAACTCGCGGCCCGCGCGATCCCCATCCGCTATCGGCCATGTTGATCTGATGGCGGAAACCCCAGGGATTATCCTGCTCGAACTCCGGCCCTTCAAAATCCATCCGGCGGCTTCCAAGGTTGTCCTTAATGAAATGTGCCACCGGACTGTCTTTGACAAACGCAGTCAGCACGTTGACCGGCATGCCCAAATAGGAGGCAACACTGGCTACGTTGCTTTCCGCGCTGGTGGCCTGCATCTTAAAGGTGTCGCTGCTATGAAAAGGTTGAGATGCAACCGGCGTCAGCCGAACCCCCATGCTGGTGGGAACGATCAGGGAATATTTTTTTGATGTGTTTTTTGTCATGTTTAGACTCCTGTATATGCTGAAAACCCGCCGTCGACAGGGACGATAACGCCGGTGACGAATTTGGCGGCATCGGAGAGCAGATAGTGAATGGTGCCATAAACCTCGTCCTGTTCGCCGAAGCGGCGGAACGGGGTTTTGTTGATGACCTGCTGGCCGCGTTCGGTGTAGGTGCCGTCTTCGTTGATGAGCAGCGCGCGGTTCTGGTTGCTGACAAAGAAACCGGGAGCCAGCGCACAGACGCGGATTTTATCGCCGTACTTGAGCGCCATCTCGGTGGCCATCCATTTGGTGAAGTTGTCGACCGCGGCCTTGGCGTTGGAATAGCCGAGTACGCGAGTAAGGCACTGCGCGGCGGACATCGAGGAAAAGTTGATGACACAACCGAAACCCTGAGCTTTAAATGCCTTGGCGAAGGTCATCGTTGGCATGACCGTTCCCTTCAGGTTGAGGTCGAGTACTTTGGAGTAATCGTCGATTTTCAGATCGAATACATCCTGATCGGGGCCGATGGTCGCGCCGGGCATATTGCCTCCGGCGCCGTTGATGAGCACATCGATGCGGCCGATGTCAGTCATGATTTTTTTGTACACACTGTCGAGCGCGTCCTGATCAAGCACGTTACAGGCATAGCCGCAGCAATTATCTGAAATCTGCTTTGCCTCTGCAACAACTTCATCGACCCGCTCCTGCCGGAGATCCAGATAGATTACATACGCGCCCTGCTCCTGCAGGTATTTAGCCGTCCCGCCTGCCAGTACGCCGGCAGCGCCGGTCACCGCAATCACTTTGTCCGATATGTCGAAAAGATGGTTCATGAGCTCTCCTTTTGTTATTGCCTCAATGGTTTGAGATAAACCTTTCATCACATTTCCGCAAGCGAAAACTTGCTATTTTTTGATCAAAAAACCACTATCTCAAACAATTGAGGAGAGAAAAAGAATGGAATAGTGGAAAACTGGAATAATGGAGTAATGATTTTCCAATGCCTGGAAGCGTTCTCCCTCTTCAACACTCCATCCTTCCAGTATTCCAACATTCCAGAGGTGTTCCTATGGCAGTTAGTCAAAAACAGATTGCAGAGAAGCTGGGCGTATCGATCGCTCTGGTTTCCCGAGTGCTTTCGGGCAAAGCGGCCGAAATCGGCATCGCGCCCGACACCATTGAGCGGGTTATGAGTGCCGCACAGGAAATGGGCTACGTTCCCAGCGCCGCCGCCCTCTCCTTAAAAGGAAAATCCACCCGCACGATTGGCGTTGTGGTCTACGACTTTAAAGATCCTTTCTTCGGAGCCATCATTGAACAACTCCAGATTCAGGCCCACGAGCATAACTATTCACTGATTCTGGCCGGGTTTCTTAACCGTATCCCCGACGAGCAGGATTTGCAGTCGCTCCACAAATACGCGCTCGACGGACTGATCGTGATCGGAACCGATCTAAATGCCGAGTGGTTGAGTAACTTTCAAAACATGCCGGTCGCACGCATCGGGCACGGCGGCCCCGACGAACGGAGCGTCCGCGTGACGGTGGATGAGGACCAGGCGGCCCGCCTGCTGATCGGCCACATCATCGAAAGCGGACGGAAGCGCCCGCTCTATGTTTCTGCAAATCTGCCCGCCCACCGCATCCGCCAGCAAGCCCTCAAGCGGGCCGCCTCGGCTCGCAACATCGAACTGCTCACTGAACAATTCTCTGGATGGGAGGCCTTCGAGGCCGGGGCGCAACTCGCCGGCCTGCATCGTGACGCCGACGCGCTGATTTGCGCGACCGACCAGGTCGCCATGGGCGCACTGCACGCCCTGCACGATGCGGGAATCGCTGTGCCGGAAGACATCGTCGTGACCGGCTTTGATGGCATCGCCGCCGCTGGGCAGTTCATCCCCTCAATCACCACCATCAGTCAGCCCATCGAACAGATTGTAAAACAGGCCTTTGCGACCGTGATTCAGCCCGTCCAGCCGCAGGAAATCCTCCTGCCCGGCCAACTGATCGTGCGCCAAACCGCGTGATTTCCCCACCTCACCGACAACACCGCTGACGGGCGTCGAACTCAACAGGCCATTGATCTCAAGTAAATTCTGTACGGTCGGCGCAGCGCATTGTTTTGCGAGGCATCCCGTTCATAAGCAAGCGGAGGGCGGGTTTCTCTTTTCCAATGCTTGGAAGAGCTGGGCGGCGGTTTTCCAACCCTTAGAAACCCCGCTTCACATTTTTCCAATGCTTGGAAAACGAGCCGCCGATCATCGAGACGGATACTTTTTGAAATGATCGGCCTGCCCGAAGATTTCTTTATAGTGTGCGCGGCCAACCTCTCCCAATTTCCACTTTTTTGCTGTCGAACACAGAAGCCTGTCGCAAGATCGGCTCTCTGCAGACAGTCAGGATGCCGGGCCAACTTTCGGTGCGAATGGGCGTAAAAAATCAAAAGGCGAACCCGGAACGAGTTGCCGTTCCCGCTGGTCTCTTCTTTTCGGAAATACGAAAAGCACTTTCGCCTGCGGCTCAGGTCGCCTTAAGAAAG
>Ga0307929_1003013_pt1 | contig 10191 bp, 11 predicted proteins | sample AceLakmetage1330_FD_203160 | JGI IMG/M metagenome (GOLD analysis project Ga0307929, IMG submission 203160) | Saline water microbial communities from Ace Lake, Antarctica - #1330 | ecosystem: Environmental > Aquatic > Non-marine Saline and Alkaline > Saline | place: Antarctica: Ace Lake...
ATCGTTTTTACATCCCTGAAATTTATCGCATAGGCCTGGGATTTAAATTTAAACGGGGTGCCCGGCCAAAGGTGCTCAGCATTAAACGCAAAGCAATTGGAAAAGGCCTTATCTCTATTCAGAGCATAAGGTATTGAGATGCTTGATTACAAGGTCTTTTGTCTTGAAAAACAAAAATAGTATCCAGGTTCAGTTGGAAAAAAGGGTTAATGTTAAGGAAATTAAGATTAAAAAATTGGAAAAGTTTCGAAGATGCAAAGTTTTATATTGATCCTTTGACAATTTTAATAGGAACAAATACCAGTGGTAAATCCAATCTCCTGGATGCCTTGCTTTTTTTAAACCGTGTGTGTTCTGGAGTTGGCCTTTTTCAAGCCATTAACGGTGATGTGAATCTCCCCCCCTTGCGCGGTGGTGCAAAATGGGTCTGTAGGAAAGGTGAGGATCTATTCTCACTGGAAGTTATTGTGGGCGGTGTTAAACCTTCCCATACCTATCGGCACAGCTTAACAGTGAAGATAAACGGTACCAAAGCCGAGGTTTTTAAGGAAGAATTGGTTTTAATGATCCAGGGTCCCCGGCAAAAGCTGCCCAAAGAAAAATCGTTGTTTACAACCAGACAGGAAGACGACGCAAATGCACCTGGAATTCCAACGTACTTCTCAACCGGAACCTAGGGGCGGGGAAAGCGGATTGACCTGAATCGGTCTTTTACCGTCATCTCCCAGGTGGAAGCTTTAAATTTACGAAAAGAGATAATAAATGGTGCAAAACTCGTATTATCCCTGGTAAAAAAAATATTTGTGTTTGATCCCATTCCAAGTCATATGAGAGATTATTCCGTTTTCTCCGAAGAACTTCAAACAGATGGAGCTAATATCGCCGGGGTCTTGGCAGGTATAAAAGAGCAGCAGAAACATGAAGTTGAGAGCATTCTGACCCATTGGTTAAAAAAACTACCGGAAAAAGACATTAAACGGGTCTGGACGGAACCCGTGGGCAAGTTCAAGACAGATGCCATGCTGTATTGTGAAGAAGGATGGGAAAAAGCCGCATCCCATGAGATTGATGCCCGGGGAATGTCAGACGGGACATTGAGATATCTGGCCATTGCCACAGCCCTTCTTACCCGGCAACCTGGAAGTCTTCTCGTTATTGAAGAAGTGGACAACGGACTGCATCCTTCCCGGGCCAGTTTTCTCATTGACATGCTTAAAACCCTTGGGAAAAAACGCAATATTGATGTGATAGTCACCACCCATAATCCAGCCATGCTGGATGCAGCCGGTCCCCGGATGATTCCCTTTATAACGGTTGTTCATAGAGATAATCAGACCGGGTTGAGCCGGTTAACGCTTCTTGAGGATATTCAACAACTGCCCAAACTATTGGCAGGCGGTACTTTGGGCCGTCTTGCAACTGAAGGCCGCATCCATGGAATACTTCAGGATGGAGACAACCAATAACAAAAAGGATATTCCCAAAATAACCCATGCTCCCCGCTCACATTGCACAGAATATCAGAAAACAGGTTGAATATTATCTCCAGGCCACCTTTTCATTCAGGGACAAAAAGGCCTTCAGCTTATTCATCAATGATCCTGAAAACGGAATGTTCAAAGGGCCGTGGTTTTAACTGAAACGACCCTTCAGACCGGCCCCGGGGAATATCAAGATACCCTTAGAAATTTATATCCCGTTTACGCCATTCCTCCACCAATATAAATCCTGGATCAGATTAAGCAGTAAGAACCACGCCCCCCAGTCAACCATTGTGACCACCGGCACCGGATCAGGCAAGACCGAATGTTTTTTATATCCCATCCTTGATCATTGTCTGAGAGAAAAGAAAAAAGGGCAAAATGGCATCAAGGCCATCATCTTGTACCCCATGAATGCCCTTGCATCAGACCAGGAAAAAAGATTTACCGAAACTGTTTTAACAGACCCTGATTTAACGGCGGCTGGGATCAGAATAGGCAATTATACCGGAAGATATAATCCTTCTGATCCAGGGGGTGCCAGGGAGAGCGGGACCCAATCCATGGACGGACAAGGAAATATTTTTCACGGAATATCCAACCACAGGGTGCTTCAGGAGTTTCCGCCGGACATTTTGTTAACCAACTACAGAATGCTTGATTTTCTGTTAAGCTGGTTTGCACTGAAACAGATAAATTCATTGTTAAATCCCCGGATGAAGCCGCATGCTTTTTAAATGCCCCCAGCATGGAATATTTTTCAGAAAAAGGCATATATGAAAAAGTCGATTTTGACATCCGCCAGAAATATTACCAGGATCGTTATCAAAAAGGGACTTTAAGACGTGTGGTTGCCCAGGAACACACCGGTATCCTTGACACAGAGTTAAGAGAAAAAATTGAAGATGATTTTAAAACTGCTTCCCACCAGGATGATCCAAACATTCTGACATGTACATCAACCTTGGAGATGGGAATCGACATCGGTGCGATTTCCAGCACCCTGCTTTGTTCCATTCTCCCCACCACTTCAAATTATCTGCAAAGAATCGGAAGGGCAGGAAGATCAACCGGAACCGCCTTGATTATCTCAGCGGTTTTGTGGCACCTGTAAATAAGATCAAAGAACCGGGTGCACCCCCCCATTGTCCCCAGTGTGGTCATGAAGGGGACAGCAACAGCCTTTTTGATAAAGGGCAACAAAAGGAGTTTATCAATTTTTCAGATTCCCAGGCCCTTTCTTACATGGAGTATTATGACAGCCTGTCCAGCGATAAGGATGAAGAAAGGGAACAGGCCTTTTATAATGTTGTTTCGTCGTTTGACTTGACCCTTGAGGGTCCCAAGGGGGCTGTGGGTGAGGATAGTTTGCCTTTTGGGATAGAATATCGAACCGAAATTGTTTTAAGGGGTATTAATGGCGGGTATCTTGATCAGGGCGTTGACATTAATATTGGACCGAATCAAAAAATATCGGAAAATGGTTTTTTTATTTGCAAAGAATGCGGTGTCATTGTCCCCCCCGGTGCTGCAAAAGATAAATTTGAAGCCTACAAACACAGGAAAAGCTGTAAAGCCCGAAAGAAATATGAAAAAAACAGCCAGCAAAATGTTCACCTCAATCCCTTTGAATGGGAGCGAATATTTCTTTACCGGGAGTTGAAGTCAGGCGGTTCTTGCAGGAGAGCAAATGGATTTTTCTTCAAAATGGCAGGAAGATGGATGGAAAATTGTCGTTATGGACGACCTGGAAATGAATGATATGGAATGGTTTGTTAATTTATTATAACCACCACGGGCAGACTTTATTTTGATCCGTTTCTGCCCACAAAGAATCATGAAAATAATGTTAGGCATCCTACACTTTTTTTTTATAAGAAAGTCTCACCAACATGTTGGAATTAAAGGACTTTCATTTTTCGTTGTGGCAGTGGTGACTGCCATGTATGTTTATATGAAACTCCGTCCAACACACTGGAATCATAAGAGTTTCGTTTTTCGTTGTGGCTGGTCTTACAGCCATGTATGTTATATGAAAATGAAGTGTCCAAGTAGCCTCAGCAAAGCCCCCCCCGATGGGTAATAGGAACCGGCCAATTGGGCCGTCTACGGTCCCGGGCCAAGCCCATTGCCCCTCGGGGGGGGGGCGGCATGATATCACTTCCAAGCTTTGTTGTGGGCAGACCGAGGTCAAAATAAGGCCTGCCCATGGCAGTTATACAAACAAGGACGGTTCCGTATGGTTCAATTGATGATACATAAAAATGTGCTTAAAGGACCTGATCCTTTAATTAAAAAATGTAAGAATTTCAAAGAAGAGTGCCAGGTGGTTGTGTCATGGGTGAAACATCTTATTGAAAATAATGCCATGAAAGACCATGAAATATGCATCACTCCTTACAAGGCAGATATCGTTACAAGCTTGACGGAAGCAGGCTTTAGCATTTTTCGACTCAAGCCCAGGGAGGTTGACCCAGGGGCAAATGAACCCGGAATACGAATGGGCACAATGCAGCGGATTAAAGGGCTTGAATTTCGGGCTATTTGTTTGGCTTGCGGTGATATCAAAGACCCCATGAATGATATAAAAAAGGCATCAAACTTAAAGAGATGTGAAAGATATGTCGCTATAACCCCTGCCAGGGAACAGCTTCTGGTTACACTTGGGGTTCAGCCTTCAAAGGACAACACATAATTAATTTCAGTCAGTCAGAAGCAGACATCATCATCGTGGATGACGAACTATCGGAGCTGGACGCTTACAGCTTTTTACATGACATTTCAAAATTACTTGATGATTATGTTGTTTATTAGCCTACTCTTTGGCTGTCATCGCACTGATTTGGTCCGACACCTCTTTGGCTCCTTTAAGAAAGGGTTTGTCAAACTGGGTTTTAATGACAAGATTTCCCATAAACCCATCCGCTTGGGCAGTGAAGGTAACAGCGATATAGTCAAACAGATCCACCAATTTTTGAAACTCGGGGGTCATGGCCATGGCAAAATCGGGATTACTGCCCATAAACATGGGCATAAAGTTTTTCAAGACATAGTAAAGCTCCATGATATCCAGGTAAGCAATGGAATGGTTATGGCTGAGGGTGTTTTTTAATGATTTATTTTTAAAGGTGGTCATAAAACCCGTTGCAGGATCTGCCGCCAATGCCTTCTCAAGCATGGGCTTACCCAATGTTATAAGTAGTTTTTTTCCTTTAAAACCGGCATAGATCTGAAAGGGGCCAACATGAACCATATACACAGGATTGTCACCAATCTTGAGTCTGTTCACCATCACTTGCTTCTCTTCGGGTATTTTTTTGATCAGTGTTTCAATTACGGCAATCATCTTGGAAGGATCTTTAAATTCAAGGGAGAGCAGGGAATTGATATTGCTCATATTGATGCTCATACCGTCATAGATACCCGCATTGAAATTGTTGCCGAGGTTGTTGATAAGATCCGCTTCCATATCAACGTCATAATCGGTTTCTATTTGGTTGAACTGCTCGGTTATTTCCGCCAATGTTTTTTTATCCAAAGTATCTCGAAGCATTTGCCAGTACTGCTGCAAATCCTGTGTAAATCCCCAGAGCATGACCGGATTCTCTTTCAGTCCCAGAGCAATCTCTCTTTTGACATCAACCCCTTTAAACATATTGAAGAGTTTTGATCCTTCAACGAGATCTATATAATAATCCACAATAAAATCAGATTTTTTCAGATCCGTTGAAAATCCCAGTGCTTTGTAATCCTTCAATAATTCAAGGGAGACTAATGCTGCTGGGCCATAGCCTTGGGCATCCATTCCAGCCTGACCAGGCAAGAAGAGCGAAAAGAAATTTGCGGATTCAGGATTTTCTTTGATGATTCGTTCAATATTTGCGTAAAACAGTACGTCTTTGGAGGCATCGAGTTTTTTGACCACCTTTATGAACTTTGGATCATCGGCTAACGTTGGGGTATTTGGGCTGCTATTTCCATTAAGGCGCTGCACCATTTTCTCAAAGAAAATTCCGGCATCTTCAGAAGGGTTGGTTCCCATAAGAATATAACCGTTACCGGCAGCCATATAATTCGGGTAAGAGGGAGTAACCGTCTCACTTGTGATAGTATTCGTCTTATCTATCTTGGCGTTTTCATCCAGAGAATCCGCAGAATCTTTAGAGCCATTCAAAGAAGTATTGGATTTGTCTTGATTTGTTTGAACAGCTGTCTGATCTGTTTGAGTCGTTATCTTAGGTTGGTTGCCCGTTGAAGTATCCGAATCATCCAAATTATCTGCACCATTAACTTGCAAGGCATCATTAGAATGCCATTTCCAAGCCTCTCCCACTTTTTGAAATTGAACCGTGGCACTCTTTTTTTCAATGGATTGTTTGATCCAAGCCATGGCCTTTTTTTCATCTTTGGCTGGCAGAAACAGAAGCAAATTGAGATGGGGCTCATCCGCTCCTTCAACCATTTCAAAATTGGAGGCGGCAACGCCAAAGGGACGTCGTACATCAAATCCATTATTGCGCAATTCATTCAGATCAAAAGGATTAAAACCCAATTTTGACTGGATATCCTTGAGTTTTTTAATGGGGTATCCCCAAAAGTTGTCAGGAGTTACTGAAAGATAGTCATACATATTTTCAAGGGATGGGCATTGAAAAAACGCATCCGTACTCCCAGGAAGAATTTTTGTGATGGCTGGCTCGGGAGTGGGAGAAGAGACCGCATTCGTTAGGGTTGGGGAAAGGACAATTTGAAAAAATGAAAAGCAAAAAAAGAAAACAGAGCGGATAAACCATTTGATGAATATGTCTTTTTTCATACTGACTCCATATTTTATTTAGGATCACTTTACCGTGAAAATGCTTAGGATAGGATAAGAACTTACTTATTGTCAAAAAGTATATGAAATTTTTTGTTCAGTACCGGCCAGTCTGTGGCCACCAGCACGACCTTGATGATCCCCCACTCCAAATAGGTAGGGGCTCGGTCTGAACCTACATACTTATCATCCGGCCCAATGGGACCCAAAGGTGATCTTTACAATGTCACAGTGGGGGCCTTTGACACCACAGACAAAAGAGCCGATGCTGAAGACAAAGCCTTTGCTGTGCTGAAAACCTTGAATTTTGCATGACCATGATACCATTTTATGCTAAATAACTTCTCAGATGTGATCTCAAAGACCACACACCGGAATCCTTCGAGCGCTTAGAAGGCCCTCTGGGTGTGATCAAATGTAGAAGATTATACGAATGTATGCCTGAAAGTTGGAATGGCAATTAATGGGGGTTGATCATAAGATGGGCCACTATACGGATTCTGAATATGTGTCATTTTTAAAGGTTTGTAATTATAGACTTTATTTTAAGTCTTAAGAGATTTTTTTCAAAATGGCCCATGTTATGACCAAGCCCAATTAATGCTTTTTGGGGCGGGGGATCTCACCATAACGGTATATGGAAAACTGGTTTTAAGAGTATATCACCCACTCAACAGGATAACTGACATAAGAAACCCGTCTGAAGTTTTGGGTTTATCAAGTATGAAATTTCATGGAGACATTGATAATGAAAGATGATCTTAAGGTTTTTGCAGGTAATTCCAATAAACCCCTTGCCCAGGATATCTGTGATGCCATGGGCATTCCCTTGGGGCACCTTGCCATATCAAAATTTTCCAACGATAATATGCATGTCCAGGTCCAGGACAATGTCCGGGAAAGGGATGTGTTTGTCATTCAGTCCTTTACCCATCCGGTGAGTGACCATATCATGGAATTGCTGGTGACTCTGGATGCCCTCAAGAGTGCATCGGCAAGGCGGGTGACCGCTGTGATTCCCTATTTTTCCTATGCCAGATCAGATAAAAAAGATGCCTCCCGCATTTCCATTGTGGGACGACTCATGGCGGATTTGTTAAAAACCGCCGGGGCTGATCGGGTCTTGACCATGGATCTCCATGCCGCTGCAGTGCACGGTTTTTTCAGTGTGCCTGTGGATCATCTCACGGCCACCCCTCTAATTCTGGATTATTTTAGAAAAAATCTTGACCTTGATAATGTGGTGGCTGTGGCAACGGATGCCGGTGGTGCCAAACGGGTGGGGCACTTTGCCACCCGCCTCAACGTTCCCATGGCCATCATCGATAAACGACGGGTAAGTGACACCCAGGTAAAGCAGGGTTTGGTGGTGGGAAATGTGGTGGGAAAGGATGTGATCATTTATGACGATGAGATTTCCACAGGGGGCACCATTTTGACCACCGTTGATACCCTTAAAGCGGCCGGGGTGGGAAATATTTATGTGGGGGCCACCCACCCGGTACTGTGCGGAAATGCCGTTGAGAACCTTGGAAACTCATCCATTAAAGAGGTGGTGGTGACCAATACCGTTGAGATTCCTGAAAAAAAACGGATAGATACGATCTCCTGTATCTCTGTGGCACCGATTCTGGCCGAGGCCATCCGGCGTATTCACACGGGTGAAAGTATTGGAGAACTCTTTGCCGACTAATCCCCTGTTCCAGCGCAGGGATGGGATAACTCTGGAGGTTAAATAGATGCCCACTACAAATAACGGTGGCAATACCAATGATAATCTAAGAATGCTATCTCCCTATATGCTGGGCGGTTGTTTGCTTTTGTTTCTGTTCATCATCAGTAGATATAATTATCTTGTATTTCATACCCTGGCTGAATTTTTTTCCATATCCGTTGCGTTCAGTGTGTTTTTAATTGTTTGGAACACCCATAAAACCATTAAAAATGATGCCCTTGTTTTTTTAGGGATTGCCTATTTGTTCATTGGTTTTTTGGATCTATTTCATACCATCAGCTACAAGGGAATAGGCATTATTGGCGAAGGGAATGACGCCAACCCTGCCACCCAGTTGTGGATAGCGGCAAGGTACATTGAAAGCGTTTCATTGCTGCTGTTTTCTCTTTTAGCGGGTAAGAAATTAAAAAATTATTACGCATTGGCCGGGTATTCGATTGTCACGGGCCTGACATTGTTTGCCGTATTTTTCTGGAGAATTTTCCCCGTCTGTTTTGTTGAGGGAGAGGGATTGACCCTGTTCAAAAAAAGCAGTGAATATTTGATCTGTACGCTGCTCATAACAACACTTTTTATTTTGTTTAAAAATAAACATCAGCTACACCAAGTGGTTTATAAATATCTTTTTCTATCCATCATGTTTACAATTTTAGGGGAACTGACGTTTACACTGTATGTAGATGTGTATGGTATATTAAACCTGATCGGTCATTTTTTTAAAATCCTCTCCTTTTATCTGGTTTATAAGGCCATAATTTATACGGGGTTAAAAGAACCGTATAGCCTTATATTTAAAAAAATAACTGACAATGAAAGGCGTTACCGGCAAGTGTTTGAAACAAACAAAGCCGTCAAACTGATCATTGATCCCTTAAATGGTTGCATTGTTGAAGCAAATAATGCCGCTTGTCAATTTTATGGATATACCAAAGACTATTTGGAATCACTTAAAATTTCAGATATTAATGTTTTGGCCAATGAAGCCGTCAGTCAAAATATGAAAAAGGCGGTGGCAAAAAAAGAAACAGTTTTTAATTTTCCCCACCGGTTGGCATCTGGCGAAATAAGGGATGTAGAGGTCTATTCCGGCCCCATTGAATATGATAATCACACCCTTCTTTATTCCATAATCCATGATGTTACTGAACAAAAATTGGCGCAGGACACGCTCAAACAAAAAGAAAAAACGGCCCAGGCACTATTAAACGCTTCAAAAGAATCCATTTTTCTCATTGATCCAGATGGCATTGTTTTATCAGCAAATAAAGTGTCTGCATCCAGGCTGGGAAAAACGGAAGAGACCATAAAGGGAGAATCTGTTTACGATTTAATGCCTTTGGAACTTGTGAAATCCAGAAAAGAAAAAATTGATTCCGTCGTTCAAACAGGCAAATCCATTAATTTTCTGGATGAAAGAGCGGGGATGATTCTGGATAATTCGCTTCATCCGGTATTTGATGCCCAGGGCAATGTTGTTTTTGTGGCTGCCTTTTCCCATGATATCACCAAAGAAAAAGCAGCAGATGCCGCACTCACAGAAAGTGAATCAAAATTTAAAAGAATGTTTGAACGCGCCCCGTTGAGCTACCAGTCTTTGGATGAAGAAGGCAATTTTATAGAGGTTAATGCCACATGGCTGGAACTGATGGGGTACAAAAAGCATGAAGTGCTGGGAAAAAATTTCAGTGAGTTTCTGCACCCGGACTGGAAAAATCATTTTAAAGAAAATTTCCCCCGTTTCAAGACCGTGGGCGAGGTGCTTGGTGTTGAATTTCAAATGGTAAAAAAAGATGGATCATTGATCCTGGTTTCCTTTCACGGTAAAATTGGAAAAAATGAGAAAGGGGTGTTCCAGCAGACCCATTGCATCTTCCAGGACATTACATCCAATCGGATGATCCAGGAAGAATCTGAAAAAAATAAAACAATTTTGCTGGAAGCTGAAAAATTGGCAGGGTGTGGCGGATGGTATTGGGAAATTGGAACAGATACATGGACAATGTCAGAAACCTGGTTGAATATCCATGGCCTTTCAAATCCCTATGTGAAAACCGATGCGTTGTTGAAAATTGTCCACCCTGAAGATCTCTCCAGGGTTCAAAATGCCTTTGATGATGTCGTGAATAAACAAGCCAATTATGATATTGAGCATCGAATCA
>Ga0307929_1003014_pt1 | contig 10189 bp, 6 predicted proteins | sample AceLakmetage1330_FD_203160 | JGI IMG/M metagenome (GOLD analysis project Ga0307929, IMG submission 203160) | Saline water microbial communities from Ace Lake, Antarctica - #1330 | ecosystem: Environmental > Aquatic > Non-marine Saline and Alkaline > Saline | place: Antarctica: Ace Lake...
TTTAGTCACATTTGCTCAAACCCCGCAAGCCATCAATTACCAGGCGGTAGCCCGTTCAGCGGACGGCGACCCAATTGTTAACCAGGAAATTTCGGTTAAAATCTCAATCCTGAGTGGCAGCGCATCTGGCACTTCTGTTTACAGCGAATTGCACAGTGTTACAACCAACAGCATGGGCCTGTTCAGTCTCGAGATTGGAAATCCTGAAGAAGTGCTTTCGGGAAATTTTGAAGGCATTTTATGGGGCGCTGCAAACTATTTCCTTAAAGTGGAAATGGATGAGAATGGTGGCTCAGACTTCGTGCACATGGGAACTTCACAACTGCTTTCTGTGCCTTATGCCTTATATTCTGAAAACACGGCAAATCCTGAAGATGCCGATGCCGATCCTGTAAATGAAATTCAATCCCTGACAAAAGAAGGGCAAACTGTTAGCCTTTCTGAAGGTGGTGGTTCATTTGTGGATGAGGTGGATGATGCAGATAATAATCCCTCAAACGAATTACAAACCCTGTCGAAAGTAGATCAGACAGTAACACTCTCTGATGACGGTGGTTCATTTACCGATGAGGTGGACGATGCAGACGCAAATCCTGTAAATGAAATCCAGATACTGACCCAAAACGAAAACGAGGTTACCCTCTCCAGCGGAGGTGGTGCAATAACGGTGGCAGACAACGACAACCTCCCTGCAAACGAATTGCAGCAATTGAGCAAGGCGGGGAGTACGGTTACACTCTCGCAAGACGGCGGATCTTTTACCGATGAAGTGGATGATGCCGACAACAACCCATTAAATGAAATAAATTCCTCTCTTGTTTTGGAGGGCTCTACACTCGAAATTTTGGATGCAGGTGGCACACTTAATGCTGATTTGAGCAGCCTGATTGACGATGCAGATGCAAACTCGACCAATGAGTTGCAGGATTTGGACAATGTTAAAAATGGAAATACAGTAAGCGTAAATATTTCTGAAGGTAGCGGAACCATTATAGATGTTACCGATACAGATGCCGACCCTGTAAATGAATTACAAACAGTGGCTGAACAAGATTATGAAGTTACCCTCTCACAGGGCGGAGGCTCGTTTATGACCGGGGTAAAAACTTATACCCAGGCCGAAATTGATGCAATGATACCTTATAATGGTTTAACGGTTCATAATGCTACCACCAATTGTATTAATTATTACTACATTAATAATTGGTTTGAAGCCTGCGGAACATGTACTCCGCAACCCAGCCAGGCAATGGCCGGAGATGACCAGGCTTTTTATAATGAAACGTTGAGTGCTACTCTTACCGCCAATACTCCCGAATACGGAACAGGGCTTTGGTCAGTAATAAATGGCGAAGGTTTCAGTTTTAATGATGCCTCTCTCTCCGATGCCACTTTTACCGGCCAGCCCTGTATGGCTTACACCCTGGCCTGGACGATCTCTAACTCTTGCGGCGAAAGTGATGACCAGATGGATATTACCTTTTTTGCCACACCAACTGCAGCCAATGCCGGTAATGATACCGTGGTTACAGGTGAAGTACTATCTGTTAACCTCAATGCCAACACACCCGATATTGGCAATGGCCTCTGGAGCGTTTTGAGCGGCGAAGGCGGTACTTTTGATTATGCCTCAAATCCAACCACTCTCTTTACAGGCCTGCCTTATGTTGAATACACGCTGCTGTGGGCAATCTCAACAGTTTGTGACACCACAAGCGATGAAGTAAACGTAAGCTTTTGGCAATGCGGTATGCCCTTTGCCGATACCCGGGATAGCAACAGCTACGAAACCATAGAAATTGACGACCAATGCTGGATGGCCGAAAACCTTGCCTACCTGCCCAATGTTAGCCCTTCGACACAGGGAAACAATACCGATCCCTATTATTATGTATATAATTACCAGGGGGCCAGTGTAACTGAAGCCAAAGCCACCGACAATTACCAAAACTACGGTGCGCTATACAACTGGCCTTCTTCACTGGATGCCTGCCCCGAAGGATGGCATTTGCCAACACATGCCGAGTGGACTGTCCTCACTGGTTATTTGGGCGGAGCAAGCGTTGCCGGTGGCAAGATGAAAAGTACCCGTACAGACCCCGACCAGCACCCGCGCTGGAATTCCCCAAATACCGGGGCTACCAACAGCAGTGGTTTTTCAGGTTTTCCGGGTGGTTACCGCGTCCACGGTGGATCGTTCAGCAATATTGGTAGCCATGGTTACTACTGGAGTTCAACTGAGGCAGATGCGGCAAGTGCCTGGTATTTGATCCTGAATGCTGGCGGCGGTAATTACCAAATTACTGCCGGTACCAAAGTTTGGGGATTTTCGGTGCGTTGTTTGAGAGATTAGTGATTATTTTTTATGCAGAAATGAAATTATTCTTAAGCCACAGAGAGTTGCCCATGAATTTAGGAATTTAAGTTTTGGGCTTTGTGATTTGATGTCGGATTTATCTTTGACTCTAACAGATACTTTGACGTTGGCAGGTCTGGGGAAATTGATGTTTCGGTGCGCTGCACCTTTGGAGAATTTATGGGGCAATGTTTCTACAAATATTTTGCGGCGCTGCCGCTTCTATAAAAGACACTGAAAACAATAATAGAATTACGCTTACAAATGAGGTGCAGCGCACCGGAAATCTTTGTAGAAAACAAATTCCCCAAAAGAAATGTCAGGTGCGGAGCACCGGAACATTAAAAATGAAAATGATAATCAAAACATAATAAAATGGCCAACACATACACACAATGTTATTTCCATCTGGTATTCGCAGTGAAAAACCGGGATGCCTTAATAAAGAAAATCTGGAAAAACGACTTGGAAAAATATATTACCGGGATTGTTCAAAACCATGGTCACAAATTATTGTCTATTGGGTCCATGCCAGACCATATCCATATTTACATTGGTTATAATTTAAATCATTTGATACCCGACCTGGTTGAAGAAATCAAAACATCGAGTAATAATTGGATAAAAGAAAGTCGCCTTTCAAAATTCAGGTTTGCATGGCAAAAAGGTTATGGGGCATTCACACATTCGAAATCCCAATTGGATGGTGTGGTGAAATACATTTTGAATCAAGAAACTCATCACAGAAAAAGAACATTCAGGGAAGAATATTTGGAGATTTTAAAGAACAATGAAATCAAATACAAGGATGAATATTTGTTCGAATTTTTTGATGATATCGAAGGATGGGGTTAATATTTCGGTGCTCCGCACCTTTGTAGATTAACGGGGTGCTGCTGTTTCTGCAAATATTTCGCGGCCCCGCCTGCCATAGCGAAGCGGCGGGCAGGTCTGCTGCTTTAATCATAGGCACACCGAAAATGAAGTTGGAATTATGTGGGTAAAATGAGGTGCAGCGCACCGTCAATCTTTGTAGAAACGAAATACCCCGAAAGAAATGTCAGGTGCAGAGCACCGGAATATTAAAACCGAGAATGTGATTTGTGGTAATGAATATTTCGGTGTTCTGCACCTTATGAAAAAAATATTGACATGATTTCCTACAAAAGTTTCGCGGCGCTGCCGCTTGATACAATGGCATCGAAACAATTGTGTTATTGCTGTGCAAATGGAGGTGCAGCGCACCGATAATCTTTGTAGTTATGATGCACCCCAGCGGAAATTGCAGGTGCAGCGCACCGTAATATTACACCGGAGAATTAAATATTTCGCGAACATGCGAGGGTGAAAAGAGGATGGGAGGTTATCCATCAAAAAAAAGCCTGCAAGTTTATAACCAAGTAGGCTTTCGTTTATAAGTCACCCCGTGAATTCTTCAGGGCAAAGTCCAATAGTTCAAATATTTTGTCTAATGCCCTGGCACGATTCACGGGGTGACTATCCTTTAATCGTAAAGCATATCCATCAACTTTTAAATTTCAATGGGTGAATATTGTTGAAGAATTAAAGAAAAGTTCCATATTGTGGAATTTATCTGTACTTTTGCCCAATACTTAATCCGAAAACATAAATGCACATTATCTCATTTAGGAAGTTAAGGGAGTATTTTGAAAAGGAACCTGATTCCAAGGTTGCTCTTCAGGATTGGTTTAAAAGAACAAAAAAGGCTGAATGGGATAACTTTTCTGAAATGAAACAAACTTTCAACTCGGTAGATGCAGTGGGGAATTCAAGGTTTGTATTTAATATCAAGGGAAATCATTATCGGATTGTTGCTAAAGTTATGTTTACCATAAAGCGGGTTTATATCCGATGGGTGGGTAAACATTCTGATTATGATAAAATCAAGAACATCAAAAATATCTAAGACATGAAAAATAGCATTGCATACAAAGATTATGTGGAAGCCAATTTAATAGTCGAATCTTTAATAAATGAAGTCGATGATAAGATGGATGAAAAGCATGAACTGATGGCAAAGTTTATTGAGGCTTCTAATATCGTTGAGAAATATGAAGAAATGCACTTTCCAATTGGATTGCCCTCCCTGGTGGAAGTTATTCGTTTGCGAATGGCCGAAATGTGCTTGAAGAATAAAGACCTGGCCAAATTGCTCGATACCACTCCATCGCGGATAAGTGAGTACTTAAACGGAAAACGAGATATTTCACTAAAGGTTGCCAGGGGTTTGCAGCGTAAGCTAAATATCGACAGCGATATTATTTTGAACGGTTGAAAAGAAAAGTCACCCCGTGAATTGCTCATGGTAGGAGCGGGGATGAGTCACCCCGTGAATTGCCCTGGCCAAAGTCCAATAGTTCAGGAAAGTTGACTATTGCTCAACACTATTCACGGGGTGACTATCAAATCATTTCTTCGCAGGCTTCACCATAATCGTCAATACGGTACCAACAAGTACCGCGATACCCGAAATGGTAAATGCGAGTGAAAAGTTTTGAAGGTCGCCCAGCATACCGCCAAGCATTGGCCCGGCAATTCCACCAACACCATAAGCGAGGAAAATGAACGGATAGTTTTGTCCAACATTTTTCGCTCCAAATGTATCGGCAGTAATGGTTGGGAACAATGCAAAGTTTCCACCAAAGTTAAATCCAATCAGGGTTGCACCCAAATAAAGCAGAACTTCATTGCCTGCCATATAGGTGAAGAGGATTACAAGGATACCCTGGGTAGCTGTCATGATAATAATGGAAGTTTTACGTCCGAGCTTATCACTCATGGTTCCCCATAAAATCCTACCTAAACCATTGGCCAAACTAAAGAAAACAGCCATCGCTGTTCCAGCCACACCACTGGCAGCAGTTTCTGACATGCCGGCATCCATCAATGCCTGCATGGGGTATAATTTCATCAGTCCTATAGACATCAGTCCTGCTCCGGCACTAAATACAAAGGTGAGGAAGATCAAATAAAACTGGACAGTCTTCAGCATTTCGTTGCTGCTAAAATCTTTTCCTACTGCTGGTTTTGAACTGTCATTATTGGCAACGGGAGGTGTATAACCAGCGGGTAGCCAACCTTTGGGCGGAAAGACCATCCACATGCCACCAATAAGTACCATTATGGCAAAAGCAGCTCCGTAAATGATAAAGGTAGTGCCCAGGCCCATGTTTGCTAAAAGGTTGCCCCATGCTCCGGCAAGTTTTACCCAACCCATGGCGCCAAAACCAAATCCGGCAACTGCCAGTCCGGTGATCATTCCTTTTTTATCGGGAAACCATTGCATTCCAACGGCGATTGGAACTACGTAAGCCAAACCAATACCAGCGCCGCCAACGAGCCCAATTAACAAAACGAGAGCCCAGAAACTGGTTCCTCCAAAAAGGCCTGCCAATGCATAGCCAAGTCCAAGAACGACACCACCAATGATGGCGAGTTTCTTTGGTCCCCATGTTTTTAATTTTTTTCCGGCAATCACCATAAACACTGCAAACGAAGCCAGGCCAACAGCAAAGACCCATTGTGTATCAGTACTGGACCAACCGGCAGCTTTTAAATCAGGTGTAAAAACCGACCAGGCATAAATTGCTCCCAGTGCCAACTGTATCAAAATGGCTCCTACAACAACCAATCCCCGGTTCATTACTTTTTCGTTACTCATTTCTCAAATAATTTGATTGATAATTTTTTTCGATAAAAGAAAAAAAGGCACTTCGGGTCGTGCTGATCCAAAATGCCTCTTATTCATATGTTAATTTGTGCTTAGCGTTTTACTTGAACTTTAGCACCGTCGATGATTTCTTCAACAACACCCGGATCGAGCAATGTTGATGTATCACCCAGGTTAGTTGCATCACCTTCACCAATCTTACGCAAGATCCTTCTCATGATCTTACCTGAACGGGTTTTTGGTAATCCGCTCACAAGTTGGATGATGTCAGGCTTGGCAATTGGGCCAATTTGCTTGGTTACAGTATCACGTATTTCCTTTTCGATGGTTTCCAACTCATGTTCAGAAAGCTCTTCGCAGGTAACATAAGCGTAAATGCCCGAACCCTTGATCTCGTGTGGGTATCCAACAACTGCTGATTCGTTAACCTTTGGGTGCTGGTTGATGGCATCTTCAACTTCGGCTGTGCCAATACGGTGACCCGAAACATTGATTACATCATCAATACGTCCAATAATCCTGTAGTAACCTTCTTCGTCACGCTTGGCTCCGTCACCGGTTAGGTACAGGCCTTTGAATGTTGAGAAATAGGTTTGATAGCATCTTTTGTGATCGCCATAGAGGGTACGCAACATACCAGGCCATGGGAATTTAATGCAAAGGATACCTTCGACACCATTGCCTTTGAGTTCTTTCCCTTCGTTATCAACCAGGATTGGCTGAACACCCGGAAGAGGTAATGTTGCAAAGGATGGTTTTGTAGGTGTGATCCCTGCCAAAGGAGTAATCATAATTCCACCAGTTTCGGTTTGCCACCAGGTATCAACAATGGGGCAACGGCCGCCACCAACTATATCGTGGTACCACCTCCAGGCTTCTTCGTTGATTGGCTCACCAACAGTTCCCAGAACTTTAAGGGAGCTTAGGTCGTATTTAGTAACAAAATCGGTACCCTGGGCAACCAAAGCGCGGATAGCAGTAGGGGCTGTGTAGAATTGGTTTATTTTATGCTTTTCAACAGTAGCCCAGAACCTTCCGGCATCCGGCCAGGTAGGAACCCCTTCGAACATGACGGTAGTGGCACCTGCCAATAGTGGTCCATAAACAATGTATGAGTGACCTGTTACCCAGCCAATATCGGCAGTACACCAGTAAATGTCGCCATCGCTGTATTGGAATACGTTTTTAAAAGTGTATTCAGCATAAATCATGTATCCACCAATAGTGTGTTGTACGCCTTTTGGTTTACCTGTTGATCCGGAAGTGTAAAGGAGGAAGAGTGGGTCTTCCGAATCCATTACCTCGGCTTTATTATCAGTGCTAACGCCTTCAATGGCATCATGCCACCAAATATCGCGGCCTTCGAACCAATTAACTTTCTCACCAGTTCTCTTAAATACTATGTTATGTTTAACTGTCGGGCAGTCTTCAATCGCTTTGTCGCAAATATCTTTTAGTGGGATGGATTTTGTACCACGGTATCCACCATCTGATGTAATTACGAGGTTTGATTCAGCATCATTAATCCTGCCGGCAAGTGCATTGGCTGAGAAGCCTGCAAATACGATGGAGTGGATGGCACCAATACGGGCACATGCCAGCATGGCAATTGCCAGTTCCGGTATCATCGGAAGATAGAGGGTAACACAATCGCCTTTTTTGATTCCCATCTTAAGAAGGGCATTGGCAAATTGATTTACTTTTTCAAAAAGTTCGCCATAAGTATAAGTTACAGTGGCTTCCTTAGGATCGTTGGGCTCCCAAATGATGGCAGCCTGATCTTTACGTTGGAAAAGGTTTCTTTCGAAAATGTTTTCGGTGATGTTTAGTTTACCACCTTCAAACCACTTAACCATTGGGGCATCTTTTCCATCAAAATGCCAATCCAATACCTTATCCCATTTCTTTTGCCAATAGTGACTTTCGGCTATCTTCGCCCAGAACCCTTCCGGGTCGGCTACACTTTCCTGGTACTTTTCGTAATATTCGGCCAGGCTTGTAATTTTGTTTGTCATAAAACTTTTACGTTAAATTAATAAATTGAGTGTTTTTGATGTTCTCAGTTGTTATTTTAAAAGAAAAAATAGACTCCAAGTAAAACCCGCACATTCCCAATGTTTTTCGTATCAGCTGCAGTTCCATCCATTTGAGGGGTTCCATAAGCAGCCAGGGTATATTCAATCTCAGGAGCTATACGGAATTTTCCAACATTGTAAATAACACGGGGTGAGAGGCGGAAAAGGTGATCGATATTTGTACCACGGGCGTATTTTGTGCCGGCAAAATCTTTATCTCCACCAAGGTTCTTTGCATATCCTCCAAATAATCCAAATTGCCATGTTTTACCATTGGTATGAATTTCACCCCAGAAAGATGTATTTCTGATGCAAGCATATTCTTCAAGTTGTCCTGTTGAATCAGATGAAGTAATTACGCCATAACCGCCAAGCATGGTCAGGTTAAAGGCGTCACCTCCATAAAAAGCATTTGCCTTTACTGTTACCTTTTTGCTTTTATACTTTACAAATGCAGAGAAGGAACCACTATTTGCAGTGTTTTTGGTTTTATATTTTTCAGGTGTAACAAGTCTTGGTGTTAGGGATTTGTAGTTGGCACTAAGCCCGATCAAAAATTCAGAGCCTTTATCTTCATTCGCTTTATAATATTCAAACCTAAGGTTGAATGCAGGGTATCCGGTATTTCTTAAATAAACTGAACTTGTTCCTGCAGGGCCGAAGCTTGCAAAATCTCTTTGTGCCAGGGCAGTAAGAATGAGGTTGAAATTCCCCAATTTTTGGGTAAGTCTTATTTGCGGGTTTCTGGAGAAAGGTTGAAACGGAACACCTGTGTTAAATGAAACAGTTCCAGGGAAACACCTGGTATTGAACATTGGATGCCAGTATTGCCCAACCAGAAGTTGGGTTTTTGGCCAGGCCAGTTTTACAAAGGCATGACGCAACCTGAATGTATTTACATCTGAATTGATGGCACCAAAAAATGCACCTTCAACAAAGCTGGAAGTTTTTGCACCTAAAACGTCTGGCCCTGTTGCTAACACCCTCAGGCGGGTTTGGATACTCAAAATATTGAAATTTGATTTGGCGTTGATATCGTCACCATTGACATCCAGGTCTTCGTTGGCCGGATACAAAAGGAAATGGCCTTCGCGTACTGAAACGGTTTGCCTCGAATCCCAAAAAATATCAGTCTTTACAAAACCTGAGAATTTAACATTGAATTTTTTTGCATCGTCCTGAGCCATTAAACCTATGCTGGAAGCAATGTAGATGGCTAAAATGAGTAGTGTTTTTTTCATTTTTAATAAGAAATTTGGTTCTGTTAATTAATTAACAGTAATAACTTTAGCCGTCAAATGTATAATACTTTTTTTGTTCTTTAAAGTTGAATCAGTCTAAATTTCACCCAATGGAAGCTGGTATTTAATTAAAGTTTTGATGTTGAATAGGGTGCGTTTTTGTAAGAAATTGTTAGGTGTTGAATATAAGTCTATTAAAATGTTTGTTGAGGTCCTGATGAATTGATTTGTCTGCCACGCCGGCAGGGTGGGCAATCTTTTTGATGTAAAATTTATACTAATTATAAATAGTTCCGGCAAGGGTTCAGGTGGATGGCAATCATTACTTTTGCCCGCCGAAACAAGCACCTGAAACGGATAGTTATTTGGGAGGTGGGAAATTGAGTTCATACGATAATCATTGATGGTCATTGATTGTCATTTATAGTCATTTTATAGCCATTGATTGTCATTGATATTTATTGATTGTCATTTATAGTCATTGATTGTCATTGAATCGATTATTAGCAATAAATGACAGCGAAGCTTAATGACGCGAAGCAAATGACAACAAATGACAGCGAAGCTTAATGACGCGAAGCAATTGACAACAAATGACAGCGAAGTAAATGATGGCATAGCCCAATTTCATTAAAGCCAAAAATTTCAAAGTAAAACAGATAATTACAAAAATAAATTCAAAATATTATGCCTGAACAATTGGAAAGGTTTAGCCTGAGTAAAGAAATGAAGTCGAAGGGAGTGCTGCAAAAAGTCGGTTTGGTTGGTTGTGGATCGATTGGGCAGGAGATTGCCTTGTGGGTTAGTCAAAAAGGAATTGAAGTTA
>Ga0307929_1003016_pt1 | contig 10185 bp, 8 predicted proteins | sample AceLakmetage1330_FD_203160 | JGI IMG/M metagenome (GOLD analysis project Ga0307929, IMG submission 203160) | Saline water microbial communities from Ace Lake, Antarctica - #1330 | ecosystem: Environmental > Aquatic > Non-marine Saline and Alkaline > Saline | place: Antarctica: Ace Lake...
CGCTTTTTCGGCTTCCAGAGGATTTACAGCTTTTTATGAAGTTGCATCCAGGAATTCACTGATTTTTTGTCTGTCAGTGTAGAATATGGCTTTTAGGCAACAGCCCGTCAAGGTTTGACCCTGGTTTTTTTCTGCGGGGTAAGGGTCCAAACCCTTTAGTGGTACATTTTCAGCTTGTTTGTTTTCCTATTCTTATCCAAGTACAACTTCGGTTATTTTCATGGTGAATTCAGATTATGCTATAAACTTACATATAGATTTCTGCAAAGGTGGGAAAATATGGATAAACTTTAGAATACCTCTCTAAATCTCTCTCCGGTATAATTTGTGCTTTTAATTGACGAAAATCTTCCGTAGGAAGCTGTTGGTCTAAATGCCTAAGCTCTCTAAATGTTAATTTGGGAATCTCTATAGTATAAGGTTCCTCATCATTTTTTATAAAATCTAGGTTATCAAACCGGCAACCATCGAATTGGCCTTGCTGTCCCTCATCGTAAAGAATTCCTCCTACAGTAAGCATTTTCGCACCGTCCTGATAATGAAAATTGAAGAGTTGTTGATAAACAAATTTGCTTCCTGATGGTCTACTTCCATTTCGCGCAGCCAATTCTTCTAACAAATGATTGTTAATTATTTTTCTAGAGATATTGGCAATTCCCCATCCAGACATATCCTTTTTCTTTACGTTGGGGATCATCTTATCCACGCTTACTCTTTGAGTTAGATTTTCCACAGGAGTTTTAATTAAAAGGTCTGGTTGTGCATTGACTGTAATTACAAGAATGCTGCTAGGCATAGAATTTGCAATAAACCAAGAGATGTCAGTTAAAACACTTTTATCAACCATATAATCATAATCAAGCCAGAGAATTGTTCTTACGTCCCATGGTAAATCAGGAAGTATGGAGTTTGACGAACCAAATAATAAATCTACGCATGAAAAAGGTACATTAAATCGAAAGCGCGCCTCATTAACAACATCGCGTTCTATACTAATCATATTTTCAATGCCAAGAGCTTTATGGAATAACATGAAATCGTGGAAATAGAAGGAACCAAATCCGATATACCGATAGGAACTAAGAGCTGCAAAATGAGATAAGCGTTGGAAAGCTATACACAGCATCTTCCGTTCTATTTGTTTAGCGGGTCGAAGGCTATAATTTATCTTTTCACCGGTACTTCCCATTATTCATCACACTCCCTTTCGAAAAAATAATCGAATGTTTTTTCACCTACTTCTTTGAATGATAAAACGCGGAGTACATCCTTTACTATTTTAACTTGGTCTTTAGGTTTATGATACTGAATCCTTTGCATTTGTTGTACCGGGGTTTTAATTACAGATTCTACATTAGCTATAAAGTTGGGTGAAGCCACAATGCTTTGAAGATCAGCTTTCTCTGCTCCTTCAACCGCTTCGGTTAACATAGCCGGTTCTTCTCTACAATCCTTTTCGGCATCAAGCCTATTTAAAAAATCTATGACCGGGCGCATCATAGTAATCATGTTTTGGCGAACTGAACGATAAATCGTGGAATCAATATCAACTCCCGTTTTGGTTGTATTCCAAGGTAAACGCCCTGCATCATCGCAGTCAAAAAAGACATACCCTCGGAATCTCGCAAATTGATTGTGGTACTGAGGGATTGTCCTTCCTCCCCCTTCAGCCCAGCCGGTGGTATTTGATTTGTCTGTCTCAAGAATACATCTTCCATTGCAATAAACATACCATCCAGCGGTTGAAGGATCGGAATCAGATATCCCAGCATAAAGTTTAACTTTTACAACAGCTTTTTCAGGCTCATCAAATTCCAAATCTTTATTCGCAGGTTTTAAGATATCTGACTGTAGTAGTTCTGTTATGCTGAAGGTCAAAGGAATTCCATTTAAAGTTATCTGGAGACCCTTGGACAAACTATCTTGGTGTGCGATCTCAAGCTCACCTTTCAAGCGGTTGATAAAATTATCAAGATTAAATGCCTCAGCTACGGATTCATTTAGAGACTTAACTATTATTGTTGTGCCTCGATTATCTATAGAAGGGGGTTGGGTTAGCTTTTCTTCAAGTTCTTTGAACTCAAATTCCCATTTTGGTTTTTCTTTCCATTTTTCAACATCTTCCTCAATTACAAAACGTGAGGTCTCAGTAAATGACTCTATTTTAAATTCTCTCCCGATTTTAAAAAGAGCCCTCTTCATACCTACTCCAAATTGTCCAACAGAATGCTTTAATCTAGGCATGTCCTTTGGACGTCCAAATCTGAAAGCATATTTTCGAGCTAATTCAACTGAGATACCACCGCAATTATCGGAAATTTTAAAGCTGTCCTTATTAGCTTCTATTCGCACCCATAATTCCGAATAATCTTCATCTCCCCTAATCCTATGTGCCCCATCGAGACAATTGTCTACAAGGTCGATAATAGCTCTCACCAATGGAATATCCTTGGTGAGCATATAAATAAAAAATTCTTTAGTGGGGGCTGCATTTACAATTTTTTCATTATTCATTTTTCGCTATGCCCTTATTAATTTTAATCATACGTAAGGTTTTTGTCGAAACGATGATTTTTCCTTTAGCCCTTTTTATTATTATCTACTCCTTTTATTCTCCTTAACTATCATTTCTGATTTTAATAGCATCCTTTATGATGGTTAGTACTGCCTCGGCCAGCACTGGACTTACGCTATTTCCAATTTGTCTAAAGCTATACCATTTTGTTGAATCGAATTGAAACCAATCGGGAAACCCTTGTAATCGCGCAGCTTCTCGGGGTGTAATTACTCGCGGTTCTGTGGGATGGATCGGTCGCAGAGCTTGATAACTACCATGGTCAGGTCCTGTTCCGGATCTTAAAGTAGGACAGAACCCATTTCTTTTAAGGCGTACTGCACGAGATGGCTTGTCGACAGAACCTTCAGCCAATGTTGTAAATCTCTCAGTCACTTCTTGGCTGTGTCTGGTACCTAGACAACCAGATACAAGATTTTCATTTTTTAATCGACGAATTGATTCGGGATCTCCTATTCCTTGTGGGATATCGTTGAGGGTCTTCTTCAAAAACCAACCATTGGGCTTACAAGTTAGGGGCCTATAACCCTGTTCTTTTGATTGCCAATTAGGACTTATTTTTTTCCTAAGTCCCCGTAATGCGGTACCAACATTCACAGTAGATACATTGCTTGGTGGATCAAAATGTGACACATTAATATCCTTAAAATGTTCTGGCATATAGCCAATGAAAAATACTCTCTTCCGACTGGTAGCAGCACCGTAATCTGATGCTTTTAGGATAAGAGGCTTTATGTTTTTATAACCTTCGATTTGACTGAAAGCTTTATGACGTATCCTATCGTATTTATTATCTAAAATCCCTAAAACATTCTCTGCAAGGTAAAAGCATGGCCGGCTTTCAGCCACAAGTCTGAAGAAATGGCTAAAGTAAGTATTACGTAAATCGTTCCTTTTGCGGCGCCCGATTCTACTAAAACCTTGGCAAGGCGGTCCACCTATTAGTCCGAAATATTCGGTATGAAGTCCGGTCTTTTCTGATAGCTGAGTCCCATCTAAATTTGTAATATCGGTTTCAATATGTAAGCAACTAGGAAAATTAATAGCATGGGAGTCAAGCATTCGTTTATCGATGTCTATAGCTGCGATGACTTTAAAACCTGCTCTTGCCGCACCAAGGCTTAATCCTCCAACCCCGCTGAATACATCTACCACATTTAAGCGATTATCATTAATATTTGAAATTTTATCACCCATTCTAAATACCTAAATTATAATATCCTTAATTCTGCAATAGAAAAATTAAATAATACTGCGCTTATTAATTTTATAGGCTATAAGCACTCCTCAAAACCACCTTCAGATAATATTGCTAAGAGTCCATCACCTTTTATCCAATCCGTAATTGTATCTAATATTTTGCTCTCGCTAAATGGTGGCGATTTTCTTCGTACAGCACACTCCCAAATTACCAACACTCTCCAACCTAAATTTATAAGTTCACTTCTCGCTTTAAAATCACGAAGCCTATTGTTTTGAATTTTAATGTTCCAAAATTCCCGATTACTTTTCGATTTTGGTCGTCTTCGACATTCATGGCCGTGCCAAAAGCATCCATGCACAAAAATAACAGTGCTATATTTTTTCAATACTATGTCAGGCTTGCCGGGTAATTTCGATTTATGCAATCTATAGCGAAATCCTCTGCTGAAAAGTGCTTTTCGTACTTCTATTTCCGTGGATGTATCTTTAGCTCGATTGGCCGACATTATACGGTGTCGAGTTATTTTGTTCACTCTGTCGACCATAACGTTTAAACAGATATTTTGTACGGGCACTGTTTTTAAAATTGAAGATTTATTTTTCCTATTGTCAATATCTTCGATCCCAATCCACTTTCTCGCATTTTTCTGTAGCGTATCCAAAAAGTACGATTCTGACCCTCGCCATCATTTGGCCCGTATAGCCTCTGTCCTTTTTTCTCTTATTGCATCACCACCATTCTCTGGAGGGATAGGATTAGGTTTGACTATAGATCAATCGATTAGAACTACAAAAAAGATCAGGGTCATCTCGACTATTGATTGATAATCTCTTGATAAATCCAGTTTACTCGTCGGGATAGCTTTTTATCTTTCTCCATTTTCTTTTGTATCCGCTGATGAGCATGCATTATGCCGTCTACACCTATTTCCTCCCTACTCCTTCCCCAACTTTTTAAGACTCTTTATCTTGAAATTTAATTGATAGCTCAGTTCAATCGTAAGCTTTCAGTGAACCCCGTTGCCCCGTGCTCGTAGAGGCGACCTTCAGGTCGCCATCGGGTGGCAGCCTAAAGGCAGCCGCTACGAGAGGACGGGGTTTACTGAAAGCTTACGTTCAATCAATATACCCCGCTACCTTTATTCCTTAGCTATCAAGACCTTCTAATTTTCTGACAACTCTTTTTTAGAGGACATCCCCCACATTTCGGATTTCTGGCCGAGCATACCAGAGCACTGAAGTCAAGGATCGCCAGATTCGCCTTTTTCGGAGTTATTGTGGCCGCATATTGTATGGCAATTTCAATAATATGTTTATCGCGACGGCCTTCCTTTGATGTCTTTACTCCGAAATACCGTTTGAACAACCTCACAACATTTGTATCAACAATCCATTCTTTCTTACCATAAGCCACCGATAAAACAGCCCCCGCCACATAGTCTCCCACTCCAGACAATTTTTTTAGTTCCTCACGGTCTGCGGGTACTTTCGAACCATATTGATCTTTTATTTCTTTAGCCACCAGTTGAAACGCCGGGGTTCTCCAATGCAAACCCAATGGATAAAGCATCTCCTCAACTTTCTTTTTGCTGGCCCCGGCAAGTGTTTCAGGATCAGGATATTCTTTAACAAATTGTTCGTATACACCTTTGACCTGATCGGCCTTTGTTCGCCTTAGCATCAATTCAGCAATCAAGACTTTGTAAGGATCTTCAGTTTTTCTCCATGGATAATCTCTTTCATTATTTTCAAACCAGATTAGTAATTTTTTCCGGAGTTTATTAATCGCATTAACAGTTACTATTTGATTATTTAACTTCGTATTCATCCCGGCAAAATTTTGGATATTACTACTACAATGGGAGAGAAAGTAGAAATGATCTGAATCCGTCAGGACGAAATTTTATGCTGACTATCGCAAATAAATTTAATGAAAGCCTCAAGATCCATAATCTTCTGACGATAATTATGGGGAAAACTTTTCTTGTTCGGACGAGGAACCACAAGTTTAAGATTACTCTCATACATTTCTTTTAACTGGTTTTCTGAAACTCCCTCTTGCAGGGTAAAAAGATGTTTCGGAGTAATTCGATCGGCTTCGCTCAATACCTGGCGCCAGCGTTCTTTACAGCAGGTTTTAGCTGCAAGCATGTGGAGCTTGGTAGATGGAAATGATGGTGTCTGGTAATCCTTTTGCGAAGGGAATAAAAAATCAGGCTTCTTTTTGAGTTCTGTAACAGCATACATTTCAAATAGCAAATTAGAAGCTGTGAAAATTTCTGCAAGATTTAACTCCAGCGAATAACCTGTCCTTGATTTCCTTCGATTCGCTACTGATAATGCCAGACTCAGAAAGTTATCTAAGTCGTTAAACCCATTCCTGATTAGCGGGAGAACATGAGCTTGTTCTATATCTTTAAATATAGCGAATTCTAAAGATCTTCGTTTCAATAGAAGCTTATCAATAGATCGATTCCATGTTTTCTGGGGGATTATTTTAACAACCTTTTTAAAAATTTCTTCACCGGAAGGAAATGTTTTAAGCCATTTATCCTCAACACTTTTTTTTGCGAGTATACGTATAGAGTTGGTTGTTATACCTGTTTGGAAGCCAATAGGACCATAAACTTCAGACGGAGATACTTCTACCCCCAACCAGCTTTCAGCGAGTGCTTCTTCTTCTACGGAGGAGCAGGCCCAAGCCAATCCCTTGATATTTCCTTCAATTCGTCCGCAAGCAATAATTACCAGAGCTCCCGTATTCTCAGGATCCTGTATCGGGCATTTCTTACCGCCCCATCCCGTAAGTCTAAATTCATCATATTTCTTTTTCAGACCGAGTTCAGAAAAAAACTTTGCGTTATAATATATGGCACTTATTTTTCTTATTAAAAGATCATATTGTGGAAAATAACATCCAGAAAGTGCCGTATGTGGATTATGCTTATCTTTTCTGCATATCTCCGGAAAAACCTTTTCGAAGAACCATCTTGGAAGATAAATCCCTGATTGATGTCCTCCGGTAAGCCCGGTATCATTTCCAGAAAGGCGTTTGACAGCCCAGAATAGATTATTTTGCTCCAGTCCTTCCAGAAAACGAGTGATGGAGATACCTTTATATTGGCTATACCATGGCATTAGAGGCGTTCTCGCAATATCCTGAAAATTTCACCTGCAACAGCTTTAATAGCAGGGATTGCAACACTATTCCCTATCTGTCTATATATTTGCGTGTTTGAAACGGGGAAAACAAATTTTATTGGATCAAAACCCTGGAGCCGGGCAGCTTCTTCAATCGTAAGTTTTCTCGGACGTTTACTACCAGATTCAATTAAAACTTCAGCCCCATCTTTATGGTATCTGGCCGAGATTGTTCTTGTAACAGCACCGTCTGGAATAGGGAATGAATGAAGGCTGTATCCGAAGCCATGCCCCATTTCTGCATGATGTTTTTTATGCCGTTCAAGGGTGTCCCAGGTGCCGGGTCCCAATATGTATTTTGGCTCAACATGCCGCTGAATAATCCTGTTTAATTCTGGATATTTATATCCGGGGGGAGGCCCGGCAGGGATGATAATTTCTTCTCTGGATATTTTTATCTTATCTGGATTGTAACCCACAATAAATACTCTTTCTCTATGCTGCGGGACCCATTTAGCCGCATCTACAATCTCCCATCGGACAACATATCCTAATTTATCCTCAAGGGTTTCCCTTATAACTTCAAAAGTACGCCCCCCATCGTGATGAAGAAGATTTTTTACATTCTCCAGCAGAAAGGCAGGCGGCCGTTTTGCCTTCAATATTCTTTTGAGATCGAAGAATAATGTTCCCTGGGTAGGATCCTCAAATCCATGTTTCCGGCCCAATGAATTCTTCTTTGACACGCCGGCAAGTGAGAACGGCTGACAGGGGAACCCCGCCGTTAAAACGTGATGATCCGGTATCGTTTCGGCGATTTCTTTATCGCTTTTTTCCGGTCCTGTAATCTCTCTAATATCACCGTACGGGATTTCTCCAAAGTTTCGTTCATACGTTTGTTTGGCATACTTATCCCACTCGCACGAGAAGACACAGTTCCCGCCAACATCTTCAAAAGCCAATCTAATTCCACCAATTCCGGCAAAAAGATCAATAAACGTAAAACCATCATCTTTCTGATTAATTTGTTTGATCGCAGGTTGTATCGTTCGGGAGAGAACATGCATGAGAATCAGTTGTTGTCCTCCCTCAGCCGCGTAAGAAGGTGATTCAACTCCGGTATATTCTCCAAGCAGTGAATGAAAACCTCCAGACGTAATAATTATGAAATCAAGTATGGGGAAATTAAGAATTTTTCCGACTTCAACCAGTCTTTCCGCAAGTTTCTTATCATCCTCCGACATAGTTTTACTTCCACCGGGGTGATTATGAAAAAAAATAAGTGCAACTGCTCCAGTCCGGAGTGCGGTCCTGAATAATTGTTTGGGATCAATAACCGTTAATGATTCAGTCCCTTTATATAAATCCACTCTTTCTATTACACGATTTCTTACATCAAGAGCGAGGTAGCCAAAAATCTCCTGCCTATCACTGGCAATGTTCTGGCAGATCCAGCGTACATCCTCGGCATTTTTTATTGGTTGCCGTATATTCTCATCAGATAACCTGCGATAAAACTCGAAAGAAGCTGTCAATCGAGCTGCCTTAACCGGGCCTATCCCCTTTACTTCAGTTAACTCTTTTGGTGCGGCAGTTAAGAGGTTATCCCCGAACTTCTTGATAAGCTTTGTGGCAATCTTCTTCACATTAGATCCAGCAACTCCACTACCCAACACAACTGCCAGTAAATCCCTCTCACTCATAGAAGATAGAGAACCTTTGAGAACTTTTATCTCCGGTCTTTCAGAAATAGGCAAATTTCTTTTTTTCCGCATCGTACTCATTTCATTAAATCATAACGTATTTGATGGCGATTTTTCTTGAATAAAATGTGTTATTAGTACAGAGCATACAATATTCACATATGGGAAACAAGAAAATGTTAAACAAAAAAATCAGGGTCACACCCCAAATACTAAGTTTAAAGCTTGGCAAAATTCTTTTAATTCTTCTGTCCGACTATCTATCTTTCTTTAATCTCTTCTGAATTACATTTGTCAGCTGGTTGATCTGATCTTCACTTAGGCAAACTTAGTATTTGGGGTGTGACCCGAATGGCACTAAGTTAAGGAGTAACTTGCTCTGCATCAGTTGGTTGCAGATTTGCTCAGATGCGACATTAGATTAAGTCATAAGGTTTTACCTTATACAAATACCGAAGTTGCGCAAACCATCATTTCAAGGCCCGTATTTGGTAGCTCCGCAACCATACAGCTATCAAGAGGTTAAACTTAACTTAGTGCCATTCGGGTGTGACCCTGTTTCTTTTTATAAGTCTCTAATTATAACCGCCCCCACTTGAATAGCCTGCCTTATGCACCGCTTTTTGTGGATCTCTTTGCCATCTTGACATTACCCCCGACCGAAAAATCAATTTAATTTTTTCTGATTTCCCGTTATCAAGCGTATACTTGATGAAAATATATTTAATGAAGCCAATTTTTTTGTGGTTTTTACTATTTAGTAGGACCCATTTTTTTGTAAATAGCCCAGGTGGAATGTCGAACCCTTCGGCTAAAATATGACTTGCTGGAAATATTTTGGCTGATTCAATGTCTGTCATGTTCTTATTATATTCATAGACCGATAACGATGTAATAGCACCAAGGCCTGATGCCGCTCCAAGTGTCCGTAATTCTTGAGAATCACCAGCAATAGCAAACCCCATTCCAAGTACTGCAATCGCTCCAAAAAGTGCTTTGGTATTTTGGTCATCAATTATATTTCTATGTTTAATCGCCCTCTGCCAGTAAATGATATCATCTCCAGAAGTAAGGCTAATATTTTCATCGATCACATCATTACCGAAGCTAATATCGATCCGCTTGATTCTCATCCAATCCTGGGTGCAATTTTCAAAAGTAAAATCAAGCAGGCCAAAGTATCTACTTGATAATTCTTTTCTTTCTCTTCCACTTATTATGAGACCTAACTTAGTAAGTTTACCTTTCTGCTCTACTTTATCCCCTTTCTCCTCAACTTGAGTTGCATATTTGCCTGTATGTATACTTGCACACCCAAGTAAGATTGTAAGTAATACAGATCCAACTATACATTTTGTTTTCATATTTAATCTATTGGGTAGTAGTCATACCTATTACAGGAACAGCAATTGCCATAAGTCCCTGGCTTTTTCAAGCAGGTTACAATCCCGGAATTAAAAACAATCCAATATTTTCCATAGTTATAATACAGTGTATCCGCACACCTATCAGTGCGTTGTGGCTTTCCGAGAACAATCTCTACATCGTCAATAGTCATCCCAA
>Ga0307929_1003017_pt1 | contig 10182 bp, 11 predicted proteins | sample AceLakmetage1330_FD_203160 | JGI IMG/M metagenome (GOLD analysis project Ga0307929, IMG submission 203160) | Saline water microbial communities from Ace Lake, Antarctica - #1330 | ecosystem: Environmental > Aquatic > Non-marine Saline and Alkaline > Saline | place: Antarctica: Ace Lake...
TAAGTTAACGGTAACAATATATTTTTTGTAAAACAGTTGATTAACTTGATGTACAGAAAATTATACTCAGTCTAAAAAAGGGCTGATATTTTTGTGTTAGTGATTTTTTTTCTACTTTAGCCGGCTCAAAATTAGGAGATAGTGGGGTAAGCTAAAAAAGACTGGAGAGGTGGCCGAGTGGTTTAAGGCGCACGCTTGGAAAGCGTGTGTATGTCAAAAGCGTACCGGGGGTTCGAATCCCTTCCTCTCCGCAAATTTGAAAGTAAATTTTAACATTAATAATTAACTAGAAAACAATTTTATTTTTTAATCAACAGAATTAAACCATGAAAAAATTATTTGCTTTTTTGACAATTGCAGCGATGTTAACCATTGGATTCGCTAATGCCACTTATGCTCAGGACCAGGGTGGGACGGAAACAATAACTGACACTACAGCAATGGCTGATGACAGCACTGCAGTTGAACAAGCCAAACCTGTCACTACTTTAAAGAAAGAAGTACCGGCTGAGAAGAAAGATTTTCAACAAGTTTTGAAAGAGAAATTTATTGAGGGTGACTGGAAATTTATGGGTATCGTGTTGCTGACACTCATTTTTGGTTTGGCCCTATCAATTGAGAGGATCATTTATCTCAACCTTTCAACAACCAACACTTCGAAGTTGCTCAACAAGATTGAGTCCGCCCTCGAAACAGGCGGTGTTGAAAAAGCCAAAGAGATTTGTAAAAACATACGTGGCCCGGTTGCTGGTATATTTTACCAGGGACTCGATAGGTACAGCGAAGGTATCGATATTGTTGAAAAATCAATTATCGGTTATGGTAGTGTATTAATGGGTCGCCTGGAATCAGGTCTCTCATGGATTTCGCTATTTATTGCACTTGCCCCGATGCTCGGGTTTATGGGTACAGTAATTGGTATGATCCAGGCCTTTGATGATATTGCTGCTGCAGGTGACATTTCGCCAACTATTGTAGCCAGTGGTATTAAAGTTGCGCTTTTGACAACTGTATTCGGTCTTATTGTAGCTATCATTCTACAGATTTTCTACAACTACATCGTTTCTAAAGTCGATAGTATTGTAAACAGTATGGAAGACAGTTCAATCTCTTTCATTGATATTTTGACAAAATATAAAGCTAACAATTAAGAAAATTAATAATCATGAAGGATAAAACAGCAGCAATATTGAGGATTTTCCTCGCCGTGTTGTTAGCCATTTCAGCGGTACTGTTTGTGATTTTCTACGCCACAGGCGAGGATTTTGCAACTACCGTAATGACATGGGCTTACATACTCCTGGGAATAACAGTGGCTATTACAATTTTATTCCCCATCGCGCATTTCATTATGAACCCTAAATCGGGCAAGGTTGTTTTAATTGCCCTTGCAGGATTTGCAATACTTTATTTTGTAGCATATACAATGGCCTCGGGCAGCACTACCGGCACTGTTTACGAGAAATTTGATATTTCCGAAGCCACATCAAGGTTTATCGGGGCAATCCTGTATATGACTTACATACTTGGAGGATTGACAATTTTGTCAATCGTTTATGCTGGGGTTTCCAGTTTATTTAAATAAAAAGGAACATTATGGCTAGAAAGGAAATGCAAGAAATAAATGCCGGATCGATGGCTGATATCGCCTTCCTGCTCCTAATCTTTTTCCTTGTAACTACTACAATGGATGTGGATACCGGGATCAGCAGGAAGCTACCTCCGCCATTGAGAGGTGATGAGGAGCCACCGGACATTAATGAGCGATACATCTTTACTGTTTTGGTGAACAGCAGGGACAATTTGCTAATTGAAGGTAAACCCGGTGATATTCGTGGACTTAAAGATCAGGCAAAGGAGTTTATGTCGAACCCAACGGGGCGTGACGACTTACCAGAGATGGAATTGAAAAATATTCCAGGACTGGGTAATGTCAGGGTACCGAAAAAGAGCGCGGTAATTTCGCTTAAGAACGACCGCGGTACTTCATACAAAATGTACATTGCGGTGCAAAACGAGTTAGCCGCTGCAATTGACGATTTAAGGAATGATTTGGCCATGGAGAAGTTTGGTAAAAAATACACCGAATTGATTTCGGAAGACCAAATGAACGCCATCCAAAAAGCGATTCCTGTACCGATTTCTGAAGCTGAACCAGAAGATGTAGGAGAAAATTAAAATGGCTAGATTTAAAAAAGGTAAAAAATCAGGCGTCCAAAAGATCAATACTTCGTCGCTCCCGGATATTATCTTCATGTTACTGTTTTTCTTTATGGTAACTACAGTTATGCGCGAAGTAACACTTATCGTAACTATTAAGCCACCAGAAGCAACTGAAGTGCAGAAACTGGAACGGAAATCACTGGTAAGTTATATTTATATCGGTGAACCTAAAAGAGTGGCTTTGTACGGAACCAAGCCACGTATCCAGTTAAACGACCAGTTTGCCAGGGTGAGTGATATTCCTTCTTTCGTAACTTCCGAACGGCAGGCACGCGATGAGGCCGACCGTAAGTTTATCACTACTTCACTTAAGGTTGATGGAAATATTCAAATGGGAATTGTAACCGACGTAAAACAAGAATTAAGAAAATCAGGTGCTTTTAAAATTAACTATTCCACCCGTAAAGTTCCAAAACTTGATTTCAGCAAGCTGAATTAATTTTTTGTTTACACGATAAATAAAAATATGGAAGGAGTATCGTAAGGTACTCCTTCTTTTTTTGTCCCATCTTGTAATGATACATAATTGTTACAAACATAATTGTTACAAACAAATATGTTACAAACATTTTTGTTACTAACAAAAATGTTATTTATCTTTGCAAGAAAAGCCCTATGAATACGCCATTTGTTTTTGGAAGGTTAGCATCGGATGAAAAGTTTATTAATCGTGAGGCTGAAATCTCAACCTTGTTGGATAATTTTAGGACTGGTACCAACACCATTTTGATATCTCCCAGAAGATGGGGGAAATCATCACTCGTGGATAGGGCCTCTAAAATAATTCAGGATGAATCGCCCGAGTATGTTATTGTTAAACTTGATCTGTTTAATGTTCGTACGGAAGTTGAATTTTACAACAAATTGGCAGAGAAAACCTTACAGGCTACTTCTGGTAAGTTTGAGGAAATCAAAGGGTACATTGGGGAATTTTTCAAGTTCCTTATTCCAAAAATTAGCTTTATACCAAGTCCTGATATGGCGTTCTCGCTTTCGCTTGATGATAAGGAATTGTTGAAAAATCCGGATGAAATATTGGATCTTGCCGAAAAGGTTGCGCTAGCTAAAAACGTAAAGCTTAGAATTTGTATTGATGAATTTCAGAATATTGGATTTTTTGATGACCCCTTGTCTTTTCAAAAAAAACTTAGATCGCATTGGCAAACACATCAGGAGGTGGCCTACTTCCTTTATGGAAGTAAACGGCACATGTTGTTAGAAGTTTTTACTTCACCTTCAATGCCATTTTATAATTTTGGAACTATTATATTTTTAGAAAAGATTAAGCTTGAGCATTGGAAAACATTTATTGTGGAAAGCTTTACCAATACCGGAAAGAGCATTGACCCTGAACTTGCAGCCACCATTGCCCAGCATACCGAATGCCATTCGTACTATGTGCAACAGCTGGCACAAATTTGCTGGTTGAGGACAGAAACTGAAGCAGACCTGGAAATAATAAACGAAAGTTTCGAATCATTGATACTTCAACTTTCCTTACTGTTTCAAAACATCACTGAATCGTTGCCAACAAGTCAGCTTAAATTTTTAAATGCCATAATCGATGGAGAGACAAAACTTAGTTCTAAAGCAGTTTTGGAGAAATATAATTTGGGGGCATCGGCAAATGTTAACCGCATGAAAAATGCCCTTATAGATAAAGAAATCATCGACCAAACTGCAGGTGAGATCCAAATCCTTGACCCGATTTATAAAGCCTGGTTACAGAAATTTTACTTTATCAAATCAGCCTGATATTCGTTTGTCATTTGCTACGCTGTCATTAGCTATATTAATTAGGGGCTGCTTAGAAAGGTCTAATCCATTGGATTACCATAAGTTATTCCATAATATTGGATTCCTTGTGCAAGGTTTAGGAGGATGTTTATTCAAAAACCTTGAAGCAAATATTTCGGTGCTCTGCACCTTTTTCCCAATTGTCGGATAAAATTCTACAAAGATTAACGGTGCTCCGCACCTGAAAGATAAGCCACAGAGTGGCGATAATCTTTGTAGAAACATCAATTAGAATTGATACGGGAGGTGCAGCGCACCGAAATATTATTATTCTGAGTTTTTCAGCAAGCCCTAATTATTAACAATAAATGACTTAATGACCACCAATGACTACAAATGACTTTTTTTGGAAAGATGTTTCAATTTTCACAAATCTATCAACCACCTAAATAGTCTGTCCATAAATTCGGTTGTTTGCTCTAGAAAGTCCAACTTCTGCGTTGCCCCGGCATTTATGCCGGGGAATAATAAATTCGACACTCGCCTCCCCCTCCTTTTCGCTGTCAATGCCGAAGGCATTGACAGCGAAAAGGAGGGGCTTTTTTATCCTTCCAATTCAATCCCTGCCCTTCCCATGGGGATGCCAATGGCAAAAGGACAGGGCTATTGATAATTTAAAAATCTTACTAAAAGGACGAACACTAAATAGCTATTACTTGTCTTCCTTTTCTATAACCTTCAAGCCTAATTCATCCAGTTGCTCATTTGCAATACACGAAGGAGAATCGATCATCACATCCCGTCCGGCGTTGTTTTTCGGAAAGGCAATAAAGTCGCGGATTGAATCGGAGCCACCAAAAAGTGAAACCAACCTATCGAAGCCAAGGGCAATCCCACCATGTGGAGGGGCACCATATTCAAAAGCGTTCATCAGAAAGCCAAATTGAGCCTGCGCTTCCTCATCAGTGAATCCCAGGGCTGTAAACATCTTTTTTTGCAATTCTTTATTATGGATACGGATTGATCCGCCCCCAATTTCCACACCATTAATTACAAGGTCGTAAGCATTGGCCCTGATTTTTCCGGGATCACTATCCAGTAAATGGACATCTTCAGCCTTGGGTGAGGTAAACGGATGATGCATTGCATGAAAGCGTTTTGAGTCTTCGTCCCATTCAAGAAGTGGGAAATCGACCACCCACAAGGGTGCAAAAACATTGGGGTCGCGCAATTCCAAGCGGGTTCCCATTTCTAACCTTAGCTCATTCAATGCCTTTTGGGTTGGTACAGTATCACCAGCAAGTACCAGCAATAAATCTCCGGGTTTGGCATCAAATTTATCAGCCCAGGTTTTAAGTGCATCCTGGTCAAAGAATTTATCTACTGATGATTTAAAACTACCATCATCATTGCACTTAGCATAGACAAGCCCTTTGGCACCAATTTGAGGTTTTCTAACAAAATTGGTAAGTGCATCTAATTGTTTGCGGGTATATTGAGCGCATCCGGGTACACAAATCCCGACAACTAATTCAGCACTATCGAAAACACCAAAACCTTTGTTTTGTGCTACATCGTTCAGTTCGATAAATTTCATACCAAAACGGATGTCTGGTTTATCAGAGCCGTAGAACTTCATAGCATCATCATACAACATCCAGGGGAAGTCGTTTACTTCAACCTGCTTTACTTCTTTGAATAAATACTTTGTTAGGCCCTCGAAAGTGGTCAAAATATCTTCTTGCTCAACAAAGGACATCTCGCAATCAATCTGGGTAAATTCGGGTTGACGGTCGGCACGGAGGTCTTCATCGCGGAAGCATTTTACAATTTGATAATAACGATCGTAACCAGCCACCATCAGCAATTGCTTGAATGTCTGGGGTGATTGGGGCAAAGCATAAAACTCGCCCTGGTTCATCCTTGATGGGACAACAAAATCGCGGGCACCTTCCGGGGTAGATTTGATTAAAACCGGAGTTTCGATTTCAACAAATTTCAGGCTGTCTAAGTATTTCCTGGTTTCGAGTGCCACACGGTGGCGCAACTCTAGGTTATTTCTAACAGGTGCCCTTCTTAAATCCAGGTAACGGTATTTCATCCGGAGCTCTTCTCCACCATCAGTTTTGTCCTCGATAGTAAAAGGTGGGGTTTTAGAAGCGTTCAACACTTCAATATCAGCCACTTTAATTTCGATATCACCGGTGGGCATCTTTAGATTTTTTGCAATTCGCTCAATAACTTCGCCTTTAGCTTTAATTACAAACTCACGGCCCAGGGTTTTTGCAGCAGCTATCACGTTGGGGTCGGCAACCCCTTCTTCCATTACCAATTGGGTAACTCCGTACCGGTCCCTTAAATCAATCCAAATCAGGCCGCCTTTGTCTCTTATCTTTTGCACCCAGCCAGTTAGCACTACATTTTGTCCAATAGATTGGATGTTTAATTCACCGCAAGTATTTGTTCTAAGCATATTATAAATTTTAAGGTGGCGAAATTATAAAAAAATGAATGAAAGAAAAGTGTGTCATCAATTTTAAAAATGTCATTATTATCGTTTATATACAAAACATTTTTGTAGTTTTGATGGATAAATTTAAAACTAAAAAAAAATGGTAAGTGGATACGAAGTAAAAGAGATTAAAAAGTATGCCTATTCGGTTTTTTCTTCAAGATATGAAGAGAATGAAGTGGTTTCGGATATTATGCTTAGTGGCGATAATGCCTTTTATGGTTATGCCCACTTTTTAGCAGATGGCTCGGTTTTGCCCAAAGCCACTAAAAAGTATAATCTTTATAATTTGTATTATCACATAAAAGATTTACCCGCAATCGTTGATATGATGAGAAACGAAAGTCCGGTGTACATAATCTTCAGCAATGATGATCATAAAAACTGTAGGATTACAACAATGCAGGAAGTCATTGGCGAAGGTGAAGGTTAACAGCCTAGTTTTTTCTGGGGTATGTAATAAATAGGACGAACGACAGTTATCATACAGGTTGTTAAATTGCATATTTGCATTTAAATACAGCCCTTTAAACTTACACTTACCAATAGCAATTTATTGTATTTTTGCGCGCTAAAGCAAACCGTATGAAAAAAATCATTTTTCTTTTTATTCTTTTTGGTTTTACCCTTCAGGGATTTTCGCAGGATATTGACGAGAGTACCCGAAAAAAATTCAGTATTGTTTTTGATCTCTTCACTGATATTTGGGCTAAGGTGCCCGATAATGTTGATGTACGCGTGATTAACCAGGGTGTAAATGTTTTGGGCTTGTATGATTATCGCATCAATCAAAGTGATTTTAGTTTTGCTTTTGGTGCAGGCCTGGGGTCGCATAACTTTTATAGCGATGCTTTTGCTGAAGTTGATTCAGCAGGCAATTCACATCTATTCAAAATTAGTACACTCTATCCCGGTACTGATTATAAACGCAATAAAATTTCATTTTCATATATCGACATCCCACTTGAATTTCGCTACAGGACTAAATCAGAGTTCAGGGCATCGCTTGGGTTTAAGTTTGGATTTTTGGTGAATACCCACACTAAATACATTGGTGATGATTACATTTTTAACACCGGCAATAAAGATTTTCAGGTTAAGTTTAAGGATGTCCCAAACATCGAAAAAGTCAGGTATGGTTTCTCTGCCCGTTTTGGATGGAAATTCATCAATGTTACCGGCTTTTACTCACTCAGTGGATTGTTTAAAAAAGGCCAAGGTCCCGATTTGTACCCCATTTCTGTTGGTATCTCGCTGATGCCGTTCTAGGAGGGGGGAAAGGTATAGGGGAAAAGGTATTGGTGTATAGGGTTCATAGGGGAAATAAGGGAATAGAGGGAATAAGGCAACTCCTAAATTCTCTCATTCAATCATTCAATCATTCAGTCATTCAGTCATTCACTCATTCAATCATTCTCTCCACGCAAAGGCGGGATTTCGCTTTGCTCAACATTCTCGCATTCTATCATTCTATCATTGTATCATTCAATCATTTTATCATTGTTTTGCACTTAATAATCCTCATGGGGTAATCCGCATTTTGTTTTAGTGCCCTGGCATAAACATATCCATCCTTGAATTTGAAGCTGCTCATTTTTGAAAGCAAATCATAACCTTCAATCTTGAACTCCGATTTCCCAAGAAAATCTCCATCCAATGAATATGCCTGGAAAGCATAGTCTTCATCCATATTGTTGGTGTAGATAAAAAACAGGCTGTTGTTTTCGTTGTCCACTATCATGTTGTAATAGTTGGGCAGGTAATCGGGATAAAAATCTTTTGCTTTCGCTTTTTCGGCATAGGAGGTGTCGATACCTTTTTTTGCAAGTTTTTCTTTAAAGTTTTGATAATATTCTTCTTTTTCTTGTTGGGTGATTTTTATCCGGTCTGTTTTGATCCGGAAATTGGATTCCTGGAATTTACCATTCACCTTTGAATATACTTGTACCAAATCAGTATTGTTTTTCCCAACAATAATCTGGTCATCATCAGTAACCCGAATCATTGTCCGGCCACGCGAATGAGGTGCACCCACCGCAATCATGGATTTTTCAGTTGGAATTACGATCTTATCGGGCTGCTTGTTCGATTCAGTTTTTTCGTAGAAAACCTTGTATTTACCACTTGCGTAATCAATTTCAGCCAGCACATCTTTGGATTGATGTCCTTTAACGGGAACATGTCCCCACACAATTAGGTTTCCTGATTTAAGCGGAAAAATGTTCAATGGCATAAAGTCGATGGTGATCAGTTTAACGAAATTTCCATCAAGGTCGAAAAAGTTGATGCGGCCCTGGTTATCGCTTACCACAAGTAATTTGTTTTTAAGAATCCCATTGAAGTCCTGATTGTTTACAAACTCACCATTGTTGTAACCTTGTTTTCCAAAGGTTTTCACCAGTCGCCCAGTGTTATCGAGAATAGAAATGGTGAAGTTGCTGCGATCGGAGATATAAATTTTTTCATCCGGGCCAATCCGTACTTGTTTGTTCAGGCCCAATTTGCTGGTAATTGAAGATTGTGAACCGTCGTAGAACAGTGCTTTCCAATCGGCATTGGGTAAAAAGGAACTTTCTGGAATTAACTTTACAGGACCAGAACTATAGTTTATTTGTTGTGCCGATCCGATGGATGCCATTAGAAAAAAGGAAATTACGATAATCATTGTTTTTGTGTTCATAACATTATGGTTTATTTGAATGTTTTATTTTTTAGGTTGAGACAAGGCATTGTGTTTTGAGTTGAGACAAGGCATTGTGTTTTGAGTTGAGACAAGGCATTGTGTTTTGAGTTGAGACAAGGCATTGCCTTGTCTTTGCTACCCAATAGTTCGAACCTTAAATACATCAGCTAATCGTTCAAATCAATTACCGTCCACAAAAGTTGACGTTGGTTCCAGCAGCGGTTTGGGCTGATGTAGTAATCTAATTCTTCGGTATTGATTACGGGTTTTTCTATATTTGCTAATTCAGTTTGTTCCATAAGTTGTAGCTCTGGCTCGTCAGCACAATACCACCAAAAACTCAAGGGCAATAAGAGTACAAGGATAGCTGCTGCTGCATAGTGCCAAATTATCGGCTTGAAATAAACTTTATCGGATTTATTATTCGGTGGTTCAAATGCCGGAATAACAATGTCCTCATCCGGATTTAAAAATTCAAGGGCATCAAGCGTTGCCTGCCTTTTTTGTTTCAGTGTGTCAAAAATTCTTTTTTGGGCAGGATCTTCAGCAATAATTTTTTCCACTTCTCTTACCTCATCATCTTTAAGCTGATGATCCATGTATTTCAGGAAAATTATTTCGTTGTCCATTGTCTTATAATTTGATGTTGGCCGAAATTTTATCAATAGCCCGCCAAAGGGTTTTTCCTATTGAGCTTTGCTTGATCCCGGTTGCTTCTGCCATTTCTTGGTATGATAGGCCATCCTGATACATCAGGATCAGCGCCCGGTTCTTAGGTTTCAATTGGCCTATGGCATTTCTTACCATCTTACTCTTTTCGTTATCAATCAGGATATTTTCAGGGTTTGTATTTTCGACGCTTTGGATTTCGATTGTATTTTCAATTTCAGAATGGCGGGTTTTTTTGTTCAGGGAATTTAGGCACAGGTTACCGGCAACTTTGTAAAGCCATGCCCTGTTGTTTTCTATTTTGTTTCCCTGTTGGTTCATCCTTTCAAAGAATTTGATAAAAGTTTCCTGTGACACA
>Ga0307929_1003018_pt1 | contig 10181 bp, 8 predicted proteins | sample AceLakmetage1330_FD_203160 | JGI IMG/M metagenome (GOLD analysis project Ga0307929, IMG submission 203160) | Saline water microbial communities from Ace Lake, Antarctica - #1330 | ecosystem: Environmental > Aquatic > Non-marine Saline and Alkaline > Saline | place: Antarctica: Ace Lake...
ATTATGCCAAAAAATGGCTACAGCATCTACGAGTCACAAAATTCAAAGGAGTGATTATGTTCATCAACGGCCAATGGAAAAACGCAGAGACAGGAAACACATTTACCGTATTAAATCCCGCCACGGGAGAAACCATTGCCACGGTTCCAGATGGTGGAGAAAAAGAAGCGCGTCTGGCCGTGGCGGCTGCCCATGATGCCTTTGACAAATGGTCCACCCAGACAGCCTACCAGCGCTCGGATTTTCTTTACCAGGCCCATGGACTGATGATGGACAACCTGGAACACCTGGCCCAGACCATGACCCAGGAGCAGGGAAAACCCATTAAAGCTGCCCGGAACGAAGTAAAATACGGGGCCGATTTTCTGCTGTGGTTTGCCGAAGAGGCCAAACGAGTATATGGCAGAACCATCCCCTCTGCCCGATCAGATCAACGTTTCATGGTGTTAAAGCAACCCGTGGGCGTGGTGGGGGCCATTACTCCCTGGAACTATCCGGTTTCCATGATCACAAGAAAGGTGGCCCCTGCCCTGGCAGCAGGGTGTACCATTGTGCTCAAACCCGCCGAGGCCACCCCCCTTTGCGCCATTGAGGTGTTCAAACTGCTTGAAAAGGCGGGCCTTCCCCCGGGTGTGGCCAATCTGGTAACAGCCAAGGATCCCAGCCCTGTGGGAGAGGTGTTTATGACCGATGAAAGGGTCCGTAAATTGACCTTCACCGGCTCCACCAGGGTGGGGAAAATGCTGGCCCGGGGAGCAGCAGATCAGATGAAACGGGTCTCCCTGGAACTGGGAGGGCATGCCCCTTTTATTGTTTGCAAAGATGCTGATCCGATCCATGCGGCCAAGGGACTTTCTCTGTTAAAATTCTTAAACACCGGCCAGGCCTGCATCAGTCCCAACCGAATTTTTGTTCATGAAAGCATGAAAGCACCATTTTTAAAGGAGTTGTCAACCCGGGTATCAAAGATGAAAGCTGGCCCCGGAACTGAGGCAGGTGTCAGTATTGGTCCCCTGGTCAATGATATTGCCATTGAAAAGGTGGATAACCAGGTGAAGGATGCTGTGAAAAAAGGCGCTGATCTTGTCACAGGTGGTTTCAGACTCATGGAAGACAATCTTAACAAGGGGCACTTCTATGCTCCCACCATTCTGGATAATGTCACCCCTGAAATGTTGATTTACCGAGAAGAAACCTTTGGACCTGTGGCCCCCATCATCACCTACAAGGATGAAAAAGAGCTTTTAAAGATGGCCAATGATACCCATTATGGTCTGGCTGCCTATATTTATACCCAGAACCTATCCAAGGCCATGCTCCTTTTTGAAGGCCTTCGGTTCGGCATCATCGGCATTAATGACATCAACCCCACCTCGGCTGCGGCCCCGTTTGGCGGCATGAAAGAGAGCGGCATGGGCCGGGAAGGTGCCATGGAAGGCATTGAGGAGTATCTGGAGACAAAACTGGGGGGATTTTCATTGAAATAATAAAATGAAAATGAAAATAAAAATGAAACTCATTTCAATAAATTTAGAAAACTATCGAGGTGTCCATTGCCTTGAGATGCCTTTGGATAACAAACTGACTGTCTTGACAGGCTCCAATGGCTCGGGTAAGACGACGATTCTGGATGCCGTTGCAATTTTGTTGTCTTGGATAACGGCAAGAACACGAAGTTTAAAAGGTTCTGGACGAAGTCTCTCTGAGAAACAGATACAAAACGGTATGAAAGCTGCAAAGATTTCAGCCGTTGGTGCTACACCCCAACCCATCCATTGGCAACTGGTTAAAGTCCGGCCGGGACAAAAAGTAGATATCACAACGGATATGACTGAACTCAAAAAGTTCATTCTTCAATTACGTGACAATATTACCGAGTCCGATGAGTTGTGTAGCATTCCCTTGTTTGCCTATTATCCAGTTAATCGTGCGGTATTAGATATCCCCCTCCGTATCAGGATTGCCCATAATTTTCAATTACTTGAAGCATGGGATAATTCCCTCACCAGCGCCGCAAATTTTAGAGCTTTTTTTGAATGGTTCAGACAAAGAGAAGATTTAGAAAATGAAAATCGTACCTACCTGGAAAGTCAGAACAAACCTGAAGGCTGGGAATTTCCAGACAGACAATTAAATGCCGTAAGACATGCCCTGTCTGAATTCTTGCCTGAATTTTCAGATTTCAAGGTGAGAAGAAAACCCCTTCGTATGACCGTGTTTAAAAAGGGTGAAGAACTCAATGTTGAGCAATTATCCGAAGGAGAAAAGTGCATGATCGCACTGGTTGGAGATCTGGCACGCAGGCTGGCCATTGCCAACCCGACATCCTCCAGCCCGTTGGCAGGTGATGGGATCATTTTAATAGATGAATTTGATTTACACCTGCACCCTTTGTGGCAAAGATGGATGCTTCGTCTGTTACCCCAGATTTTTACAAACTGTCAATTCATCGTCACAACCCATTCTCCCCAGGCAATCGGAGAGGTTAATGCAGAGCAGTTGCGGGTACTATACCGGAATAAAGAAAATCAAATTTGTTTCAAACAGCCAGCCCAATCATATGGCCTCAGCAGTGATGAAATTTTGGATGAAATCATGCTTGAAGAAGGACAAGAAGAACAACTTGCCCGAACGCCAAAGGTAAATCAGGCGTTACATGAGATATGCAAGTTAATTGATGAAGAGAAATTCAAACAGGCTCAAACAGAAATAGACAAGCTTGAGGCTTCTTTAAATGGGGATATCCCGGAACTCTTGGGGGCCAGGGTTCGGATGCAAATGTTGGGGTGGGAGAACGAATAATCATGAGATTTATAAAACAACAGTCACCTCCCAGAGAGCTAATTGAATATAAGTTGCAGCCTGAAGCTGAATATGATGGTTCCAATTTCACATGTGTAAAAGATGCAATCAGACAACAACTTCTGAAAGAGCAGGGCTTTATTTGTGCCTATTGCATGAAACGTATTTCTGCTCACAAAATGAAAATTGAACACTGGCACAGTCAAAGCCGTTATCCTGATGAGCAGTTAGATTATAAGAACATGCTGGCCTGCTGTTTGGGAAATGAAGGACACCCCATTAAAAATCAGACTTGCGACACCCGAAAGGGACTTTCAATCTTAGTTATGGTAGTGCTTACGGCCATGTATGTTATAAAATGGGGCAAATACCAAAGCTGGGTTGGGCCGCAATAAGGGTTTTGGTGTAGGGATGTGAGGGATGATCAATGACATCCAGGGTGGGACCGGTCTCCACAATGACGCCGTTATGGATCACGGCAATGCGGTCACACAGATACTTTGCTGCAGCCAGATTATGGGTGATGAACAAAAATGTCATGTCCAGCCGTTCCCGGATATCTAATAATACCTGGAACAACTGTATGGCAATGGTGGCATCCAGCATGGAGGTGGGTTCATCGGCCACGATGAACTCCGGCTCCAGGACAATGGCCCGGGCAATGGCCACCCGCTGACGCTGGCCCCCACTTAGCTGGTGGGGATATCGATCATAAAATTCACTCCCCGGCACCAGACCCGTGGTCTCCAGGGTGTCCAGGACTTTTTGCCTCTGGCTCTCCCGGGTGCCTATACCATGGACAATGAGGGGTTCCAGGACAGTTTCCGCAATGGAAAGATGAGGATTCAGGGATTGATAGGGGTCCTGGAAAATCATCTGAACCTGTTTGCGATATGCCTGCAAGGCAATGCCTTTTAACTTAGATATGGGTTTGCCCTTTAAGTAAATTTCTCCCTGGGTAGGCTCTTCAAGCTTGACCAACATTCTTCCTGCAGTGGTTTTACCACTGCCACTCTGCCCCACCAGGCCAAATATTTCGCCCCTGTTAATCTTAAGATTAATATCTTTTAAGGCAACCACATCACTGGCACCCGTATGAAACAGGTGGTTTTTCTGGTAATAAACCTTTGAAATATTATTTAATTCAATGATCGTATTTTGTTGTTTTTTCATTCAGGCGAAGCCTCCCTAAAACAACGAACCCCATGGGTGGGGGATAACTCCCGCCAGCCTGGACTCATACTATTACATGGATCAAGAGGATTGCCACACAGACGTGCAAGGGCGCATCCCTCATCCCACCCCTTTTGCTCCCAGCGGGAGTTAATACGGGGCACTTTAACCTGTCTACAATTATCCAGGGTGAGGTAGGAGCCCAGCAGCTCTCGTGTATAGGGATGCACCGGGGACTGGAACACCTCTTCCCGGGTGCCTGCCTCCACAATCTTTCCGTCATACATGACACATATCTGTTTGCACACCCGGGCCACCACGGCAATGTCATGGGAAATAAACACAAAACTGGTATCAAGGAGTTCCTGGATTTTTAAAATCTCCTTTAATATCTGATCCTGAACCACCACATCAAGGGCGGTTGTGGGCTCATCCGCAATTATCAAACGGGGATCACAGGCCAGGGCCATGGCAATGATGGCCCGCTGCTTCATGCCTCCACTGTATTGATGGGGATAGTCATTCATGCGATTCCGGGGTATTTCCACCAAATCAAACAGCTTTTCGATCTTTGTTGTTATATCCGCCGGGGAGAGATGACCCTGGTGGGTGACAATCATCTCTGCCACCTGTGCCCCCACCTGGACAACCGGGTTCAGGGCATTCATGGCCGCCTGAAAAATCATGGCAATCTCACTGCCCCGTATTTTTCGTAAATCATCTTCGGACATGGCCGTGATCTCCTGATCTCCCAGAATGATCCGGCCATTGAGAACAGCCGCATTGTCCGGCAACAACCCCATTAATGCCATGCCAATGGTGGTTTTGCCACACCCCGATTCCCCCACAAACCCAAGAGAGGTACCAGGTTCTATGGTAAAAGAGACATCGTCCACGGCCTTGGTCATGCCCGTTGCACTTTCATATCCCACAGTCAGGTTTTCCACGGTGAGTAATGCCATTATTCCTTCCCCTCCTTTCTTAGTCTGGGATCCAACACCTCGTCCATGGCCCGGCCCACCATATAAAAGGAAAGGGTCAAAAGAGAAATACAGATCCCCGGCGGCAACAGCCAGTAGGGGGCCTGGAACATATGCCCGGAACTCCATACCCATTGTAACATCATGCCCCAGCTGATTTGCCCGGGATCTCCAAATCCCAGAAACGAAAGGGATGCCTCCACCAGGATGGCGGATGTGACCCGGAAGGTCATGTAAAGAAATGCCAGGGGCAATACATTGGGCATGATATGTTTAAATATGATGCGCATGTTGGAAGCACCTGCCACCCGGGAGGCTTCAATAAAGGGGCGGTGTTTCAAAGACAGGGTCTGGGATCGAATCACCCGGGCCACTGCTGGCCATCGCAATATGGCAATTAAGAAAACGATCATCCAGATGTTGAGCTGGCCAAAAAGGGCTGCAATAATAAGCAAAATCACAAGGGATGGCAACACCATGACCATGTCAGCCATGCGCATAAGAAGAATATCCACAATACCGCCAGCATAGCCTGAAACCATACCCACAACGGTGCCAATGACGATACTGATGAATGCCGAGGCCAATCCAACAATAAAGGCAATTTTAGCCCCTTCCATTAGCTGACAAAAAATATCCCTGCCGATAAAGTCTGTCCCCAGCCAATGGGAAGTATTTGGCCCCACGGAATGGGAAACTGCAGGATCCACTCCGGTCATGGGGTCATACATGGGCCCCAGCAGGTGCACCCAGAAACTGGCAAAGGCCATTAGGGCAAACAGCGCCAAAATGATTAAGCCTGCTTTTCCCAACGGATTCTGAATAAAAATTTTCCAGCTGGATGAAAACCGATTTATAAAACCAACGTTATGACTCATATTAACATGATATCCATTTTGTATATAACCGCCACGGGCGGACCTTATTCTGACCTTGGTTCGCCCACAACGAAAATTGAAAGTTTTTCTTGGTTTGCTCACAATATGGGGCCTAAATAGGGCAGAAATGGGCATGACGTCCAACGACACAACAAAAATCGAAAAGGTAAGGTGCACCAAACCCAGTACCTAAAACCCAGTACCCAGTACCTAACTTTAATAATGAATTCGAGGATCAAGCCACGCATAGAGCAGATCCACAATAAGATTGGCAGACAGGACTACCGCAGCAATGAGCAAAAAACATCCCTGGGCCAGGGGGTAATCATTGTTACTCACGGCAAAAATCAATTCCCGTCCAATGCCCGGCCAGGTGAAAATCTGCTCGGTCAGGGCTCCGCCGTTGATGGAAAAAGCAAGGCTTAACCCCACACTGGTCACCACGGGAAGGGCCGCATTTTTTGCGGCATGACGGTTTCGAATCACCCGGTCTGTCAACCCCTTGGCCCGGGCCGTTAAAATATAGTCTTCCTTTAACACCGACAACATGCTGCTTCGCATCAACAAAAGATAACTGCCCACATGAATAATAAACAGGGTCAAAAGGGGCAGCAGCATGTGATGGAGTACATCCAGGGCTTTCACCAGAAATGAAGACTCTTCTATCCACAGTTCCGGGGAAATAATTCCCCCCAGGGGGAACCATCCCACCTGAAATCCCAGCACCCACAACATCATCAATGCAAACCACGGCACAAAAAGCGTATGACACACCAATGCAGAAATGGAAAGAACGCCATCCAGGCGAGACCCTTTTTTCCAGGCAGAGATTTTCCCCAGAAAAACCCCTGCCAGGGCCGCCAGAAGGGTTGAGGTAGTAAACAACAAAAGGGTGCAGGGCAATCGGGCCATGATCACCTGGACCACCGGTTCTCCATAGTGAAAGGAAAATCCCAAATTACCCGTAAAGAAATTTTTAACATAGATCATATACTGGGTGATCAGGGGTTTATCAAGCCCCATCTGTTCTATAATATGGGCCGCATCTTCGGGGGTTAGCATGGGGTCCACCATGCGGGTCACCGGATCTCCTGGGGCCAGGCGAAACAAAAAGAAAAGAACGGTGAGAATCAAAAAGAAAAGAATGAACAATTCCACCGTTTTTTTGGACATAAACACAATACGATTCATGGGTTATGGTTCCATTACGGTTACGGGTTTGACCATGCAAAGAGACCAGATATTACCTATCCCTTCCAGGGTCTCCACCCATCCGTTAAAGCGTTTCCGGGAGGTGGCCTCCAAAATATCAGGATTATAAAGGGGGATATAGGGAATATCGTTTAAAAGAATTTGCTGCATCTCCAACAACAGGCTCCGTCGTTTGTTCCGATCCATTTCAAGGCGCTGCCCATCGGCAAGTTTATCAAAGGCAGGATTGTTGTACCCACTCATGTTCCATCCCCGGGGCTTGTCATTTTTGGAATAGAAAAAAGTTCTTACATAATCGGGATCCAGGTTCAGCTTACCATATCCTAACACAAAGGCATCAAAGTCATGCTTGCCCTTGATCTTGTCCAGAAGGGCACTAAAGGACATGGGACGAGCAAAGGCGGGGATACCCATCTCCCGCATCCACTCTTGTATCATCATACCGGCAAAGGCCCGTTTGGGATCATAATCCGCAGGGGGGGTCAAAATAATCTGTTTTTCCATGGGCAGCCCATTGGGAAGACGAATATTTTCGGCTTGCTGGAGGTTTCCATCCGTGTCCACCGGGGGAACATCCCAGGTATACCCCGCCTGTTTTAAGAGATCATGGGCTTTTTGAATGCGTTGGATGTGGGTAAGCCCTTCACTATAGCGGGTCACATCAGGATTATGCCAGAATTTATTCCCCGGCGGAACAATAGAGTGCATGGCAACCCCATAATTCTGGAGAAGACGGGTGATGATGAACTTTTTGTCAATAAGGGTGGCAATGGCCCGTCGCAAAATCTTATCATCAAAGGGGGGTTTTCTTAAGTTAAATCCCATGAAATACAGGGCGCTTTTGTGGTTGTGAAACAGTTCAATGTCCGGTGTCTGGGTTAGCTGAGCCACATATCCGGGTTGAATACCCCACCAATACATGTCAATTTCGCCCTTTTGAAGGGCAAGGATGGCCACATCACTGGTACCATACATTCTGTATATTACCCCGTCCACCCAGGGCCCCAGACGACGGTTGGCCAGGATGCGCCCTGTGCCGAAAAACAAGGGATTTTTTTCCATGTAAAGAAAGGTGCCCTTTTGGTATTTAGAAAGTACAAACGGCCCGGTACCCAGGGGGGATTCAATTTTGTGATTCTGGAGCGTCCGCAACGGTTTTTTCGTTTTTAATGCCGCTTCAACCACCGGTTGCCACCGTTTTTGGGAGACCATGGGAGCGGTGAACACCCGGGAAAGAATAATGGCCGATGGTTTTTTCAGAAAAAAACGCACCGTGTGATCATCCACCACTTCAATTTTATCAATGGCCGTCCATTTGCTATAATACCGGGGGACTTTAAAATCACGAAATACCCCGGCGGTGAAGGCCACATCATGGGCGGTGAAGTCCGTACCGTCGGACCACTTTGCCTCCTTTAATGTCACAAGGTAACTCATAGTTTCACTGTCCAGCACCGGCATATCCTTTGCCAACCAGGGAATGAGTTCCAGGGTGTCGGGATCCCGTACGTACATGGGCTGGTAAATCTGGGATAAAATTTTCCAGGAGTTGGAATCACTTGCCAGCCACACATTCAGGGTTCGTGGCTCTTCGGGAAGCCCTATCTTTAAAACACCTTTTGTGGTTTCTCCCCGACAAGACAGCAAAAAAAGCATCATCAAAAGACAAATCATGGAAAAAACGATTACTTTTATCCACACCCTGCGCTGGTATTGAAACACATCAACATCAACAGAGGTGGACCTGGCATTGGATGTCATTATTTTCATAAAAAAGCCGACCAAGATTTTATCATCATAGGAATTTCAACTTTTGTTGTGACCGTACCGACATGGTCGTTATCTAAAAATTTTATGCTCAATAAAATCAACCACCTGGGATTCAAGCTTCAGCCCGGCCAGCTCATTGATCCGTGGAATGCCACCGGGACTGACACAGTTGATTTCAAGCAGTTTATCTCCAATGACATCAATCCCCACAAAATAGAGGCCATCGGCAATGAGCTTGGGTTTAATGATATCACAAATCAATTTCTGGGCAGGTGTTATATCGTGACGAAACACCTTGGCCCCGGCATGAACATTGGTTCTGAAATCGTCGGATACGGACTGGCGTTTCATGGCACCGAGGATGTCACCATTGAGTAATAATATGCGTACATCCCCGTCTTTTTTAACATCATCCAGGTACTCTTGCACCAGAATGGGCTGACGCTGGGGATAGGGTCGGTTGGCCCGGATATAAAAGTTGATCAAAGAATTCAAATTTTCAGGATCACGGTTGCTCACCTTAATCACCCCCTCCCCGCCATGTCCGTGGAGGGGCTTGATGATCATGTCACCCCCAAAATTATCAATGATCCGGCGCAGGCGTTGGGGATCCCGGGAAATATGGGTCTGGGGAATAATATGGGGAAAATTGAGGGTATAGACTTTGCTGTTGCCTTTGATCTGCCCCATGGGACGGTTCATGACAAACACCTGATCGCACACGGGACCTAAAAATTCCATGATCTGATAATTGATGGGAGGATCTTTTCTCAAAAAAATCACATCCAGCTCAATGACCGTTTCAAAGATCAGCTCATCCTGGATCAGGCAATCAATGAGAGCTTCCCAGTACGCTTTGATGGATAAATCCTTGTGGACGGAAATATTATGCATCCTGGCCACCACCCCATTGTCACGGATATAAAGGTCATGGGGCTCCAGAAAAAAAACTGTGTGTCCGCGCTGGTTGCACTCATACATCAAATGGGAGGTGGTCTCCCAGGTGGGGTCAATGCCCCGCAGATCGTCCATTAAAAAGGCTATTTTCATACAAATTCCAAGAAATATTTTTGAATTTTTGGTATGCTTCAAATTACCCTGAGAGTACCTTACATTGTTGGGGCTATGATTTCCGAACAATGGAATAAGGTATCTTATTTAAATTTCAGGGTAAAATTATGTAATATTAATAAGTTATCTTATAACAGGCATGTCCTGCCGGACACAACGAATATTGAGAATGATATCATGCCGCCCCCTCCGACGGGCAATGGGCCCGGCCCGGGACTGTTAGACAGCCCAATTGGCCGGTTCCTATTACCCATCGGAGGGGGCTCTGCTGAGGGTGCTTGGACACTTCATTTTC
>Ga0307929_1003020_pt1 | contig 10174 bp, 7 predicted proteins | sample AceLakmetage1330_FD_203160 | JGI IMG/M metagenome (GOLD analysis project Ga0307929, IMG submission 203160) | Saline water microbial communities from Ace Lake, Antarctica - #1330 | ecosystem: Environmental > Aquatic > Non-marine Saline and Alkaline > Saline | place: Antarctica: Ace Lake...
ACAGTTTTTGCCTCCGTCATATTGGTGTCAGCCGGGGGTTGGATTTACCAGCAAAACGGCATGCCAGCGCGGTTCAAACCCGAAATCCGCGTGCATATCAACGCTTCGGCCGACTTTCTGCAGGATTGGGGCCGGTGTTATACCGCCCGCGATGGTGCCTTTACCGGGCTTGAGGTGTGCGATCTGGGGCCAGATGGGCAGCCGCCAGAATACCTGATCTGGGGGGATTCGCATCTGCGCGCCTTCATGGACGGGATCGGCCTGGCCGCGTCCGAGGCGGAAAAACCCGGATTGTTGGTCTGGCGGGCCGGATGCGCGCCGGTCTTCGGGCTGACCAAGCAGGAAAACACCACCACTGCGCAGGAAGATGCGGCCTGCGTCACCACCAATGACATTATGGCGCGCGCGATCACCCAAACGCCGTCGTTGCGACGGCTGATGCTGGTGGGGCGTTGGTCTTATTATGCCGAAGGCCGGGGGGTCGGCCGGGATGTCGAAAACACGATAAATCTGCAAGCCCAGCCCGGTGCAGGCCTTGAGGCCACCGGCAATGCCGCCCTGTTTGCTGCGGCGGCAGTTCACAGCCTGATCGCCCTTGCCCCGCATTTTGATGAGGTTTTCGTGCTGCGTCAGGTGCCGGAAATCCCGCGTTATGACTCCCGTAGTATCGCGCGTGATCTGGCGCATCGCAAGCTTGGCACGGGGATTGAGCTGACGGCAAAAACCCGGGTCTGGCGACGCGATCTGATCAGCCGCACCGCCAGCTCTGACGGGGTTTTTCAGGCGGCAGCACGGGATGGATTGATAACTTATGTCGATCTTTGGGATCGCTTCTGTGGCCCGGAATTTTGCACAGCCCTTCAGGATGGGCAGGGTTGGTATTTTGACAATAACCATGTCACCAACACCGCCGCCCGCGCGCTGCGCGATGTGTTTTTGCCGTTGATGGATCCAAAGGCGATGCCGGATGACTGAGGCAAGCGAACAGATCTGGGACGTGATCGTGATCGGCACCGGCATGGGCGGTGGGCTTGCCGGGCGGCGGCTGGCCGAAAACGGGCTGTCAGTTTTGTTTCTGGAACGCGGACCGAACGGCGCGCGCGGTGAGGGGCAGGGGCTCAACCCGATGCTGGCCGATCCGGTGGCGCGACAGGTACGGGGTTATTGGCCGAAACCGATGGTGGCGCGGATCAATGGCCGCGACAGTCAGTTTTTTGCGCCGATCGGGGCAGGTGTTGGCGGATCGTCGGTGTTTTACGCCGCGACCCTGGAACGGCCTGAACCGCATGATCTGGATCACAGCAAGGACCGCCCGCATTCGACCGGCGGCTGGCCGGTTTCCTATGCCACCTTCGCGCCCTATTTTCAGGAGGCCGAGTGGCTTTTACATGTGTCAGGCGCACCTGATCCTTTGTCCAAACAACCCCCTTCCAAGCTGGCTGAACCAGCGCCGCTGCCACTGGGTGAACAGCAGTTGATGGCTGGGTTTCAAGCGGCCGGGCTGCATCCTTATCACGGCCATTCTGCGGTCCGGGACTTGCAGGGCTGCAAGCAATGCCTTGGGGTGAAATGCCCTCGGGATTGCAAAATGGACGGTCGCTCTGCCGGGGTGGAACCAGCTTTAGAGACCGGGCGGGCCAGGCTGATTGCCGATTGCAAAGTGACAGAAATCAAGGGCGAAGCCGATCAGGTGAGCTGGGTTGAGGCCGAGATTGACGGCCAGATCCAGCAATTTCGCGCCCGTGCTTACGTGCTGGCGGCAGGTGCCTTGTCGTCACCGCGATTGTTGCTGGCCTCGACTGCAGGCACCTGGACGCAGGGTTGTGGCAATGGCGAAGATCTGGTCGGTCGCAATCTGATGTTTCACCTGAACGAGATGTTTGCCCTTTGGCCCAAGCGCGATCTGGTGTTTGAAGGGCCGGGTAAGTCTTTGACATTGCGTGATCTTTACCACGTCAAAGGCCAACGTTTTGGCATCATTCAGGCGATGGGGATCACCGCGCGTTACGGTGAGATCCTGCATTTTCTGACGCTGGCGTTTGATCGGTCGGTCTGGCGGCACTTGGCTTGGCTGAAGCCGCTGCTGCGATTGCCGGCACGTTTGGCGGTTGGGATGTTTGGTGATGCGAAGATTTTCGTCGGCATTCTGGAAGACTTGCCCTATCCTGAAAATCGCGTGCTTATGGATGCCGATGACCCTGATATATTGCGGGTGGAATACCGCTTTGCACCCGAATTGCTGGCGCGGCGAAAACGCTTTCGGTGGGCGATCCGCAAGGCCTTCAAGCCCTGGCGGCATTGGTTTTTGAACCGAGGGCCAGAGCTGAATTTCGGCCATCCTTGCGGCACGCTGGCGTTTGGCACTGACCCGAAAACCAGCGTTCTCAATCCTGATTGTCGGCTGCATGACGTGCACAATCTTTACGTGGCGGATGCGTCTTTCATGCCAAGCTCGATGGGTGTCAATCCCAGCCTGACCATCGCCGCCAATGCGTTGCGCGTGGCGGATCATCTGACGCAATTGCTTGCGAAACCCGGCAGCCAAAAGGACTGAACCATGCAGGAAACCGACGTGATTGGAAACGGTGTTGCGGTGGTCACCGGGGCCGGTTCTGGCCTTGGCCGCGCGCTTTCGCTGGGGCTGTGCGCCGAGGGACTGCGCGTGGTCGGCTTTGGCCGCGATGCGAAAGCGTTGGCAGAAACCGCAGGCCTGGCCAAGGGTGGGCCGTTCACCGCGATGGTGGTCGATGTCGCCGATTTTGCCGCCGTCAGGGCCGCATTTGAAACCATCAAATCCAAGACCGGACCTGTCACGCTTTTGGTTAACAACGCCGCCGTTTATCCCCGCCGCGATATCCTGGCGGAGACTGCCGAAAGCTTTCAAGAAACGGTTGACATCAACCTTGGCGGCATCGTCGCAACCAGCCTTGCCGCCCTTGATCAGATGACCGAAACCGGCATCGGGCGGATCATCAATGTTGCAACTTTTGCCGATATCGCACCGATCCCGACCAGTGCCGCCTATGCGGTTTCAAAAGGTGCGGCGCGGGTGTTCAGCCGCGCGCTGGTGGCCGATCTTGGCGACCGCTTCCCGGATATCGTGATCAGCGATTGGATGCCGGGGATGCTGGCGACCAAGATGGGCATCCCCGATGGCCTGTCGCCGGAGGTTTCTGCCAAATGGGGGGTGAGGCTGGCTCTGTGGCATGACCCGTCCCTGAACGGTGCGGTGTTTGAACAGGCGCAGGAAATCCAGCCGCCACAGGGCTTGAAAAGACGGATCTTGAACAAGGTATTAAGACGCGGCTCCGCCGTTGCGCGACGCTTGGATTAAGGCGCGATATCGGCTGTGCCGCGACGCAACCGGATCGCGGTGAAGGCATGCCCCGGCAGGATCAACGCGCAAGAAAGATAGCGCAGGCCCAGCCGACGTGGGTTTGACAGCAACCGCCAAGCCCATTCCAACGCCAGTGCGCGCACCTGACGCGGCGCGCGTTTCTGGCTGCCGGCCAGAAAATCTAGCCCGGCCCCAATCGACACCAAACCAACATTCGGCAATATGTCACGCGCATGGGCGGCAAAAACCTCCTGCTTGGGGGCGCCAAGGGCCAGGAAAACCAGTCTTGCGCCTGAGGTTTCGATGTCCTTAATAACCGCATTTGCGCACGCGCCGGTTGGGTCAAAGCCGAATTCCGGGGCGATCCTGCAAGCGATGTTCAGGCCCGGATTGTCACGCAGCAAAACCTCAGCCGCACGGTTCAGCGTGGTTTCGGTGCTGCCAACCAGCGCAATGCTAACACCGGCCCTGGCCGCCAGTTCCGCCAACGGTTTCACAAGGTCAGAGCCCGGAATCAAGGCGGTTTTCTGCCCCGCAAGGCGCATCAGCCAGACAATCGGATTGCCGTCGGCGACGACTAGATCCTGCTTGGCATAGGCCTGACGAAACACTTCGGAGGTTGACAATTTCACAAGGTGGTCAAGGTTCAGTGTCGCAAGGGCAAAGCCTTGATTTCGGGTCAAATGATTGTTTATGCGGGAAAAAAGTGTCGCCTGGTCATAGGTATTCACCGGCAAAGGGCCGCGTGTGGCCTTACGGATCACGTCTGTTTGGCAGGCAAAGGTCATCAAACGCTGCTTTCCGGCATCGCCCCCAGCTTTCCTTTTTGTAATTTGCGCAATGATTGTCAACTTTCTGGCAGGAAACAGGCTGTTTCTGAAAAACTGACAACCAAAGCCACACATTGATGAAAATTGCCCGGTAAATGGCCTGAAACCTAATAATAAATTGCTCAAAACACAGAATTTTTCTATGGTCAGCGCAACAATGACGCAAAAAGCGTCAGAACAGAAGTTGAGCGCAGCACAGGCATGACGGCACTTTCCATTATCGGATGCGGCTTTGTCGCCGATCTTTATATGCGTTCGCTTGCGACATTTCCGTCGGTGAAATTGCGACTGGTGCATGATCGTGACGCTAACCGGGGCCGCGCCTTTGCCAGCCACTGGGATCTGGAATTCGCAGCTTCATTGGATGATTTTTTGGCCGCTTTGCCACCCGGTGACGTGGTTTTGAACCTGACAAACCCCTCGGCCCATGCCGAGATTAGCCGAGCCTGTCTGGAACACGGCCTGCACGTCTATTCCGAAAAGCCATTGGCGACCGATATGGCCGCGGCCCGGATGCTTTTTGATTTGGCGAAGGCGAAAGATCTGATGCTGGCCTCAGCCCCGTGCAGCGTTTTGGGGGAGGCGGCGCAGACCCTGGGTCAGGCGATCAGGCGCGGCACGGCGGGCACCCCGCGCCTGGTTTATGCCGAGCTTGACGACGGTTTCGTGCCGCAAGCGCCTTACAAGGATTGGGTCAGCGAATCCGGTGCGCCCTGGCCTTATGAGGACGAGTTTCGCGTTGGCTGCACGCTGGAACATGCGGGCTATTACCTAAGCTGGCTAATCGCCTATTTCGGGGCGGTGCGCAAAGTTGTTGCCGCCTCGGCCGACATCATTCCTGACAAGGCGCACGGGGTGGCCGGGGCGCCGGATTTCTCGGTCGCGACGCTGTTTTTTGATCACGGGGTGATCGCGCGTCTGACCTGTTCCATCGTCGGCCCACATGACCACCGCATTCGGGTGATCGGCGATAAGGGCGTTTTGCAGGTCAAACAGGCCTGGTATAATGCCGCTGCGGTACGATTTCACCGGCGCTTGACGCTGCGGCGGCGGCTGATGGAACACCCGATTGGCAAACGCTTGCGCCTGTCCGGGCCGACTCATCCGAAGGTCGGGCGCAAAGGGGCGGCGGCGATGAATTTCGCGCTTGGCCCGGTTGAGATGTTAACCGCCCTTTCAGAAAATCGCCCGTGCAGATTGGCATCGGAATACGCGCTGCATTTGAACGAGGTGACGCTGGCGATCCAGCATGCCGGCGACAACACTGGCGCGCAGGAAATGACAACGTCATGTGACGCGATGGAGCCGATGCCGTGGGCGCGGTAGCCACGCCAGGACCGGTCGTTGTGACCGGTGCAGCGGGATTTTTAGGCCGCCATATCGTTCAAGCGGCCCGCGCCAAAGGCCTGCCGGTTCTGGCGGTTGTCAGACAAAACACCCGCGCCGAATGGCAGGCCGACCCGGCGATCACAGTGCTTGCGGTTGATCTGGCGGATGCGGCCGCGGCTGACCGGTTGGCCCCGCATTTGGCTGGGGCCAGCGCGATCATTCATGCGGCGGGGCCGGTAACCTCGGACCCGGCGCGTCTGGCCCGGGATGGGATCGCGGCGACGGTTAATATTTTGGCCGCAATGGAGGGCGTGAAGGCAAAGCCGCGATTTGTTCTTGTCAGCTCCCTTGCCCTTTATGATGTCAGGAACATTCCGCAAGGCGCTGTTTTAACAGAAGAAACGCCGGTTCAGGCTGGGGATGAAGCGTCCTATGCGCAAACCAAACTGGCGCAGGAAAAACTTGTAGCAAAGGCGGCTGATCGGCTGGGTTTGCCGGTTTTCATCCTGCGCCCCGGTGTCTTGTTTGGGGCTGGGCACTTGCGAAACGGGCATCTTGGCGTCCAACTTGGGATGCTGCTGATCCGCATTGGTGCCGAGGGGCTTTTGCCTTTGTGTCACGTTGAAAACTGTGCAGAAGCCGTTGTTATAGCTGCGTTAAAACCCTTTGATCAAGGATTCGCAAGGATTGAAACCCTGAACCTGGTGGATAGCGATCTGCCGACGCGCAAGCAGTATGTAGGCGCGATCCGCAAGGCTGGCTGGCCGCGTTTGGTGTTGCCGGTGCCTTGGGGGCTTTGGAAGTTTTTGGCGGCCAGCCTGGCGATATTGCCAGGGACGCGATCACGGTTGCCGGGGCTAATGCAGCCGCAGGCCATGCGGTTTCGACTTATGCCGATGCGCTGGAGCAATGATCGCGCGCGGGCGCGTTTGGGTTGGGTGCCGCATTTTGGATTTGATCAGGCGATGGCCGATTGCTTAGGCGAAAACCAGGATGCGGGCCGATGACAGCGAAACCACCTGCCGATCTGCCCGGCCCGATCGCCTATCTGACCGGCGAATATCCCCGCGCCACCGACACGTTTATCCAGCGCGAGGTCGCAGCCCTGCGCACCCTGGGGCTTGAGGTGAAAACCTGCTCAATCCGGCGCACTGATGGCGGCCATCTGGTCGGCCCCGAGCAGCACAGCGAAGCCGCCCAAACGTTCTACGTGCTGAAGGCCGCAAGCCAACCTTTACGTTTGATTTCAGCCCATCTCGCAGCCCTGACCACCAGCCCGCAACGGTATTTCAAAGCGCTGGCGCTGGCGGTAAAAACCTCTGCCCCCGGTACAAGGGCGCTGCTCTATCAGCTGATCTATTTTGCTGAGGCGGCGGTTCTTGCGCGCCATCTGAAGCAGCAAAACGTGCGGCATCTGCACAACCATATCGCAACCGCGACCTGTACCGTGGCGATGCTGGCCAGCGAAATTTCGGGGATTCCGTTCAGCTTTACCCTGCATGGGCCGGATATCTTTTTTGCACCGCACCGATGGCGGCTTGACGAAAAGATCCGCCGCGCTAGTTTTGTCGCCTGTATCAGCCATTTTTGCCGCGCTCAGGCGATGGCATTTGCTGATCCCAGCGATTGGGACAAGCTGGCAATAGTGCATTGCGGGGTCGAACCAAGCCGCTATCTGTCGTCGCCGGACAGGGCCGCACGCGGCACGGGTCACAACCTGCTTTTCGTCGGGCGCTTGGCGTCGGTTAAGGGCCTGCCGGTATTGTTCCAGGCCTTGGCGGGGCTAGTGCCTGACCATCAGGATCTTATGCTAACGCTGATCGGCGACGGGCCTGACCGGGCATTGTTGCAGGATCAGGTTAACCAGCTTGGCCTTCAGGATCATGTGGCGTTTGCTGGCTACCAATCGCAGGACGCGGTTGCTAGGGCGCTGTTGGAAAGCGATCTGTTGCTGCTGCCAAGCTTCGCCGAGGGCCTGCCGGTTGTCCTGATGGAGGCGATGGCCGCGGGCCTGCCGGTGTTAACCACGCGCATCGCGGGAGTGCCGGAACTGGTCGAAGACGGCATCAGCGGTATTCTGGTGCCGCCCGGCGATGTCGACGCGCTTGCAGATGGGTTGCGCAAGCTGCTGGCCGATGCGAATTTGCGTCATCGGATGGGGCAGGCGGGGCGGCAAAAGGTCATTGCGGAGTTCACCGCCAGCAATGAGGCCGCGCGTTTGGCGACCCTGTTTGCAGGCGTCACAAACCCGTCTGCACCGCGGCCTGCACTGCGGCCTGTACTGCGGCCCGATCCACTGAAACCGAGCGCGGAATGAACGCCGCGTTAACCATCGCTGTAGTCGTGATCGGCCGGAATGAAGGTGCGCGCCTGGCCGCTTGCCTGCGCTCGGTATTGGCGCAAGTTGATCGGGTGGTTTATGTCGACTCAGGCTCGACCGACGGCAGTTTGACGCGCGCGCGTGATCTCGGGGTTGAGGTGATTTCGCTGGATGCCAGAACGCCTTTTACCGCCGCGCGGGGGCGCAATGCCGGCTTTTTTCACTGGCGCAACCAACCTGATCCACCTGATCTGGTGCAGTTTCTGGACGGTGATTGCCTGCTGATTGACGGCTGGCTGACCGCCGGTGTTAACGCGCTTCAAGCGGACGCGGGCCTTGGTTTGGTCACGGGCTGGCGGGCAGAAATCGACAAGGGTAATAGCATTTACAACGCGCTGTGTGATTTTGAATGGCGACGTCCGGCCGGGCTGATCAAAGCTTGTGGCGGCGACATGCTGGTGCGCAGCACGGCTTTTGCGAAAACCGGTGGTTTTAACCCTGATATCATCGCCGCCGAAGATGATGAGTTTTGCGTTCGTCTGCGAAAATCCGGCTGGCAGTTGCGCCGCGTCCCGGTAGAGATGAGCCGTCATGACGCCGCGATGACCCGGTTTTCGTCCTGGTGGCAGCGCGCGGTGCGCAGCGGGCATGGCTTTGCCCAGGTAGGCCATTTGCACCCGGACTATTTCCTTGCCGAACGGCGTCGTGTGCTGCTGTTCGGCTTGATCTTACCGCTGCTTTTTGTCCTTGGCCTTTTGCTGTCCTGCCTGCTTTCGGCCTTGGTCCTAGGGCTGTACGGTTTGTCCTTTCTGCGCACGGTGCAAGGCCTAAAAGCCGCCGGTCTGCCACTGCCCAAGGCGCTGCATCACAGTGTTTTCCTAAGCTTGTCAAAACTCCCCAATATGATCGGGATAATCACCTATTGGTGGCGTCGATTGCGACGCCAAAACATGAATATAATCGAGTACAAATAAATGGCTGCAAGAGATTTCTATCATGTCACATAAGCAAATTTGCACCGCTTTGATCGGCGCGGGTTATATCGCAGACTGGCATGCCGAGGCGTTGAAATCCGTGCCCGAGGCGCGGTTAACCGCCATCTGCGATTTGTCGCCAGGGGCCGCGCAGGCGCTGGCGGATCGGCAAGGGGTGCAGGCTTTCACCAGCCTTGACGACCTGATTGCCGCAAATGTCTGTGACGCCGTTCACATCCTGACACCGCCACCAAGTCATCGCGATCTGACGGTGGCTTGTCTGGAGGCCGGGTTGCATGTTCTAACGGAAAAACCAGTGGCGTTATCAAGCGGTGAAATCGCTGATATTGCCAAGGCTGCGGCGGCTTCCGGGCGGATGTTTGCGGCGGGCCACAACTTTCTTGGCCTGCCGTCTTATCAACGTCTGAAGGCGTTGCGCGCTACCGGGCAACTTGGCCGTATTACCTCGGCCGAGGTGAACTGGCATCTGCCGCTTGCGCCCTTACGCTCGGGGCCATTTGGCCTTTGGCTGCTGCGTGAACCGAAGAACCTGTTGCTGGAACTGGGCCCGCATCTTGTGGCTTTTGCCCAGGATTTGCTTGGCGATATGAAGGTCGAACATCTAAGTCTTGGAAAGCCGATTACCTTGCCGGGCGGGGCGATGCGGGCGCAGTCCTGGCGCATTCTGGCGCGGGCCGGGGAGGTTGATATCACCTTCAACATTTCGGTCGTGGAAACGATGGATGACCGCAGTTTGATCCTGCGCGGCGCGGGCGGGGTGGCGCGGCTGGATTATGCTAATGACGTGCTGGTGGTCGAACGTGAGAACGCCGCTGATATCGTACTGAACCCGTTTCTGCGACAGATGTCGCTGGCCGGGCAACACCTGCGGGAAGGCTTGGTTAACCTAAACCGGCAGACCCTGTCGCTGAACCGAAAATCTGCCTATGCGCAAAGCTTTATCGGCAGTTTTCGCGCGATCTATCAGGCGTTGCAAACAGGCGGCCCGATGGACCCTAGGTTTGATCTATCGGCGGCAAATGCGGTGACGCGAACGCTTGAGGATGTGTTGGCGTTTCTGCCAGAAGGCGGTGCTGAAACCCATCCGAAACCTCAACCCAAACGCAGGCCCAAACCCAAGGTTCTGGTGATTGGCGGCACCGGCTTTATCGGCCGTCATCTGACCCGCGCGCTGGTCGCGGATGGCCAGGACGTGCGGGTGGTCAGCCGTGGGGCTTATGGGCCATTTGACGATCTGGTGGATCACGTCGAAACTATCGCAGTTTCGCTGAAGGACGAGGCCGGGCTTGCCCGCGCCATGACGGGCATCGACACGGTTTACGATCTGGCCAAGTCGATGGATGACACTTGGCAAGCGTGTTTG
>Ga0307929_1003022_pt1 | contig 10168 bp, 5 predicted proteins | sample AceLakmetage1330_FD_203160 | JGI IMG/M metagenome (GOLD analysis project Ga0307929, IMG submission 203160) | Saline water microbial communities from Ace Lake, Antarctica - #1330 | ecosystem: Environmental > Aquatic > Non-marine Saline and Alkaline > Saline | place: Antarctica: Ace Lake...
GCGTAAAGCATATGAAGACAAGGCAGACAAATACGTTCGCATGCACGGAAAAACAAATTTCGGCGGCGGCGGAGCATTTTACGATGTATTTTACATTTACAAGCATTTCGGCATGATGACTGAAGAGGCATACAAAGGGCTGAATTACGGCACTGACAATCATGTTCACGGCGAACTTGACAATGTGCTGAGCGCATTTGTTGATGCTGTCATTGAAAACAAAAACAAAGAAGTATCAACCGCATGGAAACGCGCATACGCTACGATTTTAGATGCTTATCTCGGCGAAGTGCCTGAAAATTTTGAAGTCAATGGAAAAACCGTAACTCCGAAATCATTCGCAGACGATTTGGGATTAGATATGGATGACTACATCAACATGACATCATACACCCATCACCCGTTTTATGAGCAATTTGCTTTAGAAATTCAAGATAACTGGCAATGGGCAAAATCATGGAATCTTCCGATTGAGGAAGTAATGCAAATTGTTGACAATGCAATTGAAAACGGATATTCTGTTGCCTGGGGTGCTGATGTCAGCGAAAAAGGCTTTAGCTGGACAAACGGAGTTGCCATTGTTCCTGAAACCGAAAAACCAAATCTTGACGGTTTAGAACAAGCAAAATGGGAAACAATGAGCAGCAGTGAGAAAGCAAAGTTGCTCTATAGTTTCGATAAAATTGTGCCTGAAAAAACCATTACACAGGAAATGCGTCAAGAAGCATTTGACAACTACACAACCACTGATGACCATGGTATGTTACTGACAGGAAAAGCAAAAGACCAAAAAGGAAACATTTATTACAAGGTGAAAAATTCATGGGATACGAACAATATTTATGATGGATATTTTTATGCATCAGAAGCGTTTTTGAAATATAAAACCATGAATGTTGTTGTTCATAAAGATGCGATTCCAAAAGCGATTAAAAAGAAAATGGGAATAAAATAATTCAATCTACATATCATAAGACGGATAGCCTTTCATTATTGCTTGAAATTATCGAATTGTATTTTTTCTGACAATGCAACTAATTTCTTTGGCATTTCATCTCATTATTGTTATTTATTATTTTAGATGATTAATTAATCTTTTTATGAAAAACACTTTATTTATTAGTTTTCTAGTGTTCTTACTAACACTCACTTACGATCTCGATGCGCAACAAGCAAAACCAAAAATCTTTCAAGGAAAAGAAGCCCATCAAATTGCACCTGGTGCAGAATTGGTTCGGGTAAAATCCTTCTCCGAGGTTCCTAACTACATCCGCTTTGCGCAAGAAAAAGCCATTCGAGAAGAAAAAGCATTTCCTTATCTCAAACAATTCATTCAATCAGCAGCGGTTGGTTTTGAGTTTTTAAACTCCAGCCGAGATAAACTGGGTTACGAACACAAACGCTATACACAAAGTATTAACGGTATTCCGTTAGAATACTCTGCCTACTTATTGCATCTAAAAAGTGGAAAAGTTCACTCAATGAATGGAAATATCCCCTCTCATCCTCAAATTTCAGGACAATTTTCCATTTCGGAATCGCAAGCATTAGATTACGCAAAAAATTCTACGGAAAATGCAGTTTGGATTTTTGATAAAGATGCAAATCATCCTTACCGGGAAAATTATCCGATACCAAGTGCAGAAAAAGTGTATTTCCCATTAGATGGAAATCTTTACGGAAATTATTTTCGTGCAGCTTATAAATTTGACATGTTTTCAATTCAGCCATACGAGCGTAATTGGGTGTATGTAGATGCAGAAACCGGAGAAATTCTTCATAAAAGCACACGCATTCACAGTGCAGATGAGCAAGGAACTGCTATTACCGGATATTCAGGCGAACAATTCATCACAACAGATTCATACAATGGAAGCTACCGTTTACGGGAAACCGGTCGAGGCAACGGAATCGCTACTTACAACTGCCAAATGACAAATGATTATGGCTCTGCAGTTGATTTTACAAATTCAAACAACTCTTGGGATAATGAAAATGCTGACTTAGACCAATACGCTACCGACGCTCATTTTGCCACCGAAAAAACTTATGACTATTATAACATAGTTCATAACAGAAATTCTATTGACGGAAACGGGCATGCATTAAACTCCTATGTGCATTATAATTTGACATTGGACGATTATCCGAACAACATGAATGCCTTTTGGAACGGAAGCGTCATGACATACGGCGACGGTGATATTTCAAACGGTATTACCCCTTTAACCACTGTCGATATTACCGCACATGAAATCACACATGGCTTAACCAGTTACACCTGTAATCTGGTGTATCAATACGAATCCGGTGCCTTGAACGAGGCGTTTAGTGATATTTTCGGAACCTGCGTGGAATTTTATGCCGTTCCTGAAAATGCAGATTGGGATATTGGTGAAGATATCGGTACAATTTTTCGGTCAATGGACAATCCTAACGCATACAACAAACCAGACACTTATCTTGGAAATTATTGGCATACAGACGCTTCAGACAATGGCGGAGTACATACCAACATGTCGGTTTTATCCTACTGGTTTTATTTATTATCAGAAGGCGACAGTGGAACAAACGATAATGGTAACAGCTATAACATCACCGGACTTGGAATGGAAGATGCGGCAGACATTGTATTTAGAATGCAAACCATTTATTTAACGAATACATCGGAATTTATTGATGCCAGATTTTACGGCATTCAGGCAGGAATTGATTTTCACGGTGCATGTACCCTTGAGGTTGAAGTCATTACAGATGCATTTTATGCCGTGGGATCAGGTGGCGAATATGTGAATGAGGTACTCGCCGATTTTGATGCAAATTACACAGAAAACTGTGCGGCTCCTTTCACTGTGAATTTCCAGAATTACAGCATTAACGGCAGCAATTTTGAGTGGGATTTTGGCGATGGAAACACATCAACCGTAGTAAATCCAACGCACACATACACTAGTTTGGGCGATTTTACTGTGAGCCTATATGCTGATGGAGGAACATGCGGCAATAATAGCATTTCAAAAACGGATTTTGTTTCGATTGACCCTAATAATCCCTGCATGATTTTCATGCCAACAAATGGTAGCATTACTTCAAATGAATGTGTTGGCACATTGTATGATGACGGCGGACCTGACAATCCGTATTCTAATGACTGCGATGCCACTTTTACGATTGAACCTGCGGGAGCATCACAAATCACTTTGTCGATCAATGAATTTGACATTGAACCCGGCTCAGGCTCCACTTGCGATTATGATTATATTGCATTTTATGATGGCCCTGATGCAAGCTATCCTTTGATTAACGACACCTATTACTGTAACACAATCGGAAATCCAGAGACAATTACCTCGTCAGGTGGAAGCATTACCATCGCATTCTTTTCAGATGCTGCATTAAGCATGAACGGATTTGAAATCGACTGGATTTGCATGCAGGAAAATGCACCTCCAATTGCCGAATTTTCAAATACAAATTCAATTTCTTGTAATGGACGAATTCAATTTACAGATGAAAGTCTGAATCTGCCAACAGGCTGGGCATGGGATTTTGGCGATGGAAACAGCAGCACAGAAACAAATCCCTCGCATGTTTATCATGAATCTGGCAACTATAACGTACAGCTCACGGTCAGCAATAATTTTGGTGAAAATTTCATTAGCAAAACGATTACCGTTAATTTGGGAGATGCCCCTCAAACTGAGGATCAACTGATTTGTATTGACTCCACATTTACCTTAACCGCCGAATCTGACAGTGATGATATAAACTGGTATTCAGATGAAACCTGCACCGATTTAGTACACAGCGGCGCGAGCTGGGAGCATGAACCAATTCAGGAAGCGACAAGTTATTATCTACGAGAAATTTTGTCTGGACCAATTTACAGTACAGGAGCAACAAATAATACTGCCGGTGGCGGATATTTTGGAAATCCAGACTTTGTTCATTACCTAATTTTTGATGCATCTCAAGAATTTGAGATATTATCGGTCGAAGTAAGTGCTGACGGAGACGGTGTTCGGAGTATTGCAGTGCGCGATCAATTCCAAAACATCATTGAATCAGTGGATGTTTATATCCCCGATGGCATCTCCCGTGTTGATTTGAATTTGCAAGTTCCGATTGGAAATAATTTGCAGCTTGTCGGATTGGGGGCACCAAATTTATTCAGAACCAGCGATAACGCCTATCTGAATTATCCTTATAGCATCGAAAATATTGTAAGCATCAACCAAAGCAGTGCAAGTGAATATCCGCTTACGTATTATTATTATTTCTACGATTGGGAGATTCAGACCGCAGAATGTGAAAGTGAAACTGCTGTCATAAACATTGATGCGGAAGCCTGCACAGTAGGTGCAAATGAAATTCTTTTATCAGATATTAAGATATTTCCAAATCCTGCTGATAAAAACATCCATATCACCGGTTTCCCGGAAACACAAGCCCCAATTCAGATTGAGCTTCACGATATTGGTGGAAAAATCGTAAAACAAACAGAATTAATAAGTGAAACTATAGATATTTCAGGTTTGCCCGCAGGCATGTATGTGATAAAAATTCAAATTGAAAATGAAGTTTTACATAAGAAATTAATGATAAAATAGCACTCTTATTTCTCTGGCTTGCTAAACAAATAATCGAACCTGAGATTTACACCAAATGCATAAGGTAAATAAATGTCATTATGTAGAAGACTACCTCTTGAGTAATTGTGAAGGTAAGAAAACAAGAATAAACCTCCTGATAAATTGATGTTTTCAGTGATAGAACGTTTTGCTTCAAGAGCAAGTGTTAAATTGAAGTTTATTTGGTCGTAATTACCATATTCATCTTCACTCCAATCATTTATTACAGCTACGTTATCAGTATTGTCAGATGGCCATTGCTCTAAATATTGTTTTGCAAGAAAAATGTTATCAAGGCCAGGCATAAGCTTTAATGAAAACGAATAATTCGCTGTCTCAAATATCGTGCGTGATACAAAAGGAGCGATACCAATGTGCCGTGATGAATAAATGCTTCGGTTGGTTACCATTGGTCCATTAGAATACGCCGGAACTTCTAAATTGGCTCCAAATCTATAATCCATATAATACAAGCTGGCACCAAAAGACCAACCTGCTGTCTCGTAAGTATAACCTGTGGAATATCGCTGAAATAGATTTAGATTGTAATCAAAACCTGCATCATTGCTAGCATAGAGACCTGATAATCCAACATCTGAACTCAAAGATATTCCGTGCTTTTGGGCATTTGAAATTAGCGGGAATAAGAGCAAAAGAATAATGATTTTTAGATTTTTCATTGTTTTACAATTTTAAAGGATTTAGTTTTATCACTGCCTGTCAGCTTTACTATGTACATGCCAGGCTTCAAATGGGCTGTGCTTATGCATTCTGAGCAATGAGAAAACGTGCAATTGAATGATTTTTTAATCACCAAAACACTGTTAACCCAACTTGAAAATTCCCATCAAAATAATTGGGATTTAAAAAATAATTTATTTTTTATCCATCTGTATATGAGCTATATAGTAAATTGAGCGTTTTTGAAATAAAAGTCAAATAGCTGCATATGAAGATGTTGTAATTTTTAGTGTTTCAAAGTAGTCCCCCATAGATTATTTTTATAATTTTATTATGCCTATATTTACCGAATGTTTGTAAAGCAGATAAAAAAGAAAAACAAAAGTTCCGACAAGCAATATATTTATTATCGCTTAGTTCATACGTATAAAATCGGCAAGAAAGTACGCCACCAAAGCATATTGTCGCTCGGAAGCCTCGAAGCACTGCCCAGAGAACGCCATAAGGCGCTTGCCGACAGGATAGAGGAGCTTGTAACGGGCAATGGGTCTACCTTGTTCAGCGACAATGAGGACTTTGGCGACATTGAGCAGTTGGCCGTGCATTTTGCCAAAAAAATTGTCAAGGATAAATTATTCAACACCGCACCCAACAAAGAAAGACAACTATCGAAAGCAATCAAAAATGCCTCCCAAGAGGTTGACCTGGAAAGCATGGAGCAGATCCAAAGCAGGGAGATTGGAGGAGAATGGCTGGTAAAACAAGTGTTTGACAAATTGGGGATCGCTACCATATTAGCCGATTCCGGACTTCAAGGCGCACAGGTTGACATAGCCCAGATGCTCCTCACAGGAAAGTTATTGCACCCATCCAGCGAACTGGAGGCCGAAAGGTGGCTGAGGGAAAACTCAGGAGCTAGTGAATTGTACCCAACAAAAGAAGATGTCAGCCGATATAAGCTTTACGGGGCGGCAGAAGCAATGTACAAAAATAAGGACTCCATAGAAAAAGAGTTGTACGGCAAGCTCTGCAGCCTATTTTCGGGCAGGAGTAAAATAGTTATCTACGACCTTACCAACATGTACTTTACGGGACAGATGCACGGCAGCGACAAAGCTCATTTTGGCCGCTCCAAACAAAAACAATCGGGCAGCAAGCTGATAGGTCTCGCCCTCTCGATCGACAGCTTGGGGTTTGTAAGGTACAGCAGGTTTTACGATGGCAACGTAAGCGAACCTAGAACCTTCGATGCCATGCTTGGGGACGTAGTCCGCCAATTGGACACCCACGGTGAGAAACCAATTGTTGTGATGGATGCCGGGATTGCAACAGACGAAAACCTAAAACTAATCAGGGGCCGCAAATACAACTACGATTACGTATGCGTGAGCAGGACTGTACCGAAAGATTATGCCAAGCTTACCGCCGGGGCAGAATCAGTTACCGACAACAGGGGCAACAGAATTGAACTGACAAAGGTGCACGTAGAGGGTGTGGAGGATAATTTTTTACATATCAAGAGCGATCAGAAATATAAAAAGGAAGAGTCTATCGACAATAAGCTTACCCTTCGGTTTGAGGCGCAATTGCAAGATATAAAAGACAAACTGCCGAAAAAGGGAACCTTGAAGAAAATAGAAAAAGTGCATGAAAAAGTGGGTAGGATAAAAGGCAAGCTTTCAAAAATAGGTTGGCTTTACGATATTGAATACACCGAAGACAAAGAAAAGGGAATAGTAACCGACATAAATTGGCGCCGGGTAAAAGAGCGCGAAAAACCAAAGGGGGAATATTTTTTGAGATACACCAATAGTATAATATCAGAAACAGATATCTGGGGTGTATATAATATGACAAGAGAGGTGGAAGCTGTCTTCCGATGTTTGAAAACAGACTTAAAAATACGCCCAATCCACCACCAGAAGGATAAATATATAGAACCCCATATATGGCTGGGCATACTGGCCTACCAAGTCGTAACCTACATCAGGAAAGGGCTCAAAGAAAAAGGGATTGATTATAGTTGGACTACCATCGTCGAAAAAATGAAATCGATGCAATCTTCGATAGTAAGCGTGAACAATATGAAAAATGAAAAAATCTATATTAAACTATGCACCAGGCCGACAACTGACCAACAATTAATTTTTGACAGCCTTAATTTTAAACATCGCCCATTTGTGAGAAAAACAAAAGTAGTCCCCCAATTGTAAAAAATGAAATCGCAATGGGCTGATTGTGAGTTCGTTTCTGCTAGATGTTTTCAAGTTGGGTTAAGGTCAAATATTTCACATGTAATATGCTTTCCATAATCAGTTGAAATGCTTATATGTAGCTCTGAAGAGAATGGATTGGGATAAATGCTTGCGTTTTCATTTGCATCATCTCTGTGAGTTTCTTGCTCAAGCTTTTCATCATACACTTCTACATTGGGTATGCTGTAGGTGGTTTCCGGCAGCAATGCTTCGTGCGTATTTGTGGTGGCACAGGGTTCAATATAAAAATGTGCATAAGCTCCTTCATGGATATGCGTTCCCGGTTTTAGTGTGATTTTATTGCCGGCTTTCATTTCGAGATTTTCAGTGTTGGCCTCCACCGTGGTATTTTCAACTTCAATATTATGTATTGCATGGAAGGATATTTCTCCTGCACCTTCAATGGTTTCGTTTTCAATATAAATATCCGGCTCAGATTCGCAGCATGGAATGGGGGTTTGTATGCTGTTGTTGCAAATTATATTATAATTTAGTGTTGGTAATCCATGATTATCATAACCAAAACCTTTACTGTAAATGCTAGTTCCACAATCATTTTCTAATGTCATTTGCCATGTGTATAATGCGGTAGCATTAATTTTTCCATCCCAAACAATGGTATCAATACCATTAAGGCAAGAATAATCACCTAATTCTGCCACAAGTTGATTTGACGGCCATGTTTTTATCCTAATATTTGTTGCAGATTTAACATTGTCTAATCCTGTAACCATCACATTAGAGTAATTATCAACTTGCTTAGGATAATTAGCCTCAATTGGACCATCAGTAGGGCTGCAAGGATCTTCTTCCCAGTTGCAGTAAGGGTGTTTGGTGAGTTCGATGTCGTCAATATAGACGACGTCACTACACATATAATCGCAATTCTCAGAAACATCAATAGTAAACCAATTTAAAGGATTTACTATTGATTGATTTGGCATTTTGAAAATAAAACTCTGTTCAACCCATTGATTTGCAGGCAATATTGCCAAATCATATTCATTAAGAACTTCAATCTGATTATTTGAATACTTCTTATAATCATCTGTAAACTCGAACCACTCCTGATTAGCATGACATAAATCAGAAATTTTAACATGACTAAAATCATCTTTTAACTCTTGACCTTGTGCTTTATATTTAATCTTATTTTTAGATAACATAAATTTTAATTTGCTTTCTTGATGATAATCTTCAGAAAAAATAAAAATGCGGAATCTAACTTTATAATAACTATCAGATTCAAGATTCTCATTAAGTTTTTGTTGGATTAACTCATAAGATCCCATTCGTACAAAATTGCCATTTGCTCCATTCATAATGCGACTCTCAAAATAATAAAATGTTTGACTATTCATTATGTCTGGAGAATGAAAACCTCCACACGGACATGGATTACTCCCACAATCGAACCACATCAAAGGTGAAATAATGCCGGGCTTTCTATATCTCGCCCTATTAGAATATTGACTTTCCCATGAACCTTCACTTTCTAATGCATCCGTATGAGGACATACAGTTTCTAAATTGTAATTATCAAAACTACCATCTTGCAACAAATTTTGAGATCTTACCTTAGACAAAGTAAATATTAATAAAACAAACATTACAGACATCTTCAATTTCATAGCCAAACTTTTTATAAATCCATTTTTGACAAATTAGCCTTTATCCCAAACCGTGAATATGCCCCAATTGTTACGAAAAGAGATAAAGGAATTTTGTCTTCTATTAATAAATAACTTAAACTGATATCAAAGTTCTCTAAACCTATGTTTAATGTCCGATAATAATCTGGGAACCAATCATAATACGTGTTATTAATATCCCGATCAATATATTTTGATTTTTGTATCCGTATGCTATAAATTTTATAATTAAAACCTACACCTAAACTTAATCGTTTGTACTTATAATTTATAGATATCTTTAAAAGAAAATAATTATTTAACCATTTTTCATAATATGGCTCATTAGCAAATTCATATGCAATTGTTGATTTAATGCTATCCGAAAACATATAATAATGTTCAATAGAATCTTTCGAACGATGCATTTCATTTGAATAGTAATAATAATAAAACTCACTACTAAAATATACATTATTAAACACATTTTTCTGGCCCAAAATGCCCAAGCTATACACCGAATTATTTTTTGAATAGGACCCAGGCACTTTTGTTTCGAGTAAATGCTTATACATATATGAAACAGGAACTCTAGCCGGTGTGTATGCTTCATTAAATTGTGGAGTCCAATATCCAAAATCCAGCAAAATTCCATTAGTCTTTTTAGTATCATCCTGCGCATTTACTTGAAAAATCAAAATAAATAAAAACAAGATCATTAGTATCCTTTTCAATCCTTTTAGAAACCACATATTTTTAATTATTTAAGAGATTAGATGTTGATTCAATTTTTTCCTCAAGCACTTTAATCCGTTTTTCCTGCTCAATAATGTACAAACTCAACTCTTCAATTTTCCTGAGCAGCAAATCATCCATGTCTCCAGCTTTATAACCGTTTTTCTTAAATTCCTCAGCACTTGGTACATCCGGTAAATGCCCATGCTGCTGTATATACTTTTCTAAATCAGGA
>Ga0307929_1003024_pt1 | contig 10167 bp, 5 predicted proteins | sample AceLakmetage1330_FD_203160 | JGI IMG/M metagenome (GOLD analysis project Ga0307929, IMG submission 203160) | Saline water microbial communities from Ace Lake, Antarctica - #1330 | ecosystem: Environmental > Aquatic > Non-marine Saline and Alkaline > Saline | place: Antarctica: Ace Lake...
GCCGGGATTAAAGAAACCAGCCTCCACGATCTGTTGTCAAACAGGCAGGTCAACCCAGATAAGTTAAAACCAGATAAGATAGAATCAGATGAATCCGATGACCTTTGTGTGATGCGCCTGGCGCCTGGAGAGATTCTGGCCTTGACCCCTGATGTGGCGGATCTGCTTCTGGTTGAGCAACTCAGGCAGAATAAGCCCCGGATGCCGGATCGGGTTTATCTACAAAAGTTACGTGCAAAAGTGCTGTCCATTCATAGCATATTTAAAGGGTATCAAAATTTAATGGGGGTTGATGTCGATCGAGAGGCAAGGGGTCTGTCCGATAATCCCGTTGAATTCATTCGTTCTTTTAATCTGGATTCAAAGGAGAGCCGGGTGATTGTGTTTGAGGTTAAGCGGGATCTGAAACGGCAATTGATGATCCCGCCGGGCTTTTTCCTTTTGATCCGATGCGAAACCGGTTTCAGGGCGGAAATTTTGGACACCACCCGATTGGATAAAAACAGGTCCGATACCACTCGATCCTATAAAGGCAAGCCCCCTAAAATCTCCCTGGGATGTGAGGAAGGGATCCCACTCTCCGGAGAACGAGGTTTTTTTGCCCTTTTCCCCCCAAAGGAAACAAAGAACCAGCATAAAGAATATGCCTTGAACCTAAGGTCATTTGGACCCGATGGCACACGGATTGAAACGGCATCTTTGTTATATCTTGCCCCCCTGGAATCTTTGTATATGAGCTCTTCATTTACAAGAAAGGAGATTGTAAATACCCCGTTTCTAAAATTATTGGGCACCACCCGAAGAGGGGGGATGATGCGGGCGGCGGCCTGGTGGGGCAGGCTCGACAGCCGGTATGATGCACTCCTTGGCGCAAATATGGATAAAACCATGCCGGAAAACAGGTGGATGGTACTGTCAAGATGCAGGATCTGGGCTATTTTTCAAGGGTATTCAAGGGAGCTTGTGCCTGATTGTCTGGAGAGATTTACCTTTTCCTATGACCATGGCGGGAAATGGCTGTTCCATGTTCCCACATCCGAAGGCAGGTATTATGCCTTGGAGTTGTATCTTTCCATCGATCCCCAGGAGAATCATGTCAGCCTGTCCCTGGTGAGAAAAAACTGCCCTCAAGACAATTTATCGTTTCTGGATGATGAAAAACCTGTGACCCTTATCATCAGGCCGGATATCGAAGACAGAAGTTTTCATGAAACCGTCAAGGCATTTAAAGGGCCGGAACAAGAATGGCCCGAGGCTGTATCCACCGTTCAAAAAGGGTTTGTGTTTTCCCTTTCAAACGGGAATTTTCTGAATGTGAGCATATTAAACGGTGAGTTTGTCGCTGAGCCGGAATGGTATTACATGGTCAAGCGGCCGTTGGAGGAACAAAGAGGGCTTGATCCGGAATCAGATCTTTTCAGTCCGGGTTATTTTAAAATTTTATGTGTGGGGGGGGACACTGTTTTGCTCAATGCCGCCGTGGTTGAGAGCCGACGGGAAATAGATTTTGACAACCCGATTAATGGCGTTGAATCCCATTGCTTTGAAACGGGCATGCCCCTGGCCCAAGCCGTCTATAGGAGCCTGGATGGTTTTCTTGTGGATCGCGGGCCGGACAAAAGCGTGATCGCCGGATATCCCTGGTTTCTGGACTGGGGAAGGGACAGCCTTATATTTTGCAGGGGATTGATTGAATTGGGCCGGTTTGCCGATGCAAAAGCCATATTGCGGCTGTTTGGCAGGTTTGAAGACAAGGGCACGCTTCCCAATATGATTTGCGGCAGGGATGCAAGAAATATCGAAACATCGGATGCCCCCCTGTGGTTTTTCGCCTGCTGCAAAGACTTGATTGAACAAGAGAAAAGCCATGACTTTTTAAATGAACGGCTGGGAGACCGCAGGGTCAAAGACATTCTTTTATCCATTGCCCATTTTCTGCTAAAGGGCACCCGAACAGGGGTGGTTGCCGACCCTGAAACCCTGCTGCTCTACAGTCCGTCCCATTTTACCTGGATGGATACCAATTTTCCTGCCGGGTCGCCCCGCCAGGGATATCCCGTTGAAATCCAGGCGTTATGGTATAATGCACTGGTCCTGCTGGCAGCGGTTGATCCTCCCCATAAGCGAGACTGGGAGGACCGAGCAACGCTGGTTCAAGAATTTGTCCAGACGCTTTTTTACGATGAGGTTGCGGGTTTTTTCTCAGACTGCCTCCATTCCGACGGCCCGGTGGGTGCAAAAAAGGCTAAGCCCGATGATGCCCTGAGACCCAACCAGCTTTTTTTATTTACCCTTGATGTGATTAAAGATAAAAATATTGCCCAAACCTGTGTTGAAACATGCCAGCAATTGCTGGTGCCAGGAGGAATCAGAAGTCTTGCCGACCGGCGAGTTGAAACCCCCATTCCTGTAATTTATAACGGCAGATCTTTAACAGATCCCCATTCTCCTTATTTCGGGCAATACAAAGGGGATGAAGATACCCAGAGAAAACCGGCCTATCACAATGGAACCGCATGGACCTGGCCGTTTCCGGTATTCTGCGAAGCCTGGGCCGCAGCATTTGGAAAAAACAGCCATTCAACCTGCCTGGCGTGGCTTGGCAGTGTGATCGGCCTGATGAGAAAAGGGGCTGCCGGATATATCCCTGAAATTCTGGATGGGGATTTTCCCCATGTGCCAAGGGGATGTGATGCCCAGGCCTGGGGATCCAGCGAGGTTGCCAGGGTCATGCACAAGTTATCAGATGAATGTGAGGGAGACAGATGAAATGATGAAAGAGATGCAAATTTACAAGGTATATCCCGCGATTCCCGAAGAATTGTCCTTTCTGGACTATTTGGCCCGTAACCTGTGGTGGTGCTGGAACCATGAGGCCATTGAGCTGTTCCAGAGAATCCATCCAATGCAATGGGAAATCATTGGGAAAAATCCCGTGGCCTTTCTTTCCAGTATATCCCAGAGACGATTTGAGGAGCTCTCAACAGATGAAAGTTTTTTGGGGCACCTTGAACGGGTAAAGGCCAAGTTTGAACGAATGTTTTCCCATGTGTCCCAAATCAAGGAGATTGATTTGGACCCCAAAGAGACCATTGCCTATTTTTCCATGGAATTTGGCCTCCATGAATCCCTTCCTTTCTTTGCCGGTGGATTGGGAATTCTTGCCGGGGATCATTTAAAGGCGGCTTCCGGTTTGGGACTTCCCTTGACCGGCGTGGGACTGCTTTTTCGGGAAGGGTATTTCAGGCAGTTCCTTGACCATAACGGCTGGCAGCAGGAAACCTATCCCCTCATTGATGTGTTTGACCTTCCCATCCAAAAATTAAAAGACACTTCAGGCATTGAAATAAGAATAGAAATCCCCGGCCCTGATGGATTGATACATGCCTGTGTCTGGCAATTAAAAATCGGGAAAATTCGGCTGCTGCTGCTGGATACAAACCTTGCGGAAAATTCAAAAAAAGTCAGGGAGATTACCTCCCGCCTCTATGCCAGCCATGGCGAGACCCGGGTTGCCCAGGAGATATTGCTGGGGATTGGTGGGATCAAGGTGCTCAAAACTATTGATATGTTTCCCGTTGTTTGTCACATGAATGAAGGGCATTGTTCCTTTGCAGGGCTGGAACGGATTTCCATTATCATGGACCGGTATCATCTGGATTTTCAAAGTGCCATCCAGGTTTGTACGAGAAGTGGTGTTTTTACCACCCATACCCCGGTGGCTGCCGGTCATGATGAATTTCCAAAAGAGCTGGTTTTGCCCTATCTTCTGCCCTATGCTGAAAAGTTTGCCATTTCAGCAGATGAACTGCTGGCCTGGGGAGAGCCCCATGGCAGTGAAGATACGGGTAAATTTTCCATGTTTGTTTTCGGGGTTCATTTTTCAGGCTATATCAACGGTGTCAGCCGTCTGCACGGACTTGTGGCCCGACGGATGTGGCAGTCCCTGTGGCCAAGGCGGTATGTGGAAGAAATTCCCATTTCCCATATCACCAACGGGGTTCATATCTGTTCCTATCTTTCCCGGCATAAAAACACCCTGCTTGAACGGTACTTGTTTTCGGACTGGTGCAACAAGCTGTCCAATCCGAATCTGGCCCCAAGGATAGACCATATTGAGGATGCAGATCTTTGGCATGCCCATGAACTGGATCGGTCGAATTTAATCAGAAAATGCCGGCAGTTATTATTGAAACAATATGAGCGGCAAAATGCACCCAGAAATGTGCTGGATGAAGTTGCCGGTGTCCTGGACCCCCGCTGTCTGACCATCTGTTTTGCCCGGCGGTTTGCAACCTATAAGCGGGCCGGCCTTCTGTTCAAAGATCCCCAGCGGCTGACAAAACTCATCATGGATGAGGACAGGCCCATCCAGTTGATTTTTTCCGGCAAAGCCCACCCCAATGATACCGAAGGTAAGGAGATCATTAAGGCAATTGTTGAGTTTGCAAGGGACCATGATGTCAGGCACCGGGTTGTTTTTATTGAAAATTACGATATCAATATTGCAAGATATATGGTCCAGGGATGCGATGTATGGCTCAATACGCCCCGACGGCCCAATGAAGCGTGTGGTACTTCGGGCATGAAAGCCTCTGCAAATGGCGGGTTGAATCTGTCCATTCTTGACGGATGGTGGTGTGAGGGGTTTAGGGAGGATAGGGGATGGCGTATTGCAAACACAGATGTTTATGAGGATAATGAATATCAGGATGAGGTTGAAAGCCAGGCCCTGTTCAACCTTCTTGAAAATGAAGTGGTGCCCAAATATTATGACAGGCGAAGGGGCAACCCCCCGTTAAAATGGATAAAAATGATGAAAGAGGCCATGAAAATGGCCCTCATTGATTTTTCAAGCGACCGGATGGTCCGGGAGTATTCAGAAAGATTTTATGTGCCGTCATCCAGAAATTTTAAACGCTTAACAGATGATTCAGGGGAGAAAGCCAAGGCGTTTGCCAAAAGTCAGTCCCGGCTGATATCCCTGTGGAGTGGTATCCTAGTATCCAAACCGCAGCTTATCACAGAGGATGATTTTACCGTGGGGGATACCTTTAGAATTACCATTAAGGTTTTTCTGGGGGCTTTGACGCCCGAAGAGGTTGAGGTCCAGATTTACCACGGCAAAATTAAATTTTCTGACGAGCCCGAAGGCAGCAGGACGGAGGCCATGTGGCTGCAGGAAACTGTCTCCAAGGGCACCCACATTTATGCCTGTACTATTACCTGTTCTGATTCCGGCCGATTCGGGTATACGGCCCGGGTGATCCCCAAGGGTGATGAGGTCCTCAAAAATTCCCCCGGTCTTATCACCTGGGCCCATGGAGAGGCGTAAGATGAAGCGTTTTTTTTTAATTTCAGGCATATATGAAATGGGAGAAGAACAATGACACAAAAACCCAGGATACTGATCGTGACACCCGAGGTGAGCTATCTTCCCGAAGAGATGGGAGAGGCATCCGGTTATTCTGCCAAGGCCGGCGGTCTTGCCGATGTGTCAGCTGCTCTTATAAGTGCATTGTTCGATTTTAATTGTGATGTCCATGTGGCCCTTCCGGATTATCGGTCTATTTTTAACGGATTCACCACCAAAACACACAACAAAGAACTTGCAAAAATTCGTAAAAGTTTGGATGAAGAACGGATTCATCTGGCAGAAGACCGGGCTTTTTATTACCTTGATGATATCTATTCAGGATATTCGGATAAGGATCTTAAGGTCTCTTTGGCATTTCAAAGAGAAGTGATTAACAACATAATTCCACGGGTTAAACCGGATATCATCCATTGCAACGACTGGATGACAGGCTTGATACCTGCCATGGCAAGGCAGATGGGGATTCCCTGTCTGTTTACGATCCATAATATCCACACCCTGACATCCACCATGGCGGAAATTGAGGACAGAGGGATAGATGCCGCCTCTTTCTGGCAATGGTTGTTTTTCAAAAATACACCCCAAAATTATGAAGAAAGCCGGGACTGGAATCGGGTTGATTTTTTAACCTCCGGGATATTTTCAGCCCATTATGTGAATACGGTGAGCCCCACCTTTTTAACCGAGATTGTTGAAAACCGTCATCTCTTTGTGGAAAGCTGCATCCAAAATGAGCTGAGCCATAAATATCATGCCGGATGTGCTACGGGGATTTTGAATGCGCCTGATCCGGAATTCAACCCGGCGGTTGATGAGATGATCCGGTATAATTACGGGCCGAAAAATCACAGGCACCTGAAAACAAAAAACAAAGCATATCTTCAGAAGATACTGGATCTTGAAATCGATGAGGATGCGGCCCTGTTTTTCTGGCCGTCCAGGCTCGATCCTGTGCAGAAGGGGTGTCAGCTGCTGGCCGAAATTATGTATGATATTGTCACCCGATACTGGGATGCCAATCTTCAAATTGTCTCTGTGGCCAGTGGAGAATACCAGAAACATTTCCATGACATAGTAAGGTTTCACGGCCTTGGCCAGCGGATTGCCATCTGTGGATTTAACGAGGGGCTGTCACACCAGGCCTTTGCTGCCAGTGATTTTTTGTTTATGCCCTCTTCCTTTGAGCCCTGCGGTCTTCCCCAGATGGTGGGCGGCATCTACGGGACCCTGCCCATTGTCTACGATACCGGGGGATTGCATGATACCATCCACCAGTTGGATACAAAAGCGAATATGGGGAATGGATTTTTATTCAACACCCATGATGCCAACGGGTTTAAATGGGCCATAGACAAGGCCATGGCGTTTCAGCGCCTTGACCCTGCCGTAAAGGAAAACCAGCGCAACCGGATTATGATTGAGAGTGTGCTTGAATTTAACCATAGCAGGTGCGCGGAAGCGTATATTAACCTATATGAAAAAATGCTTAAACGGCCATTTATTGTCTGATCCCGGAATCTTTAACGATCCCTACCTTCTCACCCATGCAGACACCATATCTTCAAGGAGATTAAAGTGCATTGCACTTGGGGATAAAATAAAGCAGGTGAACAGGGGAGGGGTGACGGCTTTTGCAGATTACCACAAGAGGTTCGGCCTTCATTTTGAAAAAAAATCTAAAGCAGGGTCATGGATTTTCAGGGAGTGGGCGCCCAATGCCAGTGAAATATTTATCCTTTGCGATAAAACCTCCTGGCAGAAAAACACCGCCTTTCAGCTTGAGAGAAAAGAGAACCATATATTTGAAAGACGGTTCCCCAGGGAGACATTTTCCCACAAAGATCTTTTCAGGCTCAAGGTGGTCTGGCCGGGCGGGGAAGGGGATCGGATTCCCACCGCTGCCACCCGGGTGGTTCAAGATTTTCATACCCATATTTTTAATGCCCAGGTCTGGGAGCCTGAAAAATACCAATGGGCCATAAAAGAATTTTCACCCCCCAAAGAACCGCTGTTGATCTATGAAGCCCACGTCGGAATGGCACTGGAGGAGGGCAGAGTTGGAACCTATAAAGAGTTTGAACAAATAATTCTGCCCAAAATAGCAGCTGCTGGGTACACTGCCATTCAATTGATGGCCATTCAGGAACATCCCTATTATGCGTCCTTTGGGTATCATGTGGCCAATTTTTTTGCCCCTTCATCAAGATTTGGCACCCCGGAAGAATTAAAGCACCTGGTTGATGCAGCCCACACCAAGGGCATCAGGGTGTTCATGGATATGGTTCATTCCCATGCCGTGACCAATGAAGTGGAGGGCATTTCAAAGTTTGATGGAACAAGGTTCCAGTTTTTCCATGACGGACCCAGGGGGTACCATTCCCAATGGGATTCCCGGTGTTTTAACTATGGTAAGCCCGAGGTATTAAAGTTCCTCTTGTCCAATTTAAAATTCTGGATTGAAGGGTTTAAAATCGACGGATTCAGGTTTGACGGTATCACCAGCCTGCTCTTTGAGGACCATGGCCTTGGACGGGCCTTTAACGGTTATGGGGATTATTATGGGCAGGACGTGGATGGGGACGCCCTGGCCTACCTCTATCTTGCCAATTGTCTTGTCCATGAACTTAAGGAAGGGTTTGTCACCATTGCCGAAGATGTCAGCGGATATCCCGGGCTTGCCGCTCCCATTTCAAAGGGGGGAGTCGGGTTTGATTATCGGTTTGCCATGGGAATTGCGGATTTCTGGATCAAATTACTAAAGGACACCCGAGATGAACAATGGCACCTTGGAACCCTGTGGCATGAATTGACAACCAAGAGAAACGAAGAAAAAACCATCTCCTATGCCGAGTCCCATGACCAGGCATTGGTGGGAGATAAAACCCTTATGATGCATCTGATGGGCCAGGATATCTATACTGCCATGGAAAAGGAGAATGACAGTACTAAAACCCTTCGGGGGGTGGCCCTGCACAAGATGATCCGTCTGATGACCATTGCCCCGGCCGATTCAGGTTATTTGAATTTCATGGGAAATGAATTCGGGCACCCGGATTGGGTGGATTTTCCTTCCCAGCGCAATAACTTTTCCTTTCACTATGCCAGGCGCCAATGGTCATTAAAATCTGACCCGGACCTCTTCTATTCCTGCCTTTTTGAATTTGATAGACAAATGATTCATCTGGTCAAGGATCAGGATTTGTTCTCTTCACCCCATGTGAACCTTCTGCACCTCCATGAAGAAAACAAGGTCATTGCCTTTGAAAGGAAAAATCTGATTTTTGTTTTTAATTTTCACCCGTCAACTTCTTTTTCCGATTATCTGTTGGATGCCCCGCCCGGTGAGTACCAAATGGTTTTGGATTCCGATCAAATTCAATTTGGTGGACGAGACCGGCTTAAAAAGGATCAGGTTCATTTTACACATGACCCCATAAAATTTGGCGAGAGAAATTTATTAAGCCTTTACCTGCCGACACGAACGGCAATCGTTCTGAAACAAAAGCTCAGGCCCTGAAAAAAGTGTTTCCAACCTTACGGTCGTTTCATTCAGGTTTGGGGGGATATGGGGTAAACCGTTAAAAACGTTTTTTCTGGCGGCTTTTGTTGTTTTCTTCTACCTGGGTGATTTTTATATTGCGTCCCTGGATGGTATTGCCATTCAAGGCTTTTATCGCTTTATCTGCGTCGGAGTTGTTTGGCATTTCCAGAAATCCGAACCCCTTTGACTGTCCTGAAAATTTATCCGTTACAAGCTTAACACTTGCCACCTCACCGAATTCAATAAAAAGATCCTTTAGATCTTTTTCCGTTACACCAAAAGCAAGATTTCCAATATAAAAATTCATGCACCATCCTTATTAAATATGTTATGGTAAATTCCTGGCCAGCCATCCTAAGGGCAATCCACCTACCTGCTGGCAGAAGCCAACATAAGCCTTGATTCCCGGATTGTAAACAAAATAAAATGAGGGACCCTTCTTATCTAACATACTATTTGCTGTATTTAAAAAAAATTTATTAATTTAGAGCTTGACTTTTATCGTTATTTCTATATTCTTACTGAGTTTGCGCTGTTGTATGTGAAGCGCTTATGTTTCATCCTGGCGGTGTGTATCCCCAAAAAATAAAATGGTGTGGCACCAAAGTTTGAAATTTGTATTTTTTTTTATTACAATAGGAGATTGCCAATATGGCTAATGGTACTGTAAAATGGTTTAACGACTCTAAGGGTTTTGGTTTTATTGAACAAGAAAACGGCGGGAAAGATGTTTTTGTGCATCATTCCGGCATTAATACAACAGGTTTTAAATCCCTGAATGAAGGGGACCGTGTTTCATTTGATATTGAAGAAGGACAGAAAGGTCCTGCTGCAACAAATGTAACCGTGCTCTAGTTAGCCGTCTTACTTAGCTAAAAAAGTCATCTTGGTGACTTGAAAAAATAAAAGTCCCTGAACAATATTTGTTCAGGGACTTTTTGTTTTGTGCTCTTGGTATTTTGATTGTTTTTTTGCTGCCAAATAGATGGGTTTTATGGTTCCTATTTGACACAACCCTTTTAATGGCATAATAGAGTGCAAAAGAAACCAATGGTAAATCAGTGGTAAATCAGTAGGGAGATCATATGGAGATAGAAAAGCAGTTTGAAAAAGGCAGATGCGTAATTGGGCTGAAAGGACGGTTGGATGCAGTGACATCACCTGAATTGGAACAACGCCTTGGTGAAATCATTGAAGAGGGAAATTTGAATATAGTCTTGAACTTAACCGGGCTTGAATATGTTTCCAG
>Ga0307929_1003025_pt1 | contig 10164 bp, 13 predicted proteins | sample AceLakmetage1330_FD_203160 | JGI IMG/M metagenome (GOLD analysis project Ga0307929, IMG submission 203160) | Saline water microbial communities from Ace Lake, Antarctica - #1330 | ecosystem: Environmental > Aquatic > Non-marine Saline and Alkaline > Saline | place: Antarctica: Ace Lake...
CACGGCGCGGGGCGAGTGGCCTGGTCGGCGCGGGACACGGTTTCGCTGACGCGATCTGGGTTTTCCGGCAATCCGGTTGGGTTTCGCTGTGTGAAGATGATTGCCGAGGCGGCGGCGGCGCTGCCCCTGGTGTTGCAGGATGCCGAGCGGCGCTATGAGACGCATCCGCTGTTGGCGCTGCTGGCGCGCCCGAACGGGGTGCAGGGGCGGGCTGATCTGCTGGAGAGCCTTTATGGCCAGATGCTGCTGAGCGGTGACGGTTATGTTGAGGCTGTGGCAGGTGAAACCGGGGCGCCTTATGAGCTGCATGTGCTTCGGTCTGAGCGGATGCATCTGGTGCCGGGCGCGGATGGCTGGCCGGTGGCTTATGAATACCAGGTTGGCGGGCGCAAGCACCGGTTTGATATGACCGGAGGGGCGGCGCCGATCTGCCATATTCGGGCGTTTCACCCGCAGGACGATCACTATGGGTTAAGCCCGATGCAGGCGGCGGCGTCGGCGTTGGATGTGCATAACGCGGCGTCGCGGTGGTCCAAGGCCTTGCTGGACAATGCGGCGCGGCCTTCGGGGGCGATTGTTTACAAAGGCACCGACGGGCAGGGGCATTTGGCGCAGGATCAATATGCGCGGCTGCTGGACGAGATGGAAAGCTATCACCAAGGGGCGGCCAATGCCGGGCGGCCGATGCTGCTGGAAGGCGGGCTTGACTGGAAGCCGATGGGGTTCAGCCCGTCGGATATGGAATTTCAGAAGACCAAGGAAAGTGCGGCGCGGGAAATTGCGCTGGCCTTTGGGGTGCCGCCGATGTTGCTGGGGCTTCCGGGGGATGCGACGTACGCCAACTATCAGGAGGCGCATCGGGCGTTTTACCGTCTGACGGTGCTACCGCTGGCGGGCAAGGTTTTGGCGAGCCTGGCGAACTGGATGGCGGGGTTCAGCGGTGAGGCGGTACAGCTTGCGCCGGATCTGGATGGGGTGCCGGCCCTAGCTGCCGAGCGCGAGGCGCAATGGGCGCGGGTGGCTTCGGCTGAGTTTCTGAGCGAGGCGGAAAAGCGGGCAATTCTGGGCCTGCCAAAGCTGGCGGATGCGTGAGCGTAACCGCGCCGGTGGATCGCGTTTTCTGTATGAGCCGTTTGATGCGGCGGCGGCCCGGATCGAGGCCAATGAGCGCGTCACCGAAGAGCGTTGGAGCGGCCTTGAACGGCGACTTCTGACGATTGAAACCATGCTGGAGCGGCTGGAAAAGCGGCTGTGGCTGGCGGTTTACGGCGTGGTTGGGTTCATCCTGACTCAGGGGATTTACACCCTTGTGAATATCTCACCGAAATAAGGGAAATCAATATGTTGCATGGGAAATCTGCGGCAGGGCTTGAGACCAAGTTCTGCCGTATCGAGGATGGCGTCGACCTGAGCAAGGACGGCGTGATCACGGGGTATGCCAGCTTGTTTGGCGCATCGGATCAGGCCGGTGATGTGGTGCAGAAGGGGGCGTATGCGACCTCGCTTGGGGCGCTGAAAACCGGTGGGCGAGGGGTAAAAATGCTGTGGCAGCACGATCCTGGCCAGCCGATCGGCATCTGGGACGAAGTGCGCGAGGATGGCCGTGGCCTGTTTGTCAAAGGCCGGGTTCTGAACAGCGTTCAGAAGGGTGCTGAAGCGATGGCTTTGCTTGAAGCCGGGGCGATTGACGGATTGTCGATCGGCTATCGCACCGTCAGGGCGGAAAAGAATGCCAAGGGCCAACGGCTCTTGCATGAGTTGGAATTGTGGGAGGTGTCGCTAGTGACATTTCCGATGCTTCCTGAGGCACGGGTTCAGGGCAAGGCGGATGCCGAAGCTGACGGGCTTGTACAGGAGATGGCGGACGCGTTTGCCGAAGCCAGGATCATGTTGGCGGATTTTAGCCAGCGTTAAAGCATGTTGTGCCGGGGATGTCTCCGGGTCGCACGGCATGTTCCAGTTTTCATCTAACAGGACATTTTGATGAGCAAAACCGAAACCAAGGCGCGGGATATCGAGACCGCGCCGGGGGCAACCCCGGCTATGGAAGTGAAAACGGCCCTGGCTGGATTTCTGAGTGATTTCAACAACTTTCAGGCGGATATGAAGTCGCGCCTACAAAAACAGGAAGATCGTTTGACCATGATTGATCGCAAAAATTTGACTATTGCAAAACGCCCGGCCCTGTCTCAGGGCGCCGATCTGGAGATGCCGCACAAGAAGGCATTTGCGTCTTATCTGCGCTGCGGCGACGACGATGCGATGCGTGGGCTGGAGCTGGAAGGCAAGGCGATGTCAACGGCTGTTTCTGCGGAAGGCGGCTATCTGGTGGACCCGCAGACCGCTGAAACCGTGGCCGGTGTGCTGCGCAATGCGGCGTCGATCCGGGCGGTTGCCAGTGTGGTACATGTTGACAGCAACGCGTTTGACGTGCTGATCGACCACACCGATATCGGCGCTGGGTGGGCCACTGAATCTGGCAGCCAGGCTGAAAGCGGCACGCCGCAGATCGACCGGATTTCGATCCCGCTGCATGAGCTGTCGGCGCTGCCGAAAGCCTCGCAACGTCTGCTGGATGACAGCGCGTTTGACGTTGAGGGCTGGATTGCCACCCGGATTGCGGACAAATTCGCGCGCTCCGAAGGGGCGGCGTTTGTGTCGGGGGATGGGGTTGATAAGCCCAAGGGCTTTTTGACCTATGGCTCGGCCTCCAATGGCTCGGAAGCCTGGGGTGAGCTTGGGCATATCACAACCGGTGTTGACGGTGATTTTGATACGGTCAATCCGGCCGATGCGATCGTTGATCTGGTTTATGCGCTGGGTGCGCGCTATCGCGCCAATGCGTCGTTCGTGATGAATTCGAAAACTGCGGGTGCGGTGCGCAAGATGAAAGATGCAGATGGCCGGTTCTTGTGGTCGGATGGTCTGGCCGCCGGTGAGCCTGCGCGTCTTATGGGCTATGCGGTCCTGATCTGCGAAGATATGCCGGATATTGCCACTTGGGCGCCTGCGATTGCCTTTGGTGATTTCAATGCTGGTTACACCATTGCTGAGCGCCCGGACCTGCGCATTCTGCGCGATCCGTTTAGCGCCAAGCCGCATGTGTTGTTCTATGCGACCAAGCGTGTGGGCGGTGATGTTAGCGATTTCAATGCGATCAAACTGCTGAAATTCGCGCTGGGCTAACGGGCAACCCCGTTGATCTGACGCGATGACCCCCTTGGCCCTTTTGGGATTGGGGGGGTCGTTTGCGCGCGCGTTCGCATTGTCCAGCTGCTCCCCCTCCGTTCGAGTGATGCGGGCGTGCGCGCAGATATTTTCCCCGGTGAACGGACCGGGAAATCATGGAGATTTACATGATGTTAGTGGAATTAACCTCGGTGCCGGGTGGCGTTTTGCCGGTGGCGGAATTTGCGGCCCATTTGCATATGGGAACCGGGTTTGCCGATGACGGATCTGAGGATGCGGTTTTGGAGGCCTATTTGCGGGCAGCCATCGCGGCGATAGAAGCGCGGATTGGCAAGGCGTTGATTACGCGCCGGTTTTCCTGGCAATTGACGGCCTGGCGGAAGGCAGATGCGCAAGGTTTGCCGGTGGCGCCAGTGCAGGCTGTGACGGCCTTGCGGCTGGTGGATCGGCAGGGCGGTGATACCCTGGTTTCGGCTGATGACTATCGGCTTGAGAAAGACAGCCAGCGGCCACGGTTGCGGTCGATGGGCAGTTGTTTGCCAGCGATCCCGGCCGGTGGCACGGTTGAGATTGAGTTTGACGCGGGCTACGGGCCGGACTGGGCGCAGATCCCCGTGGATCTGGCGCAGGCGGTGTTCCTGTTGGCGGCACATTTTTATGAGAACCGCCGGGGCGAGGAAGGCCGTGATGCGTTGCTGCCCTTTGGCGTGATGGCGCTGATCGAAGGTTATCGCAGCGTGCGGATCTTTGGAGCTGGCGCATGAGAGGGCCGGTCGCGCTGAGCCGAAAGCTGACCCTGGAAGAAGTGGTGCGCCAGTCTGACAATGCCGGTGGGTTTGTCGAAAGCTGGGTCGCGGTTGGGCAGTTATGGGCGGAAATGCAGGCCGGAACCGGGCGGGAGCGGTCGTCGGGGACTGTGAGCCTGGCGAGTGTACCGCTGCGGGTTGTGGTGCGGGCCGCACCTGTTGGCAGTGCCTCGCGGCCAAAGCCCGGACAGCGGTTTGTGGAGGGCAGCCGGATCTACCGGATTGAGGCGGTGGCTGAAGCGGATCGGCCGGGCCATTACCTGCAATGCTTTGCCCGTGAAGAGGTGGCAACATGAGTTATGGCGTGGCTTTTGCACTGCAATCGGGGGTGTTTGCGGCGGTGTCCGGGGATAGTGCGGTTCAGGCGCTGATCGGATCGCAGGTCTATGATGCGGTGCCGCAAGGCAGTTTGCCCCAGACCTATGTGGTGATCGGGGAAGAGCGAGTGCGCGACCGATCGGACGTTTCGGCCCGGGGGGCGTTGCATGATTTTACGGTCAGCGTCTTTTCCGATGCGGCCGGATTTGCGGCGGCGAAACAGGTGGCGGCGGCAGTGTCGGACCGACTGGTGGATGCCGATCTGGCGCTGACGCGCGGGCATCTGGTGTCGTTGAGATTTGTGAAAGCGCGGGCACTTCGGGGCAAATCCCCCGATGGGCGGCGTATTGATCTGAGCTTTCGTGCCAGGGTCGAAGATATTTAACCAACTGATTTAGAAGAGGAAATATTATGGTTGCCCAGAAAGGCAAGGATTTGCTGATCAAGCTTGATCTGACGGGATCGGGCGCGTTTACCACGATTGCGGGGCTGCGTGCCTCGCGGATCAGTTTCAATGCGGACAGCGTGGATGTGACGACATTGGAAAGTGCTGGCGGCTGGCGTGAACTGCTGGGCGGGGCCGGGGTGCGGTCGGCGGCGATCAGTGGCTCGGGCGTGTTTCGCGATGCGGATACTGACGAGCGGGCGCGGCAGATTTTCTTTGACGGTGAAATGCCGGATTTCCAGGTGGTGATCCCGGATTTTGGCATCATTGAGGGGCCTTTTCAGATCACCTCGGTTGAATATGCGGGGTCGCATGATGGGGAGGCGTCTTATGAGTTGTCGCTGGCCTCGGCTGGGGCACTGAGCTTTACGGCGATCTGATGGTGAACCCGTATCGTGGCGAGGTTTCGCTGGTGGTCGATGGGCAGGCACATGTGTTGCGTCTGACCCTGGGGGCGCTGGCAGAGCTGGAGGCTGAGCTTGAAGCGCAGTCCTTGCTGGCGCTGGTGGAGCGGTTTGAAAGCGGCGGTTTCACGACCCGTGATCTGTTGGCTTTGCTGGCTGCTGGCCTGCGGGGTGGCGGCTGGCAGGGGGCGCTGCCGGATCTGCTGGCAGCGGACATTGAGGGCGGGCCGATTGGGGCGGCGCGCATTGCTGCGCGGCTGCTGGCGCTGTCGTTTTCGGTGAGTGATGAGCCGGTTTGACTGGCCGGCATTGCTGCGCGCCGGGGTGCAGGGGCTGGGGCTGCGGCCTTGGGAGTTCTGGGATCTGACGCCTGCTGAATTGCTGCTGATGCTGGGGCTGGAGGGCGGTGAAACGCACGGCCTTAATCGCAACCGACTGGCGGAACTGCAGGCGCGGTTTCCGGATCAGACTAAAATCTAAGGAACGGATATGGCGGAGTATGACGCGGAATTGCAGGCGCTGGATGCCCAATTGGGAGATCTGGAAACAACGATTGGGGCGGCGCAGTCCGTTTCGGCGGCGTTTCAGGCGGAATTGCAGGTGATGCAGGCGACGATGACCTCGGCGGGGCAGCAGGTGGACGGCTTGACGCGATCTGTAGGCTGGGGCTTGCGACGGGCGTTTGATGGGCTGGTTTTTGACGGTATGCGGCTGACGGATGCGTTGAAGACGCTGGGACGCAGCATGGTTAATTCAGCTCTGACGCAGGCGTTGAAGCCGGTGCAGAACGCAATTGGTGGCTTCATCACCGGTGGGATTGAAAACCTGATTGGCGGGCTGTTGCCGTTTAAGGATGGCGCGGCGTTTTCGGCTGGGAAGGTCACGCCGTTTGCCCAGGGCGGGGTGGTGTCGTCGGCGACGACATTTCCGATGCGTGGTGGGCTTGGCCTGATGGGTGAGGCGGGGCCAGAGGCGATCTTGCCGCTGTCGCGCGGGGCTGATGGCAAGCTTGGCGTGCGGGCGGCCGGTGGAGGCCGGGCGGTGAGCGTGGTGATGAATATCTCGACGCCGGATGCAGACGGGTTCCGGCGGTCGCGGACCCAAATCGCGGCCCAGATGAACCGGGCGATTTCACGCGCATCGCGCAACAGCTGACAGGAGGACAGTGATGAATTTCCATGAAATCAGATTTCCGACGGCGCTGAGTTTCGGCTCGGTCGGGGGGCCGGAGCGGCGCACCGAGATCGTGACGTTGCATAACGGATTTGAGGAGCGCAACAGCCCCTGGGCGGACAGTCGTCGGCGGTACGATGCGGGGGTTGGGATGCGCTCGCTTGACGATATCGAGACGTTGATTGCGTTCTTTGAGGCGCGGCGTGGGCAATTGTTCGGGTTTCGCTGGAAAGACTGGACGGATTACAAATCGACCCAGCCTTCAGGGGTGCCGGGATTTAAGGATCAGATCATCGGCACGGGCGACGGGCAGACGCGGGAGTTTCAGCTCTCCAAGTCGTACCGGTCAGGTGAAGAGGCCTATACGCGGCTAATCACCAAGCCGGTTGCGGGCACGATCTTGGTGTCGGTGGCCGATGATCAGCTGGTTGAAACGGTGCATTTTGATGTCGATGCGGCGACAGGGATCATCAGTTTTGTCGATATCCCGGATCAGGGGGTTGAGATCACGGCCGGATTTGAATTTGACGTGCCGGTGCGGTTTGACACGGATCGGCTGGAAATGTCGTTGCAGAGCTTTTCAGCAGGCGAGATCCCGACAGTGCCAGTGGTTGAGGTCCGGGTCTAATGCGCGATCTGGGTGAGGGATTGAGCGCACATCTGGCGTCAGGAGCGACGAGTTTGTGCCGATGTTGGCAGTTGACCCGCAAGGATGGGTTGGTGATGGGGTTTACCGATCACGACCGGGATTTGCGATTTGAGGACGTGGATTTTCAGGCCCGCTCGGGCCTTGATGCGGCGGCGGTGCAATCGTCAACCGGGTTGAGTGTGGACAATTCCAACGCGGTCGGGGCCTTGCGCGCGGATGGTCTGACGGAGGACGATATTCGGGCCGGGCGCTATGACGGGGCGGTCATTAAGGCCTGGTTGGTCAACTGGGCCAACCCTGCTGAGCGGATTTTGCAGTTTCAAGGCTCGGTCGGGGAGATACGACGATCGGGCGGCATGTTTGAGGCCGAGTTGCGCGGACTGGCTGAAGCGATGAACCAGGTGCAGGGCCGGGCCTATCACCGCAAATGTGCGGCGGTTTTGGGGGATGCTGGCTGTGAGTTTGATCTTGGCGAGGTCGGGTATTTCACGGATGTGCCGATTGAAGGCGAGGGCGGGGTGAACCGGTTTCGCTTTGAAACGCTGAGCGGGTTTGATCTGCGGTGGTTTGAAGGCGGCGTCTTGCGGGTGTTGACCGGACCGGCCGAAGGGCTGGTGGCGATGATCCGCGCGGATCGGTTTCGCGACGGTGCGCGGGAGATGCGGCTGTGGCAGGATCTGGCGCTGCCGGTCGTACCGGGGGATTTGGTGCGCTTGCAGGCGGGTTGTGACAAGCGGGTTGAGACCTGTCGCCTGAAGTTTCACAACCTTTTGAATTATCGGGGTTTTCCGAATATTCCGGGTGAGGACTGGGCAATGTCCTATCCGGTGCGGGCCGGGGTGAACGATGGCGGCAGCTTGTCATGATCGGTGACGAGGTGCTGCATTTGGCGCGGGGCTGGATTGGCACGCCCTATTTGCATCAGGCCTCGGTCAAGGGTGCGGGGACGGATTGTCTGGGCCTTTTGCGTGGTCTGTGGCGGGGGCTGTATGGGCGGGAGCCTGAACTGGTGCCGGCCTATACCCAGGATTGGGCGGAACCTGCGGGCGAGGAATTGCTGTGGCGGGCAGCCTTGCGGCATATGGTGGAAAAACGTCCGGGATGCCATGCGGCAGGGGATGTTTTGCTGTTTCGCATGCATCCCAAAAGTGTCGCCAAGCATCTTGGGATCGCGGCACGCATGGGGTCGGCCCCGAGTTTTGTCCATGCCTATTCTCGGCATGGAGTGGTTGAAAGCCCGCTGTCACAGCCTTGGGCGCGCCGAATCGTGGCGCGGTTTGAATTTCCTGAAGCATAAATTTTCATAACGGGGGGTCTGATGGCCACTTTGGTTTTATCAGCGCTGGGCGCGTCTATTGGCGGCGCGGTGGGCGGATCGGTTTTGGGATTGTCGTCGGCAATCATCGGGCGTGCGGTCGGGGCAACGGTGGGTCGATTGATCGACCAGCAAATTCTGGGGCAAGGGTCTGAAGCGGTTCCGACCGGGCGGATCGAACGGTTTCATCTGTCCGGCGCCAGCGAAGGCGATGCGGTGCAGAAGGTGTTTGGCCGCGTCCGGGTTGGCGGCCAGGTGATCTGGGCCTCGCGTTTCAAGGAAGAGGTTGTGACAACCGGAGGGTCGGGCAAGGGCGGTGGCGGCAGTCGCGCAGCCAGCAGTCAGTACAGCTATTCCGTCAGCCTGGCGATTGCGCTGGGCGAAGGCGTCGTGACGCGTCTGGGACGGATCTGGGCTGACGGTGTGCAGGTTGGTAAAGACGACTTTAATCTGCGGTTTTACCCCGGTGACGAGACGCAATTGCCCGATCCGAAGATCGAGGCGGTGGAAGGGGCCGGGGAAGTTCCGGCCTTTCGCGGCACGGCTTATGTGGTGTTTGAAGATCTGGATCTGGGGCGGTTTGGCAATCGGGTGCCGCAGTTCAGTTTTGAGATTTTTCGCCGCGCGCAGCCTAAAGATGGCGGCAGCGATCCGGCGCAGTTGATCAAGGGGGTGGCGCTGATCCCCGGCACGGGTGAGTACAGTCTGGCGACGACGCCGGTGCATTATCAGCATGGGCCTGGTGTGAACCAGTCGGCCAATATCAACAGCCAGAGCGGCAAGAGTGATCTGGAAACCTCGCTTGATGATATGCGGGGCGAGTTGGGGGAATGTGCCTCGGTCTCGTTGGTGGTGACGTGGTTTGGCGATGATCTTCGCTGCGACAGTTGTTCGATGGTGCCAAGGGTGGAGCAGGTCGAAGTTGATGGCGCGGAAATGCCCTGGAGTGTGTCGGGGCAAGGGCGGGCCGGGGCTGTGGCCGTGAGCCGCCTTGAGGATCGCCCGATATTTGGGGGCACCCCGGCGGATTTGGCGGTGCTTGAGGCGATTGCTGCGATCAAGGGCGGCGGGCAGGAAGTGATGTTTTACCCGTTCATTCTGATGGATGTGCCGGATGGCAATACGCTGGAAAACCCGTTTAACGGTGAATTGGGCCAGCCTGCCTTGCCCTGGAGGGGGCGGATTACGCTGTCAAAGGCACCGGGGCAGGTTGGGTCGCCGGATCAGACTGCGTTGGCAGCGGATGAGGTTGCGACGTTCTTTGGTGCGGCTGCGGCCGGGGATTTCAGCCAGACGCCGCAGGGGATCATTTATAGCGGGCCGCAGGAATGGTCCTATCGGCGGTTCATCTTGCATTATGCGCATTTATGTGCTGCGGCGGGTGGGGTCGCCTCGTTCTGTATTGGGTCGGAGTTGCGGGGGCTGACGCAGATCAGGTCTGGACCGGCGGTGTTTCCGTTTGTGGACGGGCTGAAGTCGCTGGCGGCGGATGTGCGCAGTATACTGGGGCCGGATGTGAAGATCGGCTATGCGGCCGATTGGTCGGAATATTTCGGCTATCACCCGCAGGACGGGTCGGGCGATGTGTTGTTTCATCTGGATGCGCTTTGGGCCGATCCGAATATCGATTTCATCGGCATCGACAATTACATGCCGTTGTCTGATTGGCGCGATGATGCCGGGCATCTGGATGCGGCACATGGGTCGATCTATGCGCTGGACTATCTGAAGGGCAATATTGCCGGGGGCGAAGGGTTTGACTGGTATTACCCCAGTGCGACGGCGCGGGCGCATCAGTTGCGCAGCCCGATTGAAGATGGCGTTTACGATGAGGCGTGGGTATACCGGGTGAAAGACCTGAAAAG